>Ga0070741_10001722_pt1 | contig 63576 bp, 102 predicted proteins | sample Coa_R1_4_FD_66440 | JGI IMG/M metagenome (GOLD analysis project Ga0070741, IMG submission 66440) | Surface soil microbial communities from Centralia Pennsylvania, which are recovering from an underground coalmine fire - Coalmine... | ecosystem: Environmental > Terrestrial > Soil > Unclassified...
ATGTGGACGCCGGGGCGGCCTGCGAGGAACAGGAGCATGCGGTCGAAGTCCTCGCGCTCGGGGCGGCTGGCGCCGACCTTGCGGAACGCGGTCCGGTCTGTGTCTGTGAACTCGGCGATCACCCGGCCGCCGCGGCTCGTAATGTGGGCGGTGGTGATAGTCCGCTGGCGTGCGATACCTGCCCGGCCTTTGGATTTGCGCAGGTAGAGGACGTACTCGGTGGCCGGCTTGTCGTCCATGCCGTAAGTATGGCACAACTACCATTAGCCGTAGCTATGCCGTATTTGAGCCACTGCTAGGATGCTGCCCGTGTGGACGGCGGCCCAGGTTCGGGCCACGCCCGTTATGCCGCTTCCGGTCACCCGCAAACCCCCAGGTCAGGGGTGCAGACGGCGCAACCGGCACACACGGTCACATGTTAACAACGCACGGTAAACGCGCAAGGTCAGACGAGCGTCAAACCTTCGCCTAGAGCAAGCGCAGCCGTCCGCGCGGCAGTTGCCCCGGGCCCGGGGCGAGGACGGGACTTAGGTACCTACTCCACAAGGAGAGCAAGAATGCGCAACTTCCTGATCAAGGCCATCCCTCTTGCGGGTGTGCTGTGCCTGACCGCGATTGGCTTCGCGGGCTCGGCGAGTGCCAAGGTCGTGCCTGCGGCGTCCTTCGGGTGCGACAACAACACCAGCTTCTTCTGCGGCTCACAGGAGTTCGCCGCACCGGCCGACCAGGTCTGGAACGTCTACCACGGCGGCCAGGGTGCCCGCGGCCAGAAGATCACCGAGTGGGCGGCGTCCGACGCGGTGAACACCGACTTCTACGCCATTAACGAGAACGGGCTCAGCAGCGGCACTGGCGGTGGCAAGGACAAGACGTTTGAGTACGCCCCGAACGGCCATCGCTCTGGCTGGTGCGTCTCGTTCCCGTCCACGGCCCAGTTCACCGGGGCGGTTCTGCGGCACTGCAACTCCAGCGTGTGGCAGACGTTCGAGCCCATCTACGTCGACGGCACCTTCGTGGCGTGGAAGAACCTTGCCAGCGGCTTCGTGGTCACCGACCCGGGCTACGCCAGCAACGGCACCCGGCAGCTGGTGCAGGAGGCGTACCTCGGCACCAAGAACCAGCAGGAGCAGTTCATCGGGTAACCCGCTAGACGCGGTGCCCGGCCTCGGGGCGGGCACCGTTGGGGCTGCCGGACCGGAATGGGTTCCCTTCCGTAGCCCTGGACCCCCTCCAGTTGCGCTAGCTGGAGGGGGTCCGCCATTTCCAGACACCCAAAACGGGCCCCGCCTAGCGCGGGGGAAATGCCGCTAGACGGGGCCCAGGATCACCGATACCCCACCCCCGGGGTTTGATGATGTGGCCCCATCGTAGTGCCCGGAGACGCCAAAAACCGGCCCGCCCTCCCGAAGGAGAGCGGGCCGGTTGCGGCTCTGCGAGTCTACGTGCCGGAGTGCGGCGCTTCGAGTTTGCCGGCTTCCTTCACGATGTACGCGGCGAGGAACCCGGCCACGACACCCACGACGGCACTGATGGCGTTAGCCGTGGCGGCGTCCTGGTGGAACCCGAGCTTCGTGACCGCCCAGGTGACACCGAAGCCGAGCACGTTGGTGAACACCTGGGTCAGCACCTTGACATTAGGCAGCCAGGTCACGGTGGGTTCGGGGTCAGCGTGAGCCATGACGCCTCCTCATGAGCCGTGCACCTTCAGCGTGCTTCCCTTGGCCATCGGCGCAGTGTGCGCGGCGGCCATCTCGTCGATGTACTCAGCGGTGCCCTGGTCGAACCGGCCCTGCGCGACAGCCGTCAGGCGCAGGATCGTGGACGCGTCGGTGTTCGTCTTCTCGGCGATGTCAGCGAGCGATTCGGTGCCTGAGGCGACGTGATCCACGGCTGCCACGGTGTCCCCTTGTCCCGCCCGGATGGCCTTGGCGCGGGCGATGATCTCGGGCCGCTGTGACGACCGCACATGCTTCGGCGGCAGGTCGGGGCACGTGTGACCACCCCATGCGCCGCCGCCCATGTAGTGCACGCCGAGGCCGCGCTCAGACGGCGAGTTGGCCTCCTGCAGCGGGAAGCCTGCGAACGCGCTCAGGCATTCCAGGATCTGCGCCCCGGCGGTCAGCTGAGCATCGGTCATCGGGTTGTTCGGGTTGCCGTTGTCGGCGAACTCGCAGCTGTACCACGTGCGGTTGCCCGCCACCTGTGCCCACGAGTACAGGCCGAGGCCGACGCCGATGAACTGGTGGATGTGCCCGGTCTCATCGACGCCGAAGAAGGCGCTCGCCTGGAACGACGGGGTGTTGAATGCCTTGATCGCGCTGGCGAGGGTGCCGACCATGGTGTGCTGGACGAGGCCGTTCATGGCACCGCTGCCGGAGCCATGGTTCGGGCAGGGCCACGGGTCGTTGTAAGAGATGCTGGCTGGCCCGCGGAGCCGGCCGTCAGAGCCGACTGTGAGCTTGCCGGTCACGACCGGCGCACCCACACTGCGGTCGGCGCCGCCCAGTACAGCACGAGCAGCACGCCGATGGCGCCGATGAGGATGGCCACGGCATGAGCGACAGTCAGGCCGCCCACCCACAGCACAACAGCAACGACGACCAGTGCAAGACCTATGAGCGCTGCGATCATGGAGTGCCTCCTTCTCTGCGTGCCGCCTTCGGTTTCGGCTGCGCCCTGGCCTTCGGGGCGACGCGCTCGGCGTCGGCCTTCAGCGCCCCGTTGGCTACGACGAGCCGGTGGATCTCTGCGGTGAGCGCATGCACCAGGGACGTGAGCTCCCGGTTGCCCTTGATCTCGGCCAGCGCGGTTTCGTTGGTCTGGTAGTCATGCTCGGCTTTGATCCGGTCGTGCTCGGACTGCCGGTTCTGGGACAGCAGGATCAGTGGTGCGGCGTAGGTGGCCTGTGCGGAGAACGCCAGGTTCAGCAGGATGAACGGGTAGGGATCCCAGCGGAAGGCGACGACGGCGGCGTTGATGGCGACCCACAGAATGATCACGGCGGTCATCCAGGCGATGAACTTCAGCGACCCAAAGAAACATACGAATCTGTCCACCGCCCGGTCGGTCCGTGACTGGTCGTCGTGGAGGGCCTGGTTGGCGGGGTGCCTGTGCCTCATGGCCAGTTAGCCGGTCCCCTTGATGCGGTAGAGCCGGGCGCAGTTGCGCGGAGCCTCGGCCTTGTCAACGAGGGCCAGGAAGCCCTGCACGGCCTTGCGCTGCTTGCGGATCTGCGCCTTCGGGGTTCCTGGCGCTGGCTTCGACAGCATGGCCAGCTCGTGCCAGATCAGGTCCTGCTTGGCGCGGGTCTGGTTCCCGGCCTGGCAGGCCGTGACGTTCGTGGCGTGCAGCTGGTTGAGCGTCACGGCGTTGTCGTGGACCTTGACCGCGAACACGGTCACCACGATGCTCAGCGCCACGTCGAGGAGCACCGAGACGATGGTGAGCCACACGATGTGGCGGGTGCGGCGCCCATAGGCGTTGACGGCTTTGAGTTCGTCCCGCATGCCCGTCAGCGCGCCCGTGAGGCCCTTGGCCGTCTCCAGTGCCTCACGGTCCGGGGTGGGCACGGTCATTGCGGTACCAGCCTTTCCTCGGACTCCGGGGGATGCTGTGGCGGGCGCGTCAGGATCGCGGACAGCGCTTCAACGTTCGCGGCGAGACGGTCCAGCAGCGCGTCGAGGTCGGCCGTGACCTTGCGGACCTCAGAGTCCCGGGTTGCCACCGGACCTCCCTGCTGGTTCCTCAGGTGTCAGGCTGGCGAGACGGCCTAACAGGTAGGACACCTGGGCGGCCTGGGCGATGGCGGTGGCGGCGAGCTCGCGGGCTTCTTCGTCGCTCATGCTGCCTCCGTGGGTCAGCGCCATGGCCGCGATCGACGCGGCGTCGGGGAGGCCCGCGGCACGGGCACGGGCGCGGGCTGCCATCAGCCGCGCCTCGTCCGAAACCTCACCGCCGCGGTCTGCGTTCTGGGAGTTCACGCCGGTCCTCCCGGTCACGGTCGTGCCGTTCGCGGTCATGAATGAGTTCCTGCAGCACCGGCAGGAGGCTGCCGGTGGCGGCAGTGAAGTTGCCGAGCAGCGGGATCAGCTGGTCGGTCGCGAATCTCCGCGACCCGGCGAGTTCCCGTTCGGTCTCGGCCTTCTCGGCGAGGACGCGCTGAAGTTCTTTCAGCAGGTCGGCCCGGGCGCTGGCCACGGCGTCGGCGACGGCCTCGGCTTTCTCATTGGCGAGGCGGTCCCGGTCTGCGGTGACCCGGTCCATTTCGCTGGAGGCGTGGAGTTTGCCGCCGACGAACAGCCAGAACACGACGCCGGCGAGGCCGAGGTTGAGCGCGGAGGTGATGAGCTGCAGCAGGTCGGCGCTGCCGACTGTCTCACTGCCCCCGGCTGCGCTGCTGACGGGGGAGATGGCGGCAGCCAGGTACGGGAGCCAATGCAACGCTCACTCCCTCGCCTGGTTGTCCCCGCCTGCTGCGGGCTGGCCCGGAAGTTCCCGGCCGGATTGGTGATCGCCGGCGTGGCGTGTGCGCTGTCATGGTGGCGTGCTGGTGCTGTCAGGCGAAATGGGTGATGATCAGCGCAAACCCTGGGCCGCCAGCCCCCCCGGCACCAGAGGTAACAGCACCCCCAGAGCCCGGGTAGAACGCCGCCCCGCCACCGCCTCCCCCACCGCCGATAAAGGCTGTTGCCCCGGACTGGGCCGTGGCACCGGCCGTGTTGACACTGGCACCCCCGCCTCCCCCACCGCTCGGCGTGCCCTTGACCGTGGGCGCCGTCCCGGTACCCGGGGAGGCTCCGCCCGCGACCCCGGCCGACCCCGTGTTCGCATTCGAGCCACTGGACGAATACTGGCCCAGGCCGCCATTCTCGGTGGCCGCGGTGGTGGCCCCGCCCCCGCCCCCGCCACCGCCACCGCCACCTCCGATGCCGCCGGCGCCCCCGGCGGCGGCACCAGTGCCGCCAGTTCCGCCCTGGCCGCCGCCGTACGGCGTGTTAACGCTGGTGTTCAGGCCTGGTGACGCGCCTCCTGATGCGGTTCCGCCATTGCCCGGATTGCCGCCAGAAGCGGTCAGGTAAGCCCCGAAAGTAGTGGCCCCCCCGGTGGTGCCCGCGTTACCGCTCGTGGCAGTCGTCCCGCTGACCGCCGCCCCGGCAGAGTTGCCCCCTGTGCCGACCGTGCCCGTTACCGAACTGGGCAGGTCCGCAGCGACGAAAGAGCGGAAGTTCATGACCCCGCCGTTGCCGCCACTGCCGCCGCCCGCGTTGCCGGTGATCTCAACGGCCCCTGAGCCGCCCTGCCCGCCGCCGCCGCAGATGAGCACGTCCACGGTGGCCGCGCCGCCGGGCTTGGTCCAGGTGTAGGACCCGGTTGCGGTGACCCACTGCACAGACGGCGCCGACGCGCCCGGCTGGGCCCAGCCACCGGCCACGTAGACCCACAGGGGGTTGACGGTGGCGTCCGTCTGGACGTACTGCGACCCGGTAGCGGCGGCCAGGGTGGGCGTGCCGGTGCCGTAGTAAGAGACCCGCTGCGCCGTGGTGCTGGCCGCGTAAGCGATCATCACGCCCGGCTGTGCGTGGACCTCGTTGACCCCGAGATTCGACCCGCCGGCGAACCAGATGTCGGCAACAGTGTGACCGCCGTAGACGTTGTCCTCGGTGACGATGTTCCCGGCGCACGTGGAGGTGGAGACGCCCAGGAACGCCAGCCCGTACTGCTGGGCGGCCACACCGGATTCAGCGGTGGTGTCGCTGACGAACGAGTTCCCCGAGAACGTGGTGTTCTGGCAGATGGCCTGCACTTCGCCGATGGTGGAGGCGGTGTTGTTATATACCCAGGTGCCGCCGTGGAACGAGTTCCCGGAGACCACCGAGTTATTGCCGTACATGTAAAGGCATGTGGAGCCCTGGTGGCGTACCACGTTATTTGAGATGACGTGATAGTTGCCGTGGGCGATGGTGATCCCGGCGTCCTGGCCGTCGTGGATATAGTTGCCGGTGACCTGGGATTCCCACCCGTAGATGGAGCACTGGTCGGACCAGTTCGCGAAGAACTCGCAGTCGGTGACCCGCACATGCCATGAGGCGTAGTTGAAGTTCATGGCGTAGTTGGGCCGGACGGTCAGCACCTCGTAGAGCGTGCCGGAGGGCGGGGTGACGTTGTTGCCCGCGTAGTCGGTCCAGTGCGTGACCGTGATCGTGGTCGCAGTGTTCGACTGGATCTGGCCAACGATCATGGCGTAGATCGTGTAAGCGGTTGAGACTGCGGGCGCGGATACGGGCTGCCAGGTGGTCAGCGACCGCCACGGCGAGATCGCCAGCGTGATCCCGTCCGCGCAGACATCCTCGACCATCGCCCACGCGGCTGAGGTGCGGATGATGTCACCGCGGCCGACGAGGCCGTATGAGGAGGTGCTGGTGAAATGCGCGGCTGAGTCGATGAGCTGCAGCTGCTGGGAGGTGGTGATGGTGCCCGTCGTGCGGGTGGGCATGACCCGGACGTTGTCGAACTGCGGCAGCGCGGGTGAGGTGGGGAAGCTGGCGCCAGTGTCGGTCAGGACCGTGGACGAGTAAGTGACCGTGCCGCCGGAGTGGGTGGGCGTCCCGGCCTGGGCGGTGGTCGCGGCGGGAATCAGCCACCACGAGCCGTTGAAGTAGCAGTGGTCGATCTCGACGTCGTCGATCATGGAGGCGTACGGGTCGCCGCCGGCGAAGGTGCCTGAGTTGCCGTTGATGCCGTTGACGTAGGACTCGAACTCGCAGTACGACAGGCGGATCCGCCGCGCGCCATTGGTGAGCGTGATGAATGTCCCGTTCGGCCGCCCGGTCTGCGAGTTGCCGGTGAACTTGCAGTGAGTGAACTTGACCCCTGATGACTGGTTAAGGTTCACGCCGGCGTGGCCGCTGTCGGCGCCGGGGCCAGGGTCGGGGTTGCGGAACGTCACGTGGTCGAACTCGAGGCCCTGGACGTGGCTGCCGGAATGGGAGACCAGGTTCGCGGCGAGGAACAGGCCGTCGATGACCAGGTTCGTGACCCGGAATCCTGACCCTGGTGAGGACGCTGAGGTGGCGATGAGCGCGGCCATCGACCCGGACGGCTGGATGACGGTGCCTGCCTGGCCGCGCAGTTCGACGTTGGTGCCGCCCGGGGTGATTCCGGACCCGGAGACGGTGATGGTGGTGCCGGGCAGCAGCACCACGCCGCCGGAGGGTGCGGCGGCGATGGCCCGGTTGACTGACGCAGTGGCGTCGGTGTCGCCTGCCTGGGCGTAGTCGCCGCTGTAGAGGGCCAGTTTCCCGGCCGTGACGAACGCGCCAAGGACACCAGCGGTCAGCGCCTGGTAGACGGTGAACCCCGCCGTGTGGGCGACGGGGGTTGTGGACTCCGCGCCCCGGGTGACCGTCCACGTCGTCCCGGACACGTTGGTGACGATCATGATCTCGGTGGGGTGGGCGCGGTCCACGATACGGAACTGGCTGACCCCCGTGGCGGCGGCGGGGAAGCCCGTGGAACTGGCCACCGACCACGTTTCGGACGTGCCGCCTGCGGGCGCGGTCGTGCCGCCTGAGGTGACGGTTGTGGTCGGGCCGTTGCTGGCGAAGATGTCCTGAGCCACCAGCGCTCCCCTCGGGTCGTGGTCGCGTAATAGCAGTCGAGGAAAGGGGCTAGATGCGGACGGGCGCGAAGGCGCTGCTGGTGCCGCTGGCAGTGCCGTCAGTTCCGCCTGTGAACGTGTCGGCGGTCACCCAGTCCACGCCCGTGCCCGGGGTCTGCCCGGTGTTCGCCGTGGTGCAGACGTAGAAGGTGCCGCCGTAGGTGACCGAGTCGTCCACCCCGTAGGCCGTGCCGCTGTCCCAGGTGCCGCGCCAGTTCGCCACGGGCCCTCCCTCAGATCTGCATCGGGGCGAATGATGACGCAGGGGCCGCCCAGGTGCCGTCAGCGCGCAGGAACTGGGCGGTGCTGCCAGTCGGCGTGGCGATCGCGGTCCCCTGGATTTTCGCCACCGTGGGCGCCGCGGACGTGCCGCCGAGGTCCCCGGCGACAGCTGCGCCGTTCAGGTTCGCCAGCGCTGCTGCTGCGGTGGCAGCCCCGGTGCCGCCATGCGTGGTCGTCAGGACCCCGCTGTTCTCGATGGACAGGGTGCTGCCGGACTGAGCCAGCCCAGCACCCGCCGTGACTGTCCCCGCGCCTGAGAACTGCGTGAACGTGATGGGGTCGGTGCCGAGAGTGACGAAGCCGCTGTTGGTGCACACCCAGCCCGTGAGCGCGTTGGATGTCCCGGCCTGGGCGAACGTGAACGCGGACTGCACCTCGTTGCCCGCGTCCATGTCGGCGGCCCGGTCCAGTATCCACGGCGTCGACACCGACCCGTGATCGGTCACGGTGAAGATGCCGTTGTTCGGCGCGTTCCCGCTGGTCTCGTCTTTCACCAGCACCCGGTCACCGTTGGAGACGCTGACACCGTCAATGGTGAGCGCGCCGTTCCCGGTTTCGGTCAGCGTGCTCGAGGTCGCGCCGTAAGTGGCCAGTGCACCCGTGGTGGCCACACGCACCGTGCCCTTGACCTGCAGGCCCGTAGCCACGGCGTCCACGTAGGACTTGGTGGCCACGTCCAGGGCGTTGACCGGCGCCTGCGCCTGGACTTCCCCGGTGAAGGTCTTGGCTCCGCCGATGGTCTGGCTGCTGCTCAGGTCGACGAAGTTCTGGGTGCCCGAGCCTGTGCCCCCGGCCGTGACCGGCAGCGGTGAGGGCTGCGTGGCGATGCTGGTGAGCCCCAGGCTGGCCCGCGCGGTGGCAGTGTTGGTGAGGTCGGACAGGTTGGCGGCTATCTGCGCGGCGCCAGCCTCAGCGGTTTCCGCCCGCGCGATCTCCGATGTGAGGGCCGAGGCGGCAGCCACGTTGGCCCCGGCCAGCGTCGACCACGACCCGTTCCCCGACCCGTCCGAGGTCAGCAGGTCACCGGCTGCCGCGCCGCCGGGGATCCGCAGCGGTGGTGAGCCGTTCAGCACCAGCGTGCCCGCGAGCGCACCGCCAGCGCCCAGGCTGCCCGCTGAGGACGCGGGCTGGATGTCGGACAGGTACTGGACATCGCCGTCAGTGAACGGCAGCAGGATCGCGTATGCGGCCGGGGCGCCCGGGAACTGCGGGTTCACGAGCCACGCCCACGTGTCCGGGTTCAGGTCCGCGTTGTCAGTCGCCAGGAGGGTGGCGAAGTTCACGCCCGTGGTGAGGTCGACCACGACCGGCGTCTGGGTGACGATCAGGTTCTCCGGCGCTGCCAGCAGGATGGAGACCGGCGTGAAGGTGACCGAGCCCTGCCGGATGGGGTAGCCGTCGCCGCCGGTGTAGTTCAGGACGAGGGTCACGTAATTCAGGCTCACCGGATCCCACCCCCGGGCATCTAGATGGCCTGCACACTCATCACGACCGGGCCACCGAGGGTGCCGGTGGGCGTGGTCGAGGTGGATCCCAGCGCCAGGATGGTGATCGCGTTGGAAGCACCCGCGCCGAGCAGGTCGAAGTTGTAGCTGTTCCCGGACGTCAGGCCGCTGACCACAAAGCGCAGGCTGAGCACCAGGTGCTGCGCGGTGCTGGAGATCTCCGTCGTGTAGACGTGGCCGAGGACCGGGGTCACGGTGCCGTGGGCGGCCAGGGCGAAGGAGACGTTCGTGCTGGCCGTGGTCATCGAGATCACGAACGTCGCGGTCACCAGGACGCTGCCCGACGACGGCGCAGTGAAGGCGCCTGTGTTCACGTTGGCCGAGGAGAACGCGCTCAGCGTTGACGTGCTGCACGTCAGCGACGTCTGCGATCCCGGCGCGTACTCAACTGGCGTGCGCAGCAGTTGCCCGGAGACTGTGCCGCCGCCTACGGCCGGGTTAGCCCAGGTGCCGTCAGCGCGCAGGAAGTTCGTGGTCCCGCCGGACGGCTGCGGTATCTGCGGGATCGCCGCGTTCGCTGAGTCGATCAGCGGGGCGATGAGGCTTGCCGCGGTCCCGTAGACCGTGTTGTTCAGCCACAATCCCCCGGAGGGGATTCCGGAATGGGCCGTGGTCTTCAGCAGCGCTGTGATGCTCGAGCCGTTGGCGTTGCAGTGGTTGCCGCAGAAGATGAGCTCAGCCGGCGCGGAGACGGTGACTGACACCAGGCTGGCCGCCGTGGAGGTGGACGTGGCCAGGAAGTGGTTGTCCTGGAACGAGCCCTTGTCGTTGCCGAGTTGGACGCAGACGGTGTTCCCGGCCTGGTCGAAGTAGTTCCCCGTGATGGTGAAGTCCCCGGCCTGTGAGCCGGTCTGCAGGTGGAACCCGCCGGACGGCATGCCGGTGTAAGTGAAGTGGTCGTTAACGACCTGGAACCCGCCGCCGCCGGCCGTGGGACCGAGGGTGACCTGCTTGGTGCAGGAATGCCAGAGGTTGTTCGACATCCGCAGGTCGGTGACCCCGGCGCCGTCCGCGTACAGCCCCTGGTAGGACGCGGAGATCACCGAGTGGTGCAGGCCGAACCCGACCCCGTTGCCGGACGATGACGAGGACAGCTTGATCGCGGTCCCGGTGCTGCCCGGCCGGTCGAAGTCGCCGAGGAAAGCGTTGGTCACGTGCACGTCGGCGGTGTCGGTGACCAGCAGCCCGATGCAGTTAGCCGCGTACGTGGACCCCGAGCCGCCGACCAGGCCGGACAGGCACAGGCCCTCGAGGGTGGTGCCGTTCGGGTTGGTGGTGGGCGCGGACGCGGTGCCGATCGCCACCAGCGGTGTCGCGCTGCCGGTGGGGAACGACGACGACGGGCAGATGTAGCCGCCAGTGAACGTGTCGGGAAAGACCTGCCGGTTGCCCTGGCCGGTCATGACCACGTTCACGCCCGGCAGGATGGTGACCGTGGAGTCCACGGCGCACTTCTGCGTGATCACCAGCGGTCCCATGGCGAACCCGCCGCTGATCGCGGAGATGGCCGAGTTGATGGCGGCCTGGTCGCCGCTGGTGCCGGTGATCGTCCCGAACGCTTCCGGCCGTGCACCCCACGGCGGCAGCCACTTGCCCGCCGATGAACTCGTGGCCACGATGACGTTGCCGTCCGCGGCGGTCCCGGTGACGGTGACCCCGCCGACCGCAGAGCCCGCAGGCTGCCAGGTTGCGTGGCCGCTGGCGTCCGAGGTCAGCACGTCGCCGTTGGTGGCGCCGACCGGGATGATCAGCGGCGGACTGCCGTCGAGGACCAGCGTCCCGTTCAGCGTCCCGCCCGCCGCTATCGCGGGCAGCGACGTCGGCGGCTGCAGGTCCGACAGCTGCTGAGTGGCACCTGCGGCGAAGTTGAGGAGCAGTTGCTGAGCCGGGGGTGCTCCCGGGAACTTGGGTGCGACCAGCCACGCCCACGAGCCGGGGTTAAGGTCGGCGTTGTCGGTGGCTACGAGGCTGACCGAAGGCTGCGGGTTCTTCGACAGGTCAACGATGACGGGTGACTGGGTGATCACCAGGTCATCGGCTGCCGCCAGCAGGGTCGCGACCGGCGTGAACGTGACAGTGCCCCGGGAGACTGCCGCGCCTGTGCCATCTACGTAGTTGCAGACGAGGGTCACGAAGTTCAGCGCCACGGGCCCTCCCTCACGATCCGGGGACGATCAGGGATAGGAGGGACGAAAAGTCCGATCTGGCGCTCTGCATGGGCGTTATCTGTGCTACTTGGTCATCATCTGAGTAGGAATAACTCCCCACGACAAATTCGATCAGCCCAGTAACCTGCTCGCCTCCGAAGGGCGCATCGGTCACCAGCAAACGGGCCACGGTCCCGGCGCTTTCGCAGCCCAGGTCCACGGGGCTGCCGCCCGTGGTCAGGTACTGGCCGAACCTGACCGTGAACGGCCCGGCGAATGCGGCGCGCTGGTAGCGGGCCAGGATGTCCGTCCCCACCGCTGCGGCAGAGCCCGAGGACAGGACGCCCGCGTTGGAGATGTCGGAGTAGACCTCGGTCGGGCCGTGCCGGTTGATGTCGTCCTGGTCGAACGCATCCGTCACGCCGTAAGTGGTGTTGCCCATGCCGTCATCACTGGCGGTGTACTTCAGCCACACGGTCGTGATGTCGCTGGAGATCGTCCGGGTCACTGGGACGGTGGACACCAGGAGCCGGTTCACGGTAGACGGGATGGCTGTGACGTGCAGCACGTTCCAGCGGTCGATCTGCCAGACCTGCGCGCTCGGCGTCGCCAGCATATTCAGATGGTCTGTAACTGTCTGTGACGCTGAATCTGGCTGCTGTGACAGCCAGCCTGAGGCGATGCCTGGATTTACCCACTGGAGGCCGCGGCTTATGGCTTCATCAACCGGATCGTTGAGATCCCAACTCGTGTAATAAGCCGCAAATTGCGAGCCGAAGGTGCCAGCGCCATGTGCCTGCAGTTGCTGGCCGTCAACCGCCATCACGGGTTCATTGAGTTGCCCGTACCAAACGCATGAGCCGCCACGGAAGATCTTTATGATCCGGCCCGGGTCGGTGGCTGGAGTCCTGAATGAGGGGGACACCTGCAGAACGCAGGACATCTGGTCCGCGCCACCGGGACAGGTGTAGCTGTACTGCAATTGGGCGACGTGCCCAATTGAGCCAAGCCAGCGGGGGTCTGACCCGTCTGGCCGGTATGTGCAAATCTGGCTGGCCGCTCTACGGATCACAGCGCCGCGCCTCCGTATCGGCTAAAATCGAACGGAGACACGAAGCGGGCCCGGCAAGTTGTGTCAGCAACTCGTGAGTCCGGGCCCTGACGCAAGAATGGAGCTTGCGCCTGTGAATGAGTCTGTCACGCCCTCGGCCACTGATGAGCGCTGGCGTCCCGTAGTCGGCTTTGAGGGCTTCTACGAGGTCAGTGAGTTCGGGCGCGTCCAGTCGCTGCCGCGCAAGACAGCTACAGGCATCCGTGGCGGCCAGATCCTCAAGCCGTGGCTCACCACCACTGGATATCTGGCCGTAACGCTATGCAAGCACAACGTGAGATACCGCCGCACTATCCACCGGCTCGTCGGTGAGGCATTCATCGGGCCGCTGCCGCCTGGCATGCACACGCGCCATGGACAAAATGGCTCAGGTGATCCGGGCCTTGCGAACATCTGCTACGGCACTGCGGCCGAGAACGAGGCTGACAAGGTGCGCGACGGAACCAGCAATCGTGGCGAGCGGAATGGCTGCGCGCGACTGACGCGCGCCCTCGTTGAGGAGATCCGGTCACGGTATGCGGCTGGCGAGAGCGGAGGTTTGCTCGCTCTCGAGTATGGCCTGAGTTCGTCGCATGTCGGAGAACTTGCTCAGGCGGCCTGGGGGTTTGAGCCAGTGGTCCGTGTGGCGCAGGGCCACATGCGCGGTGAGCGTCAGCCGAACGCGAAACTGACTGAGGAGATCGTCAGGGAGTGCCGCCGGCGCCGCTCTGAGGGTGCCACGTATGCCGCGCTAGCGCGGAGTTTCGGTGTGACCAAGGCCGTGATGCGCGAGGCCGTGATCGGCATCACCTGGAAGCACGTGGCCTAGCTCATGAAGCCGTTGTCGATCAGGCGGTCCACCAGCAGGTTGAACTGAGCGGTCACCTGAGGGAGGGTGCTGGTGGTGTCACTGACCCCGGCCATCTGCGACAGGCCAGACAGGAAGGCGGCGTTGCTGAGTGCCATGCTGGACACGGTTGCCGCGAGGTCGTCGATGCGCTTCTCGTGGGCCTGGAGCTTCGCGTGCAGTGTGGCATTGCTGACCGCCATTGCTGCCCCCTTTATGCCAGTCTGTCCACGAACCATCTGGGGTAATAGTTCGCCCCGATCGCCGGGGCACCTTCCACCGCGTAGGCGAACAGCACGCAGTCGGTGCCGCCGTCTACCGTGAGCGGGCCACCGGACACGAACGCCGAGTCCAGCACCGACACGGCCTGCGTACGGTCAGTGGCCGAGCCGAGCACCCGCCCAAGATCCCGGTCCGGCGTCGGCTCATCCAGGTAATAGGTCACGTAGGACGTGGACGCCTCGTTGATGATCACCGTCTGGCCCTGGGTGTCGAGCAGGAGAACGTCCAGGAACCGGTCTGAGGAGTTCGTGTCGGTGATGCCCAGCGTGAAGTAGGCGTCGGTGTTGTCGGCGGCGATGTCCTTGCCCGGCAGCGTGAGCTCGCCGATGACCGCGATCCCGTTGACGATGTCCGTGCTCGGCGTGAACGTACGGCTCACGGACTGTGTGGACGACGGCCCGCTGGTGTACTCGTACTGGTGCAGCGTGATCGTCAAGGTTCTCGGTGACCCCGACGACGCCCACGAGTTCGCCACCGCCACGACCGTGTAGGTGCCGGAGAACCGGGCGTTCTGGCCGCTGACCTGGCTGGTCACCGCGTACTCGCGGCCATCCGGCGGGTCGGTGACGCTCGTGGTGGACACGAACGGGGTCAGGTTCAGCGGCGAGTCCGGGCCCGGCCGGTGCGCGACCAGGGTCTTGAACGCGGTCGCCCCGGACTGCTGGAACGTCAGGTTCAGCGGCGCGTGCGACGTGCCGACCACGCTGTGCAGCGTGTACAGCGACCCGCGCGCCGATGCCGCAGCACCCGTGGTGACGGGCTGTGCGGTCAGGTCGTCCAGGAAGACGTTCAGCCAGAACCCGGAGTAGTGCGACACCTTGATGTCGCATGCCACGACCGCGGCGAGATTGAACGAGCCGATCGACCCGGGCAGTGCTGCGGTGACCTGGTTCCAGGTAGGGGTCAGGTCCAGGCGCCCCACCGTGGACGACACGGTGGTGCCGAACGACACCGCACGCCCGGCCGAGTCCTTCAGCGTGAACGTGACCGTAGGGGTGACCGGCCCCGAGCCCCAGTAGTCCCACGCCTGCTCTGAGGAGAACCCGATCCACATCTGCAGCGACGTCAGCCCGGTCAGGTTCTTGCTCGAGAACGTGGCGTGGTAGGTGATGACCTCGCCGTTCTGGCCGTTGAAGGTGGTCGGGTCGTCGAACCCGTTCCAGTACGCCGAGTGGGAGCCGGTGATGTGAACGGTGGACGCTGTCCAGCCGGTTCCGCTGACGGTCTCGAAGTCGGTCAGCGTCACCGGGGACGCCGGAGGCGGCGGGATCCCGCCGCCGGTCACCGGGGAATCGAACGCGAGCCGCTGCGGTGCGTCGCTTCTGCCGTAGGGCAGCGCCTGGAACGAGATGGTGACCTGGGAGACCAGGGACCGGTCGTGCCGCACCGAGTAGGACACCACGGTCGGCAGGGCCCGGAAGCAGTCGAAGACGAGCGGCAGGCCGCTGTCGCTGGTCCAGGTCAGCGTCCACGTCTGGGCGTCGATGGTCTGCAGCAGCGTTTCCCGCGCCGCGGTGAGTGTGGCCTGGTCGGCGAGGTCGTCGCCCGTGGCCGGGACGGTGATCACGATGGGCAGCGTCATCGTCCGGTTCGACGCCCGGCGCCCAAATGGGCGCTCACCATCAAGTATTAATTCGCCTACTATGTCCGTTACCGGCTGCGGCGCACTGAAGTCGTAGCCGGGGGCAAGCTGGAAGATCGCCCCGGTGCACTGCGGCAGCGTGGACGGCTGGCCGAAACCGAGCAGCTCGATGGCGGAGGCGATCAGGAGCGAGGCCACTGGCTCACCCCCGCCACGTCATCTCGCGCTGAATGCCGACCGCGCGTAGGCGGAACGGCTCACACCGTTGAGCGCGCGGCCGAGGTGACCGCCGGTCTCCGCCGGGTTGGTCTTCAGCAGCGACACGATCTGCGACAGGTAATACTCGGTGCCGCTGCCGATCGTGGACCCCGCACCCGGCACCGCGGGCAGCCCGGAAACCGGCGTACCCGGCAGGCCGACGCCAGCCGACGAGGTAGCGAAGTTTGACCCGAACCCCTGGCCGCCTGGCGAGACGAACCCCGGCGCCGAGGGCAGCGACACGAGCTGCCCGCTCGAGCCCGTGCCGCCGAGACCGCCGCTGCCGCCTCCGCTGATGTCAGCGCCGCCGTAAGCGGCCGGAGGGCCCGGCAGAACCCCGGTGAACGTTCCCGCTGGCGTGGGCGCCGTCGAGGTGTCCGCAGCGCTCGTGTCATCCGCAGCCGTGGTGTCCGTCCCCGCGCCGCCGTACTTGGTGTCGTCCGGCTCACCGGTCAGCGACCGCAGCAGCTTGATCTCGGACTCAAGCGTGTCCTCGGACGCGGTCTGCTTCTTGCGGTAGGCGGAGATCGTCTTCTCCTGCTTGGAGATCTCGGCCTTCAGCGACGCCCGCTTGCCGGCGGACAGGCCCGGGTGCTGCAGCAGGTACAGTTCCTCGCGGTTCACCGGGGCCCGCATCGACTTCAGCTTCGCCGCGACCGTCTTCTTTAGCTTCCCCAGCTTCGTCACGTCGGCGGCGAGCCTGGCGAGCATGGCCTTCTTCGACTGGGTGGGGATCTTCGGCGCGGGACCGCCCTTGGGCTTCACGTCGGAGGCGATGAGCTTCTTCAGCAGCGCGATCTTCTTGGTGAGACCGTCTTCCTTCTTGGACTGCGCGTCGCGGTAGTCCTTGACGACCTTTTCCTGCTTGGTGATCTGCGCCTCAACGGCCTGGCGGTGTGACTTGGGCCAGCCGGGGTGGTCGAGCAGTTCCAGTTCCTCGCGGCTGATGGGCCTGCGCAGGACCGCGATGTGCGCCGTGGACGCCTTCTGCAGTTTCGCCAGTTCGTCCTGCGCGGCCTGCAGCGCCTTAGAGTCCCTGGCGTACTGGCCACTGCCGGTCCTGGGGTGGACGGCCTTGGGCGGCTTGCCGGTGCCCGCCGCGTACCCGGGCAGCCCTGGCATAGCGTGCATGAGCGACTCGGCGTGCGGCAGCACCGTCTCGCCGCCGTGCATGCGCACGAGCTCGGGACCTTCCTCGCCGACCCACGCCCAGCCCGGCGCCGCGCCTTGGCTGCCGCGGGCATACCAGCCGTACTTCTGCTCGTGGGCCCAGGCACCGGATGGCGATCCGTACCGGCCGGCGATGTAACCGAGTCCCCACCTGATCTGCGTTGCCGGGTTCGTGCGCCAGTCCGGGCCAGCAGATGCCATCTTGGCGGCTGGAAGGGACTGGGGGATGCCGTAAGCGCCGGAGGTGGGATTGGTGGCATTCCAGCGCCACCCGGACTCACGGGTCCACAGTTCGTTCAGCGCCGTCCAGTTCGCGCCGGTCCACCCGCGGGCCGCAGCCATGGCCTTGCCGAGCGTGACCGCCGCGCCCGACGACACGGCACCGCCGATCTGGCCTGTCAGGCCGCTGACCCAGTTCAGCACCGACGTGCCGCCGATCTTCAGGCCCGACAGGAGACTGTGCATGATGGCCTTGCCTTCGGGGACCAGCAGCTTGCTGTCCACGCCGATCGGGCCCTTGAGGCTCTTGATCACGCTGCCGATCTTGGATATCCAGCCAGCCACCGCATGCCAGGCGTCTTTCATGCCCGACCACAGCCCGGAGATCACATTGTGGCCAGCGCTGACCAGCCAGTGCCCGGCACCGGAGAATGTGTCCTTGATGTCACCAGGCAGGACACCGATATGGCCCATGAGGGTGTGGATACCGCTGACGGCCCGGCTGACGGTGTTCTGCCAGATGGCGTTCCACGCCGCTGCGGCGTCATGCCGTGCCCCGGTCAGCGTGGACGCGATGTCTCCCCGCAGCCCGTCGAACTGGGACGCCGCGCCGTGACGCAGGCTGCTCACGGTGGACGCGACGTCGTGACGCATGTCATCGAACCGGGAGGCGGCGGTGTGACGGATATCAGCAGCAGCCGAGGCCACGTCGTGACGCATTCCGTCGAACTGGGACGCCACGCCGTGACGCGCGTCTCCAACGGCGCCGACCAGGGTGCTCCAGCCCTTGGATGCGGCGTGCGGCAGGGACTGGGTGAGCCAGTTTTCGACCGGATCCTGAACGTACCGCAGCCAGCCGTTATTCACTGTGGCCCAGCCTTTAGCCAGTCCCGCAGCGGCCGAGTCGTTCAGGTGCGGCAGCGTCTTGGCGAAGAAGGTAGTCACCGACATGACGAAGTCCTGGAACGGCTTGAACAGGATCGCCTTCGACTCGAAGCCGCCAAAAATCTGCGGCATGGCGTTGCTTGAGCCGAGCAGCGGCGAGCCGCTCTGCTGCAGGGCTCCGCTGAGACGCCCAGCACCGGTCCCGGCAGGCGCGAGGTGATCACCAGCGGCCTTGATGACCGCCCCGAGGGCTATGCCCCAGCCGATGGGGCTGAGGATCCCTGGGCTGAGCCCGGCCCTTGCCAGCAGCCCGCGGAGGCCCGTGGCGCCTGCTGCCCCCCCGGCGGCAGCCTCACCCCCGCCTGCTGCGCCCGCAGTCCCGGCGGCGCCCCCTTCTGCGCCTGCGCCCGCCATTGTGTCCGCGGCCCGCTGCATCGCCGCGGAGGCCTCGACCATGGTGTCAGCGGCCTTCTGCATGCCCGTCGCAGCGCCGAACTTGCTGCCCAGATCGATCTTGCCGCCGGTCAGCAGTTTCAGCAGCGCCGCAGCGCCCTGGCCGGCCCAGTTGATCGCTACGGAGATGATCTTGCGGCCGGTACTGAACTTCGAGATCAGCAGCAGCGACGCCGCCACATCGGTGACCGGGGCGACGATGGACTTGGGCAGCCGCGCGAGCAGGCCGAAGAAATCGGACAGCACCTTCAGTTCGGTGATGCCGCCAGCGCCAAGACCGCCGCCAATGTTGACCAGCGCCTTGCCGAAGTTGGCCAGGAACTGCCCGACCACGGGCCCGTTGATGTGCAGCCAGGCCAGGAACTGCTGAACCTCAGTGCGGGACCGGTCCGACTGTGCCCATGACAGGAACGAGCGGCCCATTTCGGAGATGCCACGGTCGACGTCGTCGATCAGTGGCTTGAACTGGGGCAACAGGATGATGAAGCCGTTCAGGAAGTTGAGGACGCCGCCGCCAGCCGCTCCCACCACCTGGGAGCCTTCACCCGCGATGAACTTGGCGAACGTGCGGAACTCGCCTGAGTTAACCAGGGCGCGGAAACTGTACCCGAGTCCGCCGACAACGGTGCTGACGTCCTTGATGACCGGCTGCAGGAAGTGCATTGAGTCGGTGATCGCGCCGAGCCACGGCTTCACGGACAGGGCGATAACCGGGGTGACGGACTTCCGCAGGTCATCCCACTTCTGTGACAGGTCACCAATCTGCTTCGACAGGGCAACCTGTGCGGGAGACATGCCCGCATACGCCTTGGCGATGGCCAGTTGCTCGGCCTTGTACGCCGTGGCCTTCTTGGTGCCCGCTTCGATGGCGGCGTTGTAGGCGGTCTGCGCCTTCTCCACGGCCTTCGCGGCAGTGGATGCCTGGCCCAGGACGCCTTTGGCGGTCAGCCCGTAGGCCGCGAGGGCGCCACCGCCAGCGGTGAACGCACCGCCGAGCGCCGCTGCCGCGCCGGTTGCCACGCCGAGCAGGCTGATCGCCGGGGGCAGGGCAGCGACAATGCCGGTGGCCAGCAGCGGCACCCCGCCAAGACCCTTGCTGATCTTCGAGCCGAGGGTCTCGAACTTCTTCGAGGTCCGGTCGATGTCCGATTCAGCGGTCTTGGTGTTGACCTTGAGGGTCGCGGTACTGGTCGTGTGGCCGAACTTGTCGGCCTTGGCCTGGGCCTTGTCAATGTCCAGGATCGCCGGCCTGGGGTCGGCCTCCAGTTTCGCCTTGTACGGGTCCTTGGCGAACTTCTCCGCGTCGGCCTTGGCCTGCTTCAGGTCGCGGCTGAACTGATCCTTGGAGACCGTGAGCCGGGCGGCGATCTCGCCAGCGTCAAAGGAGATGGCCGCCACCTCCCGCCGTGCGGCGCGGTGGAGTGCGATGATTACCGGGTGAGCATTCGTATTGACGGACCGTCACTGGGCCCCGTGCACACCACGGTCTGGTCGTCAGGCAGCCGCGGGCACTCGCGGCCGTGGGCGCTCCTGCTGGTGCTCCCCGTCGCAGCCCTGGCGTGGAACGCGCTCACTTATACGTGGGTGGACGTCACGCTCGCCATCCTGGCCGTGCTCGGCGTCTTCGGCTGGCTCAGCGAGAGGGTGCAGCGGAAGCCTGCCCCATAGCCGCCTCGAGTTCGCCTCGCATCGCGTCCACGTCGATGACCATGGGCCGTTCCGGCAGATTCGCCACCTCTGGCGCGGGCTCGGCAGGCCCGAACCCGAACTCCGGGTCAGGCACCGACGCGTCGATCTGGATCACACCCTCGGCGGCCAGGCCCTCGAGGTGCAGGCGCTTGACCGGCCACGGCAGGTCATCCCACTCGTCTGGCGCGTAGTTCAGGTAACGCCTCACGGCATGCAAAATGAGCCGGCGGCTGGCAGCGGCGGGGTTCAGCCCGCCGCTGTCCCACCGCCGGCTTCTGCTTCCGGGTTTATCTCATCCCGCAGCCACTTGTAGAACGCGTTCCGCACCCGCGGAGGGAGTTTCAGCAGTTCCGCCACGCTCGGCTTGCCTGAGCACAGGTCCGCGTACGCCGCGGCTTCGTCGGCGGCGTAGGAGACCAGCGCCTCAGACTGGCCTGCCTTCTCGATCGCGGCGAGACGGTCGTCGAGGGTGGCGTCGTCGTCCAGATCCGGGGACGCCTGGACGATTTTGCGCTGCTGGATGACTTGCTGGATCCCGAACAGCCGGATCTGCTCGTCGGACGGTTCTTTGATGGTGCCTTTGCCCGCCCTGAAGTGCGTGAAGTCGTAGTCCAGTGGCTCGACCACGCTGGCGGCGTCGAATTGTGCCATGCGGCATCCCTGATGTTGTCCCGCGCTGGGCAGTCAGTGAGGGTGCGCGGGGTTCCCTCTGACGGGCTACGCGTGCGCCACGCCCGTGCACTTCTGCTCCCATGGCCACCGTTCGCAGCGCGGGCAGCGGCCCATGGTGGTGGTCTGGCCAGTGGTAGCGGGCGGCACTGCGGTCATGTCGCCGGGTATGGCGGTCATCGGTCAGGCCCCTTAGCTCGTCGCCACGGCTGTGAGGTCCACCCAGACGATGGACGTGAACAGGCACACCGCGTTGAACGTGGTCGGGTACAGCCGCTGGGCGGCGGCGCGGCGGTACGACGTCGCCACCGTGCCCGCAGACATCACCGCCGGGATGGACAGCACCCGGGCGAAGCCCAGCTGGTTCTTGCCCACCACCGCGAGCGCCATCTGCGTGAACTGCGTCGACAGCGACAGCACCGACTTGCCCGGCTGCCCCGCACCGGCCGCAGTGACTGCGATCGTGCCCGCGTTGCCGTACGCCAGGTTGATGTTCGCCAGCGTCTCCTCGGACAGGTCCAGCGACACCTGCATCGTCGCCGAGTCCACCAGCGTCTGCACCGGGGTGGGCTGCTCCTCGATGCGGATGTCCACCGTGGACGGGTTGAAGTTCAGCGACACGCCCTGGTCGGTGGCGCCCACGTAGGACCAGCCGCCGCCGGTATACGCCGACCCGACACCGAGGCTGGCATCAGCAGGCAGCGACGTGCCGACCGTGGCCGTGAACAGGAGCGCTTCGCCGACGACCACATTGCCCGGCGTGGGCGACACTGGCGACCAGGTGAGAGACGGCATATCAGTGCTCCTTCAGGCTGATCCCGGCGAGCCATGCGGCCTCTCGGGCACGTGCGACGGTTTCGGGACCGAACTCGGCCGGCTCGGTGGTGATCACCACGTCGTCGACGGTCAGCGACCCGGCTGGAGGCTGCACGGACAGGACCACGGGCTTGTCCGGGACCGGGAACAGCGGATTCGCCGGTGCCGCTGGTGCCGTCTGGCGCACCTCCGGGCCGGTGGCGGCCTCGGGCTGGCTGATCTCAGCGCCTGCGTTGCTGCCGATCTGCGGCGCTGGAGGGGTCTGGGTCTCGGGTGCTTCTTCGCTGCGGGCCATCAGGACGCCTGATCCATCTCGTAGAGGGTGACGGTGACGTTGGTGTTGGTGCCGGACAGGTCGAAGTACGTGAACCCGGTCCCGTCCAGCGACGTGAAGTCGGACGGGGTCCACGGGCCGAACAGGTAGTTCGTGGATGCCGACAGGGCCACCGTCTTGGCGGTGACCGTCTGGCCTTCGACCTTGCGGCCGAAGTTCTGCACGAGGTTCCCGGCGCCGCCCGAATCGACGTAGATGGCGATGAACATGCGCCCGTTGTTGAGGAACTTGATGCCGGTGTTCGATCCCACGGTCTGCACGCCAGCAGTGGGCAGCACGATGCCCGTGGTGCCGGGCAGCGAGACCGGGCCGGTGAGTGCCAGGTAAGTCACGGCTAACCGCCTTCCGTATGGTCTGGGTCAGGCGGTCAGGTCTGGTCGGGCACGCGCTTGAGGAAGTCTCCGGTGACGCCGAGGGTGACGCTGGTGCCCGTCACGACGTAGATGGCGGCGCGGAACAGGTTGCCCGCGAACGCGTTGACGACCGTGCTGTACTTCCCGACCACTGGAGTGGTCCCGGCGGTGAACAGCGCCTGATAGCCGGGGATCGTGGTCGAGGACGGGTAGCCCGCGGCGGCCAGCGTGGTGGCCGAGTCCGGGTACCACGTGGTGCCGCCGTCCGGCGAGTTCTGCAGCAGCACCGCCACCAGGCCCGTGGTGGTCCACGTGCCTGCCTGTGCGGTCAGGTTGATCCGCAGGATGGCCTTGTCGAAGTCCGACCCGGCGAAGGTGTGCGTGCCCGTGGTCAGCCCGGCGCTGCAGACAGTGCCGGAGTCGATCAGGGTCATGGTGTCGGTTTCCCAGCCCAAAATTCGGCCCTCCAGGTGAAAGAGGGCGTAGGCCACCCTCGGGAATGGTTCTGCGTGAAGTCAGCGGGTGCCCGCGTAAGCGAGGTACGTGCAGGTGAGCTCGAACCTGAGCCCGTCATCAGGGCCTGGTGCGAGCGGCGTCGGCGCGGAGCCGAGACGGTGGACGTGGATGAGCACCGTGCCGTCCGTGAGCGTCACCGGGAACGGCGCCGAGAAGATGAGCGAGTCCAGGGCGTAGGCCAGCCGTTCCGCCTCGCCAGGATCGTCCTGAGGGCCGCGGACCCGTGCCTGGAACGCCGACGCGTCGGCGGCGCCCTCGATGATGTAACCGGGTCCGGGGACGGCGGTGAGGGTGACGAGCCGGTCGGGTTCCTCGAGGACGTACGGGCCGGGGACGAGCGGTGCGCCGCGTTCCTGGTCGGTGTCCCAGCCCAGGCCCGTCAGCCAGGAGATCAGCGACGTCGTGGGGACGGCCATCGCTCACCGCCCTTTAGGTGCGGTGACGGATGACGTTCAGCCCGGACGCGGTGCGCTCACCGTGGTAATGCCCGGACAGGGCGTCGCGGGCCTTGTCCTTGGCCTTCAGTTCTTCCTTCGACAGCCTGCCGACCAGCGGCGGCCGGTCGTAGATGGTCTCGCCGTCGTCGGTGACCACCGGGTGGCCACTGCCCCGCAGGTCGCCGAACTCAACCGGCGCCAGGCGGGCGACCTCGCCGGACAGGTGCTCCGCCGCGGAGATCATGGCATGCTGGCCGCCGTCGTCGAGCACCTTGTCCGCGTACTCCTGCAGGTAGCGGTCGCGGTTGTCCATCAGCGGCTGGGTCAGGTACATCGCCTGCCCGCCACGCGGATGCTTCAGGTCCAGGCCCTGGTGCTGGAAATGTGCATAGACCTGATTTACGGACACAACGGCTTCAAGGTCACCCGAGCCGACCTTGTGCAGAAGCTCGTCGATCCGCGAGCCGAAGTCACCAGCCATCGGGCCAGAACGCGCCGGACAGCGACGACCCGGCCGCACCCGCAGGCTCGACCACACCCCGCGGCGACTGCGTGACACCCGAATCCTCGCCCGTGAACACCCGCGGCACCGTGTTGATCGCCTTCCCCGCATCATCCGGGGCCACGTCCGGCACCCCCGGATCTGCTGAGATCGTCCCCGACGCCAGCGCCGTCAGCGTCGCCATCGCATCCTGGTAAGCCAGCAGCACCGGGTCCAGCGGCGACGCGAACGCCTTGTTCTTCCGGTAGATCATCGTCGCGTAGTACACCGCGACCGGGACCGTCACCGAGAAGATCAGGTCCGGCACCGGCACCGGCCCGGAGGCGTCGTCGGCGAAAACCTCACCCGCGTACGACGACACCTTCGCCGACGCCCGCACGATCGCCGAGGTCAGCTGGTCGTCGGTCAGCTGGGCGCACGTTCCGGTGCCTTCATCAGTGCCGTCCACGGCCTCACGGACGTCGGCAGGGGTGCAGTACGTGACGGACACCGCGACCCCCTCGCGTCAGCTAGTTGCTGCTATTCGAGGTGAGCTCGTATGTCCCTGCATTCGAGACGGTGTACGAGCCCGGGTGGCCGCCACTGATGGTCGGCGATGTGGTCGTGGTCGTCGAGCCGTAAGTGATCACATACGGAGTCACCGGATACGTCGGCAGCGGCGTGAAGTGGTAGTGGAAGCAGCGGCAGCCACCGCAATGATGCACGGCCTGCTGGGCAAGCTGCTCGCGCAGTTCCCCTACCGCCCTGGTCAGCTCGGCGACCTCATCGCGCAGGCGCCGCTTCTCGCTGTCCATGTCGGCAGCCTCCTACTTCTTGCTGTCGTCCGGCTTGGGATCCGGCTTCGGGTTCGGCTGCGGGTCGTTCGCCTCCGGCGCGTTCGACGCACCCGACTCGATCAGCCGTGAGGCACCAGCCGGGTCGGGCAGCGCGTCAGGCGGAGGCGCCGGCGGGTGGCCGAACAGGTCACGCGCCGTGATGCGCGGGTCCTCGCCGTCCTTCACCTTTGACGCGGCACGGATCACCGGCACCTTGTGGCGGGACATGAACCGGTCAGCCTCGGCCTTGTCGAGTTCGACCGTCTCGCCGGCGTGGACGAGGTAGGCGACGCGTTCCTTCTTGCCGTCCGTGGCCTCCTGGACGCGCTCGCAGGACAGGTTGGTCAGCGCTACGTAGAGCGTCATTTGTTCTCCTCAGAGGGCATCGTCTGGCGCAGGCGTTCAAGTTCGGCACGCAGCCGGGCGTTCTCGGCCAGCAGTTCGCCGTAGGCTGCGTGCGTCATCATCTTGCGCCGGTTGCGCTGCTGCGCCGGCCTGGTGGCCCACCGGCAGTTCTCCGGGGAGTACGGGCCATCGTTGTCTATCCGGTCGAGCGTGTGATCAGCGCTCGGCTTGGGCCACATGTCGGCGATGAAGTTCGCCAGGCCGTCAGGCCCCTGCCACCTGTCACAGACCGTGATCCCACGGCCACCGTAGTTGCCATAGCTCGGGCTGGTCGGCTTGGTGCAGCGGGCGATCATCGAGTACCAGGAATTCGCTGCGGGGTGTTTCCTGAGCCCGTGGAAGGTGCCGACCAGGCAGCCGCATGACTGGGAGGTTCCCTGCCTGAGGCTGAAGGCGGCTACCCGCTTCTCCGTGCCGCAGTCGCACCGGCAGAGGATCTTGTCTGTGCAGATGCGTGCGGGTTCCAGGGTCAGCCAGCGGTCGTGACGCTCGCCTGCCGGCATGTACGGCGGCCGGGCAGTTCCCGGGGAGCCGAAAAGCGTATCCTGCATAGGTGGTGCACCGCCTGAATCGGTGTGTCCACGACCCCCGTCCCTGTTACTCGCCAGTGCAGGTGACGGGGGTCCTTACATCGAACAGTCTAGCGGAATACCGCCTGGCACTCGCGGATATCGCGCCGTCCGGTCTGCCCGATTCTTACAGCCCTGACAGCAATACGATGCTTAGGGGCTGGTCGAGCCCTATGGCCGATGCGCGCTGAGTGTCCGATCTGAACGTCTTGCGCGGCTCATCCCGGTATAGGGGACCGGCTGTAAAGGGAACTTCGTCGGCGATGAACCCGGCTCGCTGGCGCTGCATCACGATGGCGTTCCCGGACGGGATCTGCCGCGACACCAGCGTGTCGAGACCCATGATCTTGTTGGGCAGAACCCCGGTGTACTGAAGGTTCTCGCTGGCGATATCACCGATGTAAGGCGCCGCGAACGCGCTTGACTGGATCAGCGTGTTCTTGGTGCCATGCGACACGATCAGGGTGTCCGCCTCGAAGCCCAGGTACTGAGTCACACCCAGCGGCGACGTGATTGAGGCGTTCTCCACCAGGTAGATCGCGTTGGCGATGTCGGCCCTGATCGTCGCGTTGGACGAGGCCCACGCGTTGCTCACCGCGAGGGTCTGGATAGATGAGTTCGCGATGACAGCGCTGAAGAAGGCCTGGTTCCACGAGTACACCATCGTGTTCTTGACCTGCATGAGCTGCCGGGTCACCGGGTCCACGACCTGGCGGCGCCGCATCTCATCGGACACCATGATCGCCATGGCGCGCTCGTGCGCCAGGACCACCCTCGGGATGCCGACCGAGGTGGGCACGACCGGGACCTCACCGAACTCGGCGCGGATCTCCGGCAGCGAGTCGGCATACAGCGGCGTTGATTCCTCGTACCGCACGGCGCCGGACTGGGTCATGCCAGCGTTGCGCAGCACCGCGTCCACGATGAACTCGTTCTTCGTGATGTCGAGGATGTACTGCGGGATGGTCAGCGGATCCTTGAGCAGCGAGTCGACTGTGATCCGCGGGCCGTCGAGGCTGCTGTAAGCCGGAGTAGGCACGGTGTTATCTCCTTCGTTTCCTGTGTCCGGCTATCAGCCGAAGATCCTGGCCCTGGCCACGGTGGAACCGGAGGCGACACCACCGGGCTGCGTGCAGCGGCCGATGATGTAGGCCGGGTGGGTGTCGGAGCCGTCGACCCATGGGGTGACCTGGCCCGACGCGGCTGTCTTGAGCAGCTGCCCGAACGTGGCCGAGGCGGCGTAGGTCACGAGCATGTCGCAGCCGTGGGCGACCGAGACGTAGTCGCTGACGTACGAGATGTCGAGCAGCGGGGCACCGCCGGCGAGCGAGTCGGTGCTGCTGGACTGGTCGGGGACCGGTGCCGCGTTCGTCGTCGCGACGCCGAGGACGTTGATCGCGTTCGCGCCGGCGGGTGACACGGTGGTCGCGCTGGAACCGTCAGCGATGACCAGCTGGCCGGCGGTCACGGCAGCGCTGACCTGGTAGCTGTCGGGACCGAGCTTGTAGTGCTGAGAGCCTGCCATCAGTCGTTCACTTCCTTACGTGGTGGTGGCGGGCAGTCAGCGCACGCCGGTCATGGACTTGAGCGCGGCGATGGTGGAGTCGCGCTCCTCAGCGCGGGCCTGCTCGTCGGCTTCGGACAGGTCACGCCCGGTCGCCGACCCGGCCTCCACTGAGAGGTCGAGCATCTTCGCGGTGCGCGCGAACTCGGTCAGCACGTCGCGGACGACCTTCCCGGCGTCGACCGTGTCCCCGTTCGACAGTTCGACGGTGCGGTCGGCGCCCTCAAGCAGCGAGCGGGCCAGGTCGGTGATCCTCGGGGGCACGCCGTGGACGCGGGCGAGGGTGTCGCGCTCCTTCTCGTAGGAGGCGGCGTCGAGCTGGCGCTGCATGACGCGCACCTGCTCGGCGGTCTCGTCGGCGCGGGCGTTGGCGAGGTCGATCGCGGCCTGCTGCTCAGCGGTCAGCGCCGCGCCGGCCAGTTCGCCGTCCGGCACTTCCTCGGCCTTGGCGCTGTCCTCGTCGTCGTCGAGGCTGGCGAGCAGGTCGTCGAGCTCGGCGTCGGTCAGTTCCCCGTCGCCGTCGTCCTCCGCCTTCTTGTCGTCCTTGTCCGCCGCGGCGGGGGCGATCAGGGCGTCAAACTCGTCATCAGGCAGGTCGAGCAGCTTCGCCAGCCGCGCTTCCTGAGCCTCCGTGAAACCCATACCCGTCTCCTTCTGGTCAGGGGCGTACTGGTGATCTGTCAGGTCGATGACTTCGCCGCCGCCGTTCGCGGCCTCCACGGCTTCCCAGCCGCGCATGCCGGTGATGCGGGGGTCGAGGGTGCCGAGGACGTGCTGCAGGGCGCGGGAGAAGAACTTGCCGTCCGCCCGCTGGTACTGCTCCACGATCCGCGCCGACACGCCGAGCTGCGGGTTCTGCCGCAGGAGGGCGTCGCCTTCTTTGGTGGCGGCGACGATGACGTCCAGGCCGTCGTCGGTGAGTTCCAGGGCGGCGATCTCGCCGCGGAACCGTTCCGGGTCGTTGCTGTGGGAGTTGTCCCCGGGCGCGATCTGGAACGGGACCTGGTCGTAGGCGCGGGACCGGAACGCGTTCGCGAGGTCGGCGAGGTATTCGCGGGTGAACGCGATCTTGCGGCCCTTGTAGTCGATCTCGCCGACCGGGAGGAGTTGCTTGCGCCAGATGCGCTTGCCGCGGGGGCTGGCGTTGCCGCGGTCGTAGGGCGTGAGCAGCGCGGTCACCCGGCTCACCTCCGGCTGTGGCATTTGGGCGGTCACCGCCGAGGCGTCGCGATTACAATGGGAAGCATGGGAACTACCGAGAGTGGCCGCTTAGACCGCCCCGGCCTCATCGAGACCGTCGACAGTTACCAGCAGGCCGATGCGCGGCGGCAGTTCTGGGCGGCGGCCGTAGTCAAAGCGGGGTTACAGGACCGCTACGGCGTGTTCGTCAGGTCAGTGCGGCTGTCAGAACGGCACCGCGCGTTCGGCATCTTCGTGGACGCGCACACTGCCTAGGCCGCCTTAGCCCTGGCGTGCTTCGCGGCGGCGCGCTTGGCCAGCGCCTTCGCCTGCGCGGGCTTCATGCCCCGCCTGACGAGCTTCTTGTAGATCGTGGCTGCCACGGGTGAGGGCTTGGAGCCGCCCATCGTGGTGATACGCGGGCCGTCCATCGAGGACGCGACCGGCGTTGTGCCCGCGAGGTCGAGGGCCAGTTGCTCGCCGTCGCTGGTGTTCTGCATCGCCCACGTGCCCTTGACGCCTTTGGCGTTCGTCGCCTTGAGTTCGCGGGCCCGCTTGCGGATCAGGGCCTTGAGAGCCGGGCGCTTGGATGCTGGCGCGCGGCCCACCGACCGGATGGCCTTCTTCAGGTAGTCCACGTTCGGAACCGGGAAGCTGCCGTCCGGAAGCGCCTGCTTCTTCGCGGCGAGCTTCTTGCGGCCAGCGGCACGCTGAACCGGGGGTGTCTTCACGCAGCCTCCAGACGGTCACCACGCCACGCAAACCCCGGCGGGGCCATCGGCATCATCCGGTGGGCAGCGGCACGCTGCGTGCCGTCCATGGCGTTGATCACAGCCGCGATCTCAGCGCCGGACGAATGCCGGTGCAGCGGCTCGCAGTGGTCGGCGAACTGGCCGCCAGCGGTCTTGCCAGCCGGCACACGGTAAGCCAGCTCAACCGCCGCCGTGTCGTTGCTGAGCAGCAGTTTCTTCGCCCGTGAGTCCAGCGTGGCGGCCCGCATCCGCAGCGTCGTGGCACGTGACCGCAGCGAGGCGATGCGCTGGACCACGGTCTTCTTCGCCGCGGTCTTCTTGGCCGTAGCCACCTTGTGCTTCGTGGGCAGGTTCTTCTTCGTGGCCGTCTTGCCCGCTGCTGCCGCTGCGGCCTTCTTCGCCGACGCAGCCGAGGCGGTGTGCTGCTTGGCGAGGGCGCGCGCCTGGGCGTCGAGGTCACGGGCCTGTGCCCGCAGCCCGGCTGCCTTCTGCCGCAGCGACCGTGCCTGTGCCTGCTTGCCTGCCATGCCGCCAGGCTTGACCGGGCCGGGCTTCATGAGCCCCGGCTTCTGGCCCGGCCGGGCAGCGTGACTGCCCGCCGCGTGCCCGGCCGGGGTCTTCTTGCCCTTCGCGGGCTTGGGCTGCGACTGGGTAGTGCCTGAGCCCTTCGGGGCGAACTGGCCGCCTGCCGGGCCTGACGCCACATGCGGGTGCAGGGCAGAGTTGAAGGTGCCCAATTCCACCGCCTCCGCGTCGTTAGCGTGGCTGTGGGCGGCTGCCTTGGCGGCTTCCCAGGCGGCGACAGCTTTAGCGGCTGCGGCGCGGACCTCGGGTGAGACCTTCCCGCCACCCCTGGCCCACCGCTTCACGGCGGCAATCGCCAGCTGGATGGCGTTCGACTCGCTGTGCCCGTTACGCATCAGGGCGCGAGCGATGTTCTCAATGTAGGGATCGAGCATGAGGCCGTGGATCCTGAACAAGCCCGGACCGCCCGGCTTGCCAAGCGGGTGGGGCACGGTGGACAGGGCCGGTGTCTTGGCGCTCACTGTCCCCCTACGGAATCAGCGGAGCGCCTTCAAACGGCGCCGAAGGGAAACAGCGGCACATAGGGTGCGTGGCTCCCGGATACCCGATAAGCGGCGGCCTGTCTGCCCTGAAATTCTTGTGATCGGCTGCGTAGCATTCGGCCGTGGTCCGCGAGTCCTTAACCGCGTTCCAGCCCAGCAGGTTCCCGTGCACCGACGCCGCCGAGTCGACCGCCGTAGCGGCCTGCACCCGCCGGTCCGACGCCTCCGCGTGCTGGGCGAAGTACCGCTGCTCGGCCCGCAGCGCGTCCTGCAGCGCCGCCATGACCGGCTCGCCCTTCGAGCGGGCCGTGTTCACGTCACGCTGCACACGCCTGCACGCGGCCAGGAAGAACGCACCAGACCGCATCACATTCAGGCTGGCCACGTAACGTCCGGCCGGGCCAAGCGGCTCAGGGGCCGTGTGGCCGCGTCCCAGCACCATCGCAGCGACGGCCTGGAGCGTGGACCCGGCGATCCCCGCGGCCTTCAGCGACGAACGGAGCGCTGCCACGATCGCTGCGGCGGTGACAGCGGTGGCCAGGACCGCCGTGATCTCAGCGGCCAGGCGCTGGTCGGAGCGGGATGGCGGCGGCTGCTCGGGCTGCTGGAGGGCCTGCGCCCGTGACACAGCCATGAGCTACTTGCCGCCTCCCGTGGGCGCGCTGGTGTTACCTGTCGGCGCGGGCGAGTACGGCGCGTTCAGGTCTTCGGGCTTGGCCTGCCCAGCCGCGGCCTTCACCGCCGCCTGGGCGACCTTCGTCGCCGCGCTCACACCGCCCGCCAGCTTGCCGATCGCACCTGCCTGCGCTGGTGCCATCCCCGGCGGCGGCATCGCCGCAGCCTGGGCTTCGCGGTCCTTGGCGCCCTGCTCCACGATCTGCGCCACGGCGTCCTCGTCGAGGTTCAGCACCGACGCGAGACGTTCGGTGATGAGGTCGAGGATGCCGTCCGGGATCCGCAGCGACGGGGCCACGGCCAGCGCCTGGAACAAGGTCACCAGCGACGCCTCGGAGTCGTCGGTCAGCGGCCCCGACGTCAGCTTCGGGTAGGCCGCGCCCTTGCCGTAATTCAATGTGATCAAGGGCGCGATCACATGGTGGGTGAACGATTCGGTCATCTCGGTGCTGATGGCCTGGCGGGACTTCAGGAAGAAGCTGGACTGGTCCTGCGACAGCGCCAGCGACCCGCGGCCGAGCGACGCCAGCGAGGACAGGCCCACGAATCCGGCCAGCACGCTCGAGGTCTGCCACGTCTCCAGGAACGTCAGCGCCTGGTTGAACTGGTCCGCACCCTTGCCCGAGGACTCGAGGATCTCGAACTTCTTGGACCCGTCTGGCGGGCGCTCGAAGGCGACGATGCCGGACTGCCGCAGTGAGGCGATGTCGTCGGCGTGGGCGTTGGCCTGCTTCTGGTTCTGCCCGTAGACGACGACCTTGGGCAGGGACTGGTTCTCGAGGTACTGATACCAGAGAAAAAGGAGCTTTAGCTTAGTTCGGTAACACCAGTACGAAAGCTCCAATTCGGACGTACCGGTGAGGGGAGCCCTGTGCTTGCCGTGGATGTAGACATACGACTTCACCTTCGGTATGTCCACGTAGCCTGGGATCTGCTGCTTGGTGATCTGCGGGCCGAATTGCCAGACTTGCTGCCTGAAACCGTCCTCGGCGCCCGTCTTGGGGTCGCGCTTCAGTTCGCACGTCGCGGGCGGCCGAAAGGCGAGCTTGTCATAGACGACCTTGCCCTGGTCGTTTATCTCCCAGCATTTTTCAAAGAATGCTTTTTTGTAGATCTGCGCCGCTGTCATCTGGCTGATAATCACACCGAACGGGATCTTCATCCCACCGCTGGTGGACGGTTCCATCAGCACCGAGCGGGCGAACTCGGCCTCACCGGAGTCACCCTTGGCGGGCGTGATGGTGTAGTCCGCCTGGCGCAGCGGCAGCGTGAGCACCGACTCCAGCGACGCGGCGGTGCCGTCACGCTGGAGCATGACAGTCATGTCCCTAGACGTGATTTCGCCGTAGTCGAGAACGTCCGTTCCGCCCGCATATGCGAAGATGCGCTCGTGCAGGTCGAACTGCGTGCCCAGTTCGCCCTTGAGGAGTTCGTTGCGGGTCTTGGGCTTCAGGTCGGGCAGGCGGATGACCTCGGCCGGCTCGGCCATCACGCCTCCCGGGCTAATTGCTTACTGCCACTTTCATTCCGGGGATGCCCCGGAGCGTGTTCGGCGGCGTGGTGTCGTCCACTGCTCCCGGATCGGCAAGGCGGATGGACCCGTCAGCGAGCATGCGCTGGGTGAAGGGGTTGTCCGGGTTCAGCGGCGCGGTCTTGCCTGCGGGCCAGGGCCAGGAGGCGCCCATGTTGCGGAGGCTCAGGTTGTCAGCCAGCGCGGTGTAGAGCAGCGGAGCGCCCATGCTCACCTGCCCGCATTTGCACCGGTCTGGCGAGTGTAACCCCGGGTTCTGGCGTAAGAACGATCTTGGTTCAGGCCCACGACCTGACGTTCTGGCGGTGCGGGCGCGGGTCCTCATCCACCGGGGCGAACGACTCCGCATCCCACTCGTCGCTGCCATCCCACTGCTCACCGTTCACCAGACGGCGCCGGAACGGCACACCAGGCGCGGTAGCCCGGCTGATCTCCCGCTGCACCTGCCACGGCCTCGCCGATGGTGCATGCGGCATGGACGTGACCGAGAACGCCTGGATCGCCGCGTCACCGTCGTCCGTGGACCGGCCAAGCCGCTCACGGATCGAGTCCTTCGACTCCACCGCGATCTTCCCGCCGGACTGCACCGACCACCCTGGTGCTGCGAGGTCGCCCAGGAGCATCTCGTCGTCGGGCAGGCACACCTGAGGGTCACGGGACGGGTCGAGCAGTTCCCGCAGGTTCCACCACGCCCACGACCGCGTGTTGACGAACTGGAACTCGCCAGACGCGTCGCGGATCTTCGTTCCCGCCGAAGCGTTGAACGGCTGGCACTCGCGGCCCATCTCACGCAGCCGGTCATACACCCCGGCGCCGATGCCGATCACGTCGACCACGGCGGTCAGCGGCTCGTCACAGCCATCCTGCGCGGCGACGACGCGGCCGGTGGTCTGCATGGTGTCTTCCTTGACCGACCGCCGCAGTTCGGTCAGGACCGGGCCGTGGCGGATCGCCAGGACGGTGCGGTCCTCGCCGGTGCGGGCCACGTCCACGCCCACCGTCTTCGGCCACGCACCTGTGTAGCGGCCGGTGCGGTCCCACTCATACCACCGCTCAACCGCGGCCTCAGCCCACGACAGCGGGATAACGGAGTCTTCGTCGCCGGCGTGGAACTCGCCCAGGACACGGTTAACGTAGATGGCGGACGCTTCGCCCCACTGGCGGGCGCGCTGTGCCGCCCAGTCCTGCGAGATCCGCCCGGCGGCTATGGCCTCGGCGAGGGTGACGTGGCGTGGTGACCAGTCCTCGTAGCCGGGACGGCGCTGCTGGATGTCATAGAACCGGCCCGCAGGGGCGCCAGGCGTGCTCAGGGCGAGCGCGAGCGCCTCACCCGTGCCGGAGAAGGCACCTTCGCAGGCGTCGAAGGTGCCTGCGGGGATGGCTTTCGACTCGTCGTAGATGAACAGCAGCGAGTCAGCGTGCGCGCCCTCGATGAGGGCCGGGTTAGTGCACGCTGCGGCGAACGCGTTGCCGTGGTTCAGCCGCATGTTCAGGTTCAGCAGTTCAGCCCGGGTGAACGGCTGGTCACGGACCTTGTCCCAGTGCAGCCGCCCGGCCCACTTGTGGACCTCGGGCCACAGGTACTGGATCAGCTGCCGCCACGCACCTGCGGTCGTGACCGCTTTCCAGTCCGCGCCTGCCGCGTCACGGGTCAGGGCGAACCACAGCAGCGTCACCGCGGCGATCGTGGACTTCCCCAGGCCGTGCGGGCCGCGTACCGCCATCCGCTTGGCCGAGGGCAGTTCGCCGATGATGTCCTGCTGGTAAGTGGTCAGCCCTTCGCCGCGCCAGTCAATGCAATCAGCGGCGAAGGCTAGCGGGTCGTTGTAGTAGCGGGCTACGCCCTTGTGGATCAGGGCGGCGCGGCGCTGCAGGTCCCGCAGGTACCGCAGGCGTTCAGGAGACGCCTGGACGATCAGCTGTTTCGGCTGCGGCAAGCTGGCCCTCCAGCCGCGCGATCTCAGCCTCGATCACGTCGGACGTGATGACCTCAACGCGGGTCTGCACGGGTGCGTCGTAGCCGAGCATGCGGGCCCGGCGTTCCATCAGCGACCGGATCCGGTCGATGGCGTTCAGCGCCGGGCCGGTGTCGAGGACGTCCTGCCAGATGCGGACCGGCTTGCCATGCTCGTCACGGACGATCTGGCCGTCCTCGTCGCGCTCGATGCCGACGCACCGGGCGACGACCCGGCCGCCGGAGATGGCGAGGTTCTCGGCTTCGAGCACTTCCCAGGCGATGGTGATCAGCCGGTCGATGCGCTCGAGGTCGAGGCGTTTGGCTTCGGCGACGTCTTCGGTGGCCACGGACTGGAATGCGCGGCCGATGGCGTCGTGGACGGCGCCGGGTGAGCCGAAGCCGAGCTCGTTGGCGATCCGCTGCAGGGTCCAGCCCTTGGCGCGCAGTGCCGCGGCGTCAGCGTCGCGCTGCGCGGTTTTGATGGTGCGCGCGAAACGACCGCCGCCGTCGCGGCTGCGGTCGTTTCGCTGCGCCATGTTTTCGTCAGGTGTGCGGTCAGGCAGACGGCGCGGCCGGGGGCGGCACCTCGGCACCCGCGGCGGTCACACCCGACGTGGCGGATGCCAGGTCGTTCAGGGCGCTGTTCACGCCGCTGAAGTCCAGCGACGGGTTGGCCTGCTGCAGCTGCGCGATCTCGGCCTGGACGTTCTGCACGCCGGAGTTGATGGCCTGGACGTCGGTCTCGATGTTCGCAGCGGTCTGGTCGAGCTGGGACTGGTCAGACATGACGGTGTCCACCTTTCGGTGCAGTACGGACAGGGATTCCCGGATGGCGGTGAGTTCGCACAGGATGGCGCTGGGCGGGTCGGGGTGGTGGTGATGCCAGGTGAAGCCCTCGGCCGCGCTCATGCGGCCACCGGCCTTGACGCAGCCTTGCGCCGCGGGTCCACGCCCGAGGTGCGCAGCCCGTTCTCGCGGACGGTCTTCTCCGCAGCGGCCACATCGTCAGGGTGGTAGAGCGGGTGGCCGCGTTCGGACAGGCCGCGGGCCTTGAGGTGGCCACGTGACACCCAGCAGCGGATCGTACCGGGACTGCGGCGGGCCAGCGTAGCGGCCTGGCTGGTGGTGACAAGGCCGTCTCCCCGGGTGATGAGCATGCTCACCTGCCCGGAAAAACCACAATGACCCGGAACCGTGTGGCTCCAGGTCATGGATGTGCTCGCGGGGTTAGTGTTGCATACCCTGATCTGCGCGTCCAGTCACGCCGCTGGTGAATTTCCGCGGACCCGGTCGATGTCCTCGCTGCTCACCGTCGCGGCGTAGAGCCTGGTCCAGGCGTGGTATTCCTGGTCGGTCAGCAGCCTGCCGCAGGCGCGGCATTCCGCGGCGTACTCGCTGCCCTGCTGGCGGACCAGCATCAGCATGTCGCACGCGGGGTCCGGGCATGGCACGTCGAGGCGCTCGGTCATGCGGGTCTCACCGAGCACCGAGCGGGACCGGTAGCGCAAGGCCAGGATCTCGTCGCCGGCGTCCGCGCCGGACAGGTCGACGGTCACGTCCGCATACCCCCCGGCGCGGTTGGTGCGCCCGTAGGCGCCTTCGGGGATGCGGGACAGGTCATGCAAAGGGTAACTGCGGGCCATCGGGTCGGCGGGCAGGGCGAGCAGGTGGTCCAGGTTGACGGCGAGGGTGCGGCAGAACCCGTCGACCATCCGGCCGTGATCGGGGCGGCGGCGCTGTTCCTGCGTGTCGGGCAGCACCAGCCCGGCGGCGAACCGCACCCGCTCATCCCACGACGCGAGGATGTCGAGGTGCTCGCGGAGCAGGGCGTCAATGTCGGCGCGCAGCGGCAGCGGCGCGGTGCGGGACATGGTGACCCGCTCGCTGGCCTGCCCCTTGTTCCCGAGCTCGCAGTGCAGCCGCACCCACAGTTCCGGGATGTCGCCGAGGGACCGGTACACCTGCAGCTGGCACTTGGAGCAGAACGTTTCCCGGGTGAGTGCCGGGATGATGACGCGCTCCCCGTCGTCGCCGATGATGACCGTGGACCCTGAGCACCAGGTGTCGCGGGCGCAGGGATGCTGTGCGGCGTCCCGCTCGCCGTGGTCGGAGTGATTCCGGTAGGAGCGGTCGGGACGGGGCACAGTCACCTCCGGGCGGCTGGGTGTTGCAGGCCATGGTAGCCACGGAGAGTAATGGAGGCGTTACAGCCTCAGCTGCGGAACATGCCGCGCAGGAAGAAGACCAGGGCACCGAGCAGGAGCAGTCCCGCGAAGCAGGGAGCGGCAATGGACCAGGCCATGAGGCTGAAGCCTAGAGGTCAGTTCTGCCGCCAGTTTTCCGGGCGCGGGTAGTTGCGGACGGACTCAAACCCCCGCCGCCATACGGAGCAGGTGAGGATCCAGAACGTGATGGCGACGTCCTGTGCGATCAGGGCGACGCCCACGATGCGGAGAATCAGCCCTGGGCCCGTGATGAGGAAGAAGAGGCCAGCAGCAGCCGGGCACGCTCCAGTGAGGATCCCGGCCTTCTCGCGGGAGTTCAGCTTTCGCCAGCCTCCGGCAATGCGCCGCGGGAGTCGCACGGTCACGGCAGTCACATTCCTTATCCTCCCGCAGCGTGGATTGGCGTGGGCGTCTCTCTCTTGATGCGGGTCACGGTGGACTCGGAGACCCCTGCCTTCTTGGCCACCTCGTCAAGCGGCATGCGCGGCGTGGCCTCCAGGATGGCCTTCACCTTCGCGCGTTTGCGGGCGGTCGCGCTGACGGTCTTGCGAGGCGTCTTCTGACGGGCCTTCTGACCGTCATTCTGCGCCTGGTCCTGACGGTCGATCTGACGGCGCTCGCGGCGCACGCTGACGGCCAGCTTGTCGCCTTCGGTGACGGCCCTGGTGACCATGTCCCTGACGGCCTGTTCCCACCCTCCGGTGACGCGTGCCCTGACGGCCTGCGTGGCGGCGCTGGTGACGGCGTCGCCGAGGCGGCCGGTGCTGATGGCTGAGCGCAGGAGTGACGGTGCCTTGCGGCGCCACTGCCAGCGGCCGTAGTGGGCGCGGGCGAGGTCGCGGGCGAACAGCCGGGCCTCTTCCAGTTCGACCGCCACCGGGTAGGAGGTGACGTTACGCAGCACCATCCGCTTGCGCATGCCCGGCGTCCGCCACGGCGAGAGCAGCCAGCGGGCCCGCGGGATGCGCACGGTCTCTCCGTCTCGCCGCTTCGCCAGTTTGCGCCATCGGGTCAGCTCGAGGAACACGATCCACAGCGCCGGCATGACGACGTGCAGGGCGCGGCCAAGCCAGTCATGGGCGGCAGCGCCGTGGGCGTTGACGTAGATGGTGAACGCCGCCAGCACCCAAGCCAGGGCGCGGGGCACGAGATCGGAGCGGTGGGCGTCGATGGCTTTGCGGGCTTCGACGATGAGGGCCAGGATCCCGACGTCGATGCCGAGTGGGTAGAGCACTGACCAGCCGGGCAGGCCGTGCTCGTGCGCCAGCTTGGCGATCGTCTGGAACGACACGGCGAAGCCGATGCCTGCCACGCCGAGCAGGAGCGGGTTGTCTGCGACGACAGCGCGTGCGTGCTTGCTCATGGAGGGCATCTTGACCGCCATCGGTGATCCTTTCCGGGATTTCCGGCTCAACTCGTGGTCAGCGTGACGTGCGGGCCAAACGGGACTACCGCGTCCTGCTCAGGCGCCGCCAGGCCGCCCACAGCGGCACCAGGGCAGCGCCGAAGAACACGAGCATCAGCCACACGTGAGGGGCTGCGGCACCCGTGACAGCCAGCATGGCGCCGAGAGCGATGAGGATCGCGGTCCACGCACGCCGCGCGCCCGGGTCGCTGCCCCGCATCTTCCAGATGAACCGCAGCCGCCTGCGGGCCTGGGCGCCTGCCAGCATGACCGCCGCCCACGAGGTCATGGGCAGGCCCTCGCGGCGCAGGATGCCGCAGGCGATCAGGACGGTGCCCGGGATCGTGAGGAAAGGCAGCCACGGCCACGTGTGACCCTGGGTCAGGCCCACAAGGCCGGTGAGGACACCAGCGACGGTCAGGAGCGGTCCTGCGATGAAGGACGCCACCACGATGCCGTCTGGCAGTTCGTGGCGGGCGGGGTGGGTGGTGGTCATGGGGGTCTCCTCAGGCGTGGGGAACGAAGGCGTGGAAGGTCAGCAGGCCGGTGGCCAGCAGGAACACCGGGGCGGCGATCACACGCTCAGGCAGAGTTCCGGTCGTGAATGCCGCAGGCTCCGGCAGCAGGTGATAGCGGCGCTTGGAGAACGGGAAGCCCAGCATGCAGCCCGAGTCCGTGAGCATGTCAGCGGCCACATGAGCTGAGCAGCCGAGCAGCACGGCGAGCGGTATCAGTGCCAGGCCGTAGCCGCGCCATATCACCAGGGCGGAGACTCCGATGGCCACGAGGTCGGCGGCGTGGCTGCGCAGGATCTTCAGCGCTTCGAGCATCCCGGAGACGCTGAAGGTGATGATGACCGCCAGGAACGCTTCTGCTGGCCAGGAGGGTAGGAAGCGGCAAGCGATCCATGCCAGCCCGGCGGTGACAGCGATGCCGAGGCAGGAGTGCGTCGCATGCCTGTGACCGCCGGTTGCCTTGCCGACGATCCAGGCGACTCCCCGCGAGAACAGGCCCAGCGACCGCGAGACCGAGGAGCCGCAGTGGTCGATGTCAGGCCAGAGGGCCAGCGCCCCGGTGAAGGCGGCAAGCGTGATGACGCCGCCGGGTGGCGCGTGCATGACGAAGCCGCCGTAAGCCGCCCCTATGGCAGTGCCGGCCCAGGTGTGGGTCGCTCCGAGGCACACCGCTCAGCCCTCCGGGTGGAGGCCCGGCGCGGCCAGTGGCGGCCAGCTGCCCGCGCCGGGCGTCTGTGGGTGGATATGACCCGGTTGGACTCTCCCCTCCTGGGAGTCCACGGGCCGCTCCCCTGAGTCCAGGCGGGAGTCCAAAATGGACTCCGGGCAGTCCAATCTGGTGTCCACTCGCGCGCGCGTGCGTAGGTGCCTACGGGCGGGCGGCCGAGTCCACGGGCTCACGGACGGCCTGCCGAGGCGAGCAGGCGGGAGTTCGCCTCACGGATGACCTCCAGCGCCGTCCAGACATCCTCGCCGGGAGCGGCCCGGTAGCGGCCCTTGCTGACGGCAGTCACCGAACCAGCGCTGACCAGCGCAGACAGTTGTGCCTGCACCCAGGAGCGGGACATCCCCGAGTCCTTCGCAAGATCACTAGGAGTGCGGCCATCCTCAGGTGCGGTCGTGACCAGCCGGGCGAAGGCGGCCTTGCGGCGCTCCATCTCGCTGGCGAGCTCGAAGTCCGTGGGGATCCGGGCCAGCGCCGACAGGGGAACGTCTGGCGTCTCCGCGATATCGGCCTCCACCTGTGCCGCCATCTCCACGGCGCTCTGGCTGGCGGGAGACGGCGCGGCGGGGGAGGGGGCAGCCGGAACCGGTGGCGGCGCTGGCGCCTGGTCCAGGCCCGCGCACTGCGGGGCGGCGGAACGGAACGCCTGCGGAAGCCGGTGCCAGCGCATGTCGTATGCCTCCTGATGATCATTCGCGTACAGCACCAGGGGAGTCCGCGACAGGGTGCTGTGGCGCCCGGCGATCTCCCGCACCAGTTCGTGTGGCATGTGCGGGCCGCGGGCAGCCTCGGACGCGGCCTCGGAACCAAGCTGGTAGTAGAACGAGCCCTTGACGTTGAGCCGTGACGGGTTGAGCTTCGCCCAGTCGGACAGGGCGAACTGGCCGTGACGGTCGTCGTTGACGGCGAAGCAGATCCGGTGCTCGAGGTTGCCGCGGGTCTGCTCGGTGCGGACCGACTCACTTAGGGCCCCGTGCTGGGTGAGGACGATCACGTACACCGCGACACCGGAGCCCATGGACGCGATGGCGGCGAGCAGGTTGGCGCACTGGGTGTCGCCCCGGGCCATCGACGTGACCTCGTGGGTCTCGTCGATGATGATGAACAGCGCCGGGACTTCCCTGGTGGGGCGCAGCTGCTCGCTGCCGTCGTAGGCATAGGTGGCGCGCTGCTGGACTTCGGCGAGGGCAACGGTCAGCATGAGCCGGGCCTCGTCGATGGTGGTTGCCACCCAGTCGAGCGCGGCCATCCAGGGGCGGGTGGCCCGGCCGCCCTTCATGTCGATCAGCCACGGGCGGGCGTCGGCGCAGCCGGTGATGGTGGCCAGGAACGCGGACAGTTCGTTGGACTTGCCGCCGCGGGTGCGGCCGAGGATGAACCAGTTGACCAGCAGGCAGACCTTCACCCAGTCGCCGGATTCGGTCTTGCCGATCGGGGCGGGCTCGCTGATGGACGCCGGGGCGAGTGCCTGGTCCCATTCGATGTCGTCGCGCAGCGGGTTCTCCCGCCGCAGGTGGTAGACCACGACCGAGGGATTGTCCGGGTCGACGTGGCCGCGGATCATGCCGTGCTTCACGTAGCCGCGCAGCGCGGCCTCGATCTGCGGGATGGCGTCCAGGAACTGCTGGCCGTGCTGCTTCCCGGCGTCCAGCTGCACCCGCAGGACTTCCACGTCGCGGCGGGGCTCGACGTCGATGACGCCGGAGCCTTCGCCGTGCCATGCGGGGCAGTGGTGCTGCCACCAGGCGTTCCACGACCGGACCAGGCGCACCGAGGACGAATGCAGGCGCTTGCGCTTGTGCAGCCACCACGGGATGCCCCAGGCCAGGGCCAGGACGCCCCCGGCGATCCATACTGGCTCGCTGAGCCCGTGGTAGGCGACGGCGGTCAGCCAGCCAGCACCGGCCAGCACGGAGCCGACCGCGTAGACCTGCTCGGCCGTGCGGTCCCACTTGTGCGGGGCGAAGAACCACACGCAGGCCAGGACCGCCGCGCCCGTGAGCAGGACAGGCAGCCTCCAGTGCTCAGCGAGCACGACCGCGGCAGCCAGGGTGGCCCCGGCGGGGACGGCCAGCAGCGGAACGGTGAGGTGACGGTGACGCCGTGCCCACAGCGGCACCAGCCACGTCAGCCGTGGCCGGCCCGGCAGGGACGGCGGGTTGGGCGGTGTGCTCCTGGGCATGGCGGGAACGTCCTCCTACTCGTGGTTGAGTTCGTCGTGGTGCGGGGCCTGCGTCGCCGAGCCGGCCAGTTCGCCGACGTTCATGGCGGACAGGGCGGCCAGGGCGGAGTCCGATTCCCCGGCCGAGGCAGCGGCGGCCTTGACGTGAGCGCCGGCCGTGGTCAGCGGCTCCCAGATAGACGCCGGGTAGCCCTGGTCAGGCTCGGACAGCCGCTGGCCGAACTGGGTCACGACCGTGCCGATGTAGTCCAGGGCCTCGGACAGCGTGTGGATGCCGCGGCGCTTGGACTGCAGGCCCCCGGCAAGGGACTGGCTGGTCAGCTGCTGGGCAGCGGTGAACATGTCCGAGGACACCCCGGACGATCCGTTCGCTGTGGTTGTCATGGGTGTATGCGCCCTTCCGTTAGTTGAGGCTGTCGGTGCATGGCCGTTGGTCTGCTGCGGCCCGTGGCCGTTCGCGGATGCCGGCGGGGTCACGGTGGAAGATCCCGGGGCGGCGGCGGGAGGCTGCACCGTCCCGGGATCGCTAGTGGCACGCCGGTCCCGGACGCGCTGACGGACGGCGGAGCCGGTACGCCCGAGCCTGCGGACCGCGTGACCGGGCCACTGGGAGACGTGCGTGCCGTTGGCCCGGCGCGCGTCGGAGCGGGCCCACCTGCGCTGCTGGCGCTCCAGCCACGCAGCGGCCTTCGCCTGCGAGAAGTGATGCGCCCTGATCTGCCGGACGCTCTGGCCCGCGCTGGCCGCTGCCTGCTTCCCCTTGATGCGGGCGCTGCCAGCAGCGCGGCGGGCACCAGGCGTGCCGTTCGCAGCGACCTGCTTGAGGACATGGCCGCCATAGACTGCCGTACCCGCCATGATCAGGACGCAGATGAGGATCGCCAGTGCAAGACTCATTGGTGGCCGCCTTTCCTAGCCCGCCAGCCACGCGCTGACCGAAGCCGCGAGCGCCTGGCCGGGAATCGTCGTGGCCACGTACACCTGGTGGATGAAGCCCCCGGCGACCATGGCAAGCACGATGGGGACGACGATCGCCGTCAGCGCGGCACTCGGCGACGGGGCCCAGATCAGCGCGACCACGGTCCCGGCGAGCATGAACAGCGCCAGGATGACCACGGCGGCGTTGATCAGGCCCGCGTACTGGCCGCCGACCGTCGTGGTGGCCCAGCCCACGGCACGCGCCGCGACCGAGCCGAGGCCTGCGGCGGCGAGGACTGAGCCGCCGCAGTACATCAGGATGATGTTCAGGCGCCCCAGCCACGGGTGGGTCATGGACGGCAGGTGGCTCATGTGCTTGGAGATCACCATGGCCACGGCGATCGTGATGATGCCGATCACCGATGAGGCGATAGCGGCGATGATGGTCATGGCCGGCCCCCGTTCAGCTCGGTGTGGACCGGGGCCTGATGAGGTGACGAGGCCAGTTCGCCAACGCTGGTGTTCAGCAGCCCGTCGAGTGCGGAGATCGCCTCAAGGCAGGTGCGCCCGGCTGAGCGGATAGCCTCGGCGGCCTGGTGCACGGGGTCGCTGATCTCCGGGCCATATCCGGCGTCGATGAGGTCGTTGCCCATCACCGACACGGCGTTGCCGAGGAAGCCCACCCCATCGGCGAGCGCGTCAAGGATCTGGCGCTTCAGGTGGATGTCACCGAGGCCAGATACGGCAATCACTGCGTCGGCAGCGTTGTCAAGCGGCTCGAAGACTGAGGGAAGGCGGGTCATCAGGGCCTCCGTGATGGTTGCGCGTCGGTGATGACGCGGACGGTGACCGGCTCACCGGAGATTGCGTACGGGGCCTCAATGGCCATGTCGGCGTGAGCGGGCTCAAGCACCGGGGCGGCCGGGCGCAGCACCGTTGCCTGTGCCACGGCGTGCAGGGCCGCACGCTCGGCCGGTGCCGGCATGCCGGGACGCCAGGTTGACGAGGTGGCCATCAGGTACCCGAACCAGGCGGTTCCGGCGATCGCGGCAGCAGCAAGGACGCCAATGAGCAGGTGGACCACGCCAAGAGCGGGACCGCCGATCACGGCGCAGGCCACAGCCGCAGCCGCCACGGCCACGCCAGCGAGCCAGCGCAGCCCCCTACGGCGCGAGCCACCGGACGTGATCACGACCGTCTCCGGGCGCCTGAAGATGATGCTCATGCCGCAGCCTCCATCTGGCGCTCGGTACGGATGACCCGGCGCTCCTGCTCCGAGGTGGCACCCCAGACGCCCCAGTCGTCAGCGCGGGAGGTCCGCAGGGCGTACTCAAGGCATTCCTGCTGCACCGCGCAGCCCTCGCAGATCCGCTTGGCCGGGCCGGAGGGCTGGCCCTTCTCCGGGAAGAAGGCTTCGGGGTCAGTGTCCAGGCATGACGCCCAGTCCATCCACTCCAGGTCGCGGGCCTGCTCCAGGATCTTGAGCAGGCGCATCATCGGCTTGGCGCCCCCGCTCATGCAGACCGCCCTCCCTCAACAGCGATGAGGTGGCCACGGCCTGCCCCGGCGCTGCGGGCGAGTTCGATGAACTCGGCACGGCCGGACAGGCCGGTGGCCTCGGCGATGCCCTGGTCGATGTAGCCCCAGCCGCGGACAAGGGAATCCAGGCGCTGCTCGACGGCAGCGAGGCGCTGCTCGTGGTCGCAGCAGGGCTGGGGCTTGCTCATGACGCCACCGCCTCGGTCTCGCCGGACAGGACGTCGACTTCGGACCCGGCGTAGCGGTGATGGCCGCCGAGGGTGCGCTTGTAGCGGATCTTGCCGGCCTTTGCCCACCGGGTGAGGCTGCGCGGGCTGACCGCGAGCTTGCGGGCGGCAGGACCGGGAAGCAGCCAGATCTCGCCGTCTGGGCGGCTGGGAGAGGTGCTGTCCATCGTCCGGGTCGGTCCAATCGGCTCGGTTGACTGCTCTGACCGCTTCACGGTAACTCATTGCCGGAGAATATTCAAGAACATTCGTCAACCGTCTATGCTTGGACGTGCCAGGTTCCGTGTGCCCCGCTGCGGGCTGGACGCAGCGGGGCACTCTGGAGAACAATTGGGGACGGACCTGGTTAGCGGAAGGAGTCCAGCAGTGAAGATCGAGTTCATGTGGAAGACCGGCGACTCGAACACCGGCAACTGCCCAGCGAGGTACCGGGCACCCGGCGGCTACGTCATCCAGGGCAAGCGCCTGGATGACGAGACCCGCGCCCAGCTGCGCGACCTCGGCACCGATGAGGACGCCGTGTTCGTGCCGGACGATGTCATCGACGGGCTGGCCTGATGGGCATCCCTATCGCTGAGGACGAGTTCGGCGACCTGCTCAAGTCGTTCGGGCGCACGGCGTTCCGGTTCGAGACCCGCGAGTCCTACGCCCTGGACTACGAGGAAGCCGACTTCGATGACTTCCTCGCCGGCCACCCGACGCCGCCACCGGACCTGGACTGGTGGCGGCCGTGGCTGGAGCAGATCGCCCATCTCACAGCCGAAGGCCGGGAAGTGCAGCGCGTCCGCGTCCTGGCCGAGCCGCCGAGCGACTACCAGCGCTGGGAGATGTGGGGAGCGCGGTGGAACATCAGCGCCGGGGAGCGCGTCGGCTACCTGACGCGCCAGCGGGCCCGTGATCTCGGCCTGCCGGACGCTGACTGGTGGCTGCTTGATGATGAGCGCGTGATCACCATGGGATTCGACGACGACGGGCGCATCACCGGCAAGATGCTTGTCATCGATCCTGCGGTGATCACCCGTTACCGTGCTTGGCGGGACCTGGCAGTCCGTAACGCCACCCCGGCGGAAGTGACCGCCGCCGCCTGACCCCGAGGACCCCGGTGCGACCGACTGGAGAATGGCTCAACCAGCCCGGCGGCCTTGCGGAGCGCCTCCTGCGCCTCCGCAAGGCCGCCGGGCTTACCGGCACTGTGCTCGCGGCTCAGCTTGGCTGGACGCCGTCCAAGGTGCCCAAGCTCGAGAACGGGCGCCAGATGCCGACCGAGGCCGACATCACGGCATGGGCTAACGCCACCGGGCAGCCGGACGCCATCCCGGAACTGCTGGGCATGCTTGCCGAGGCTCAGGTCGTGCACCGGCAGTACCGGCACCAGCTGCGCCGCGGGCTCGCGGGCATCCAGGAGGAACTGCAGGGGTTCGTGCGGGAGGCCAAGCGCATCCGCAACTTCGAGATCATGTTCATCCCCGGGCTGCTGCAGACACCCGACTACGCCCGGTACCGGATGCTGGACGCGGTGCGCAATCACGGGTTCGCCGAAGAAGGCGTGGACGCCGCAGTGGCGGCGAAGATGCGCCGGCAGGAGATCCTTTACGAGAGCGACCGCGAGTTCGAGTTCGTCATCATGGAGGTCGCGCTCTGGGTACGCGTGTGCCCGGCTCCCGTGATGCTCGGCCAGCTGGACCGGCTCCAGACCGCCAGCGGGCTCAGCAACGTCACGCTCGGCATCATCCCGCTGGACGCCGAGCTCGACCTGGCCCCGGACGTCGGGTTCCTGATCGCCGATGACGTCGCCTACGTCGAGACTGCGGCATCGGAGGACATGCTGCGTGGCGAGGAAGCGGCCACTTACAGCCGCTTTGCTGACCGGCTGCGAGCCGAGTCTGTGACAGGCGATGAGGCTCGCGCTCTGATCACGTCCGCAGCACGCAGATTGCGCCAGGGCATGGGAGACGGGGAGTGATCGACCCCGGAAAGCTGGGCTACTACGAGAGCCGGCCCGGCAGCGGCATCTGGTCCCACCCTGAGCGCGCCAACAGCAGGTACGAGCCCCGGGTCTGCGAGAACACCACCTGTGGCAAGGAGTTCATGGCAGAACGCCGACCGAAGCTGCCACCCCGGTTCTGTTCACAAACGTGCTGGGGCCAGTCCCGGCGCAAACCTGACGCGGGATACGGGCCGTTGCATGAGCGCGTTTTCAAGGCCCGCGGCCGAGCCAGGGAGCAAGCCTGTGTTGACTGCGGCGCGCAAGCCCGTCACTGGAGCCAGAAGCACGGAACGACGGGGCAAGACCCCTATGACTATGAACCTCGATGCATCATGTGTCATTACGGAACGGACGGCTATGACTATGAGGCGCGATCACGAGGGGAAGCCCACGCGCACTCCAAACTCACCGAGGAGCAGGTGCGGGAGATCCGCGTGAGTACGGCCCCTCAGCTGGAGTTGGCCACGCTTTACGGCGTCTGCCAAGCTTCGATCTCCCTCATCCGTCAGCGGAAAACGTGGAAGCACGTTGCGTGACCTGGCCAAGGGGAACCGGAAGCGGATGCGTGAGGTGGCGATCCTGGAGTTCCGGGACGGGCTGATCTCAAGCCTGCGGGAATACTGGTCGAGCGTCGTCGTGGGCGATCTAGCGCTGGCCCGCGAGTAGCCTGCCACCCGATGAGCACCGATCTCTGGTACCGGCCAGTGCCGAAAGACCAGCCGCCAGCCGAGACGCTGCCTTACCCGCTCAAGCGGGCCATTGCGCGGCGCTACTGGGACCACGACGGGACATTGTGCGGCGATGAGCTTGAGTTCACCGCAGCGGACGTTCCGTATCTGGAGGGACTCGCCGATGGTGGCGTTGAGGGTGCCCGGGAACTCATCGGCGCGATCCGTGAACACGGCGCGGTAATTCTCTGGATCAGGTGAGCCCTGGACCTCGTGGTGGGGTGGCAGCGGCGGGGATCTGGTGGTGGAGCGGGAGTAGCCTGCGGGCATGACCTGGCCCCCGCGGATGCCCGAGGATGCGGTGCGCGCTCACATCGCAACCGACCCCGAAGCCCTCAGGCTCATCAAGACCAAGCCGTACGTCATCCTGCAGCCTGCCGTGCTCACGGGCCATACGCTCGGCTCGATCAGGATCAGCAAGCGGGGCCTGATCCTGGCGAGGCAACTGCGGGACGGACAGGACGTGGGAGAGTGCGTGCTCGCTGACCCGCAGGAGTAGCCTGCGGCCATGCGCGCTGAGTACGACGCCGATGCTGACGCCCTTTACCTGTATCTCACGGACGCCGAGGTGGCCCGGACGGTTGAGGTCGGCGCCAGCACGATGGTGGACCTGGACGCCAGCGGCAGCGTCGTCGGCATCGAGGTGCTCGACCCGGACCGGCTGTGGCCGCTGCCGGAGATCCTGAAGCGGTGGGAGATCGCACCGGACGATGCGCTGATGCTCATGACGTACTGCCCGTTCCGGTGCTCGGTGACCGTGGGCTAGACGCCCCCCGCGTAGGATCACCTCGGCGGGGTCACCCCCTGGACCGGGACTGCAGAAGGCTTCGATCACCTGGGGGTGGTCCCGCTGCCTGGTGCCCGGGGCGTCTGGTGGTGGGCGGTGCTGGTGATCAGGGCGCTGATCTAGGCCCTGGGCAGCGAGGCAGGATGCGGCACGTACCCGAGATGCGCCTGGCACTGGCAGCCGTCTACCGGGCCCCATGACGGGCACAGGTCGTCGTAGCCGGCGTGGTGGCCGCAGGGGAAGTTCGTCGGCCGGCTGAAGTCGGGCCACTCCTCCCGGTCGCACCCGCAGTCCGATGCGTGGAGGCGCTCAGCTCGCTTACCGCACTCGGCGCAGGCCAGGAACGGGTTCGCTGGCGTGATCGTCAGGTGAGTACGCGTGTGGGTGTGCGTCAGGGTGGTCACGGCCATGGGCCAATTCTACCGTCACGGGCAGTAGCGGGAGCGGTGCGCACGGTATTATGTTCGATGGCGCCTAAAATGGCGCCGCTGGCTCGGTGCGGTGAACACCGGCCAGCGACTTGACCGCACCGATCACGGCTAAGGATCACGGTGAAGCCCAGTGGCAACGATACCCATTAAGCCCCCAGATGCGGGCTTGCACTCCCCGATACATCATCCTTACGCCTCGTAGCCGGCGATGCACGAAGCGCCGTGCGGTCTCACCAAGATCGCCTGCTTCACCGGTCACGTCCTGCCGAAGGCGGCGTGACTGCCAGACCCTCCGACCACCACAGGCGCAGGCGGTGGAAGCGCTGCTGGCGGGTGGGGGCGGCGTACAGGATCTCAGTGACGACGGCGGGCTGCGGGGTCACCGTCATGGTCCCGAGCGCGGTCCCGCAGGCCGGGCAGACCGTGGGGACCGTGACTGGCCGGTCGTGGCCGGGCTCCAGTGGTACGGAGAACGTCAGCGAGCCGCCTGAGCGGTGGTCGCAGTCCTGGTCGCTCACCAGCCAATTCTACTGTGACGCGCAGTTACCGGAGCGCTCCAGGCGGTATTGTGTTCGACAGATAAATGAATGCGCCCCCAGCAGTGGCCTTGAACCCACCGCTGAGGGCTAGCCACACCGGCCACTGCTTAGGAAGACGGTGCAGCCTCATGGAGAGCGTACCCACCGATACGCCGACCGCTCTTTACCACCTCTACGGATCTGCCGACCTCGTGCTCTATATCGGGGTGTCGGCCGAGCCCGAAGCGAGACTTCGGCAGCACGAATCCGACAAGCCTTGGTGGCCCGAGGTGATCCGCCACTCAATCGAGTGGCACCCCAGCAGGGCGGCTGCGCTCACCGCAGAGGCTTCTGCGATCCACATTGAGCGACCCCTCTACAACCTGAACGGCGTGACGCCGCGGCTACGGAGCCGCACGGCGGCGCCTGAGGTTCCCGTTTGGCCGGCCAGCGACCTCCACCAGATGGCAGGCCAACTCGGCGAGATCCTGAGCCGCCGCGATCTGTCCCATGCTCACGCAAGGCTGCGGGCACTGAACCTGCTGCTGCGAGGACGCGACGAACTGCCTCACGGCAACGAACTCGGAGTCCTCGCGGGATGGTGCGGCACCAGCATGAGGGAGGCGTACAGGGCGCTGGCGCTTGAGCGCGACGGGTGGCCCGATGGGTGGGAAGCCGACCGCGCTGGCTGACCGTCGTCCATCATGGCAGTCGGTTATTCGGGCAGGAAACGGACAGGGTGGCATCGCGCAGCCCTGACTCGGAGAGGATGGGGGCATGAACAGCCTCTGCGTATGCGACGCCTACGGGATGTGCCCAGCGGGCTGCCCGCACTGTGACGTCTGCTCAGGGACCGCCGTGAGCGATGGCGACAGACCCGTGTTCCACTCTGGCGGTCTGATCACTGGGTCCGATGGCAGTGACAGCGTGCCGGTGGTGCTCATGCGTGGTGAGCACGTCTATGACGCTGACGGGAAGCGCTTGCTGTAGCGCGGGATACAATGTAGTCTCCGCTACATGACATTGACACCGCCGCAGCAGGCGTTCGAGTTCGCCCTCCAAAATTGGGCAGCCCAGCGCAAGGCCAACGAGGACACCCGCGACGATCTCGTCATCGGCGCCATTGACGCCGGACTGTCCAAGCACCGGGTCCACGTCCTGACAGGCATCGCACGTACGACGATTGACGACATCCTGGGCAGAGCCCAGACCGGGACCAAGGAGCAGGACCGATGAGCGAGACCATTGCGACCACGATGGTTGTGACGCTGCGCAGCGGCACGCAGATCCGGATCGGCGTGAAGGAGTTCACCGTCCAGTCGGCCTCCCTCAGCGCCGAACTGCGCGGGCTGAAGTGGGTGCCGGATGACAACCCGGCCGGGTCGTCGCTGCCGTGGCTTGACCTCAGTGAGGTTGCCGCAGTCCACGCCGAGCGCACCGGGTCCACGTCCTCACCGGGATAGCCCGTACCACCATTGACGACATCCTGGGCAGAGCCAAGACCGAGACCAAGGAGCAAGACCGATGAGCACCACTATTCCCATGACCTCCGACGCAGAACCTCGCGAGAAGGGGGAATGCGATGCCGCGTTCGGGCCGCCCGGCACCGTCCAGGCATGGTGCACGCTCCCCGCAGGCCACTCCGGCGACCATGAGGCTTACGGCACTGATGAATCCCGTGGTCCCGTCAAAACCTGGCCGCGCCAGTGAACGTCACCACCGAGGCAGTCGAGGCTATGCGCGGTGACCCGGAAGCCTGGGGTGAGCCGGTTACCAGCCCCGTGCGCAAACGGAAGTCGGAGCGCCGGCAGCGCGGCGCGATGGTTAGCGTTCGCTTCACTCCGGATGAACTGGCCGTCGTCCAGCGGCACGCCGCTACGGCTCGCATGCCAGTTTCGGGATACCTGCGCAATCTTGCATTAGCGGCGCCGCAGGTGCGCGCGTCAAGGTCCGCGCATGAACAGCCACCGATCCCCTTCCGCCCACCCGAGGACGACCGCGAGTGGCTCCTGGCCCACGCCGAGAAGACCGGCAAGCCAGTGAACGCCATCCTCCGCATTGCCCTCTCCGACTACAGAGCCAAGACCGACCCTGACGACATCCTGAAGAAGGCGAGTGAGCAGCAATGAAGATCACCGTTACGACAACACCAGCCGAACTGATAGACCGCGGCTGCTGGGAAGTCGCCTGCGAAATGCTCGGCTTCAGCCCGTGGATCATCAACGAGGGCCAGATGGGCTCCGACTGCTCCGTGATCCTCTCCGAAGCCCAAGCGTGGAAGCTCGGGCTCGTGCCCTACCGGCCCGGCCTTGGGGCGGAGCTTGAGGCCAACCACCTCGACGGCGACCCCACGAACAATGACCCCGCCAACCTGGAACTACGGGAACGGGCCCCCTCCGGGTACCCGGAGACCAAGGAGCAGCAACAATGAGCGGCCTGGCTGAGTTCCTGAAGGCACGGCTTAACGAGGACGAGGCGACGGCGCAGGCCAACATTGGCGATGGAGGACTAGGCGACGACGACGCCTACGGGCCCGGCTGGCCGGACTACGCAACATACACCGCCGAGGACAGCGCATCGATCGCCAGCGCCGAAGCCTTCCTGGACCGCTTCCGGCCACTGCGCCAACTCCGCGAGGTAGCTGCTAAGCGCCACATGCTCAATGACCTGGACCTGTCATATCCAGACGAGGAGTACCTGCTGCGGCTCCTGGCTTCGGCCTACAGCGACCACCCGGACTATGACCAGGCGTGGGCCCTTCCCCCGTCAAACACTGGGCAGCAGTGGGCTCCCACCGCCCGCGAGCAGGTAGACCGGGTGCTTCCCCGTTCAGAATGAAACTTGCACCGCCGTATTCAGCGGGTATTGCAAACACAATACCTACCGTCAGGTAATACGCATCGCGCATTTCCCGGGTGATACTGCGGATGGCGGCAGTAACCATTCCGGGAGGAAGCATGCGCAAGTTCCTGTACAGCCCTCGCGTCCTGGGCATCACTGCCGCAGTCGCCGCGATCGTCGGCCTGGTCCACATGCACACCTAGGCTGATGCCGTGAAGAGTTTCTCTAACGGCAACGGCCCCGGCTGCGGCAACTCCCAGGGCGGTCCCGCATCCGGCCCCTACGTCCTCACGATCGACGGCATCACCCTCAACCAGCTTCCGGACATCTGGGCCGGGGCAACCTCTCGCGGGTCGCTCTAGGCCCCACTGACCGGCGGCAAAGCGGCGCCCAGGGCAATCGTCTCCACGCCCTGGGCGTCGTCCTGTGCCGGGGGGTTGACAGCGGCCACCAGGGCGTCACGCTGGGAACAGGTCCCGGGACGCTTTCCGTGGTCGGCTGGGAGCTGGGACTGCGGCGGCCAGGGTTTACCTGCCGGTTTTTCCTGGCCGCCGCTCTAAGCTTGGCCCATGGCCACTGACCAGCCCGTCCTGTCCGTGCTCCCCGATGGGCGCGGGCTTCCCCTCGGCGCGGTTCTTCCCGGAGTGATCGACCGGGTCCTGCCTCCAGTGCAGACGGTGCCCGTGGCGGCGTTCAACAGCGCCATATAGGACATGTCTCGCAAGCGCATCGACCCGCCCTTCTGGTGGCGGCCGTGGATCACGCCCTGGTCCGCGTGGATCGAGTGGCTGTCCCGGCCGAGGCCCGTCATCCCGCCGAAGCGCTAGCCTGAGCGCCATGACCAGCACCGAGGAGAGACTGGGTAGCGAGAACCGCTACGAGGGCCGCTGGAGCCTGACATCGATAGTCGGCGAGGTGCCCGTGCCAGGTAGCGAGGTAATGGTGCCCGGCGGCAAGCCGATGCCCTTGCTGGCCCCGCTCTACAGCACGGTCGATATCACCCGATGCCGTTCCTGCGGCTCTATGGTTGCGGTGGGGTCAGAAGATTTGCACGAGAGCTTGCACCGACCCTGACCCGATAGGCGTAATGGTCTGCCGCAAAACCGGCTCATAGGATTTCAGCCCCGTAGAGTCACGAACCACTTGCACTCCGCAACCTTCCGGCGTACTTTCCAAAGCGGACGTTTGCTCGCGGCAAAGCCAGCGTCAGGGGAGGGAATGCGGCAATGAATGACTCACTGCCCGGCTTACATGACTCGGTCGACGACCTGTGCGACCTGCTCGAAGCCCACGGGGCCCGCTACTCGATCACACCAATATGCGACGGTGAACACGGCTACCGGGTGACAGCTGAACCCAGGCCACCTGACCCGAGGTTCGTGCCCATCGAGGCGGAATCGGCAAGGGAGATGCGCGTGCTCCTGGACGCACTCACGGAGCAGCGCCCCCGGTTACAGGAGCCGCAGTGAGCACGGGCGAGGTCATCATCGTGTCCTGCTTCGGCGCCATGACCGTGTCGGTGCTGATGCTGCGCTGGCAGAACCGCCGCGGCAGGCACGCCTGGGACGACCGCAGGGGCCAGGAAGACTTCCCCTGGGACGAGGATCCTGCCATGTGGCCGAGGGTCAGGGCCGGGCCGCATTAGAGCCGGGACGCGGTGCCGTGGCTTGGCCTCTGGCCTCTTCCCGGCTTCGGTGCCGCGTCCTGATGACGGGTGCGGGAAGTGCCGGGCACACCATTGCGGGCACTTCCCGCGCCCCCCAAGCGCGTGGCGGCAGGGTGACTGCCCTCCCTGTGGGCCCCCCAAGGTCACCCGCCGCCACGTCAGGTGTCCCGGTGGCGGGAGTACGCACCCATGCCAACGCAACCGTTGAGCGGGTCGACTGGGAGAACCCGTCACCGGGACCATAGCGCCGCAGCGGCGCGAGGGGAACCGGACCTGGCCGGTCCTGCGTCACGCTCAGGGGCACACCGGCCACGTACCCCTCGCGCCGCTGCGGTTTTGCCTTACCGGTTTGGCACGCCCCGGCCTGCGGCTTTACCCCCGCCAGCAGGACCGAGAAGTTTGGGAACCGGTGCCTGGGCTGGGCGATCCGCCGAAAATAGGTAACGTCAAGGGCTTTAGAAAGCAAACGCCAGGGCATGGGCAGGCATAGTGTGTCTCGGGGCATGGCCCCCGCCCTGGGCTCTTTCCGGCTTGAGCCCGGGGCGGGGCAAGACGCCGTGGCGGCGGGCGGCTGACGGACCGCACTGGGACGCTTCTCTGGCAGGGAGGCTCTGTGACGGGACGGCCCTGCCCGCCGCCGCGGCCCCTTCCTATCTTCGGTGCGATCTTCCTGCGAGCCTGTCTCAATTCTGGAATGCTTGCACTGCGTCACCCTCCGCATACGCGGAGTTAGTCTCCCTGCCACGCACCAGCCGCCGCCCGCCGGATTAAGGGCGGCGCTAGGTGTGGCTGGTGTTGACTGCGGGGCGGGGGAGACCATGCGGCGATGGTTAGCGCGGCTGCGTACTGGCTGCCAGTGCGATGGCCTTGATGCCCGCGTCGAGCAGCGCGTCAGCGAAGCACTGGCCGTGGTGAGCGAGCTCCGCGAGCACGTCAAGCGCCTCACCGAGATCCGCGAGCAGGTCGACGCCAACACGGCGACCCTGGACAGCATGCGGCGCGGCGAGGCCATCATTGACCAGGCCATCAGGGAAAGCCGTGAGTCCCGGCCGTTCCCGCTGCGGGCCGTGCGGAAGGACGAAGCGGTCTAGCTCGCGTCCCGCTCGGCGCGCTCAGCCTCACGCTCAAGGGCGAGCCGTTCGCGGCCCTTTTCCAGCAGCCAGCGCTTCAGGGCCGGCGTCAAAAGCGGATCGGGATCCTCGGCCAGCCGCCGGAAGCCATCCGGGTCGCCGGGCTTCAGCAGGTCTTCCGGCCGCCACGCAGGCGCGGGCGGCGGCCCGTAACCGGCCGCCTCTACCAGTTCACCAGACCACTCATCCACCTCGGGGCAGTCCGCGCTGAGGCGCACGGCGAGTTGCCTGATGTTCCGGTAAGCGGGCGCGTGCTGGCCGGTTTCCCAGCGGCTGACCTGGGAGCGGCCGACGCCTGCCATGTGTGCGAGGTCTTCCTGGGACAGGCGTGCTCTGGCGCGGATCTCCCGGAGCAGCCAGCCGAGGCGCTGTGTGTCGGGCACGTCACGGACGCTAGCACGAGACAGCACAGAAGCGCACGGAGCCGGCATATGTGCGCCATGCGGCATGTCGTGCGGAAGAGCACGCAACGGACAGCACAAGAGGTGGCCAGGAAGTAACCTTACTACGGACGTAAGTACGCTTGCGTCGTGCGGTGCTGTGCGGTAGTGTGCGGTCATGATCGTTCAAGTGGGCACAGTGAGGCTTCGCGTCAGCGAGTTCCTTGCACGTGCGGTCATGGACGGCGCGCGCACAGACACGGCCATCGCTGAGCGAATCGGCGTCACCCGGCCAACCGTCACCCGCGCGCTAGATGGCGAGCCGATCAGCGGCGGTTTCGTAGCCGCTGTCCTGCTCGCCTTTCCCGACCGCGAGTTCGGGGATCTCTTTGAGGCGGTCAGGTCCAGCGCAGAAAGTTCGGCGGCATGAGCGGCGGCGCATCCAACCGGCGACTCCGGATCACGGCCGCAAGGCCCAGGGTCGAGTTCGGCATGGCTAGGGCTGGCGCAATCGCCCACCGGGTCAAGTCCATGAGCGCGCACTGGGACACGTCCAGGACGAAGGTCACCTACTCCGCGTTCTGGCAGTGCAACAACCTGGCGAACGACATGATCTTGCTCCCCGGCACCGATGGCCTGGAGGAGTGTCGGACCTGCAAGTACGCCCAGATGCCGGTCGTCTACCACTACTTCGACGTTGTCCAGCGCCTCATCTACATCGGCTCTGCGGACAACTACGTCGCCCGGGAAATGACGCACCAGTGCCGCTCGCCGTGGTGGCTGGATGTGGCCAGCGTGCGGCTGACCCGCTACCCGAGCATCACCCACGCCCGCGTGGCTGAGCGAGTTGCCATCAGGACCGAGAACCCACTTCACAACGTGGTCGGCAAGGTTGCGGCGGTGGCGGCATGAGTGCCCGGCCGACCGACGAGGCCATCCGCAACCTCGCGCCCCTGCGGCGTGACGAAGCCCGGAGGCTCGGCCCGGTGATCGCTGCCGCCGTGAACCGGCTGGACAAGCAGAAGGACGGCACCGAGGAGACGACGGCCGCCTGACAAAAATCGGGCCCCCCGCCCTGCACGGCGAGGGGCACCCGGACACCGATGAGTCCGGGACCAGAGTACACGAAAGGGACACCGAGAGTCATGGACGCAGCCCACCCCGCGGTGATCACGCGGCAGCAGTACATCTTCGGCGACGCAAGCCTCACCGCCGAGTGCCAGCTTGTAGGGACCGAAACCGGCTGGCACGTCTGGTTCTCAGACGCGGGCGTCATTCACGCCACAACGCGCAAATGCCCTGGCGGTGGCAGCGGCACGACGCTGACCGCCGGGACGCCTGAGCAGATGCGCCGTGTCGTCGCCGAGACCGAGCACGAGTGGAAGTGCGCGGAGAAGCTGCAGCAGGCCCTGGCCGCTGCGTGGACCCGCTATGAGCTTGAGGTCAGCACCGGCCCGAAGGCGGCAGCGTGACTACCACTGCCCTCGCCCCGGCCGTCCTCACCGACGCCCAGCGCGCCACCCTTGCCGAGGTCTTCGAGGACGCGACCTATTACCGGCTGCCTGACGGTGACTGCACCGCATGCAGCGCCTCGCTCGAGCCTCCTTGCGCCGAGCACGAGGCAGACATGACGCGGGCCGTCCGGTACCGCATCCTCGCTGCCGACCTCGGCCTTGACCGCCCGGGAGGTGCGTCATGACCGCCGAGACCACCACCAGCCCCAACGTCCGCATCCTGCCGAAGGAGCCCGACCCAGTGACCGAGTCCCCGTGGCCGATCGTCTCCGCCGAGGCCCGCGCCGCCTGGAATGCGCTGCAGCGGGAACTGGCCACCGGCTACGTGGACGACTCAGCGCTCCTGGGCCGCTGGTATGTCGACGCCTGGCAGCGCACGTTCCAGTGCCCGGTCCCGGAGTGGGTCACGCGCACGGTGCCCGTGATCGCGCCGCCGGAACCTGACAGCGCTGAGCCCGCTCCCGTCGCTGCCGCTCCTGAGCCTGAGCCAGAGCCGCAGCCAGACGGCCCTGAGCCCGCGCCAGACGCCACGCAGGTGATCGACGTCGGCGAGGCGGAGGCCACGGTCGTGCCCCCGGTGCAGGACGGAGACGAGACCAATGGCTGAGGTCAGCGTGACGCTGCAGCGCATACCCGAGCTCAACGCGGCGCTGCTGCGCAAAACGCTTGAGCACATTGAGGCGCACCCCGAGACGTGGAAGCAGGACTACTGGCGTTGCGAGAGCGGGCTGTGCTTCGCCGGAACGGCTTGCGACCTGGACGGCGGCGAGTGGGCGCTACCGGGCCAGGGCACGAACCCCGGATGGGCTGAACTGCTCGTCGCACGCGAAGGCGAGCCTGGCGACGAGACCTGGTGCGTTACCCCCAACCGGGTTCACGCGCGGACCCGTGCCCAGCAGATCCTCGGGATCACCGAGGCTGAGGCTGAGACGCTGTTCGCCCCGGAAAACACCCTGGACGACCTGCGCGAGCACGTCGCTTTCCTCCTGCGGGAGGACGGTGAGCAGGCATGAGCATCCACGACGTCATCGCCCTCATCGGCGAGATCCTGGCAGCCATCGGGGGCATCGCATTCATCCTCGCCCTCACCGTCGCGCTGGCGTTCCTGCGGCGCGGCTACCGGCTGTCGGTCACTCCGCCTGCTGCGGCCAGGCCAGTTGCCCCGCTCACGCTTAACGGCGAGGTGCTGTCGTCGGCTCAGGTGCCGCAGGCCAGGAGGGGCATGTGATGACCGCCACCGTCACGCAGCTGGCAACGCGCCGCCGCAGGAGCACTCCGTGGCGCCCGGCGTCGCAGCGCAAAATCCTGCTCGCGTGGATGGCCGCCGAGGCAGCCGAGGGCCGGCCAGTTCCCGCATCGATCCGGGAAGACCTGCTGACCCTCTACGCGGACCCGTCCAAGCCTCCGGAGCAGACCAGGGAGAACTGGCGCGAGTACCTGGAGTGCGTCAAGCAGCAGGACGAGATCGCCCACGGCTCACTGACCGCATGGCAAGACCTGGACGACGAGATGGCACCTGACGGGCGCCACATGTCCGTGGAGGACATCGCCGCCATGAACGCAGCAACCGCCCTGGCCGACCTGGCCGGGCGCGATCACTAACAGGGGAACTGAAGATGACTGCAAGCACCGAAGTGGAGGTGCGGGCGCCGCAGGGGAGCGGCATGCTCGCCAAGATCCGGTACGCGCAGACGCTGGCCGACTCGGGCCTGCTGCCCACCGCATACCGCAGGCAGCCCGCCAACGTCCTGTACGCCGTCGAGTACGGCGAGATGCTCGGCCTGGCACCGATGGCCGCCATCACCGGCATCCACATCATCGAGGGCAAGCCGAGCGCGAGCGCCGGGCTGATCTCGGGCCTGGTGCGCCGGGCCGGCCACAAGCTCCGCGTCCAGGGCGACGCCCAGCGCGCGACCTGCCAGATCGTCCGCTCCGACGACCCGGACTACACGTTCGAGGTCACGTTCACGATGGACGACGCGAAGGCGGCCGGCCTGACCGGCAAGAGCGTCTGGAAGAACTACCCGGCCTCGATGCTGAAGGCGCGGGCCATCACTCAGTGCGCCCGCGACGCCTGCGAGGAAGCGCTGTACGGCCTGCACTACACGCCCGAGGAGCTGGGCGCGGAAGTAGACGCGGAGGGCGAGATCGTGGGCGAGGCGCAGCCTCAGGCCCCGGCAAGCCCCGACGACCCGTGGTATGTCCGGCCAGCGACAAGCGGCGGCACCGAGTGGGTTGAGCAGGCGCTCGCGCGGGCGCATGCCAAGGACCTCACCAAGGATGAGGCGGAGAAGTTCTGGAAGGCCGGGCTGACGAAGCAGCAGGCCCGGGAGATCTCAACGCAGGACGCCACGCGCATCGCCGAGGCGCTCAAGTGCCGGTTCGCGGAGTTCAAGGCTGCTGAGGCTGACGCCGAAGTGGTTGATGCCGAGGTCGTTGAGGGCCTGGACCCGGAGGACCCGTGGGCACCCAAGATCGAGACCATCACCGACTGTGAGGATGCTGACGCCGCCAGGGCTGACGTGGAGACCGGTGTCAAGGCCGGGCACATCAGCGAGGAGCGGCGTGACGCCATCCTGTCGGCAATCGACGCCCGCGTGGCCTCGCTGAGCGAGCAGGCGGCAGCGTGATGCCCGCGTCCGCCTTCCGCTCCGCCTGGGCCGACCCGGAGCACGTCCGACTGTCGATGTTCCGCTCCTGGTGGGACGTAGCCATCGGCCACGTGGCCAGAGGCCCGCTGCCGCCCGCTGAGAACCCGTGGGACGCGGACCCTCAGACGGCCCCCGGTGCGCCAGGGGGCCAGCAGTGAGCGGCCCGCGTGGCTATGCGCGGCAGGACGACTACGCCTGGGCGCGATGCGAGTGCGGGCACATTTGCTACGCCGATGAGACGCCCGGTGGCAGGTGCCGGTTCTGCTCATGTGGCAACCACCGCCCGGCCCAGGGCGGTGCGTCATGAGCGGCCCCGGCGCCGTCTCCCGTCAGATCGGCGAACTGGCCACCGCAGTGCTCCAGTACGCCATCGCGGAGCGCCGCCCCGGGCCGACCAGTACCGCGGCCTTCAACGCAGCCCAGGGTGACGTGATCCGCGAGGCCCGGAAACTGACAGCGCTGGTCGACGGCCTGGAACCCGGTGCGATGCCCCCGGCGTGGCGTGACAGGCAGGCGTCATGAGCCTCACCAGGCGCACTCCGTTGCGCGCCCGTGCGCGCATTGAGCGCAAGACGCCGCTCACCCGGCCTGCATGGATCCGCAAGCCACCAGGGGCCCACCGCAAGCCCAGGGCCGTCAGGGACACCGGGTTCTCCCAGGCCGTCAAGCTGGCCGTGCGGACCCGCGCCGGAGGAGGAGATCCCGACGCCGCCCGCTGCGAGGCGACCGGCGTCTGGCTCGGCCGACACGGCGGGGAGGTCCAGCACCGCGTGGCCCGGCTCAGCGGAGGACGCGGGTCCAAGGCGCCCTGGTGGTTCCACACGCCCGCGAACGCCGCCCTGCTGTCCCGTGAAGCCCACCGGGCCGCTGAGGCCCGGGAGCGGGAGATGGGACCGGACGGCAAGGGGTTCTGGCTGCGGAGCACGCAGGACGCCACGGCCGAGCCGGTCATGCTCCACGGACCGGACGGCGGCGCGACCGTCTACTTGGGCGCGGATGGTGGGTACTGGCTCATCCCGCCGGAGCGGGGTGCGGCATGAAAGACGCCATGACCCTGGTCGTCGTCGTCGCCGGGCTCAGCGTGATCATCGCTGCCGCGCTCATCGCCCAGCGTCTCGAGGACCGGCGCATAGCCGCAGCAGAGGCAGAAGAGGCGCGCTCGTTCGACGCCGCATGCGAGGAACTGCACCAGGACGAGATGCGCAAAGCCCAGCAGCGTCACCCCGTCAGGCGCATGCCAGCGCGCCGCAGGGCTGTCCCGTGCGAGCCGCGCGGTGAGCCCCTGACCGCAGCCGAGGCCGAGGCCCTGGCCGCGCTGTGGTGGTCGGTCCGCAACGAGACCGCACGCAGGCCAGCCAAGGACGGCAGCGATGGCTAGGAGCGGTACCAGACGCGCTGTCACCGGCCCGGCCCGTGACCTGCTCGCCGACGCAGAGCACCGCCTGGCCACGATCGCCGACCCGCTCCTGGCCATCAGGTCCCTCACACCCGAAGGCGCGTCGGTGCAGGCCCAGCTCGCCCTCGACGACGTCCGCGAGGCCCTGGCGATCCGCAGGGGATCTAAGACGCCCCACGCCGAGGCGATGGCCCGCTACCGGGGCCGCAAGCGGCTGAAGGACGGCGAGGAACTGTGGCCGTCTGAGTGGGAGGCGCTGGAGCGCGCAGGGGAACTGGAGGGCACAGGGTGAGCACCGAACGGTGGGATTTCTCCTGGCAGCACATCGAGCGGGCGGCCTGCTCCCGCTGCGGCCAGCCTCCCGGTGAGCGCTGCCGCACCCCGGCGGGCAAGCTCTGCCCGCCTCACCGGGTGCGCAAGGACGACGCTGCGGCGCTGGGCTATTACGTCCCCGGCCGGGGCTCGCTGGTGCCACCGGAGCGTGACGGATGAGCCAGCAGCCACGCAGGCGGCGCGTCACCATGCTCCGCGATGACCTGCCCCACCAGATCCGCCTGACCTTCGTCAACGGCAGCGGCAGCATCAGCGTCTCCTGCTGCTGCCGCAAGAACCCTGGCGGGTCATTCGCCTCCCTGGAGACCCGCACCAGATGGGAAGCGCCGGAAGCCATGACCGTCTGGCGCGCTCACGTTGACAGAGCGGAGGCCAGAGGTGCCTAGCCGCCGTTTCATCTCCACCCGCACTGCCGCGAGCGCCAACGGTGCCCCGGAAAGTCCTGGCTACGTCTACCGCGGCAAGGACCGGGAGCCAGCAGACCCGGTGGCGGCCTCGGACCGGTCCCGCCGTGACGCGGCCAAGCGCGCTGCCGGGCTGGTGCTGCGTGCCGCCCGTGAAGCTGCGGGGCTGAGCCAGCCTCAGGCGGCTCAGGCAGCCGGGTGCAGCGCGGGCTACATCTCGGCCGTCGAGAACGGCCACGACTGGCCCAGCAAGCGTCTCATCGCCGCTCTCGCTGCCGCTTACGGCGTGAGCCCCCAAGACCTGGCCGCTGCTGCCGAGTCCGCCCCCGTGGCTCTCAGCACGCCAGATGAGGCACGACCTGTCCCCCGGGCAGGACGTGCCACCCGCCCCGTCGCAGCGGTCCCGGACCCTTCCGCTGCGACGGGGCCCATGACTCCGGGGACCGCCGTGGAGGCTGCGGGGAACAGTCCTCCGCGAGCGGTCCCTGGTACCAGCGCCGGGGCCGGTGACGGCGAGGGGGCGTCACCGGCCCTGCGGGGCGAGGCGTGGCGCAAGGCCGCGCAAGCCGAGTTGTCGTCTCAGCACGCCGCTCAGAGGCGGGGAAGGGTACGCAGGGCACCGAAGCCCATCACGGGGATCGTGAAGCCGCCACCGGACGGTGCGCGATGAGTGAACGCACGCGGAAGGTGGTGATGCCCCATGAGCCCGTGGCCGGAAGCAGAGACCTCGATCGCGAGAGGGCCCATATAGCTCCGGTCCCGGAGGTGCATGGCACTCCGGGACCGGAACTTGGGCGCACGGACCTCTCCTGGTACCGCTTCGCAGCCTGCCGTGGCATGGACGCCGACCCGTTCTTCCCTCTCGACCGTGGCCTTACCCCCGAAGCCGCTGCTGCCTGCGGTGTCTGTGCAGTCACGCAGGAGTGCCTGGAGACCGGAGCCACGATGACCGGCACGTGGGGTGGCGTCGGGGAGAGTGCACGGCGTAACGCCAGGAAGAACGCGGCGAGGGGACGGCGAGCGGGGGCGGGAACGCGGTGATACTCAGGCGTCCAGCGACTCGCCCTCGTGGTCCTTGGCCCACTTGCGGTAGGCGGCCTCGTAGTCGCGGACCTGCTGCGGGCCTATCCTCATCTTCGCGGCGATCGTCGCCTGAGACTCGCCGCCCTGCTCGCGGGCCCGGATCATCGACAGGCCGAGCAGTGCCCGCTGCCGGTCAACCATGGCCTTCGCCTGGGCGCGGACATCGTCAAACGCCTTACGCGCTTCGAGTACTTCTGTCATGGCGTCGCCCACACCTCCACTATGCCACGTCACCTGTAGTACACGACAGCACCCGTGGCCACCGCCAGCGACTCGCCGGACTGTGGGGCCGGGCACTGGACAAGCATAACCCATAACCTGCTAGGGTCATAACCTCAGCGGGTATATAGTTGCAGGGCAAGCGTTGATCACGGGAAGGGGGCTCGCCACTAGTGGCACGGATGCGCACACTCAAGCCCGAGGCGTTCACGTCAGAGACGCTCGCGGCCGTATCCGTGCATGCACGGTGGACCTTCGGGGGCCTCTGGTGTTACTGCGATGACGAGGGCCGCGGCCGGGCCAATGCCGGGCTCGTCAAGGCCGCCGTCTGGCCGCTCGACGAGGACATCACCGTCAAGCACGTCGAGCAGTTCCTGGACGAACTCGAGGCAGCGCGGCTGCTCTGCCGCTACGAGGTGGACGGCAAGGGCTATCTGCACGTCGTGAACTTCGGCGAGCACCAGCACCCGAACCGGCCCGTTGAAAGCAAGCTGCCGGCCTGCACACGGAGGACTCACGGAGGACTCAGTGAGCATGCAGTGAGTCCGCATACGGGGGGGCCTGAGAGCGGCGGTGATGCCGTCGCCGAGCGGCCGGAGCCCAGGTCAGACAGGAAAGCGGCCCAAACGACCCCCGTGACCGGCAAACATGCAGGTCAGATGCCACTCACTGAGGACTCACTGAGTGCTCACGGAGCCCGCAAAGCAAAGTCGTCCAGTACCCCTCCTACTCCTGTAGGTACTACAGGAGTAGGAGATGGAGATGGAGAAGTAGATGGAGTCCAGCAGGCTACGCCTGCTGCCGCGAACGGATCGCGGCCCGACGCCCAGCTGACCATCACCCAGCGTTCCAAGCGCATCACCGACGCCTACGCCAAGGCTGAGCCGCTCTGCAAATGGCCAGCCGTCAACGGCGTGGTGATCCGGGCGCTAAAGACCGAGCGCTACTCAGACGACGAGATCCAGGCCGCGCTGCTGCGCATGGCCGGGGAGAACCGCTCGGTCACGGTCGACTCACTCCGTACCGAGCTCGGGGGGATGCCGCCACGCAACGGCGGCACCCCCGGCAAGAAAACCAACTACACCGATGAGGAGTATGCCAGTGGCTGGGGATGATCTCCACGACAACCTGCTAGCCGAGATCCCGGACGCCAGGGCGGTTGAGTGCGACGGGCACGGCTGGCTGAGCATCACCTGGGCAGACCGCACCACGGCCGCCAAGTGCCCACGGTGCGCAACCCGCGTACTGCGTCTCGCCATCGGCGAGTTCATCCCGAAGCGCTTCCGCGAACCAGTGGAAGTAGACGAGCAGATCACCGAGTGGGCCATGCGCGGCCCCAAGGCCGAGGGCCTGTACCTCGCCGGCCAGGTCGGCACCGGCAAGACGCACGCTGCGTGGATGGCAGTTGCCGCATGGTGCCTCGCGGCGAACGTGGCCCCGCGCGGCGAGGACTTCAGGCACAGCCCGTACTCCGACCAGCGGACCCGGGTCAAGCCGACCGTGATCTTCGCCCGGATGACGGACCTGCTCGACAACTTCCGGCCCGGCCCCGACGACTCGGTACAG
>Ga0070741_10001723_pt1 | contig 63575 bp, 59 predicted proteins | sample Coa_R1_4_FD_66440 | JGI IMG/M metagenome (GOLD analysis project Ga0070741, IMG submission 66440) | Surface soil microbial communities from Centralia Pennsylvania, which are recovering from an underground coalmine fire - Coalmine... | ecosystem: Environmental > Terrestrial > Soil > Unclassified ...
ACGACCGCCTCGACCAGGTACCGCGCCAGTTGCATGCCGCCACCTCCAGTGGCGGTCCGGTATCACCTGAGACATGCTATGCGGTGCTGGTCCGGGATCAGGTGAACTCAGACACCTCCCGGCCCACCACTCGGTATGGGTGTTGCCGGCCGAGTCGGCGGACTATCGTCGACTAGCAACGAGCGCCTCGGCTGTTAGGTATTCGAACACCCCAAAAGCTTTATCCCGGTTCGGCGACTCAAAGAGTAGGGTGTCGTTCATTGCGTCGATCACGCGGTACGTGCCCCACGATTTGTGGGGTTGATGTACCACGGACACGTCTTCATCGAGTTCGACACGATGCGAGGCACTTTGACGCAGAATTTCAGCCACCATCCCACTCTCCATTACTTGGATTGAGCGCCGTTGGGCAGGAAGCGATCTTACAAACCGCCTGCGTAGGCGTCCACATCTGGCCTTTTCCGCGGGAAGCTGACCGGCTGGGCGGGAGCTGACGCCTTGGCAGGCAGGATCTAGAATCCCGTTGTAAAGGGCGTTCCCTCCGGACCCGCCTCAACCTACGCTTGACCAGGGATTGATGTTGATCAAGACAGCCACCGGGGCGAAGCCCAAGACGGTAGCCGGCGTTACCACTGCGGTAGGTGCGCCGTGGCCATCGTAGCCCCGTCGACGGTTTCGATCGGCCCCCGCCGACGGGCTGCGCCAACTGTCATCGATCTCTTCGCCGGCTGTGGCGGGCTCTCGCTTGGTCTCGAACTGGCCGGCTTTGTTCCGATCTTTGTCAATGAACTGAATCGCGACGCAATGGAGTCCTACCTTCTTAATCGACGTCGGCAATATCCCGACCTTGATACACCCGCGGGAAAGGCCTACGACATCTTTGACGTCACGCGTCAGAAGGCAGATCTTCGCGCCTTCGTGAGCCATCTTCGGTTAGTGCGCTCGATTCCAGATGTCGACCTCGTCGCAGGCGGACCACCGTGCCAGGGCTACTCAGGGATTGGCCATCGACGTACCTTCACAGACCTGACGAAGCACGAGATTCCCTCGAACCATCTGTATCGGGAGATGGCAAAGTTCATTGAGGCTGTCAGGCCGAAGCTTTTTCTATTCGAGAACGTTAAGGGTCTTCTGTCGAGCCGTTGGATGCCCGCTGGCGAGCGCGGCGAGATCTGGGCAGACGTTAAGGCGACGTTCGGATCATTAACTGGCTATGACATCCGCGCCCAAGTTGTACAAGCGAAGTCGTGGGGCGTCCCTCAGAACCGGCCTCGCGTATTACTCGTTGGTGTCCGCACCGACCTCGGCTGGAGGCCGATGCCCGGTCGGCTAGCCGACGGCCTGCTGCCTGAGCCGCTGTCGGGCCAAACTCCGGATCCTGAGGACTTCCTTGGTGATTTGGTCGACGACAACTACCGTGCGAAGGCCGCGACGACGACGTACCCGGTAGACGCCACGACGGAAGCGCAGCGTTGGTACCGAAAGGATCGAGCTGGACAATTGCTTCGAGGCGGCTCAGTTGTCTCGGAGCATGTCTACAGCTCGCACAAGCCGCATATCGTCGCGAAGTTCAACTACATGATCAACAATGGTGGCCGCATTCGCCCAAGCGACCAAACGAAGAAGTTCGCCCAGCGCGTGATCCCACGCCGCTGGGGACCGGCCGGACCGACAATCACCACGACGTCATTGCCGGACGACTACGTACACTTCTCCCAGCCACGCATCCCGACGGTCCGAGAGTGGGCGCGATTCCAGACATTTCCTGACTGGTATCAGTTTTCAGGTAGCCGGACAACCGGCGGGCGCAGGCGGGCAGGTGACCCAAGTGCAGGCAATTGGACGCGGGAAGTTCCGAAATACACGCAAATAGGAAACGCCGTGCCGGTGTGGCTGGCACGCGCGGTGGGAGAGAACTTCCAAACACTCCTCAGGTAAGGCCGAGCCGCCACCAAGTTAAGGCAGCGGAGCTCGTTACCGCGAATGAAGCAGGTGCCCTTGTCGAGCAGTGGTATCTAAGCAATGGGCGGCACTTCGCGTGGCGCGACTGGCGTGATCCCTACCGGCTCGCTGTTGTCGAAATCCTGCTGCAACGAACTCGCGCTTCGGTCGTCGAACGCTTCGCCGTCCCATTCTTTCGTCGCTTCCCGACCTGGGCCTCGATTGCGGCCGCGTCGGAGGAAGAACTTCAGGAGTCCCTGCTAGGGATTGGTCTCCACGTGAGACGAGCTCATGTGTTGAAGGCACTTGGGCGGCACATCCAAGCTGGCGGCGATCTATCGCAGGATGCGCCCGGCGTCGGGCAGTACGTTGGTCGGGCGATCCAGGTTGCTCAGACGAATGCCAGCGTGGCAATGGTCGACGGCAACTGGGTCCGAATCCTGCATCGAATGTTCAGCGTTGGCTGGATGGCCGACTACCGGTATGACCCACGGCTGCAGCAATTGGCGCAAGCGATGGTCGACGGCGCACACGATTCACGTTCGCTCAACTGGGCAATTCTCGATCTGGGGGCAATGATTTGTGTGCCCCGTGCGCCCCGATGCGGTCAGTGCCCTATTGCGTCGCGGTGCGAGACTGGGAACTCGGGGGGCGTATCGCTGACCGAGGCCCTCGTGCGTGCTTGAACCTCAGGGGCTTCTTTACCTAGTTGCGAGGCGGCTCGTTGGCAGGGAACAGTAACAATGTGTCGTCGGCATCTCGCAACTTAGACACATCGGCCAGGTACGTATCGACAAACCGGCGTATGTGCTCACCCTGAAGGTGGACCATGCTTTCGGGCAGGTCGACAACCTCAGTCTGACGGATCTTACCTTCGTACTCTGCCTCCATTTCCATCAGTTCTGCGAGGCGCCTTACATCCGCCACGAAGTCCAGGACCACGAGTCTCGTCTTATCGGCCGCCGGCCTAAGACCGCGACCGAGCTGCTGAAGAAACACCCGACGAGAGTGGGTGACGCGGTTGAACACAATCAACCGCACATCTGGCACGTCGATACCCTCATTCAGCATGTCGACAACAGCGAGCACGCGGATGTCGCCGTCCCTGAATTGCTGGAGGATGCGCGTCGTATCGAACTTACCCATGCCACTATGGAGCTCAGCCGCTGGAACACCAGCTGCGTTCAGCGCCATCCGAGCGTTGTGCGCGTGTTCGATCGACCGGCAGAAGACCAACGTACGCGGTGGCACGCCCGCAGATGTCAGCTTGTCGACCCAGTCGCGGACTATCGACGCTACCCGGTTTTCACGTTCCGGAATCCACAGACGCACGTTGAGGTCTCGGATGGTCAAGTTGTTCTTCGAAACTGACGTCACATAGTCCCAGTCGATATGGTCGTCAAATACGACGTATTCGACGTCAGCGAGATGATGACGCCGTATAGCGTCGACAATGCTGAGCTCAAATACCGGTCTATGCGGTCCGAAGACGGACTCAAGCCGCGATGTATCTCCCCGCCACGGAGTCGCCGTCATCCCAAGGCGGAATCTCGGTTGAAGATCAGCGATCAGCTTCGCGTTTCCAGCGGCAGCGGCATGATGCGCCTCATCAAATGCAACCAAGGCGAAACGACCTGGCCTCGCCAAAATGCCAGTGCCCGCGCGCACGCTGTCGGTTGTCGCAAATGTGACTGCATTCCCTACCCTGAATGCCGGAGTCTCACCGCCAGCCCATAAATGGGTGGTGACAGACTTGGGAAACGTTTCCCACGATGTCCGTTCCAGCTGGCGCGCCAGCTCAACGGTCTCGGCCAAAACCAGTACTTCTACGCTAGGGTTGTAATCAAGGAAGCGCCTGATGAACTCGAACAGGACGCGAGACTTCCCTGTACCAGTTGCCATTGCAACGATCGCGCCGGCGCGGTCACCAACGCGCGTCATCGAAGCATCGACGACTTTGGCGACAGCATCGGTTTGGTATTCACGGATCGGGTAGATCGCCCGCGGCGCGGGCTCGGCTGGAAGGGCTGCACCGATCCGCATCAGCTGACTTCGACCAGCCAGGTCGATGTGAACTCCGACCATCGTGTTATACCGGATGGCCGCTTCCTTCAGTCTCTGGGCGTCGGTCAAGAATGCGTTGGTCGCCAAGACGCCATATGTTGCTCCGTACTCTTCGAGCGCGCGACCGAGTTCCTGTGTGACCACCGCCGGGCCGGGTGGGGTACCCGAGAGGCTGAACTTCGACTGCAGGACCCAATACCGATGCTTGTAGTAGCCGACGACATCGGACCCCCGATCGCCAGCTCCGCCCGTAAGCCGCGACCACTCGAACCCTTGATGGACGCACCAACGAAGTAAGGCCCTCTCGAACGCCTGCCAGGTGCCAGATGCCATGAGTTCAACGGAGAAGAACGACGCGTTGTCCATGCGGATCAACCGCTAGATCCGCTTGAGTTCCAATAGCTCGAGCGCGGCAATTCCCTTACGCAATTGCAAGCGGGCCGTTTCGGTCAGGACGCCGCCTAGATTCCCGCGTTCAGCGACTACCCAGGCAACATCAAGAAGGTTCGAATAAAGAGACTCGCGGAGCTCGGTCCGCAGCGCTTCGCTGTCATAGCCGGCATAGTCAAACGAGAATGCTCCATCCGGACGCATCAGAATCGCGGGGAACAAGCGAGCACAACGGGGGATGAAGCTCAGCGGCATGTAGCGAACAAACTCGCCCGTGCCAATCAGCTCCGCTGCCTTTGCCGAAATGATGCCCTCGCTTGCAAGTCGCCGCTCGAGCTCAAGCTCCTCGTCATGGTCGAGCGCCGCGGAAATTGGCGCGTGTCTCGGCAATTCGAGCTCAAGGAACGCCCGAATGCCGACCAACATATCGGTGCTCCGATCAGCTATTGCGTCGATGTCGGCGACATGGTCGGGGAACGCGCGGAGTGCGATCTCTCGCTCGACATACGACACTGGGTAGTCGCGCTGTGACACTTGCGCGCGATAGATCACCTGAAAGGCTAGCTCCGAGATAAGGGTGTCCGTCGCTGTGACCTGTCCAGTTCGGAACGCCGCGTGCTTCGGATCCCACGTGAATGCGATCTCGGCACCGCGTGGGTCGATGGCTACGCCAAACCCGCCTGGGAGCGTCCCGCGCACGACCTTCTGCGCATTCACTACAAGCTCGGTAGGCCCATTTCGAACGATGCCTTCAGTGATCACCCGTCGCGTGAGGATGTCATCTCTAACGGTTTCCAACACGTCATCGACCTTCGGCGTCTCTGTGGCCTGTTCGCGGGCTTCGATAACTTCCGTGGCGGAATCGAACGGGGAAGTTGCGGTTGGCTCTTCATTAACACCGGCATCCTGCTCAGTCTCGGCCCACTGGACTGCTTCCCACCACTTGAGGTCGGACGCATACTCCGGTTCACCACTCTCGAATCGCGCGATCCATTCGTCCAGGAGCGCGGACCTGTGCATAGGGTCGCGACGGTTCTTCTTTTCGCCAGGCGGGTACGCCGTTATCAGATAGCGTTCACCCGCTGGAGATGTCTTTCGATATCCATCAAACAGCCGTGAAAGGTATGTGTCTTTGCGGTCATAACCATGGCGGCGCGCGACTTCGGGACGCAGCGGCGACTCGCCGCGCAGAGCATCACGAACATCGCGCCACGCTCGGTGCGTCTTCTCGAAGCTGTCCTTGTGGTATGACCGCAGCGGAACAAAATCCACCTCGAGGCGACCGATGATCCTTCCTCCAAGGTACGGAGCGTCTACCGGGTAGTCGAGCTCCTTGCGATTCGGGTCATCGGGATCGACCCAGTAGAACAGATCCTTGTCGAACGTCTCGATTACACGTCCGTTTCGAACGAGATCGATGCCGTAGTAGTTCTCGAGGTCGCCCTCCGACCGACTCCATGCCGACGCGAACGATCGCTGAATACCGAGCACGCCTGAAATTCGTCGGTCCCGAACAATCATCTCGCCGGCGCAAATCAGACACAACGGTTGCCCGGGATCGCCCCATTCCCAGCAATTCGGGCAATAGGGAAGAGAGTCAAGCGCGATGTCGACGTTGAACTGGGCTGGAACAGGTCCCCACTGCTGGGTCGGGACAGATCTAGTGGCGTCCCAGAAGCACATCTTCCACTCAGGAAGGCTGGCGCCATTAATCCTGATATCGACCGAGTGACGCGCCATCGCGACGTGATAAAGGCGCGAGAGGCGCTTTGTGAGGAACGATTTACCACGGCCAGTAACCATCGATTTGATAGCCCCGTCGCGGATCACGTGCTTGATGCGCACTCGGGTGCCCGATTGGCTGTCAGTTTCATCCAATGGTTCGGAAATGACAGGCGCTTCGAAGCTTCCCTTACGCTGCATTTCATCGATATCGATACGCAGCCCGATCCAGGACGGGTCCCCAGCGCGGTGAGAGAGCAGTTCGGTTACGCGCCCGAGCCTGACGGTTGCCACGTTGAACCCCATCCCGAAGAGACCCAACTTCCCAATGGGGTCATTTCCTGAGTACCCGGCGCGACACGAATCGCGAATCTGCTCGAGCGACATGCCGCTCGCGTTGTCTTCGATTGTGACAGTGCCGGTGCCCGAGGCCGTCTCAGACTGTGTCGGCAGGGCCACATCGACTCTTCGATGGCCATGATGAATCCCCCTGTCATCGTCTCGCAGGAATGCATCAATCGAGTTGTCTATCAGTTCTGCGACGCATTGCCAGCCCTGAAAGTTGACCTGACCGAGGATCTGGAGTATTCGCGGCGTCGGAGTAACTAAGACGGTTGACGGGAGCTCGCTCATGGCGCCTCCTTCCTAGCCCTGATTCTGGAGCGTTTGGTCGAGCCGTTCGAATGCAGCGTCGCTTGAACTAAATGTCGAGAGGTTCACGACGTGCAAGATGTCGCCGAGAATGAAGACTCCGAGCATGTCGCCCGGCCGGCACCACTCGTTCGCCCGCTGGAACCAAATCCGCGGGTCACCCTGCTTCGTTACTGGTCGGTATAGCGACACCTTGATCGGAATTGGGTGGCCCTCCGGCGAGAGACGAATACCGCCAACCCTTCGGATGATGCCTTGCTTTTGCTCGGCGTAGTCGTGGAACTTCTTCGTATGGAGCATGTCGCGAAGCGGGATCACGGCGTCGATGATGTGCTTCTTTAGACCTGTCTCTGTTGGGCTTAGGGGCACGACTTCGACTCCGAGTGATGACACACGGCGAAGAGTTGCGCGCTCATGCGGCGTCAATGGACGCGACGTTCCGGCTCGTAGGCTGCTGCTGGGGATTACCAGGCGCCTTCTCGCCGCTTGGATGTGTCCACGACGTCTCCTCACCTACCGAGCTGCCGGGAATTTCCGCCATGTTAGGCTTCTCCGTCGACCGAGAGGCAACGATCATGGCTCCAAAGACGCCTAAGCGAACCGCCGCCTATAAGCAGCTGACTGTCCGGTGGCATTCCTCGGCGAGTGCCTTCCAACCGGAGGCGGCTCTACGTTCTCTGGCTGACTCGCTCGGCTACCATGTCTCAACCACTTCAGCGAAGAAGTCAGGGCGGGAAACAATCACCGTTGACACGCCGCTGTCGGCGGTCCTAGGTAGACGACGCCGATCCAAGCTGGTGAGCTCGGAGGCGCTAAAGATACTTACGCGGTTGGTGTACGCCGCGGCTGACGATCCAGACCGCGCGCCCTTGATCGAGGAGCTCGTCGGGCGGCTGACTGCTGGCGAGGATGTAACCGACAAGCTGCTCATGCTTGTGAAGCCGGGTCCTACACAGGACGGTCATCCGTCCGACACACGCTAGTACTGATTCTCGACGGGTTTGGATCTAGTCCCGACTTATGAACCTAGCCGAACAGTATCGCGAACTCGCTCTTCACCGCATCCTGAACGTGGGGAGCTTCTCTAGCGGGTGGCAGCCCCGGCGCACGGCCATTCTCAGCGCGCTCGGACCAAAGGCGACTTGGACACCGGCCAAGATCGTAGGTCTGGGAAGTAATCTTCAGGGGCTTTTTGAGCTTGGAGCGCCAGCCTCGGGTAGTGGGCGCACGCAGTCAGGTTTGAGCGCGGCCGGGGCTGTCTGGGAGTGCCTCGTGACGTATTACCTGAACCTCGGCTACGCCGGGACTGACGCAATCGCGATTCGCAAGACAGAGGTGCCAAAGCCGATTGCTGACGCGCTGAGTGTCTGGCACGGAGCTAGAAAGCTCGCAGCAGACGTGGACTCGATGGTTGTATACCTTCCAGGCCTTTCGAAAGAGCCAATGGCGTCGTCCTCGCGTGCGCTGAGCACCACCATCGAAAATATCTTTGGTAATCGATTTCATGAGGTCACCGTCGTGGTGCTTGCATGCAAGACGAGCTGGTCCGACTCGATTCAGACCCCGATGCTCTGGAATTTTGTGTACGAACTACGCCGTCGTGGGCCGATTCCCGGGACCCTTTCTATTGGTAGCGGTCTCTTTGCGCTCGATGGTCTGCACAGCTTTTCTTACGCGTTCATAACGGCTCCAAGCCAGAAGAAAGCCGAGTTCAAACCAGACAATTTGCCGGTACTGCGCGGAGAAACCATGTTGGGTGGCCACTTTTGGGGGCGCCCTTCAAAGCAGAGCATCGCGCCGTCTGTGGCCGAGTTCTACAGCCGTCAGGCTAATAGGGTTCGGATCGCCCCCTTACGCAAAGTTGGGGTCGCCCTTGCGAACGAAGCTCGCACCGGGGCGGGTCTCGTAAGCCTGACTGCCTTTGACCTTGCGTGAGCCTGTATCTGCACTAAGGTCGCATTTGAGTCGCCGCAGTCGAGATCGGGTTGTCACCTGGCTTCGAACGTCGTAAAGCAAAACGACGAACTCCGCGCTGGTCAGTCGTTAATCAGCGCCAGGTATCTGGGTGCCGATCAACTGTCCGACTAACCGTCGAGTCGCGAGAGGCAAGTTGGTGCGGAGGCGGTAGTACGTATAGATACCGTCCTTCTCCGAGTCCACCAGGCCGGCTTCTTTCAGTTTTGCCATGTGGTGCGAGATCGTCGGCTGGGTCAAGTTCAGGCTCCCGGTGAAGTCGCAGATGCACACCGGCTGCTTGGCCTTCCACAGGGCGGTCAGCATCGTCAGCCGCGTTGGGTCGGCCAGCGCCTTCATCAACGCCGAGGTTTCCTCCGCCCAGCTGGCATCGACGTCCGGCAGCGCGCAGCACACGCCGCGTTCGCGAACCATCGGCAGCTCCTTGAGAGCCATCGACACACAGCATACGACATCCATAGACAAACGTCTATGCGTCGTGCTAGCATCGAGCCATAGACAGTTATCGATGGAAGGAGTCAATCGCCATGAGTGAAGTCAGGGAAGCCGTTCGATCGCATTACGCCGACGTCGCCAAGCAGCTGGTCGTCTTCAACGAACTCGGCACCGGCCCGCAGGGCTGCTGCCTAGCCGATGGGCCCGACTGCGGGTGCAGCGGCTCCTACCCGAAAGAAGCGCTCCAGGAGATCGGCCTGGCCGAGTCCATCAGCCTCGGCTGTGGCAACCCGACGATGCTGGCGCAGCTGAACCCCGGCGAAACCGTGCTGGACCTCGGCTCCGGCGCCGGCCTCGACGCCCTCCTTTCGGCAAGGCGGGTCGCGCCAACCGGCCACGCCTACGGCGTCGACATGACCGACGAGATGCTCGCCGCCGCGAACTCCAACAAAGAAAAGGCCGGCGTCACGAACGCCACCTTCCTCAAGGGGACGATCGAGAACGTCCCGCTGCCCGACAGCTCGGTCGACGTCGTCATCTCGAACTGCGTCATCAACCTGGCCGAGGACAAGGGCGCGGTGATCAGGGAAGCCTTCCGCGTGCTCAAGGCCGGCGGCCGCTTCGCCGTGGCCGACATGGTCGAGCTCGAGCCGCTCGAGCCGAGCATCAAGAAGAACCTCGACCAGTGGGCCGGCTGCCTCTCGGGCACCATCCCGATCGACGAGTACCGCGCCGCGCTCCGGGAGGCCGGCTTCGTCGACGACGACTTCGAGGTGCACGCCACAGAGTCGATGCCGGGCGTCGACGGCAAGATCGGCAGCGCGTACATCCGCGCCCGCAAGCCGGCGTCAGGCTCATCGCAGGGCTGACAGTCCCGCGGCGCGGCTTCCACACGCCCCTACCCGCCTGGCAGTGACAACGCGACACTGCCAGGCAGGGAGATAAAGAACATGAACTACCGCAACCTCGTCCGGCGTCCGTTCGACATCGTCGCCCGGCGGCCATACCTGTGGCTCCTCGGCCTGCTGGCCGGCGGCGCGACGTCCTACAGCTCGTGGAGCGGCAACAGCTACCGCTCTTCCGGGAACAACGACAAGATCTACAGCAACGTCAGCTTCGCGACGCTCCAGACCTTCTGGAACAACAACTGGGAGTGGATCGTCTGGCTGGCCGCGATCGCGCTGGTCGTCAGCGTCGTCCTGTTCATCCTCGGCTGCATAGCCACCGGCGGCATCATCCGCGCGGCCGTCGCGCACGACGAGGGCCGCGAATACGGCCTTGGCACCGCCTGGCGCGCGGGCTACTCCACCGGCTGGCGCATCGCCGGCCTGCGCCTGACGACGCTCGTCCTCGCCATCACGCCCGCGATCTTCATCGCGGCCCTCGCCGGCGCCACCGCCGCGCTTGCGACCACCTTCATCCCCGCGGCGGTAATCCTCGCGCTCGTCCTCGCCGCGGCCGCGCTCGCGTCGGTCGCCTTCTGGATCGTCCTCGGCGTCGCGTACGAGCTCGCACAGCGGATCATCGTGCTCGAGGACGGCCCCGTCTTCGAAAGCCTCGCGGAGGGCTTCCGCATGGTGCGTTGGCACCTGAAGGAGACCGGCCTCGGCTGGGGCATCCTCGTCGCGATCTCGATCGCGGCCGGAATCGCAATGGGCATCGTCGCCGTCGCGGTCGCAGTGCCCGCCGCCGCCCTCGGATTCAGCGGCTGGCTCATCGGCGGCACGACCGGGGTCATCGTCCTCGGGTCGTTCGCAGGAGTCTTCTTCCTCGGCGTCGTGCTGGCCGCGATCGGCCTGTGGTCTGCCTACTCGTCGGTCTACTGGACGCTGCTCTACCGAGTTGTGCGCGCGATGCCGCTGCCGGCGCCGCGTGGAGCGGTGGCCCCGGCCTGAACCAGGCCGGGACTAACTCCCGGGCGTCGCTTCGGGCGAGGGTCCGAAGCGGCGTCCGGTTATCTCGGTCACGACGATCCCGATCCAGTTCAGCTTCATGCCCGGCGCCGCCGGCGTCACCGGCCAGTAGTGGATGCGGGACGCGGGCGCCATGCGCGGATGCGTGAAGTCATGCGCCACGCCCTTCGCGATGACGCTCCAGCCCTCACCCGTCTCCTCGTTCCAACCGTCGATCTCGAACACGGCATACGACCCGCGCGCCAGGTCGAGCTTCGTGCCGGGCGCGGTGCGGAACGCGATCACGCCCTCATCGAAGAAGTAATTGACTGGGAAGATCTGCGGCTTCGACTGCCGGTCGCAGAGCGCGATCCGCCCGAGCCGGCCGTCGTGCAGGCGCTTGGTCGCGTCGGCGTCGCTGAGCATCTCGAGCGCCATCAACGCCGATGATCCCGGCGCGGCGGCCGGCGAAGCAGGGCCTCCGGTCCCTGACTTCGCGGGCCATTCGGCCGAATACCGCAATTGGCCGATGCCACGAAACGGCGCGAGTGATACGCCTTTGTAATCAGATCCGGCGCCGGGCCTGGCGCAAACGCGGGGGTGTGTAGATGCTGCGATCACGGCTTGCCGTAGCTTCCTTGGGCGCGCTGGCGCTCGCGATGGTCGTGGTCGCGCGCGCGCCGGCCACCGTAGCAACCGCGAGCTCAAGCACGATCGGATTCGAGACGCCGTCCATCGTCGACCCGATTCACACGAACGGCGAGCCCGACATCGCGGTCGACCCACAGGGTCGCGTCTTCAACAGCGGCCCCACCGGCACCGGCACGCAGCGCAGCACGTGGTTTGGCTCCGTCGACGGCGGCCACACCTTCCGCGTGATGGCGCAGAAGGCGCCGCCCTCGGCGCTGACGAGCATCCCGGCGCCCGGCCCGGGCGGCGGCGACACCGACATCGCCTTCGACCGGACCGGCAAGCAGTACTTCGCGGACCTCTGGGCGCTCGCCTGCCAGCGCGTCGCGGTCACCGGCCCGACGAACTCTGGCGCGTCCGACCAGGAGAACTTCCTCGGCTGCGACGGCAGCAGTCCCGGCTCCGACCGCCAGTGGCTCGCGGTCTACGACCCTTCGCCGACGACCCCGCACCAGTCCGCCTACGCCGGACCGACGCCGCTCGTCTACCTCGTGTGGAACGACCTCGTCGGACCCGGCCCGAACTCGGGCGAGCAGTGGAACAAGAGCACCGACGGCATCAACTACACCAACGCAACGGCGGGTGAGACGCCTCCCGGCAACGGCGCGAGCTACTCGCCGTTCGGCGGTGACGGCTATCCCGCGATCGACCAGGTGACCGGCAAGGTCTTCCAGGCCGCGGCCTGCGACTCGCACACGTGCGGCACCGCCGCGACCGGCGTCCCGGGCCTCTACATGAACATCGGCACGCCCGACTCGACCGGCACGCTGCACTTCCTCGACGACAACGGCGCGGGGGGCGCCGACTTCACGAAGCTCATCCACATCGCCGACACGAGCGGCAGCCCGGACACGCTCTTCTCCGTCCTCTCCATGGACACAGCTCGCAACCTCTTCGTCGTCTTCGCCGTGAGCAACAGCAACCCCGCGCTGCGCCAGGTCTTCGTGAGCGGGGCGAGCGCCGCAACCGGCTGGACGCAGTGGACGACGCCCGTGCAGGTCAGCGACGGCTCGACCGCCACCGGCGACGCAACGAACGTCTTCCCATGGCTGAAGGCCGGCGGCCCCGGCCGCGCGGACGCGGTCTGGTACGGCTCGAACCTCCAGGTCGACCCGTCCAGCCACAACAACCAGGCCTGGAACGCCTTCATGTCGCAGGTCGTCTTTCCAACCGACTCGACCGGCGCCATCACGGGCGCCGCGCCATCGAAGCAGCTTGTGAAGGTCACGCCGCACCCGATGCACTACGACGACATCTGCCTCGCCGGCACGGACTGCATCCAGAGCCAGGGCAACCGCAACCTCGCGGACTTCTTCGTTGTGACGATCGACAACACCGGCGCGGCCGAGATCGTCTACGACGACACCTCCAACAAGCTCGTGCAGCCGCCAAACACGTGCACCGTTCAGGTGGCCGACCACTGCGGCGCGGGCGTGGTCACGGTCGCGCGCCAGAACTCCGGCCCAGGCCTCTTCGGCACGAGGGTCAGCGGTCCGGCCAACGCACCCGTCACGTCGCTCGCCGACCCTGCCGGTGACGCGCTCTACCCGGTCATCGGCGGCATCAACCAGGCCGGCTTCGACATCCGCTCGAGCTCGCTGAGCCTGTCGTCGAACGGCCAGACACTGAACGTCACCATGCAGGTGGCCGACGTCGCGCATCCGGTGACCGCGATCGCGGCCGTGCCCGGTGCGACCAACGTGCAGTACGTGACGCGCTGGCAGCTCGGTAACACCATCTATTACGCCGCGATGGAGAACACGGCGACGAACCAGCCGATCTTCTACGCCGGCAAGCAATCGACCATCGACCTCTGCTCGGTGTCCGCGTGCTTCCCGCACGTGCTCACCTATCCCGAGCCTGGCAGCGGACCGACGTTCACCGGCCTGCCGGAGACGGGCTCGATCACGTGCGGCGCGTCTGGCTGCACGCTGACCATCCACGTCAGGACGGCCGACGTCGGGAGCCCGACGGGGAAGAGCCTCCTCGAATCGGTTGGCGCATACGCGCTGGCCGCCGCGATCCAGGAAGGTGCCGAGGACAACGCCACCGCCCAGTCCGACACGGTGCCGCTCGAGATCGACGGCGTGTGTTGCTACAACTTCAGGTAAGCCGGGGGACAACATATGAAGACGCATGACGTACGCCGCGGCCTGGCCGCCGCGGCGGTTCTGATCGCCGCCTCGCTCGCGATCGTGCCGGGGCCCGTCTCCGCCGCGAAGCAGACCGCTCAGATGTTCAACCCGAACCTGCTGCTGCCCGGCAGCGCGAGCGCGGCCGAGCCGAGCATCCGCACCAACAGCGCGGGCGAGGCGTTCGTGATCGGCCCGACAGGCGGTCAGTGCAACGCGATGCGAGTGGTGCACAACGGGTCATCGGCCAAGTTCATCGGTGCGCCGGACCACAACGCGGGCGGCGGCGACTGCGACTGGGCGATCGGTCCGAAGGAGACGGGCACGCTGCCCGGTTTCTCGACTCCGACCGCCGACGACCTCGCCTTCTCGAGCCTCGACAACCTCGTGAACATCACCACGGGCAAGTCGAGCGACGACGGCAACTCGTTCATCTCGCCGAACCCGGCGTCGACGCAGGTCGTCGGCGACGACCGCATGTGGATGGCCGCCGACCCACGCCTCAACACGCTCGGCTTCAACACCGTCTACATGACCTATCACGACGTCTCGCTGGACGACATCGAGCTCAGCATCTCGACCGACGGCGGCTTCACATACACGCAGAACGCGCCGATCATCAACAACACGGACGTTGCGCAGGGCCAGTGGCAGGGCCTCGGCGCGCTAGCCGGCAACGAGCTCGGCAACATCGTCGCGCGGCGAGACCCGAGCACCGGCGCGCTGACGCTCTACTCGATATTCGCGACGCCTGACAGTCCAACTGACAACGTCAACCAGGGCGCCGCGAGCACCACCAACTTCAATCGCATCTACGAGGCGATCGGGACGGTGACCGACCCGACGCCGCCAAGCGTCGAGCCGGCCATCTCATGGCGCAACTACGAGGTCTTCCACGGCCCGCTCGGCGCGCGCTACAACCGCATCTTCCCGGTGACCACCGTCGATTCGGCGGGTCGGGTCTATGCCTTCTGGTCGGACGGCAACCATATCTTCACGAAGTCCGACGCGACCGGCTCAGGCTGGGATCCCGCCGCGGCGCCGGTGACGATCCCGAACTTCGGCACCGACAACACGGCGGTCATGCCGTGGGCGGCCGCGATTCCCTCGGGTGGCGCGGCCGGCGTGGTCGACGCAGTCTTCTACGGCGCCTCGGGCGGGACCGGCGCGCAGCCGAACCCGCAGGACGACCCGAACAACGTCTGGAACGCGTACATGGCGCAGACGACGAATGGCGGCACGACGTGGACCACGTTCAAGGCGAGCGACCACAACATCCACAAGAGCCAGATCTGCCTGGACGGCCTCAACTGCAACCTGAACGGCAACCGCGACCGCACCCTGGCGGACTTCTTCCAGGTCGCGATCGACCCGACCAACGGCGCCGCCGACATCGCCTATGCGGACGACCACGCGTCGCCCGGTAGCCCGGTCATGTACTACACGCGCCAGTGCACCGGCGTATCCGCCAAGACGGGCGCGGCGCTGGTCAACGACTGCGTCGCCCCGCCGCCTCCGCCGGCGCCCCCGGCGACCAACACCTGCCCCGGCCCGCAGGTCGCGGACCTCAGCGGCGACGCGCCCAACAACCTGCCGGGCGGGATGGGCCAGAACATCGACAACCTCGACATCCTCAGCGCGACCTTCGCGTCGGCGCCGCTCACGAGCGGCGGGTCGACGGTCGACATCACGCTGAAGCTCAAGGATCTCGAGGCGCCTCCGACCGCTTCCAACCCGAACATCGTGTCGGGGTACTGGACCGTGTACTTCCAGTCCGGCACCGCGACTGGCCAGACGTGGTGGTACGTGCAGGCGACGACCAACGGCACGGGCTCCGCGGCCGTCGCGTCCTATACGTACGGGACCTGGAACGGCAACTTCAACCCGCTCGGATCCATCACCGGCGAGTTCCACCCCGGTGTCGGCGGCACGTTCGTGTTCCACCTGCCGCGGGCCGTCATCGGCAGCCCGGCGGACGGCGTGCACCTGACGAGCACGTTCGCGGACACGCACGCATCGATCACGGCGCAGGGGACCGGCGTGTACTTCACCGCCGACGCGGACCGGGCGCCGGACGGCGGATTCGGTTCCGACCACATCGTGGGCACGCCGCCGTGCCCGAAGAAGACCCGGTAGGAGCAGGACCAAGGGGGCGTGGGTAGGGGCGGGGCGAAATGCTCCGCCCCCTTCGCCTTGCTAGTGTTCGGCGCGTGAAGGCGATCGTCTACGACCGCTACGGGCCGCCCGAGGTCCTCCGCATCGCCGACGTGCCGAAGCCGGATCCGCAGCCGGACGAGATCCTGGTGAAGATCCGCGCCGCCGGCGTATCGCGTGCCGACGTCCATACGCGCGAGGCGAATGCCAAGAGCGGCGCGGTTGTCAGCGGAATCAGCCGCCTCGTCTCGGGCGTGCGGCGCCCGCGGCAGCCGATCCTTGGCACCGACTTTGCCGGCGAGGTCGCCGCGGTGGGCAGCACGGCCGCCGGTTTCAAGGTTGGCGACGCGGTCTTCGGTTCCATGGGCTTCCGGTTCGGCAGCTGGGCCGAGTTCGCGGTGATGCGCGCCGACAGGTTGGTCGCGCCCAAGCCCGAATCGCTCACCTTCGAGCAGGCCGCTCCGGTCACCGACGGAGGCCTCTACGCGCAGGCGCTCAAGCTCGCGCACATCCAGCCCGGCCAGACCGTGCTGGTGTACGGCGCGTCCGGCGCGATCGGCACCGCAGGTGTGCAGCTTGCAAAGAGCTTCGGCGCCGAGGTCACGGGTGTGACGACCACCAAGAACCTCGACGTCGTGCGCTCGATCGGCGCCGATTACGTCATCGACTACACCGCGGAAGACTTCACCAAAAACGGCAAGACGTACGACGTCATCTTCGACGCGGTCGGCAAGCACTCGTTCGAGCGGTGCAAGGGCTCGCTGAAGGCCGGCGGCGCATTCGTGGCGACCGACGGCTTCTCGAACTTGCTGCTCACGATGTGGACCCGGCGCTTCGGCGATAAGCGTGTGATCTTCGACATCCCGCCGCGCTTCGACAAGAACAGCGTCTTGCTCCTCAAGGACCTCATCGACACGGGGAGGTACAAGGTGATCATCGACCGCGTCTACCCCATGGACGACGTGATCGAAGCGTGCCGCTACGTCGAGACCGAGCAGAAGGTCGGGAACGTTGTGCTGACCATCCCCTGAGGGAATAATCCCCTCAGATGCCCATTCCTCCTTCGCTCGCCAACCGGCCGGGCGCGCTCCTCACCATCGCGACCCGGCGCGGGCAGGAGCTGGCGCGCCGGCGGTTGAGTCCTCTCGGCCTGACCGTTCAGCTATGCGGCGTGCTGAACATCCTGGCGGCCGGACCGATCTCCCAGCACGACCTCGGCGACCAGCTCGGGATCGACCGCACGACCATGGTCGAGCTCATCGACGATCTCGAGAAGCAGCGGGCGGTCGTCCGGCGCCGGAACCCCGCCGACCGCCGCTCGTATGCCCTGAGCCTCACGCCGAGCGGGAAGGCGCTGCAGAAGAAGGCGGCCACGGCCTTCGACGAGGTGACCGACGAGGTATTCGACGGGCTCAAGCCTGCCGAACGCAAGGTCCTGGGGGACATGCTGCGGCGGGTGATCGAAGGCGTCGACGCGAAGCTCTCCATAGCGAATAGTTCCTAGAAGGGATCGTCAGCTTAAGGGAATAATGAGGCCGGCACGGCTCTTATGACGGTCATGAGCCAAATGACCGCCGTCCAGCACCGTCCGGCTCGCGGCCTCCATCTCGGACGCCGCACCCGCGCCGTCATCCGCTTCGTCGCACGGTTCGTCAACCCGCTGACCCTCCAGGTCGCCGGCAGGCGGTGGATGCCGGTGGTGGGCGTGCTGCGCCACACGGGCCGCAGGTCGGGCCGCACGTACACGACGCCGCTCGGCATGCGCCGGCTCGGCGAGAGCTTCTTCATTCCACTCACCTTCAGCGATTCAGCGGCCTGGTACCGCAACCTCGTCGCCGCCAGGCGCTGCGACGTCACGTACCTCGGGCGCACGTACAGACTCGAAGACCCGCGGGTCGTCGACTACACGGCGGCCGCGTCCGCCTTTCCGCGCTACGAGCGCCTGCAGTTCCGTGCGCTGGGCATCAACGAATACCTGGTCCTGCGTCAGTCCACGGAGGCCTGAGATGGCGACGTCCCGCAACCTCACGGTCGCGCTCGTCGTCATCGCGTTCGCGCAGCTGATGGTCGTGCTCGACACGACGATAGTGAACGTCGCGTTGCCGTCGGTCCAGCGCGCGCTCCATTTCAACGCCACCGACCTCGAGTGGGTCGTCAACGCCTACGCGCTCGCATTCGGCGGCCTCCTGCTGCTCGGCGGGCGCGCCGGCGACCTGTTCGGAAGGCGGCGCATGTTCATCGCCGGCGTCCTCGTCTTCGCGGCGGGCTCGTTCGCCGGCGGGCTCGCCACCACGGCGGGGTGGCTGGTCGCCGCTCGCGTCCTCCAGGGCGCCGGCGCCGCCATCGTCGCGCCGACCGCACTCTCGCTCATCGCGGACACGTTCGCCGAGGGCACGACGCGCAACCGCGCGCTTGGGATCTACGCGGGCGCCGCCGGCGGCGGAGGCGCGGTCGGGCTCGTCCTCGGCGGCCTAATCGTCAACTACCTCTCCTGGAGATGGGTGCTGTTCGTCAACGTGCCGATCGCCCTCACCCTGGCGGCGGCGGCGCCTCGCGTCCTGGCCACCGGCGCGCCGCGGCGGGGCCGACTCGACCTGCCCGGGGCGGTGGCCGTCACCGGCGCCATGACCCTCATCGTCTACGGCCTTTCCCGCGCCGCAACCCAGGGGTGGAGCGACACCTGGACGATTGCGTCAATAGCCCTTGGCGCGGTGCTCCTCGTGCTGTTCATCCGAATCGAACTGCGCAGCGCCCAGCCGCTGATGCCCCTCCGGCTCTTTGCCAACCGCAACCGGACCGCCGCGTACGCGCTGCGGATGCTCGCCGGCGCGATGACGCTCTCGGTGCTGTTCTTCCTCAGCCAGATCCTGCAGAACGTCCAGGGCTACAGCCCGCTCCAGGCCGGCTTCGCGTTCCTGCCCCTCGCGGTGGTCGTGGTCGCAGCCGCGCAGGTCTCCTCGCGGGTCCTCGGGCGCATAGGCCCTCGAATTCCGATCGCGCTCGGCGCCGCTGCGCTCGCGGTCGGGCTGTTCATGCTTTCGCGCCTCACCGCTCACTCGAGCTACGCGCCGGACATCGTGGTTCCGCTCATGATCCTAGCGATGGGATTCGGGCTGATCTTCCTGCCCACGACGGTCGTTGCGGTCTCGGGTGCCGCGCGGCATGAATCCGGCCTTGCCGCAGCGGTCCTGAACGTGAGCCAGCAGCTTGGCGGCTCAATCGGCCTCGCGGTCCTCGGCAACGTCGCCGCGAACGTCGCCAGGGAGACGGGATCCCTCACGATCGGGTTCACAACTGCCTTCGAGATCGGGGCCGGAATCGCGGTCGCCGGTTTCTTGCTCGCTCTGGTCGCGATCCAGACGCCACGCCGGCCGGAAGTGGCGGAGGCTCTGCCCAAAGCCGCCTAGGGGGAACTGGGCGTTCCCCCAGTGACACATGGCGAGCACCCACACGGTTGCGAGGCAGGCCAAGCACGCCGGCGAGAGGACCGCCGCGAACCCCGCACTCGAGATTCTCGAGCGGGCGGGGTATGTCGTTCGGGGCGTTCTCTACGCCGTCATGGGCGCCCTGGCGCTCGGCCTCGCGCTCGGGATCGGCGGCCAGGCCACCGACCCGTCGGGCAGCCTCGTCCTGATCACCCAGAACGGCGCCGGCAAGTTCCTCCTGATCGGCGTCGTGGTCGGCCTCGCCGCCTACGCCCTGTGGGGCTTCGTGCGCGCGATCTTCGACCCCCTTCACCGCGGCGACAAGGCGCCCGGCATCGCGGAGCGCCTCGGCTTCGCGTGGAGCGGCATCGCTTACACCTCGATCGTCCTCTTCGCGCTGCGCCTGCTCGTGGGCAACTCGGCGAGTCGCCGCGACAGCACGCAGTCGACGATCAGCTCCGTCCTCACTCTGCCCGCCGGCAAATGGGTCGCGATCGGCATCGGCCTCGTCGCGCTTGCCGTCGGCATCGGCCAGTTCGTCGTTGCGTACAAGGCGACCTTTAAGCAGGACCTCAAGCGGACCGAGATGAAGAAGTGGGAGAAGGACCTGGTCGACAGTCTCGGCCGCATGGGCATGGTCGCCCGCGGCGTCACGTTCTCGCTCGTCGGCTGGTTCGTGATCCAGGGCGGCCTGAACCAGGACGCGTCGAAGGTCCACGGGTACGGCGGCGCCTTCGTCTTCCTCCTCGGCCAGCCGTTCGGGCACGTGCTGCTCGCGGCGGTCGCCATCGGATTCATCGCGCTCGGCCTGCACTCGTTCGCATGCGCGCGCTGGATCCGCCTCCTCAGCGAGAAGGCATGAGCAGCAACGCCGCGCGCGCGCAGCAGTCGCGCGCCACGCGCCTCCTCGTCATCAGCTCCGGCGCGGGCAGCATGAACGAGGACGTCGAGCGCAAGCTCCGCCGCTCCTTCGCGGACCACCAGATCGTCGAGTTCGACGCCAAGGAGGACCTCTCGGAGCTCATGTCGCCGCAGGCGCGCATCGTCGTCGCGGGCGGCGACGGCTCGGTGGAGTTCATCGTCCGCAAGTTCGCCGACACGCAGCACCCGGTCGGCATCGTCCCGATGGGGACCTTCAACAACCTCGCGCGTGCGCTCCGCCTCCCGCTCGAGCTCGACGACGCGATCGAGGTCGCGCGAGACGGCAAGGCGAAGGCGATCACGCTCGGGCGCGTGAACGAGCACATCTTCGTCGAGGCCTGCGCGATCGGCCTGTTCGGCGAGACGATCGCGCTGGGCGACGCGGCCAAGGATCGCGCCTTCGGCGAGACCACCGACCACCTGAAGAACGTGTTCTCCGCCCGCCGCTTCCGCTACGAGCTCAGCGGCGACATCGACGGCAGCGGCTCGGCCATGTCGCTCGTGTTCAGCAACACGGGCTCGATCGGCAGCCAGCTGCAGATCGCGGACAACACGCCCATCCAGCCGTACCTCGAGTTCTCGGTGCACGCGGGCCGCACGCGCACGGACATCATCCGCCGCGCACTCAAGGCCGCGGTGCTCCGCAAGAAGGCCGAGGACACTATCGACCAGGTCTTCAAGTTCAACCGCCTCGAGGTGAAGACGCAGCCTCGCGTGAAGATCTACGCGGACAACTTCCTCGTCGGCCGCACGCCCGCCACGGTCACCGCCGAGACGAGCGCCCTCCGAGTCCTCCTGCCGGAATGAGCCAGCCCGCGCCGGTCCAGGAAGCCGCCAAGCAGGTCGCGGCCGGCGACCCGCACGACAGCGCCCGCCAGTGGCTCGCGCCGCTGACCATCGCCGTCGCGATCATGTTCGCGCTCGACACCTACCTCGTCGCGACGCGTCCGCTGTTGCCCTTCGACGTACCCGTCGCGGCGTTCGTGCAGTCGTTCCCGTGGGGCCCGATCACGTGGGTGTTCCGGCTCATCAACGAGACCGCGGGCTACCCGCAGGGCATCGTCGGGCTCATCGCGGTCGTGGTGCTGCTCATCTACGAGCGGCGCGCGGGCTACCTCATGGCGCTCGGCGCCATCTCGAGCGTCATCGACAACGAGATGAAACTGGTCCTGGCGCGCCACCGGCCCCCGGCAGACCTCGTGCACATCATCACCCCGGCGCCGGGCTACAGCTACCCGAGCGGCCACGCCGTGTTCTTCACGTGGCTGAGTTTCATGCTCGCCTTCGCGCTGGCGCCGCACGTGCGGCCGAGCTATCGCGTCCTTCTATGGGGCGGCGCGGCGCTGGTCATCGTCCTCACCTGCTTCGCGCGCGTCTGGGCCGGCGCGCACTGGCCGAGCGACGTCGCGGGCGGCGTGCTGCTCGGGCTCGGCTGGTCGGCCTTCGTCATCTGGATCCCGGAGCGGTGGCTCCCAATGCCCTCGCGCAAGTGGCTCGCCTGGTCTACGGCCGGACGTCGAATCGCTTCGCGAGGTCGGCGGGCAACGTGATCGCGGGGTCGAGCTCGGTCAACAGGCCGCCCTGCTGCAGCGCCCGGACGACGAGCGAGGAGCAGATCTCGTGCTGCTTGCGCACGAGGCGCAGCGGCAATCCCGTGAGCAGGTACACCGTGCTGCCCGCGAGGTCGAGGTACCCGAAGGCCTGGCCGATACGCGCCTTCGCGTACGCGACGACGCGCTCGCGGGCATCGTCGTCGAGGTCGAGCCGCACCAGGCGGTACTCGTCGCTCTCGTATTTGGCGATCGGGCTCCGCTCGACGCCGCGCGTCTCGGCCTCGATCACGGTCGCGTCCTCGCCGACGATCGCGGCGTGGCTCCAGTGCGCGAACGGCGCATCGGGCCCCTTGAAGCGGCGTTTCTCTGCCTGGCTGATGAGTCCCGCCATCGTGCGGTGGCGGTGGGACAGGATGAAATCGCCCGGGGTGAGCGCAGTTGCAGACTGACCTCGTCCGTACGGCTCGACACGCACCATCCCGTTCAAGGAACGCTTTCGCGGCCGCGAATCGGCCTCTGTTCCTGGCCGGCCTCGTGGCGGCGCTGGCGGTGATCGTGATCGCGGCCTACGTCTCGGTGCACCCGTTCATCCCCGAGGACGCGGTCGTCGAGCGCGACGTGCAGTCGGTGCCGTGGGGTCCGTTGACACTCACCTTTCCCTTCTACAGCTGGATCGGCGACTCCAAGGGCTTCGTCGCCGAGCTGATCGTCTTTATCCTGATCCTCCTCGTCAACCGGCGGGCGTGGGTCATCGCCGCCGGCGCTTCGGTCACCGCTCTCTGGTACCTCGTGCTCAGCCACCTGATCCTGCGCGCGCGCCCGACCACGGCCACGGTGCTGCGCGTGACGGAGCATCCCGGCGCGTCGAGCTTTCCCAGCGGCCACACCATCTTCATGTGCACGCTGGTGGTCGTACTGATCCTGTGCATCGGGTACCGGTTCCTGCGCGGGTGGGGGAGGATCGCGGCGTGGATCGCCGGCGGTGCGGTCGTCTTCGGCAACGTGATCGACCGCATGTACACGGGCGCCCACTGGCCCAGCGACGTGCTGGCCGGCGTCCTCGTGGCGACCGCCTGGCTGTGCCTGTGGATCTCGATTCCGTGGGTCTACGACCGCGTGGGGCGACAATAAACCTGACCCGACATGACGTCCCCTGAGGCGCCCGGCCTCGCAGTCTCCGGCCTGACCAAGCGCTTCGGCAAGACGCTCGCCGTCGACAATCTCGACTTCGCCATCGAGCCCGGCCACATCATGGCGCTGCTCGGCCCGAACGGGGCGGGGAAGACCACGACCCTGATGAGCCTCGCGGGCCTGCTGCGACCCGATGCCGGTCGCATGACGTGGCAGGGTCGCGAACTCGGGCCGAACCGCGGCCGCCAGGTCGCGCTCATCACCGAGACGCCCGAGGTCTACGAGATGCTCAGCGTCTGGGAGCACATGGTGTTCGTCGGGCGCAGCTGCAACCTGCCCGACGGATGGCGCGAACGCGCGCAGCAGCTGCTGCAGCGCATGTCGATGTGGGAGCAGCGCGACACGCTTGGCGAGGCGCTGTCGAAGGGCATGCGCCAGCGGCTGCTCATCGCGGCGACGATGCTGGCCGCGACGCCGATCCTCCTGCTCGACGAGCCGATGATCGGCCTCGACCCGATCGGTCAGCACGAGCTGCGCAACCTGCTGCTCGAGGTGCGGGACGGCGGCACGACGGTGATCGTCAGCACGCACCTGCTCTCGAACGTGCAGTCGTTCTGCGACCGCCTCCTGATCCTCAACAGGGGCCGCGCGGTCGCAGCCGGTGGGCTGCAGGAACTGCTCGACCGCTACGGCAACCAGACGCTCGAAGAGACGTTCCTGCAGATAGTGCAGTGAGCCAGGACCCCACCCTGGCCCTCCCCCAGACGAGCTGGGGGAGGGTAAATGCGCTGGTCTGGCTCGACTGGCGCCTGCTGGTCAATCGGATCCGCACCATCGCGCGGAGCCCTCGGCGCCTGATCCCGTGGGTGATCTTCCTGGTCTGGCTCGTGCCGTCGTTTCTCACCCGGCTGACCTTCGGCGGCCGCATCCGCAACGACCCCGCGCTTCCGGCGCTCATCCCGCAGCTCGCGCCGCTCGGCGTGCTGGTGCCCGGGATCGCGCTGGCGGTCCTGGGCATCTCGGTGTGGCGTGCGTCGCTCAACGCGCCGGCCGCCTTTCAGTCCCCAGCGGACGCGCGGTTCGTGATCGGCGCGGGCCTCGACTCGCGGGCCGTGTTCACCTGGCTCTCGCTGCGGACCGCGCGGCGGCTGATCACGAGCTTCGCCCTGATGCTCGTGCTCATCCAGGTCCTGTACCTCCCGTGGCTCGGCTTCACGTTCCTCACCGCGCTCGCGTTCACGGTCGGGCTCGCGACGTTCGGCGCGATCGTGTTCGGCGCGCGCATGCTCGCGTTCACGCTGCAGCGCGCGGCGCCGGCGGTGCCGGTGGGCCTGATCGGTCTGCTGCTGGCGGCGGCCGGCGCGGCCGCGTTTCTCGCGGCGCTCGTGCAGCTGACGGGATCGGCGACCGTGCCTGCATCGGTGCTCGCGCTCAACGCCGACCTGCCGCCTGGCAACCTGATGCTCGCGGCGTTCGGCGGCAGCGTCGCCGCGGAGCTTGTGCTGCTGGCGGCGGCGGTCGCGCTCACCGTTGGCGGCATCGCGCTCGCCGGCGACTGCTACCCGGAGCTCTGGGCCACGTCGTCGCGCGCGATGGCGATGCGACGCGCGATGCGATCGCGCGGCGGCCTGGTCGGCTTCGCGACCGCGCGGCGGGCGGAGCGGCCCGCGCGCGAGCGGCAGGTGCGGGCAACCGCCGGCGACCACGTCCCCGGCGGCGCGCTCGCGGTGTTCTGGAAGGAGTGGCTCGCGGTGCGGCGGGGCCGCGGCGGGATCGAGCTGCAGGTCGGTCTGGTCATGGGCGCGATCATCCTCGGTGCGGTGCTGGGGCACGCGTTCGCGCAGGGCTCGCGCATCGCGGGCGTGGTGAGCGGGGTGACCGTGACGCTGCTGATCTTCTGGAGCTGGTCCGCGGGCGTGCAGCTCGGACGCGATCTCGGCAACCCGCTGTGGTGGCTCTCGAACGCGGCGCTCTGGAGCCGGCTCGTGGTGTGGACGCTGGCGCGCGCGCTGCGTTTCGGCGTCCCGCTCATCGCGTTCACCGAGGCGGCCGTCGCGGGCACGGGGACGTACATGTGGTTGATGCCCATCGCGTGGCTGCCGCCGCTGCTGCTGTGCTGGCTGAGCCAGACGGTCGGCCTGGCGGTGTACGCGCTGCTGCCGTCGAAGACGGACTACCGGCTCGCGATGACCGTGCGCATGCTCGCGGTCTACGCGATCATGCTGCCGCTGGCGTTCTCGATCCTGCCGGGCGTGCTGCTCCGGAACGCGGCGCTGCTGGTGGCGATGCCGGTGGGGGTGATCGCGGGGGTGATAGTGGGGACGATCGCCTTCGCGACCTGGCGCGTGCAGGGGAACGGCATGGTATTCGCCCAGGAAGAAAGGGCGTAGCGCGCCCTCACCCTAGCCCTCTCCCGCTGCGCGGGAGAGGGGACTCTTTTGAAGTCCCCTCACCCTGGCCCTCTCCCGCCGTTGGCGGGAGAGGGGACGGGACGATTTCCTACTCGGGGGAGATGCGGTAGCGGCCCTGCTGGGGGCGCTCGGTTTGCGGTTGCTGCGCGGGCTGGGTCGACGGCGAGGTCTGAGGAGCCTGCTCCTCCACTTTCGCGCTAGCCGTCTGGGCCGCCTGCTCGAGACGCGGCGCCATCTCCTGGCCGCGCGCGTACCACGACTGCCACATCCGGGACGCCGTGTCCCGGCCGCCGAGGCCGAAGGCGAGGCCCGCCGCCAGCGCGATCGCGAAGACCAGGCCGGCGAACAGGGTGTTGACCAGTGCCGCCGCGACCCCGATCTGGTTGACGGCCACGATGACGGCGAACGCGATGATTGCAACCCGCGCGAGAGTTGCGAGAAGGTTCGGGTTGCCGAAGCCCATCTCCGAGGCGGATCCGCGGACCAGGTCGCCTACGAACCGCGCGATCAGGGCGCCGACCATGAGGACGACCAGCGCGACGATCAGGTTCGGGATGAACAGCACGATCTGGTTGATCACCTGCGTCACCGCGGTCAGGTGCACGGCCTCGGCGGCGGCCTCGAGGAAGATCAGGCGGATGAACCACTTGACCAGCTCGCCAAGGAGCCAGGACACGCGCGTGTCACGCGCGCCCGTGCGAGCGATGAAGTTCGAGATGCCTGTCCGCTGAGCGGCCCGCTCGAACCCGACCCGGTCCAGGAACATCGTGACGAGCCGCCCGATGAACCCGGCCAGGAACCAGCCGACGACCAGGATGATGATCGCCCCGATGATCGCCGGCAAGAACGAAAGAAACGTCACCAACGCGGCCGTGATGGACAGCATCACGGCGTCGAACCAGCCGCTCACATGCGGTAAAGACATGAACAGATCCTCCTGTGGGGGTGCCCCGCTCTTATCGCTGCAACGCGGACTCCCGCCCTCGTAACCACCAGAGCGCGAAACAGCTACCTTTCACCTCGCGATGCCCGTCTTTGAGATGCCTCTCGAGGAGCTCAAGACCTACCAGGGCCGCAATCCCAAGCCCGCCGATTTCGACGCCTACTGGCAGCGCGGCCTCGACGAGCTCGCGGCCACGCCGGCCAACGTTGAGCTCGTCCCGCACCCCAATCCGGCCTCGTTCGCGGAGACGTTCGACCTCTGGTTCACCGGCACGGGCGGCGCCCGCGTCCACGCCCAGTACATGCGCCCGCGGAGCAAGGGACCGCACCCCGCGATCCTGAAGTTCCACGGGTACTCGATGTACGCCGGTGACTGGTTCGAGAAGCTCGCGTGGGTCGCGCAGGGTTTCGTCGTGGCGGCGATGGACGTCCGCGGGCAGGGCGGCCTGTCCGAGGACACGGGCGGCGTGCGCGGCACGACGCTGCGCGGGCAGATCATCCGCGGCCTCGACGACGAGCCGGACAAGCTGCTCTTCCGCCAGATCTTTCTCGACACCGTGCGCCTCGCGCAGGTCGTGATGGAGCAACCGGACGTCGACCCGGCGCGCGTCGCCGCAAGCGGCGGTTCGCAGGGCGGCGGACTCACCCTCGCGTGCGCGGCGCTCGAGCCGCGCATCTGGCGCGCTGCGCCCGTCTTTCCCTTCCTGTGCGACTACAGGCGCGTGTGGGAGATGGACCTCGCTCGCGACGCCTACGAGGAGCTCGTCTACTACTTCACGCGCTTCGACCCGACGCATGCGCGCGAGGAGGAGGTGTGGACGCGGCTCGGCTACATCGACGTGCAGCACCTCGCGGACCGGATCAAGGCGCGCGTCCAGATGACGACCGGCCTGATGGACATGATCTGTCCGCCCTCGTCGCAGTTCGCCGCGTACAACAAGATCCGTTCGGAGAAGGAGGTCGTGCTGTACCCCGACTTCGGGCACGAGGACCTGCCGGGTCAACCGGACCGGCTGTTCGCGTTCCTCACCCAGTCCTGAGCGCAGGTTCGGCTTAGGGCACCGACCCCGCCGCCGACGCGACCATCTTCCACGTCGCGCCGCCGTCTTTCGTGCGGTACACGCCGACGGAGCCGTCGGGCGTCAGGCCGTCGATGATGCCGGAGAACCAGCCGTCGGCGGCGTTCACGAACTGGAGGCTCGAGAAGAACCCCTCCGACGCATAAGCGAGGCCGGTCGCCGTCCACGACCGGCCGCCGTCGGTGCTCCTGTACACGCCGCCTCGGTCGTTGGCCATCACTCCGGTCGTGGACGACGCGAGGGCGAGCAGGTTCGCGTAGCCGATGATCGGCATCGAGCCTGCGCTCTTGATTCCGTCGTTGAACGCGCGCTTCGTCCAGTGGGCGCCCGCGTCGTCCGACGTGTATCCCGATTTCTGCTGCTCGCCCGCCCCGGGCTCGCCGCCGCAGACCATCCAGAGGTGGACGCCGTCGAGCGTCGCGACTGGCATGCGATACCCGCGGCACGGGACGGGCAGCAAACGCCACGTGGCGCCACCGTCGGCCGTGCGGTACACCCGCGTCTCGAACTGCGCTTGCTGGACGACGAACCCAACGTTTTCGCCGATACGGATCAGCTGGAACGGCCCCAACTGGTCGAGCGCAGGGCCCTGCATGGCGGTCCAGGTGGAAGTGCCGACCTCGGAGCGAAACATGCCCCTGTCCGTCACCGCCCACACGCTGTTGCCGGCGATGCGGACGTCGTAGACGAACGCGTTCACCGAGGTGGGCGCCCACGTCAGTCCGCCGTCCGTCGTCGCGAAGAGCCCCTGGTTGAACAGCCAGCCGTCCTCGAGGTTCGCGAAGCGGACGCCGAACCGCGGAATGCCGTTGTCACTGAGGTAGAACCTCGCCGCCTTGACGGGCGTGCTCCAGGTCGAGCCACCGTCCGACGTGCGCACGACCTCGACTTCGAGGCCGGCCTCATCGAGCGTGACGGCCCAGCCGTGGCCGGCGTCGATGAAATCGAGGTCCTCGAACGGGATCACAAACGGCGGGTCTGAGGGTGTAGCGGTGGCGATCGGGCTCGGGGTCGGCTTCACCGCGACGGGCGTTACCGAGCTCGTGCCGCAGGCCGAGATGCATAGCGCCAGGACCGCGATGAGGGTGCGCACCGGTCTCATCACTGGCTGAAACGCGCACGCCGAGGCCCGGTTACGCCAATCTCTTCGCTGATGCGATACGCGATTTCCATGCCGCAGTTCGCCGGCTCGGGCTTCGATCCAGCAGCCTTCCGCGAATACATGCGTCGCGCCGAGGAGCTCGGCTTCGAGGGCGCCTGGACGAGCGAGCAGATCCTCGGCGGCTCGCCGAGCCTCGGACCGATCGAGCTGATGACCTACGCCGCCGCGTGCACCGAGCGCATCCGCGTCGGCGTCAGCATGCTCGTCCTCCCGCTGTACAGCCCGGTCCACCTCGCGAAGAGCCTCTCGACGCTCGACCAGCTCAGCCGCGGCCGGCTCGACGTCGGCCTCGGCGTGGGCGGCAAGATGCGGATGTTCTCGGCGTTTGGCGTGGACCCCGCGTCGCTGACGGCGCGCTTCAACGAGCAGCTCGACCTCATGGAGCGTCTGTGGAGCGACGAGAAGGTCGACTTCGACGGCCGGTTCTGGCAGCTCAAGGGCGCGCAGATGGAGCCGAAGCCGGTGCAGAAGCCGCGGCCGCCGCTGTGGTTCGGCGGCGTCGCGCCCGGCGCGATCCGCCGCGCGGTCAAGCGGGGCGACGCCTTCATGGGCGCGGGTTCGCAGACGACCGAGCAGTTCGCCGCCCAGGTGCAGGTCGCGCGCGAAGCGATGCGCGAGCTCAATCGCCCGGACTTTCTCATCGGCAAGCGCGTGTACATCCGCGTCGACGACGACGAGGCCGCGGCGAAGGCGCGAATGGACGCCGGCATGCAGATGCTCTACGGGCCCTTCGGCCTGCAGATCGCCGGCGCGGCGATCTCGGGGACGCCGGCGACGGTGCTCCGCAAGCTCGCCGAGGTGCGCGACGCGGGGGCGCGTCTGATCGTCCTCAACCCGCTTTCGGACGAGCGGGCGCAGATGGAACGCCTCGCGGCCGAAATCGTCACCGCGAACCTGTGACGGAGCGCTCTGAGCGCGTCCTCGCGCGCATCCGCCGCATACCGCGCGGCTCCGTCCTCAGCTACGGCGTCATCGACCCCGAGGCGCCGCGCTTCGTCGGCGCGCTGCTGGCGCGCACGGACGCCGACGTGCCGTGGCACCGCGTCGTCCACGCGGACGGCAGCCTGCCGAAGGGCGACCGCCAGCGCACGCTGCTCCTGCGCGAGGGCGTGCCCATGCGCGGCAAGCGCGTCGATATGGAGCGGGCGCGAGCGCGCCGGCCCCGGTGAACGCAATCCCGCTCGAGCTGAGCGCCGCCCTCGTCCGCGGCGAGCCCATCCCTTACGAGGAGGCGATGCGGCTCGAGGTCGCGCCGATGCATGTCGGCGACGAGTGGGGGCCGCCGTGGAGCACGACCTGGATCCACGTCACCGGCCGCGTGCCGGACGAATGGCGCGGCCGCAACGTCGTCGCGTACTTCGACCTCGCGTACGTGGGCCAGACCGGCTTCACGTGCGAGGCGCTCGCGTGGCGGGATGGCAGGCCGTGGCGCGGCGTCGACCCGAATCACATGTGGCTGCCCGTCGAGGGACCCGCGGTCGATTTCTACCTCGAGGCCGCGGCCAACCCCGGCGTGACGCTGCAGGGAGACTTGCCCTCGCTCTCGATGCTCGAGCTGCGCGAGTCACCGAACGCGATCTTCGCGGTGAACGCCGCCGAGCTGCGCGTCCTCGACCTCGCGGCGCCGAGCGCGCGGCCAGACCTCGGCGCGCACCGCATCACGGCCGTCGGCCACGCGCACATCGACACCGCTTGGCTGTGGCCCATCCGCGAGACGGTGCGCAAGTGCGCGCGCACGTTCTCGACGCAGCTGCAGCTCATGGAGGCGTACCCCGACTTCGTCTTTTCGGCATCCGCGCCGCAGCACTACTTGTGGATGAAGGAGCGCTACCCGTCCATCTATGAAGGCATCCGCGCGCGCGTCGCGGCCGGGCAGTGGGAGCCCGTCGGCGCCATGTGGGTCGAGCCGGACTGCAACCTGCCGTCGGGCGAGGCGCTTGTGCGGCAGCTGCTGCACGGCCAGCGCTTCTTCATGCGCGAGCTCGGCGTGCAGACGCGGATCGTGTGGCTGCCCGACGTCTTCGGCTACCCGGGAAACCTGCCGCAGCTCATCAGGGACGCGGGCTGCGACTACTTCCTGACCCAGAAGCTCTCGTGGAACGACACCAACAAGCCCGACCATCAGACGTTCTGGTGGGAGGGGATCGACGGCTCGCGCGTCTTCACGCATTTCCCGCCGGCCGACACCTACAACGGCGACTTCAGCGCCGAGGAGCTCGAGCGGAGCGCGCGCACCTTCAAGGACCCGGACGTCGCCAACCGCTCGCTTTACCTCTTCGGCTACGGCGACGGCGGCGGTGGCCCGACCGCGGAGGAGATCGAGGCCGCGCGCGCGTTCGGCGTGCCGATGGGGAAGGCGATCGACTGGTTCGATGCGACCGCCCGTGAGGCGAAGGACGTGCCGGTGGTCAGCGGCGAGCTGTACTTCGAGTACCACCGCGGCACGTATACGACGCAGGCTCGCACCAAGGCGCTGAACCGCAGCGCGCAGGTCGCGCTGCGCGAGGCCGAGGCCTGGTCCGTGGCCGCCGGCGATTACCCGCGCGCCGAGCTCGACCGGCTCTGGAGGACGCTACTCACAAACCAGTTCCACGACATCCTTCCGGGCTCGAGCATCGACTGGGTTTACCAGGACGCGGAGCGCGATCTCGAGGGCGTGATCAGCGGCGCCGAGGCCATCTCTCGCCAAGCGGCGGGACCACGACCGGGTGGTGACGGAAGCCTGGAGAACGAGCAGCTGCGCGTCGAGGTCGGCGACGACGGCGTGGTCACCTCGATCTGGGACAGGCAGGCGCGGCGCGAGGTGCTGAGCGGGCACGGCAACGTCCTCGAGCTGCACGACGACAACCCGAAGCGGTGGGATGCCTGGGACCTCGACATCGAGCATCGAGAGACGTTTGTCGTCGTCGGTCGTCGTTTTGGCGATTCGGCGGTCCGGCAGACCATCTCGCTCGACGGCCGCGTGCTGCGGTTTGACACCGAGGTCGACTGGCGCGAACGGCACAAGGTGCTCAAGGTTGCGTTCCCCGTCACGGTGCAGGCTGACGAAGCAACTTACGAAGTGCAGTTCGGCCATGTGCGCCGGCCGACGCACATGAAGGACCCGAAGTCGCGCGCGATGTTCGAGGTGTGCGCGCAGCGCTGGGCGGACCTGGGTGATGGCCGCTACGGCGTCGCGCTGCTGAACGACTGCAAGCATGGCTACGACATCCATGACGGCGTGATGCGGCTGTCGCTGCTGCGGGGGCCGACACACCCGGATCCGAATGCCGACCTGGGAGTGCACAGGTTCACCTACGCGCTGATGCCTCACGTCGGTGATTTCCGCGAAGCGGGGGTCATCGACGCGGCCGAGGAGTTGAACAGCGTGCTGGGTATGCCGCCTGGGTTGGTGACCGTCGACACGCCGCAGGTCCGCGTTGAGGCGATCAAGCTCGCGGAGGACTCGGACGCTGTGATCGTGCGTCTCTACGAGGCGTGGGGCCGGCCGTGCACGGCGCGCGTCACGACCTCACTGCCGGCGCGCCGGGTGACGCTCTGCGACCTGCTCGAGCGCGAGCGCGAAGAGACGGGGCTGGAGCTGGCGTTCCGGCCGTTTCAGGTCGTGACCCTCAAGCTGGAAGCCTGATCAGCTCAGCCGGGGAAGCGCCGGCGGGAACTTCGCGGCATCGGCGCGATTTGGACTAAACGCGCGGAAAGGACCGCACCTATGTGCGCGGTTTGTACAAAACGGGCGGAATCAGCCGCCGGCGCACGCGGCGCACACGCCGCCGAAGACGACGCGGTGGCTTGTCACCTTGAAGCCGGTCATCGTCCGCACCTGCGCCGCGGCGTCGTCGAGCACGCAGCCGGGCACCTCCTCGATGCGGCCGCAGCTCTCGCAGCGGATGTGCTCGTGATGGTCCTCGCGGACCTCGAACCGCGCTCGGCCGTCGCCGAGGTCGATGCGGTCGAGCGTGCCCTGCCGCTCGAGCTGGCTCACCGCCCGGAACACCGTGGAGTAGTCGGCAGAGCCGAGGGAGCGCTGCACGGTCTCGTGCAGCTCTTCGATCGACCAGGCGTGGCGCTCCTGGGCCTCGAACAGGCGGCGGACCTCGTCGGTGATGGGGCTGGGGCGCGGCAAATCAGCGTCCAGTATAAGGTCCGCAAGTGGGTTGCGCATACAACTTGTGCAATACTCTTGCGTGATCGTGGATGCCGTCACCCTGGACAGCGCGGCGGTGCGGCTTGGCGGCCGGGAGGTCTGGAGCGGCGCGTCGCTTTCGATCGCGGCTTCCGAGTTCGTGGCCATACTCGGCCCGAACGGCGCCGGCAAATCGAACCTGCTCAAGGCGCTGCTCGGCGTCGTCCCGCTGAGCGCCGGCACCGCACGCATCTTCGGCGAGCCGGTGCGCCGCGGCAACGACGCCGTCGGCTACCTGCCCCAGCGGCGTCGCTTCGACGCCGACCTCCGCATCCGCGCCCTCGACCTCGTGCGCATGGGCGTCGACGGCGACCGCTGGGGCATCCCGCTGCCCGGTGCGCGCTCGCGCGCGATCGACGCGCAGGTGCGGAAGACGATCGAGCTCGTGGGCGCCGAGCGATACGCCACGCGGCCGATCGGCGAACTGTCCGGCGGCGAGCAGCAGCGCGTCCTCATCGCCCAGGCGCTCGTCAGCGGCGCTCGCATGCTCATGCTCGACGAGCCGCTCGAGAGCCTCGACCTGTCGAACCAGCAGGCGATCTCCGAGCTCATCCGCCGGATCTGCCGCCAGCAAGGCGTGACCGTGCTCCTGGTCGCGCACGACGTGAACCCGATCCTTCCCTTCATCGACCGCGTCGTGTACGTCGCGGGCGGCCACGTGCTGTGCGGTCGGCCGGATGAGGTCATCCGGACCGACATCCTCACGCGCCTGTACGGCGCGCCCGTCGACGTGCTGCGCACGAGCGACGGCCGCATTGTCGTCATCGGGCAGAGCGAAGCCGTCAGCTACCACGGCGACCACTGACGCGGCGATGCCCTGGGATCTCCTCGCCGACCTGCAGCTGCTCCTGCAGTTCCACTTCATGCAGAACGCGCTCCTCGCCGGCACGCTCGTCGCGGTGCTCGCCGGCGCCGCCGGGTATTTCGTCGTCCTTCGCGGCCAGAGCTTCGTCGCGCACATGCTGTCGCAGGTCGGCTTTCCCGGCGCCGCAGCCGCGGTGCTCGTGCACACCTCGCCGGTGGTCGGCCTCATCGCCTTCTGCGGCGTCGCGGCCGGCGGCATCGGGTGGGCCGGGCCGCGCCTCGGCGCGGGCAGCCGAGCCGAATCGGCGGCGGTCGGATCGATCCTCGCCTTCTCGCTCGGGCTCGGCCTGCTCTTCTTCCGGCTCTACGCGGGCAGCGCGCAGGGCATCTACACCTTTCTCTTCGGGACGATCCTCGGCATCACCGACGGCGACGTGCAGCTGACCTTCGTGGTCGCCGTTCTCGCCCTCGCCGCCCTCGCGTTCATCGGGCGCCCGCTGGTCTTCGCGACCATCGACCCCGACGTCGCCGAGGCGCGCGGCGTGCCGGTGCGCGCCATCGCGATCGCGTTCCTGCTCGTCCTCGCGCTGTCCGTCGCGATCACGGTGCAGATCGTCGGGACGCTGCTGATCTTCTCGCTGCTCGTCGCGCCGGCCGCCACGGCGACCCGCGTTACCGCGCGGCCGCCGCTCGCGCTTGCGTTGAGCGTCGGCATCTCGCTCGTGGTCACGTGGCTCGGCCTCGCGATCGCGTACTTCACGAACGCTCCGGTGGGGTTCGCGGTCACGACGCTCGCCTTCATCCCGTACCTCGCGCTTCGCGCAGCGCACGCGCGATGAGCGACCCCTTCGCCCTGGAGTTCATGCGCAACGCGTTTGTCGCGGGCACGTGCATCGCGCTCGCGGCCGGGGTCGTCGGCTACTTCCTGGTCCTGCGCAACCAGGTCTTCACCACCGACGCGCTCGGCCACACCGCGTTCACCGGCAGCCTCGGCGCGCTGGTCGCCGGCGTGAACCTCCTCGCGGGCGTGTTCGGCAGCTGCATAGCCGTGGCGCTGGCGATCGGCGGCTTTGCCGGACGCGGCCGCGACCGCGACGTGGCGATCGGCACCGTCTTCGCGTGGGTGCTCGGCCTCGGCGTGCTGTTTCTCAGCATCTACACGAGCACCCGAAGCGCTGCATCGGGCGCGGTCGGCGTGAGCGTGCTGTTTGGGTCGATCCTGGGGCTTCAGCCGTCGCAGGTCGCCGTCGCGTCGATCGCCGCGCTGGTCACCGTCGCGATCGCGCTCCTCATCGCGCGGCCGCTGCTGTTCCTCAGCGTCGATCCCGACGTCGCCGCGGCGCGCGGTGTGCCGGCGCGGGCCCTGGCGACCGTCTTCCTCGTCCTCGTCGCGGCGACCGTAGCGGAGTCGGTGCAGGCGGTCGGCGCGCTGCTCGTCTTCGCGCTGATGGTCACGCCGGCGGCGATCGCGCAGAACATCTCGGCGCGTCCGTGGACGGGGATCGCCATCTCCGCCGCCGTCTCAGTCGCGGCGGTGTGGGCGGCGCTCGTCCTCTCCTTCTATGTCTCGCTGCCGGTGAGCTTCTTCGTCACCGCGCTCGTGTTCGCCGGCTACCTGGCGTCCGAGGTCGCGAAGCGATGGCACGCCGCCTAGGCGCGCTCATCGTCGCGGCGGCGCTGGTCGCAGCGTGCGGCACGTCGCTGCCCGCGGCGTCGACCGGCGGCAGGGTGCGCGTCGTCGCGGCCGAGAACTTCTGGGGCAGCATCGCGAGCCAGGTGGGCGGCGAGCACGCGACCGTGACGAGCATCGTCGCGAACCCGAACGCCGACCCCCACGACTACGAGCCCACGCCGGGCGACGCGCGCGCGGTGGCGACGGCGCAGTACGTCATCGCCAACGGCGTCGGGTATGACGCGTGGATGCAGAAGCTCATCGACGCCAACCCGGTGTCCGGGCGCGTCGTGATCACGGTCGGCGACCTGGTGGGCAAGCGCGCGGGCGACAACCCGCATCTCTGGTACTCGCCCGACTACGTGACGCGCTTCGTCGACCGGGTTGCCTCCGACCTCGGCGGGCTCGACCCGGCGGACGCCGCCTACTTCAAGCAGGCGGCGGACGGCTACAGGTCCGCTGCGCTCGCGGGCTACTTCGCGGCGATCACGGCGATCAAGACCAGGTACGCGGGGACGAAGGTTGGCGCGAGCGAGAGCGTGTTCTCGTACATGGCCGGCGCGCTGGGACTCGACCTCATCACGCCAGCCGGCTACATGAACGCGATCAGCGAGGGCCAGGAACCGTCCGCTGCGGACCGGGCGACGGCCCAGGGCCAGATCGCGTCGAGGGCGATCGCGGTCTTCATCATCAACTCGCAGAACTCCACGCCGGACGTGCGCGCGCTGGCCGACAGGGCAAAAGCGGCCGGGATTCCTGTGACAACCGTCACCGAAACGCTCGCGCCCGCGACCGCGACGTTCCAGGACTGGCAGGCGGCCCAGTTGAAGGCTCTGCTGGCGGCTCTCGGGGGCTGAACCTTCGCGCGGCTGTGCTAGCGAATACCCTTCGTGGGAGCACGCGGTCAAGGACTCGATCCCGCGCGGCCTGAAGAGCGTCGTCGCGATGCCGCTAATCGTGCGCACGCGACCGACTTCTGCATGACCCCGGTTTCGTTGCCGTTCAGTCGCGCCTTGTTGTCCGGCCCGAGGTCCTTGGCCGGACGAGCTCGACGGGCTCGTCTCGTCGCTGCATCAGTCGGTCGCGTCCGGCGAATAGCGACAATTCCCCGGTGGACTACAAGCTCGAGCTCGTCATCGTCCCCGTGTCCGACGTCGACCGCGCGAAGGCCTTCTACGTCGAGAAGGCGGGGTTCGTCCTGGACGTGGACCACAGCGCGGGCGACAGCTTTCGGGTCGTGCAGCTCACGCCGCCCGGCTCAGCGTGCTCGATCTCGATCGGCGTTGGTCTGTCGGACATGAAACCCGGCTCCCTGCAGGGCCTGCACCTGGTCGTCGACGACATCGAGCGCGCGCATGCGGAGCTGGCCGCGCGCGGAGTCGAGGTCAGCGACATCCGGCACATGAGCGCCGAGGGCTGGAAGCCGGGCGCCGATCCGGCGCACAGCCAGTACAACTCGTTCGCGGACTTCAGGGACCCGGACGGGAACCAGTGGCTCGTCCAGGAGGTTCGCCGCTAGCAGACGGGCCGGATTGTGCAAGAAACAAGAGAATCCGGGCCGAATTCACTGGTTCCACGCACAATTCGGCCGCGCCGGACCGCTCGGGCGCTAGGAGCGCGACCCCTCGTCCCACTTCGGATGCTTGCGGAACAGGCCGCCCCACCCGAGGTGGAACCAGTGCTCCTCGCGGTACGCCTGCAACGCAGCCACATCGCTGGAGTCGAGGTCGGTGACGACGCCCTTCTCGGTGATCTTCTTGATCCGCGTCGCGGGGACCTCGGCCGTAGGACCTCCTGACCTGCGTTTGATCGCGATGCCATGGAAGATGTCCGCCTCTTCATCGCCGAGAAGGGATTCGGCGGTGCCTATCTCAACACCGTCCATGCCGTACACCGGTGCCCGGTAGGGCATGGCCATCCACGCGATCGCGGGTTCTTCTTCGAGCATCGACTCCAGCGTACAGGCAGCCGGATGCGGGATGCTTTCGGGCGCATGAACGCGCTGCTGACCGACCTCTACGAGCTCAACATGGCGGTGAGCTATCTCCGCCGCGGGATGAACGGCGAGGCGACCTTCAGCCTGTTCGTGCGCCGGCTTCCGCCCAACCGCGGCTTCCTCGTCGCGGCGGGCGTGGAGGGCTGCCTCGACTACCTCGAGGGCCTCCGCTTCGACGAGGACGAGCTCGCGTACATGGGCGACGTGCTGAAGTTCCAGCCTTCCGACCTCGACAACTTCCGGCGCTTCCGGTTCACCGGTGACGTATGGGCGGCGCCCGAGGGCCGCATCGTCTTCGCGGGCGAGCCGCTCGTCGAGGTGACCGCGCCGCTGCCCGAGGCGCAGCTGATAGAGACGTTCCTCCTCAACCGCGTCACCTTCGAGACGACGATCGCGAGCAAGGCCGCGCGCTGCGTCATCGCGGCGAAGGGTCGCGACGTCATCGACTTCGCGTTCCGCCGCACGCAGGGCATCGACGCCGGGCTCGACGTCGCGCGCCTCTCGGCCATCGTCGGCTTCCGAGGAACGAGCAACGTGGAGGCCGCGCGCCGCTACGGACTCACGCCGTCCGGCACGATGGCGCACTCCTTCATCGAGGCGTTCGAAAGCGAGGTCGAGGCGTTCCACGCGTTCGCGGACGACTTCCCCAACCGGACGACCTTTCTCGTCGACACCTACGACACGCCGCGCGGCATCGAGAACGCGATCGCCGTGATCAAGGAGATGGACCTGCAAGGTCGCATCGGCGTGCGCATCGACAGCGGCGACCTGGTGCGCCTCTCGAAGCTCGCGCGTGCCCGGCTGAAGGCGGCCGGCCTGCCCACGGTGCGCGTCATCGTCAGCGGCGGGCTGGACGAGTTCCAGATCGCCGAGCTTGTGAAGGCAGGCGCGCAGATCGAAGCCTTCGGAGTCGGCACGCGCATGGGAGTGTCCGCCGACTATCCGTACCTCGACACCGCGTACAAGCTGGTCGAGTACGAGGGCCGGCCGGTCATGAAGCTCTCGCGCGACAAGGTCACCGAGCCGGGCCGCAAGCAGGTCTTCCGCCGGCGCAGGTCGCTCGAGGACGTCGTCGGCCTGTTCAAGGAGCGCGTTCCTGCGGGCCGGGTTCCGCTCCTCGAGCACGTGATGTCGGGTGGGAGGCGGCTGCGTCCGCGTGCGTCGATCGACGACTCGCGGCGCTGCTTCCAGGACGACCTCGCTGTCCTGCCCGCGCCGGCGCGCCGCACCAACCGGCCGGGTACGCTCAAGCCGCAGCCGACCGTCCGCCTGCAGCGGCTCGGTCGCGAGACGAGGGCCGCCATCGCGGCCCGGGCTCAGCTCAGCCGGGTCCCGTAGCGCTCCGCCGACACGACCTCGTCGAAGGGCTTCCGCTTCTTCTTACCGAGGCCGAGGTTTCGCTTCGGATAGCCGAAGGGCAGGACGCCGAGCACGTCGAAGCTCTCGGGCAGGCCGGCCCACTCCCTGACGCCCTCGAGGCCGCCGAACCCGGTCCAGTTCGAGCCGACGCCGTCGGCCCAGGCGACGAGGAGCATCTGCTGGATCGCGCGGGCGGCGTCCACGTCCGCCTTGGCCGTCTCCTTGTCGACCGCGACGATCACGGCGGCCGCCGCGTTCGCGATGTACGGGCCGGTGCGAACGAGCCCGGCAAGCTCCTTGATGTGCGCCCGGTCCTCGACCAGGACGAAGTGCCAGGGCTGCCGGTTGCTGGCGCTCGCGCTGAGGTGGCCGGCCTCGACGACGCGGCGCATCACGTCGTGCGGGATCGGCTTGTCCTGGTACTCGCGGACGGCAAGGATGGTGCGCGCGGTCTCGAAGACGGGGTTTTCCATACCCACGTGAACTTCATTCGTAGCGGAGAGCTTCCGCGGGAGCGACGCGGGACGCGGCGCGCGAAGGCAGGAAGGTCGTGAGCAGCGTGGCCGCGTATGCGCCCAACAGGATCAGCGCGATCTGCGCCGCCGGGATGTGAAAGTCCACGGTGCCGAAGGCCTTGTCGACGACGAAGAAGCGGTAGGACTCCCAGAGCCCGATGGCCGCCCCGATCGCGAGCCCGAGGATGGCGACGAAGCTGGACTCCATCAGGAAGGAGCGCTGGACCAGGGAGCGCCGGAATCCAAGCGCGCGCAGCATGCCGATCTGCTGCCAGCGTTCCACCACCGCGCGCGTGGTGATCACGCCCAGGCCGGCGATGCCGACGACCAGGCCCAGGGCCAGGAACCCGGTGATGAGGTTGAGCAGGGTCAGGATGCTGCTGAGCTGCTGCGCAAGCTGGTCCGAGACGATCACCGGCTCCAGCTCGTCCTTGACCAGCAGCCTGGCGAGGTCCAGTCGCGCCTGGTTGATTGCCACGCCCGGCCTGACCTTGAAGTAGTAGCCAGTCGGGACGAGGGGAGTCTCGGTGCTGCCGAGGCCCGCGTTCGGAGTGGCCTGCGGGTCGAAGTAGTCGCCGCTGGCCAGCGCCGTGCGCGTCGACAGGTACACGCCATCCCAGATCGGACGCTGCATCAGTCCCACCACGGTGATCCGGAATGGAGTGAAGCTGCCGCCGTGCTCGCCCGCCCCGACCTGCAGCTGGAACGGCGTGAACGACCTGTCGGTCTGTTGAATGAAGTTCACGATCGCGGGCGCACCGTTGGCCCCGTCGAGGATCGAGCTGTCGACGATGGCGTACCCGGCGTGGTCGCGGACCGCATCCCAGGCGGCGCGGTCACTCGCGTAGCCGCTGGCGCGCGCCTGCAGCGCATATCCGGTGGCCGACAGATAGCCGTCGTCGACGACGTGAAGGCCGAAGCCGCGGTTGTTCGGGTTGTTGTCGACGGAGCCGTCGGGCTTGACGAGGTGCAGGGTGCTGCCGGATTCGTTCTCCCATCCGGCCGCCTGGATGTCGCGTTGCGTCGCGGGGTCGGACTGCACCATGGCCGCGATGCCGGCCGGGAACTGGGTGCGGTCGGTGGCGTTGAAGCTGAAGTCGGGCGATCCGGCGACGATCTGCCAGTGGCCGGACTCGGCGTCGGCCTGTCCGAAGTTCTGGATGAGCACGTCGCTGAACACGGACATGTAGGCGATGACGAAGGTCACGATCGCGAACATCGCGACCGCCATCCCGGTACGGAACTTGGTCGACATCGGGTAGGCCATGCTCGTCCGCGTGACGGGCGCGAGCGACCTGACGCGGCCGGTCAGGAACATGACGCCCTGGATCAGAAGGTCACTGTTGTAGATGACCAGCCAGATCGCGGCCAGCAGCGCCATCAGCGCCGACAGCACGAAGACCTCGGGGCCGCCGCTGAGCTGTTTCACCTGCAGCCGTCCGCCGAGGCCCAGCAGGTCCTCGAGCCGGCCGAACGGCTGGCCCCAGAAAAGGAGGAGGCCGAGCGCCGCGAAAGTGAAACCCGCGCGCGAGGCTGACGGCGGTCTTGCGCCCGCGAGGGTAAGGATCCACCGGATCGTCAGGCCGGCGCCGATCAGAAAGAGCGACACCCCGGTGGAGTAGACGAGCTCGACGTGGTACGCGCCTCCGTCCGGCCAGAGGCTCAAGGCAACCAGCCCGACACCGGCCGCGATCGTGAGAGGACCGCGGCGGAAGAGCGCCCACCAGAACCGGCGGATCGCGTTCAGCGTGCCCAGGGTCAAGCGTCCGAGGAATACGAGCGGATGGCCGCGTCGCAACTGCTTGAGCGCCACCCACGCAACGCCGAACGGCGCGATGAACAGGCGCAGCAGCCCGTCGTCGCGATGATCGGTCTCATCAAGGTCCCGGATCGCCGCGACGATGTTCAGCCGGCTGACCCTGTAGGCGGAGAACGCGACGACGATGAAGGTGAGCAGGATGCCGAGACACGCCGCGATCACGACGCTCGTCCACTCGACGTGAAATGTGAGGTCGATGCCCTTGTAGAAGCCGCTGAACACCACCGACAGCACCCGGATCATCAGGGCTGCGACGCCAAGACCCAATATGACGCCGACAGCGCTCGCCGCGAGCGTGTAGGCAGTGCCTTCGAACAGGAACATCTGCGTCAGGTGGCGGCGCTTCAGGCCGACGGCGCGGCTCATTCCCATCTCCGCCCGCCGCTCGGCCGCGAGCATGACGAAGATCAAAAAGATCAGCAGGACGCCGACAGAGATCGAGAAGAAGCTGATGCCGAGGAGCGCGGCGCTCGCGAACAGCCCGCCGCGCTGCGCGAACGCGACGGCGTCGGCCTTGTACGACGAGTAGGTGTAGAGGTCGAGCCGCGATGTGATTCCGGTCGCCCTGGCGAGCTGCTGAGGCGCCACGGACCTGATGACGCCGAGCAGCAACGCCTGCAGCGCCGGGTCGCCTGCCATGGCGCTGAGCTGGGGCGTGAGGGCGGGTTTTGAGGCCTCGGCCAGCAGGCCGCTGATCGCGACCCGCCTGCCGTCGCCCTGGGGAAGCGTTGCTGCCGCCGCGGCCAGCGGGCCTGCGACGTCGGATTGCTCGAGAAATGCCTTGAGGTCGGCGGCGGCTCCGCTGTCGACCTGCAGCGCCCTGACTCTCGCGAGCAACTCGTCTTCCGCAGCCGAGGACTGCGCCGGCGGCACCGAAGAGGCAACGGAGTCGGCCATGATCCGATCCGCGAATCGATCCGCGGCCAGCGCCTTGAACTCATCCGTCATCGCCGGCCTCTTCAGCTCCTCGATCAGCCGCGCCTCGAGGTCCCTGTCGGGGTCGAGAAACGATGCATTCGCGTGGATCGACTCGAGCTGGTCGACGATCGCGGGCGCGCGCATGAAGTTCCAGAGGTTCTGCGCGGCCTGCTGGTCCTCGAAGACGGCGCTCAGGCGCCGGGTCACCTCGTCGCCGGTGGCGCCGCCCGTGCCGAGGTCGTCCAGGCCGCCGCTCCCGCTGTTGTGGAGCAGGATGAGGTTGTATCCGTCGTGCTGGATCGCCTGCTGGACCGCGGCCACGGGCATCACGACCGAGCTGACGATCGGGCCGTGGTTGGCGATGCTCGGGTTGACCTCGGTGTCGAGGATGTCCTTCACCGTCACCTCGACAGGTTGTCCCGCGACGAACAGTTGGATCCGGTCGCCGGGCCGAGCGTTGAGGATGACCGCCAGCTGCTTGCCGATGATCACTTGATCGGGCGATAAAGCGGCTACGTCGATGACGGCGCCTGAGCCGTTGCGCAGCGGTCCCCAGACGCTCGCAAAGTCTGCGGGCACGCCGAAAATGGCGACGTTCTCGGACGCCGGCACGCCCGTGGTTTCGTCCACCATCGAACCCGCCGCCGCGATCACGCCGACCGCCGCGACGACGTTCGGATCGGACTTGCTCCTGGCGATCACCTCCGCCGTCTGCGCGTCGGTGAAGAAGTCGCCGTCCGTTGCTGTCGACGCGCCCTGCACGTACTGCTCGGCGGGATGCCGCGTGAAGGCCTCGTCGATGCCTCCGGTCTGGCGGACCTGGATCTCCTGCAGCGAGTAGGCGGACGTGTCGCCGACAGCCAGCGATGCAGTCGTGATCAGGGTCGCGAGCATGAGACCGAAGACGATCAGAACGGTCTGCGCGCGCCGGCGGGGAATGTTGCGAAGAGCCATCTTCAGCAGCACGCGGTTGAACGCGGCGAGGACGAGGAGCACCAGCACCGCAGCGCCGACAGCGCCGGCCATCCAGGTCGCGAGGGTCAGCGGCGCGATGCCGAAGAACGAGGTCATGTCAGTCGACCCGAGCGAACGAATCGCCCACCACTCGCTGCAAAGCCGGAACCGCGGTGTCCGACACGATCAGGCCGTCACGCATGCGGACCAGGCGCTGGGCCATCGCGCCCACCTCTTCGGAGTGCGTCACCCACACGAAGGTCTGGTCGTTCTGGCGGTTGAGCTGAACCATCAGGTTCATGATTCCGGCGCTCGTCTCGGTGTCGAGAGCGCCGGTCGGCTCGTCCGCCCACACGATGTCGGGCTTCGTCGCCAGCGCTCGCGCGATGGTGAAGCGCTGGCGCTGACCGCCGCTCATCTCGGCCGGCCGGTGGCGCGCCCACTCGCCGACCTGCACCATCTCGATCGCCTCCTGCGCGCGCTTCCGGGCGACCGAAGGGCGCACGCCGCCGACGAGCATCGGCAGCTCCACGTTCTCGACGCCCGTGAGAACCGGCAGCAGGTTGTAGGTCTGGAACACAAAGCCCATGTGGCGCGCGCGGAAGTCGGTGCGCTGGTTGTCAGTGAGGTCCTTGAGGTCGTTGCCGGCGATCTCCACTGTGCCGCGGTCGATGAGATCAAGACCGCTGAGGCAGTTGAGCAACGTCGTCTTGCCGCAGCCGCTCGGACCCATGACCGCCACGACCTCGCCGCGCTTGACCTTGAAGTCGACGCCCCTGAGTGCCTGCACGGTGTGGCGGCCGGCGCTGAAGGTCTTCCAGACGCCCCTGGCATCGATGATGGTGTTGGATGTTGTCGGGTTCATGACGGCGCACGCTAAGCGCCGCCTGTTACCGATTTATGTCGGGATGAGCTCCTGCCGAAAGCGGTAGCCCACGCCCCACACGGCTTCGATGCTGTCACCAAAACCGCCGAGCTTCTTGCGCAGCCGCACCATCTGCGTGTCCACCGCGCGGTCGAGGCCGTCGAAGTCCGAGCCCCAGAGCCGTTCCAGCAAGTAGTCGCGCGAGAACGTGCGGCCGGGATGGCGCAGCAGAAGCTCGAGCAGGTCCATCTCGCGACGCGTCAGGTCGAGGTCCGTCCCGCCGAGGCTCGCGCGGTGCGCGCGTGGATCGAGCACGAGCTCACCGAACGTGATGGGGATCGAGGAATCGGCTGAGGCCCCGGCCTGGTCGAGTGCGACGCGACGCAGAAGCGAGGTGACGCGCGCCGCCAGCTCGACGATCGAAAACGGCTTGCCAAGGTAGTCGTCCGCGCCGACCTGCAAGCCGGTCACACGGTCCTCGACCTCACCCCGAGCAGTGAGCATCAGGATCGGCACGAGGTGCTTGCGCCGGAGCTCCCTGCAAACGCTGAGCCCGTCCATGCCCGGCAGGAGCCAGTCGAGGATGACGAGGTCGGGGCGCGTCCTGTCCGCGAGCGCCACTGCATCTCGACCGTCGAATACCTGCTGCACGGTGTGCCCCTGTTTCTCCAGATGAGCGCGCACCACGTCGGAGAGCGCGACCTCGTCCTCGACGATGAGGATCCGGCCCATCAGGCGGGAGCGGTCGCGGGCGCGTGCACGGCCCGGTTCAACGTGATCCGGAATGTGCTGCCCAAACCGGGCTGCGACGTGGCGGTGAGCGTGCCTCCCATCGCCTCGACCAGCTCGCGCGCGATGGACAGGCCGAGACCGAAGCCGCCCGAGTTGCGTGAGCGTGACGAATCCGTGCGGTAGAAGCGCTCGAAGATGTGCGTGAGCTCCTGCGGCTCGATGCCGATGCCGGTATCGGCGATGGCCACCTCCACGCGCTCATCCGTGGGCGTGATCGCAAGCGAGACGACACCGCCCTCGGGCGTGTAGTTGATCGCGTTCCGGACGAGGTTCGTCAGCACCTGGGCGAGGCGATCGGGGTCGGCGCTTGCCCATATGCCCGCAGACGTCGGGTCATTCTTCAACGTCACCCGCCGCTCCTGACGCGCGAGAGGTTCCATCGATTGCACGACCTGGCCCACGAGGGGCCCCACGTCGACGGGGCGCGTCGTGACCTTGAGGTCATGGCCGTCGGCGCGCGCGAGCATGAGCAGGTCCTCGACCAGGTCCGACAGCCGCCGCGTCTCCGTCGCAGTCACACGCAGGTGGCGCTCCACCTCTTCAGGGGGGGGCGTTTCGCCATCGGCGAGCAGCAGGGAGTCGAGGTGGGCCTGGATGGTGGCGATCGGCGTTCGGAGCTCGTGAGACACGTTCATGATCAGCTCGCGCCGGCTGCGGTCGGCCTCTTCGGCGCGGCGCCGGGCCTCCCACAGCTGATGCTGCTCTGCGCTCACGCCCAGCATGTCGGCCGCGAAACGTCCCCACAACCGACCGACGAAGTTCAGGACGTGGAAGGCGACCGTGAGCAGGAGCACCGCCGGGATGCCGGGCACGATCATCCGCGCCAGCGCTTCTGGGGTCGGGCCGCTGCTTACGAGGTCGGCGGCGGGGATGAGGGTGCCGGCCAGGGCCGGACCCAGGAGGGCGGCGGAGATCATGGTCGCGAAAAGACCGAACGGAAGCTTGACCAGCAAGAACGCGAGCGAACGCCAGGTCGTCGGCCTCTGGAGATGCCGGACGAGCTGTTGCCACGGCGAGACGATTTCGCGGTCGGGCAGGGAGAGCGGCGGGATCTTCGCACCGAGCAGCCAGATTGCAAGCTCGCGCTCGAAGGTCGCGAAAAGCCACGCCGCCGCGATGGTGACGAGAAGCACGAGGATGCCAACCACGAACACCGCGAGGAGCGTGCCGGCCATCGCGCCAACGACGAGGACGGCGAAATAGGTCAGACCGAGCGGAAAAGAAATGAGGAGGTAGAGCGCGGTGAGGTAAGACCGCGGCTGCCAGAGGACCTGGAAGAACCGCCTGACGTGCGTGCCGTTCAGCGGGAACGCGGCCGCCGAAGTGGATTCCATCGTCGCTAGACGGTAGACGGCGCCGGTGTCAAAACCATGTCGGGGTTCAGTCTGCGCGCGAGCCGATCTTCTCCAGCACCTGCTTGAACACGTCGTACGGCTGGGCTCCGACGACGAGGTAGCGCCCGCCGAACACATGCGCCGGGATCGCGTTGATCCCCACCGACTCCGCCTCGTGCCGTGTGTCGTCGAGCAACTGCTCGTAGCGACCGTCCTCGATGGCGGCGCGGAGCTCCGCGCCGTCGAGCCCGATGCCCTCGCCGATCCGAACGAGGTCGTCGACGTCCTCGAGCCGGCCCGTCAGCTCCCAGTGCGCTTTGAAGAGCGCGTGGTGCATCTCGTCGTACTTGCCATGCTCCCGCGCGAACTCGGCGGCGCCGAGCGCCCGCCGCGAGTTGATGAGCACGTCGCGCGACTCCATCTTGAGACCGACGGTCGACGCAACCGTCTGCAGGTGGTCGTGCATCGCCTGCGAGCGCTCACGCCCGAAGTAGCGCTCGCGCGGGATGCCCTCGACCGGCGCCTCGGGATGCAGCTCGAAGGGCAGCCACGCGACCTTCACCAGGCCTTCGCGCTCGAGCTGTTCGACCCTGACCGAGTCGATGTAGCACCAGGGTCAAACGTAGTCGGAGAAGACGATCAGCTCGACAGGCTGCGCGTCCCCCACGAATTAATCGTGGCAGGTTCGAGGTTCATCATTGGGTCATGGAGTTCGCGCGCTGGCTGGAGGTCGCAACCGGGGTCATTCTCGGGTTGATCGTCTTCTACGACGTCTTCAAATCGATCGTCCTGCCGCGCCCGTCCATCAACAAGTTCGTGTTCGTGCGCGCGCTCTTCTTCACGAGCTGGAGCCTCTGGCGCTGGATCGGCGACCGCATCGACGACCAGGGCCGGCGCGAGGGCTGGCTCGCGACGTTCGCGCCCGTGGCCGCGCTGCTCATGTTCCTGGTCTGGGGCGGCGCGATCATGCTGGCCTACTCCCTCATCTTCGACGGGCTGCGCGACGAGATGAGGCCGGTGCCGAGCGACTTTCTCGAATCGGTCTACTTCTCGGCCACGACGATCGTGCCTCTCAGCTACGGGGACTTCGTGCCCGAAGGCTTCCTGGCGCGCATCTTCACCGTCGGCGAGAGCGCCACGGGCGTGGCGATCGCCGCCCTCGCGATCACGCTGCTCTTCTCGCTCTATGACTCATTCCAGCGTCGCGAGGAGATGGTCGTGCAGCTCGACGCGCTGGCCGGCGCGCCGCCCTCGGGCGTGCAGATCCTCGAGACCGCCGCCAACCTCGGCCTCCGCGACAAGCTGGCGACGACGTTCGACGAGTGGCGCGCGTGGACGGCGGCCGTCCTCGAAAGCCACCTCGCCTATCCGCTCCTCTTCTACTTCCGCTCGAGCCACGACAACGAGGCGTGGCTCAACTCTTTCGGCGCCGTCATGGACGCCGCGAACCTCGTCCTCAGCACGGTGGACGGCGAATCCGTCGGCTCCGCGAAGCTCATGCTCACGGTCGGCAACCACCTCGTCGAGGACATGGCCTGGAACTTCGGCTACGGCCGCGACGAGGAGGTCGGCGTCGAGAAGTCCGAGTTCGTCGCCGCCGTCGAGCGCCTGGGGCACGCCGGCTACACGACGCGCCAGGTCGACGCCGCGTGGGAGCACTTCTCGACGATCCGGATCAAGTACGCGTACGTGCTGAACCAGGCGGCGCGCCGGTTTGCGATCATCCCGGCCACCTGGATCAGCGACCGCTCGTACCTGCCGCACGTCGCGCGGCCCGGGCACCCGGTCGGCGTCCTGCCGCGGCAGTGACCAGGATCGTCTCGCTGCTGCCCAGCGCCACCGAGGCGCTGTTCGCGCTCGGGCTCGGTGACCAGGTGGTCGCCGTGACGCACGAGTGCGACTTTCCGCCCGAGGCGGCGTCGCGCCCCATCGTCACGCGCTCCGTCCTCGACCTGGCCGGCGAGGACAGCGCCGGCATCGAGCAGCAGGTTGCGGCCGCGGCCGAGCGCGGCCAGTCCCTGTACGAGGTCGACACCGAGATGATCCGCAAGCTCGAGCCCGACCTCGTGGTCGCGCAGGACGTGTGCCGCGTTTGCGCCGTCACGGCGGCGCAGGTTGTCGACGAGCTGGCGCCCATCCCCGTCCTGCGCCAACACCCGCACACGCTCGCCGACGTGCTGGCCGACATCGAGGAGCTGGCGCGTGCCTGCGGCGCAGACTCGCAGCCCCTCATGTCGGCGCTGCACGCGCGGATCGACGCGGCGCGCGCGCAGGCCACAACGCTGCCGCGCACCCGCGCCGTCTTCCTCGAGTGGCTCGACCCGCCGTACCCTGCCGGGCACTGGACCCCCGACCTCCTCGAGCTCGCCGGGATCGACGACCCGCTGGCGCGGCGCGGCACGCCCTCATCCGCGCTGACCTGGGAAGCCGTCAGGTTGGCGGAGCCCGAGGTGCTCTTCGTCGCGCCCTGCGGCTGGAACCTCGACCGCGCCCAGGCCGAGGTCGACGCGGTGCTGCGGCGCATCGGCTGGCCGGGCACGGTGCTCACCTTCGACGGATCCGCTTACTTCAACCGGCCGGGGCCGCGTCTTGTTGATTCGCTCGAACAGCTCGTGTCGGCGCGCTTACAACACGAACGACAAATCGACGGCGCTTAACAAGATTTTTGTGCAGTCTCCGCCTTTCTGCGGACAATAGGTGCTGACTTTGGTGCACGGGGAGATCGACCATCTTTCTGGGGTGAGCCGGCGGGTAGGGTCTGGGACTGGTGGCGGCACGGCTACGGGCCGCCACCAGGCAATCCGGCTTTCGGGTCGAAGCCACCTGCATCCGCGCGCGTCCGAGCTCGAGTGCTCGGCGTGCCGGCGGCCGGTGACGGGCGTCGCGGTCATCGTGGCCGGCAGCGTCTACTGCACGTGGGACTGCGCGACGTCGGTCGCGGGCACGGTGCCCGGCCTGTACTTCGGATAGGGCCCAGACCCGCTCGCCCGCCGCGCCAGGCCGCTGAGAGGTTTCAACCGGCCCGCTTCATGGCATGACGACTGCAGGCATGAAGCTCGAAGGCATCCACCACGTCAGCTCCATCACCGGCGACGCTCAGGCGAACGTCGACTTCTACGTCGGCGTCCTGGGCCTCCGGCTGGTCAAGAAGTCGGTCAACCAGGACGACCCGACCGTCTACCACCTCTTCTACGGTGACGACGCCGGCAGCCCCGGCCTCGACCTGACGTTCTTCGAGTATCCGGGCGCAGGGCCCGGTCGCGCCGGCCAGGGGATGATCCACCGCATCGTGCTCCGCGTCGCGTCGGAGGCCGCTCTCGATTTCTGGGAGAAGCGCCTCGGCGGCGGCGAGCGCAGGCCCGGCGCGCTCCTGTTCACCGATCCCGAGGGCCTGGGCCTCGAGCTGCGCGTGGTGAAGACCTCCGACGAGCCGCTCGTCGCGACGCATCCCGACATCCCGCGCGAGCACGCGATCCAGGGCTTCGAAGAGGTGCGCGCGTACACGTCGCGGCCGGAGGACAGCCGTGCGTTCTTCGAGGGCGGGCTCGGTTTCGAGCGCGCCGGCGCGATGGCCTGGGAGGCGCGTGGCGAGCACCGCTCCGGCCGCTACGTCTTCGACCCGGCCCCCGCAGAGCGCGGCATCCCCGGCGCGGGCACCGTGCACCACGTGGCGTGGGCCTCGCTCGACGACGAGCAGCTTGCGTGGCGCGATCGTGTGATCGCGGCGGGCGGGCGGCCGACGCCGGTCATCGACCGGTTCTGGTTCCGGTCGGTCTACTTCCGCGAGCCGAGCGGCGTGCTGTTCGAGATCGCGACCATGGGCCCCGGTTTCGCGGTCGACGAGGACCCCGCGCACCTGGGCGAGAAGCTGGTGCTGCCGCCACGCTTCGAGCCGCTGCGCGAGCGACTCGAGGAGTCCCTTACGCCGATACAGGTCCCGGCGGTGGCGCGCTAGGCAGCGTCGGACCGGCGGGCGCGGCCTGCACGCGCTCGAACCAGGCGGCCAGCGCGGCCTGGATCGTGACCGAGTACGGGATCGTGAACAGCAGCCCGACGCAGCAGAGGATGACGCCGAGGCCGCCGATGATCCCCGAGACCCACATCAGCAGACCCGCGATCACGCTGTTGCCGACGTTGCTCGTCGCGTAGCCCCACACGCGGCCGAGGGCGAAGGCCCCGCCGAACCCGTAGTGCGCCACCATCACGATCAGCGTCGGCGCGATGAAGTAGAAGGCGAGGCTGGCGGCGAAGCTCCACAGCGAGCCGAGCGCCGACAGCGGTCCGCCGACGTAGTTGTAGCTGCAGACGTTGTTCGCCGCGTCGGTGCAGCTCTGCACCAGGCCGCGCGAGCCCACGCCGCTGAGGATCCAGCCCGGGATGTTGAGCACGACCACGTAGATGAAGTACGCACCCGCGAGGCCGATGCCGCGTGACAGGTGGAAACCCGCCGGCGGCAGCTCGTTCCGTCCGGCTCGCGCGTTGTCGAACGCCATCAGCAGCCAGCCGGCGCCGGCGATCCAGCCGATGATCGGGATGATGAAGATCAGGCCCTGGACGATGACCTTGCCGAACCAGGCGGGGTCCTTGAAGGCAAATCCGAATGCGTCTCCTGCACTGTTCACGGGCCGCAGTCTAAATCGCGGGCGTTCATTTGACCAGCGGTGGCTGTAGCCTTTGCGACCGCGACACGAATCGTTAACCCGGCTTTGTTCCCATAGCGCTCGACCGTACCGACGGCACAGGCACTCAAAGGGGGTTGGACATGATTCGACGTCTCGGTGCGTTATTCGCCGGCGCCGCCATCGCGATCTGGCCGGCCGGAACCGTCCTCGGAGGCCAGGGCGCGCTGCCCGACCTCAATCACATCGTCGTCATCTACCTCGAGAACCACAGCTTCGACAACCTGTTCGGCGGGTGGGAAGGCGTCAACGGTCGCTCGAACGCGGCCGCCGGCAACACCATCCAGGTAGCGCAGGACGGCACGACCTACACGTGTCTCCTGCAGAACGACGTCAACCTGACCTCTCCGCCGCAGCCGGTCGCGTGCTCCGGCGTCGACGCGAAAGGCAACGCGTTCAACAGCTACTTCGGCAACTCGCCGTTCAGCATCGACAGCGTCATCCCGTCCACCGCGACGACCTGCCCGCCCCCGAGCCAGTTCGCGGCGCACGGCGTCGTCAACGGCAAGGGCCTTCCCGGCGGATGCACCGAGGACCTTGTGCACCGCTTCTACCAGGAGCAGTACCAGCTCAACGGGGGCGCGCAGAACCGCTACGTGCAGGGGAGCGACGCGGTCGGGCTCACGATGGGCTACTACGAGACGCAGCTGCTTCCGCTCTACCAGTACCTGCACCAGAACGGGCACCCGAGCTACGCGATCGCGGACAACTTCTTCCAGGGCGCGTTCGGCGGCTCATTCCTGAACCACCAGTGGCTGATCGCCGCGGCCGCCCCGGTGTGGGCGAACGCAGTCAACGACGGCAGCTCGCAGGACCTCCACTCGGCGCTCGACGCGAACGGCATGCCGAACAACTACCCGCTGTACGCGTCACCGCTCGGCACCTCGGTCAAGGACCAGCAGGAGACGCAGTCGTGCAACCCGGCGTCGACAAGGCCGCCGGTTCAGCCCGCGTTCCTCTGCGGCGACTACGCGGTCAACACGTCGCAGCCCACGTACCAGCCGTTCTCACCCGGCACGCCCTCCTTCAAGCAGCTTCCGCCGCTCACCAACCCGAACATCGGCGACCGGCTGAGCGCCGCGCACGTCGACTGGGCCTGGTACTCGGGCGGCTGGTCGAACGCCGACGGTGACGTCGGCGCCCCGGGCTGGACCAACGGGACGACGCCCGGAACGTGCACAGATCCGAATCACAACACTGCGGACGTCTACCCGCACTGCGCCGACTTCCTGTTCCAGTTCCACCACCAGCCGTTCAACTACTTCGCGAACTACGCGCCGGGCACGCAGGCGCGCGCGAAGCACCTTCGTGACGAGGCCGAGTTCAAGTCGCTCATCGCGAGCTCGACCAGCGAGTGCAACCTGAAGCGCGTCAGCTTCGTCAAGCCGATCGGCGAGGAGAACGAGCACCCCGGCTACGGCAGCGAGCCGAACGGCAGCGACGCCACCGTGAGCCTCATCTCGAGCATCGAGAACAGCGCGTGCGCCGGCAACACAACCGTCGTCCTCACCTACGACGAGTTCGGCGGGCAGTGGGACCACGTCACGCCTCCCGGACAGGGCGGCACCGCGGGCCCGCACGACGTTTTCGGCCCCGGCACCCGGATCCCCGCGCTCGTGGTCGCGCGGCACCTGGCCGGCGGCTTCGTCGTCGACCACACGCAGTACGACACGACGTCGATCATCGCGACGCTTGAGCAGATCTACCACCTGCCGCCAGTGGCGACCCGCGACGCGCAGGTCAATTCGCTGCTGAACGTCTTCAGCGCTCAGCCGCCGCAGCTCTCCTGATCGTTCCGACAGTTTCCACGGCCGGGCCCGCGGTGGGCCCGGCCGGGCTTACTCTTAAGCGGCTCACATGCGCGCGTACATGTTCATCAACGCGATGCGCGGCCAGTCGCTGGGGCTGATCAAGCAGCTCCGCGGCATCGAGGGCGTCAAATCTGCCGACGCGATCACCGGCGACTACGACATCGTCGCCGCGGTCGAGGCCAAGGACCTGGGCGACCTGCGCACGACCATGGCGGGCGTGCAGGCGATCGACGGGATCCTGAAGACGACCACCTGCATGGTCCTGTCCGATTAGAATGCTCGCCACCTTGAAGTTCGTATCCGGCCTGCTCCTTACCTAGGCGAGCGCCACCGGCGCTCGCTGCAAGACCTCCTGTGTCGCCACGACCGGGAGGTCTTTCATTTCCACCCCTGGAGGTCAGCGACAGCAACGTGAAGCGGATGCCCATCGAGAAATACCGGCCCTACCCGGTGGTCGGCCTGCACGACCGCCGCTGGCCGGAGCGCGTCATCGCGTCGGCGCCGGTGTGGTGCAGCGTCGACCTGCGCGACGGCAACCAGGCGCTCATCGACCCGATGGACGTCAGCCGCAAGCGCCGGCTGTTCGAGCTGCTCGTGCGGATGGGCTTCAAGGAGATCGAGGTCGGCTTCCCGTCCGCGTCGCAGCCGGACTTCGACTTCGTGCGCCTGCTCATCAAGGAAGACCTCGTGCCCGACGACGTCACCATCCAGGTGCTGACGCAGGCGCGGGATGAGCTCATCGAGCGAACTTTCGAGAGCCTCGCGGGCGCGCGGCGCGCGATCGTCCACCTCTACAACTCGACGTCGACGCTGCAGCGGCGGGTCGTCTTCCGCGAGGAGCGCGCGGGGATCACGAAGATCGCGGTGCACGGCGCCGAGGTGATCAAGCGCCTCGCGGAGCAGCAGCCCGAGACGCAGTTCGTCTTCGAGTACTCGCCGGAGAGCTTCACCGGGACGGAGCTCGACTACGCGAAGGAGATCTGCGAGGCGGTGATGGACGTGTGGGCGCCCACGCCGGAGAACCGCATCATCCTGAACCTGCCCGCGACGGTCGAGATGAGCACGCCGAACGTGTACGCAGACCAGATCGAGTGGTGCCATCGCAACATCCGCGACCGCGACTGCTACATCCTCAGCGTCCACCCGCACAACGACCGCGGGAGCGCGATCGCGGCGACGGAGCTGGCGCTGATGGCGGGCGCGGAGCGGGTCGAGGGGACGCTGTTCGGCAACGGCGAGCGCACCGGCAACGTCGACATCGTCACGCTCGCGATGAACCTGTTCAGCCAGGGCGTCGACCCGCGTCTCGACATCTCGAACATCGACGAGCTGCGGCGCACGGTCGAGGCGTGCAACCAGCTGCCGGTGCATCCGCGCCATCCCTACGTGGGCGAGCTCGTCTACACCGCGTTCAGCGGGTCGCACCAGGACGCGATCAAGAAGGGGATGGAGGCGCTGTCGTCGTCAGGGGCCGAGGTGTGGGAGGTGCCGTACCTGCCGATCGACCCGCACGACGTCGGCCGCACGTACGAGGCGATCATCCGCGTGAACAGCCAGTCCGGGAAGGGCGGTGTCGCCTACATCCTCAAGAACGACTATCACCTCGACCTGCCGCGGCGGCTGCAGATCGAGTTCATGCGCGTGATCCAGGAGATCACCGACGAGAGCGGCACGGAGATCACGCCGCCCGAGATCTGGAGCGCGTTCGAGTCGACCTACCTGGGCGCCGGGACGGCGCTGCAGCTGGTCGAGCACGAGACGAGCGACCACGCCGACGGCGACGGGAAGGCGGGAACCCGGCTGGAGGCGCGGGTGCGCCTGTTCGGCCGCGAGCGGACGATCGCGGGCCACGGGAACGGGCCGATCGCGGCCTTCACGGACGCGCTGGCCCGCGAGTGCGGGATCGAGATCAGCGTGGGCGACTACGTCGAGCACGCGGTGGGCGCTGGGACGGACGCGACCGCGGTGGCCTACGTCGAGGCGAGCGGGCCGGGCGCCGGGCCGCTGTGGGGGGTGGGGATGAGCCCGAACATCCTGACCGCCTCTCTCAGGGCGGTCGTGAGCGCGGCGAACCGCCTCCAGGCCCGGGGTTTGTTGCTGAACGACAAGACGGCCTCGGTTCCGAGGCTGTAGGATTCGGCTTCCGATGTCGCGAAACCTCCTCGTAGGCGTACTCCTTATCGGCCTCCGCAGGGGGGTAGTCGCGACCTAGCCGAAAAGCTGGAACGACACCAAGGCCCCTGCAGCAAGCGGGGGCCTTTTTCTTTGTCCGCACCAAAAGAGCAAGGAGCAAGCAATGAGCACCGCCGTCAAACCGATAGCAACCAGGAGCGCGCTGGACCGGTCCAGCGGCAACTTCGCGCTCATCGACACCCTGCGCCGCTGGGGAATCACGTTCTTCTCGGGCGTCAACGGCGGCGGCCTCATCCACGTGACCAAGCACCTCGAGCCGTACCTCGGCCTGCAGCACTCGGGCGACACGGTGCCGCGCATGCAGACGATGAGCGAGTACGTCGCCGGCTTCGTGCCGCTGGGGTACTACCTCGCGTCAGGGCGCGTGGCGGGGTGTCTCACCACGACCGGCGCGGCCACCAAGCTGGGTTCGAGCGGCATCACCGACGCGAAGCTGCACAACATCCCGGCGGTCTACGTGATCGCGCTGAACTCGACGCTGTCGATCGGCCGGTCGCCGCTGCAGGACGTGTCCGAGCACGGCATGAACATCGTCCCGCAGCTGCGCGCGGAGCTCGGCGACGCGTGCTTCGTGATCGACGACCTGTCGAAGCTGGCGGACCAGCTGGAGCAGGCGCAGGCGATCCTCGCGGAGTCGAAGCCGGTGGCGATCGCGTTCCACCCGGACGTGCTGTCGCAGGATGTTGAGGTCGACGTGCCGCGGCGCGAACGGCCGCGGATGCTCGACCAGATCGACGCGGACCGCTTCGTGCACGAGTTCCCGGCGATCTCGCGCGGGCGGCGGGTGGTCATCTACGCGGGCGCGGAGGCGGCGCGGTGCCCGGGCATCACGGCGCTGACGACGCAGCTGTCGACGATGCTGCAGGCGCCGACCGTGTGGTCGGTGAACGGGGCGAACGCGGTGGCCGCGGACAACCCGTACGGGTATGGCTACATCTCGTTCGGCGGCAACGACGAGGCGATGAAGCTGTGGCGGTCGCTGGGCAAGGACGACGTGGTCATCACGCTCGGCTTTGACTCGGGCGAGTACTCGCTGAACCTCGGGACGATTCCGGCGGGGCACGTGTGGCACTTCACCGCGTGGACTTCGCCGTACGGGCACATCGATGGGGAGTTCCGGCACCGCGTCGACGGCGACTACCGCGTGGTGCGCGGCGACATCGAGCAGACGCTCGGGTACGTGCTGCCGTTGCTGCGCGGAAAGATCTCGGACCGGCCGCACGGCGAGGTGCCGGCGGACCTGAACTCGCGGACGATCTCGCGCGCAGTGCGCCCCGGTTGCGTGGACGCGGTCGAGTTCTACGGCGAGCTGCACCGCTCGTGGCGGCCGCACTCGATCGGTTTCGACGACGTGTGCACGGCGTACAAGGACCGGCAGTACGTCGCGCAGCGGCCCCATCCGTCGATCCCGTTTCACACGGTGCACGACGGGTCGGCGATGGGGAGCGCTTTCGGGCTGGGCGTGGGCGCGCGGGCCGCGGACCCGTCGCTGCACACGTTCGTGTTCTCGGGCGACGGGTGCTGGCGGCTGTACGGAGGGGCGCTCGCGGAGGCGGCGAACCTCGGGATGAACCTGTTCATCGTGAACAACGGGCGCTACGCGATCGTGGACAAGGGCCTGGAGGTCGTGATCCCGGAGTGGGACAAGGAGCGGTACCACGGGGTGTTGCCGAACATCGACTTCGTCGCGGCGGCGAAGGCGCATGGGTGGGACGGGTACCGCCTGCGGGCCGACCTCGGGAACCTCGAGGAGATCCTGGACGCGTGCTACAACGCGAAGGGGCAGTCGGTGCTGGTCGACGTGCCGATCGACGCGGACCAGATTCTGGGCCTGAACCCGCGCCTGTACAACCTGACGACCGACACGTACCTCTAGGAAGCGCCTGACTACCGGTTTTGTATACAAATCCGGGTCTGAGCCCGGGGCTCAACCACGGTTTTGTATACAGATCCGGGGTTAACAGGATGGGTTGGCGCGCGCGCTCGGCGCCGCCACGCTTGGTGAGTGGATTCCAGGCTCGAGGCGCTGCGTCGCGCGAGCGAGCGCCTGCCTCCAGGCGCGGCATTTTCCGGACTGACCGCCGCGTGGCTGCTCGGCCTGGAGCCGCAGCCCGGAGATGTCGTCGAGGCGACTGCGCCGGCTGACTCCGGGATCTCGACCCGGGCCGAAATGCGGATCAGGCGCGCGAATCTCGGGCGTTGCGACGTCGTCGCCGCGCGTGGCCTACCCACCACATCCGCGCTTCGCACTCTGCGCGACCTCTGCCTCCGCTTTTCACTGACTGAGAGCGTCGTCTTCGCCGACACCGCCCTTCACAAGCGACTGATAACGGTCGCTGACCTGGCGCAATGGGCCAAGACGTCACTGAATCACCACGGTGTTAAGAGGCTGCGCACCGTGTTGCGTTACGTCGAGCCGAAGGCGGCGTCGCCGATGGAGACCCGGCTGCGCATGCGCGTCGTCCTGGCGCGTCTTCCAAGACCTGAGCCGCAGGTCCCGATCTACGACGGTCATCGATTCCTCGGCCGGCCGGACCTGTACTACCGCGACGCGCGCCTCGGTCTCGAGTACGACGGGGCGACGCACAAGAACTCTGTCTTAGAGGACAACAGGCGCCAGAACCTCCTCATCGGCGCCGGTGTGCGCCTGCTTCGATTCACCGCTTCGGACATCTACAACTCACCGGACGTCGTGGTGGCGCAGGTGCGCAGCGCCCTGCGCGCCGCTAGCTGACCGCGATGTCCACGGCGGGGCGCATCTCGCTCAGCTGGTGCAGCACCTCGTGCACGGGGTGCGACAGGAAGTTCTCCGGCGGCTGATCGGGCGTTGACTCGCGCGGCTCAAGCGACGGGAACGCCACCTGCTCGAGCATCGCCTGGAACCGCGGGCCCCACTTCCGCGTGCCCAGCCGGGCGGTCGTCGAGCAGTTGTCCACCATGTACGCCACCCCGCGCGCGTGCATGTACGGCAGCAGCGAGTCAACCGCTTCGATGATCGACTCGTTCGCGATCTCCGAGTACGGGTGCCCGTGCTCGACCAGGACGTCGACCTGCGCCATCATCGCGCCCGCGAACGTGCCCGCAGTGAACCCGTCGATCGTCGTCTCGCGCCGGTCGCGCTCGCGGCGCACCGCGGCGCCCGTCACCCACATCGGCGAGCCGTCCACCGTCGTCATCGGGAACTCGCGGAACCGCGACGCGGCCATGACCACCGATCGGATCTCGTTGCCGCTCTGCACCTCGTCGTAGATCTCCGCCATCAGCCCCTTGAAGGCGCGATACGTCGCGTCGTAGGCCCGCCGGAACTCCCGCCGCCCGTCCGGTGTGAGCTGCTCGTCGATCCCGATCAGCCCCTGCTTCGAGATCGTCTCCCGTATCGGCCCCGTGAGCGACTCACACGCCCGCACGAACGCGTCCTCCGGCGCAGCCCCGTCCTCGAGGTAGCGGTGGTACAGAGCCTCGACGATCCCGTGCACCGCGCCCAGCAGGATCGACCGCTCGCCGAAGAGGTCTGAGACCACCTCCGACTTCAAAGTCGTCCTGAACGTGTACGGCGCGCCCAGCGCAACCGACCAGCCCAGCGCGACATCCGTGGAGCGCCCGCTCAGGTCCTGCTGCACCGCGAACGACGAGTTGATCCCCGCGCCGTCCACCTCGCGGCCCTGCTCGTAAAGGCGCCTCACCGACGGCCCCATGCCCTTCGGGCACACGGCGATCACGCTGATGTCCTCGGGGAACGACTCGCCGATGGTCTCGAGGTACCCGAGCAGGAAGCCGTGCGACAGGCCCAGAGTCGAGCCCGGCCGCAGCGCCTTGAACACGTCGCGATACAGCGCCGCCTGCGCCGCATCCGAGATGAGAAGAATCGCGAGGTCCGAAGCCGCGATCACCTCGAACATCTCGCCCAGCGTCCCGTTCGCCTCCGTGAAGCCGGCCGCGCGCGCGTCCGCCAGGGACTCCGAGCCCGCGCGCAGTCCGACCACGACGCGGATCCCAGTCCCCTCCAGCGACTCGCGCAGGTTCTGCGCCTGCGCCGGCCCCTGCGATCCCCAGCCGATCACGCCGATCTGCGAGATGCCCTCGAACGCCTTCGGCAGCAGCGGGAACAGGTGCCGCCCACCGCGCAGGAAGCTCTCGCGCACGCCGTCCAGCTCGATCGTCTCGACCTGGAAGACCGACGACCCAAAGACGTTGGGCTGCCTCATTCGGCGGCCGGGTAGCTGCCGAACAGCTTGACCTCGCGGGCCTCCGACTCGAGCGCCTTCAGGGCGTCGTTCGCGGCGGCGATGTCGCCGCACTCGAAGTCGACGTAGAAGCGGTACGACCACGGCTGGTTGGGCACCGGCCGCGAGTCCAGGCGCGTGAGGTTCAAACCGCGCTCCGAAAAGCAGCGCAGCGCCGTGACCAGGCTGCCCGGCCTGTGCGCGCCGATGAACGCGAGCGAGGCCTTGTTCAGGCCGGCCGCGGGTCGCGCGACCTCACCCGGGTCGACGATGACGAACCGCGTCTGGTTCGAGTCGTCGTCCTGGATGCCCTCCGCGAGGACCTTCAGTCCGTACCGCCGCGCCGCCGCCGCGCTCGCGATCGCCGCGCTGCCCATCACCATGCCCTCGGCCACCGCCCGCGCGGCGCCGGCGGTGTCGTGGAAGGCGACCGCCTGGATGCCCCGCGCCTCGAGGAACCGCCGGCACTGCAGCAGCGCCTGTGGGTGCGAGAGCGCCCGCACGACCGGCTCGCCGCGCCCCAGCAGGCAGTGCCGCACGGGGTGCACGATCTCGCCGCTGATCCGCAGGCCCTGGCGCTCCCACAGAAGGTCGTTGACCTCCTGCACGATGCCGCCGAGCGAGTTCTCAACCGGCAGGACGGCGGCGTCGATCTCACGCGACGCGAGCGCGTCGAACGCGCGCGTGAAGGTCGGGAAGCCGAACGTCTGCGCCTTCGGCAGCACGGCCATCGCGGCCTCTTCCGAATACGCGCCGGGCTCGCCCTGGTAACCGACACGCGCCCACCTGCCGAAGGATTCCACGAGGCGCAATCCTAACGGCGGGCGCTACTGCTCCGGGTGGCGGTGCAGCGCGGCGCGCAGGTCGTCGAGATGATGGCGCTGGTGCTCCAGCATCTTCTGCATCGCCTCGCCCAGTGGCATTCCGGCGTATGGCCCGACAGTCACCGGCTTGTGCATGTCCAGGCCGTTGATCGCCTCGACGAACCGGTTGGTTCCAAGGTCGAACTCGTTGACCAAGTCCTGCGTGGTGGTTTCGGCGCGCTTGCGCACCTGCGACGCGTTCCAGCGGTCGGGGTCGAATTTCGGCGCCGCCGGATCGCTCGGCTCGGTCGATGACGTCGCGATTCGCCCCAGCGCCGCCTCTGTGCTCGACAGGTGCGAAAGCAGGTCGTGGCACGACCACCCGGTGTACTCACCGTCGCCGCCCACAGGCGCCGACCAGTCTCCGTGCAGCGCACGGACGATGCTCGCCAGCTCGATGAAGCCGGCCTCCAGCGCAGTCTCCGACGTCCCGTCAGCCATGCTCGGATACTACCCTTGAACGCATGTTGAGATCGATCGACCCGGCCACCGGCAAGGAGCTCGCGACCTTTCCCGAAGCCGACGACGCGGCCGTCGAGGCCGCCATCGCGAAGGCTTACGAGGTCCGCCACGGCTGGCGCGACGCCGGGATCGAGCACCGGACGCGGCTCCTGAAGAACGTCGCCGGGGTCATCCGCGCCGACAAGGCGCGGTACGCGTCGATCCTCACCGCCGAGATGGGGAAGCCGATCACGGAGGCCGAGGGCGAGGTCGAGAAGTGCGCGTGGACCGCGGGCTGGATCGCCGACAACGCCGCGCGCCTGCTGGCCGACGAGCCGATCGAGAGCACGGCGACGAAGAGCTACGTGCGCTACCTGCCGCTGGGCGTGATCCTCGCCGTCATGCCGTGGAACTTCCCGTTCTGGCAGGCGTTCCGCGCCGGCCTCCCGGCGCTGGCCGCAGGCAACGTGATGCTGCTGAAGCACGCGTCGAACGTGCCGCTGGCCGCGCTCGCCATCGAGGAGGTCTTCCGCGAGGCGGGACTTCCGGAGGGCGTGTTCCAGACCCTGCTCGTCGGGTCGAAGGCCGTCGACCGCATCATCTCGGACCGGCGCGTCGCCGGCGTCACGCTCACCGGCTCCGAGGCAGCGGGCGCGCAGGTCGCGGCGACCGCGGGCAAGGCCCTCAAGAAGTCCGTCCTGGAGCTCGGCGGCAGCGACCCGTTCATCGTGCTGTCGGACGCCGACGTCGCCGCGGCGGCCGGCGTCGCGGTGCGCGCGCGCAACCAGAACAACGGCCAGAGCTGCATCGCGGCGAAGCGCTTCATCGTCGTCGAGGACGTCGCGGACGACTTCGAGAAGCGGTTCGTCGCCGCGGTCGGCGCCTTGAAGGTCGGCGACCCGATGGACCGCGGCAACCAGGTCGGGCCGCTTGCGCGCGCCGACCTCATCGACGCGCTCGAGAAGCAAGTCCACGACTCGGTGAAGATGGGCGCGCGCGTGCTCACAGGCGGCAAACGCCTCGACGGCGAGGGCAACTACTACCAGCCGACGGTGCTCGGCGGCGTGACGCCCGAGATGCCGGTCTTCCGCGAGGAGACGTTCGGTCCGGTCGCCGCGCTGATCCGCGCGAAGGACGCGGAGGACGCGATCCGTCTCGCCAATGACTCCGAGTTCGGGCTTGGCTCGGCGATCTGGACCGCGGACACCGCCGAGGCGCAGCGCATGGCCGACCGAATCGAGGCCGGCATGGTGTTCGTGAACGGCATGGTGGCGTCGGACGCGCGGCTGCCCTTCGGCGGCGTGAAGAAGTCCGGCTTCGGCCACGAGCTCTCCGAGATCGGGATCAAGGAGTTCACCAACGCGCAGACCGTGTGGGTCGGCCCGGCGAAAACCTGAGGCTCGAGACCGACCGGAGCACGCCACCGGGGTCTCGAGTGCCGGGAGTGGCACGGGTCCAGCGCACCTCAGGTTGTGCGAGGGCCGGCACTCGATCGGCCCGGCGTTTTCGACGCCGAGCGCTACGAGCTCAGGCTGACGCCTTCTTCTTCGACGCGGTGAGGTGCTTGCGCGCGAGCACCGAGTAGCTGTCGCGTAGCGCCTTCGCCGGATCGAGTCCGAGGCTCCGCGCCACCTCGGGGATCACCTCGATCGGCCCCTCGACCTCGACGAAGTGCCCGTACTCCAGCCGGTCGAGCGTGACCGCGACCCCGTTCAGCGTCCAGTGGACGCGGTGCTTGCGGTACACGACGAACGTGCGAAAGCCGAGCTGGTCGAGGATGTCGAGCATCGCGCGCGAGTCCGCGACCTCGACCTCGGTCTCCTCGCGGATCTTCACCCCGGCCTCGAACCGCGCCGGGCCCTTGGCGGTCAGCACGCCCTTCGGCCCGCGGTCGAAGACGCGCAGCCGCAACGTCACCCGCCGCGTCGTCTTGCCCGGTCCCTCGAAGCGGAAGTTCTCCTCGTCGTAGGCGCCCTCGCGGCGCGCGCCGAGCTTGCGCAGCGTGATCGCGAGCCGCCGGTGATCGTTCGGGCCCGACACGTGGAACTTGAGCTCGTTCTCGGTCGCCCGGTCCCGGAGCTCGCGATGGTGCGCGCGGCCGGGCATGCGGTTAGAGCACGACCCGGATGCCGCGTGGCACGTCGCCCATCGTCACCCGGCCGCCCTCGACCGCGAAGTCGAGCCGGTGGCCGGCGAAGTGCAGGCCGGTCACCTCGATGCGGTTGAAGAGCTTCGTCTTCAGCGGCGCGATGGTCAGCCGCTTGCGCTGCCCGTCGGCCTTGAGGCCGAGCAGCGTGGTCAGGAACGAGTACACCGATGCGGCCGCCCACGACTGCGGGCTGCAGCTGTTCCGGTATGAGTTCGGCAGCTCGCCGGGCACGCGCGGCGTGCCGCACCACAGCTCGGGAAGCCGGCGGTCGGCGAACGACATGCCCGCCTCGAGGATCATGCGCGCGACCAGCTCCGCCTCCTCATCGCAGCCGTAGTCGCGAAGCCCGGCGGCGGCCACCGCGCAGTCGTGAGGCCAGACCGAGCCGTTGTGGTAGCTGCACCCGTCGTAGTTGATCGCGTTCGCCGAGAGCGTCCGGATGCCCCAGCCCGAGAACATGTCGCCGCTGAGCAGCCGCCGCGCCACGGCCTGTCCGTGCGACTTCGAGAGGATGCCGGACCACAGGCAGTGGCCCGGGTTCGAGGTGACCGCGCGCACGAGGGTGTGCTCGCCGTCGATGGCCTGCGCGACGAACTTCTCCCGCGGCATCCAGAACTCGCGGTTGAAGCGCGCGCGCCACTCTGCCGCGACCTCCTTCAGCTCCGGCCGGCGCCGCGACATCATCATCAGGCCGCGGTAGTAGTACCCCTGCACCTCGCACAGGCCGATCGGGCCGGGCGCGTGCCGGCCGTCGACGTGGGTGGTCGAGTCGTCTGAGTCCTTCCAGCCCTGGTTGCGGGCGCGCGCGCCGCGATAGTCGATCCATCCGTCGCCGTCGGTGTCGCCGATGTCGCGGTTCCAGGCGAGCGCCCCCTCGGCCGCCGGCCACAGCTCGTCCAGCAGAGCGCGGTCCGCGGTCCAGTCGTGGGTCTCCGCGAGGCCGACGAGGAAGAGCGCGGTCGCGTCGACGGTGCCGTAGAGGATGTGCGGCCACACGCCCGAATCGACGACGTCGCCGGTGCGGACCTCGTGGAGGATCTTGCCCGGCTGCTCCTCGGTTTCCGGGATGTCCTTCTTCCCCTGGTGGAGCGCCTGGAACCGCAGCGTGCCGCGCGCGACCTCCGGGTTGACGGGCAGGAGAAACATCGAGGTGAACAGCGCGTCGCGGCCGAACGGGACCGCGAACCAGGGCACGCCGCCGGTGGGGTAGAGGCCAGTCGGGTAGCGGTCGAGCAGCATGCGCAGGTCGTCGCGGCTCTGCTCGATGAGCTCGTTCAGCGTCGGGTTGTCGGTGACGAACTCGGCGCAGTCCGACGCCCACGTCTCGTAGTGCTCG
>Ga0070741_10001724_pt1 | contig 63543 bp, 50 predicted proteins | sample Coa_R1_4_FD_66440 | JGI IMG/M metagenome (GOLD analysis project Ga0070741, IMG submission 66440) | Surface soil microbial communities from Centralia Pennsylvania, which are recovering from an underground coalmine fire - Coalmine... | ecosystem: Environmental > Terrestrial > Soil > Unclassified ...
TCGGAGATGGTCAGCGCAGAAAAACGACCTTACCGCCCTGCGCCGGATCATCCTTGGCGAAAAATGCGCTATGGTCGAGCCTATAAACGATTATCTGGCCCAAAAATCTGAACCACACCCCCGCGCCGACGGCACCTAGAATTTGTATCTTTTTTTGGTTATCATGTGCGTTCGGTTTGTTATGGACAAAAAGGTTAAATGCCCAACCTGTGGCGAGGTGGCGAAATGGGAAGGTAATCCCGATCGTCCGTTCTGTTCGGAACGATGCCGCCTTATCGATCTGGGAAAATGGGCCGAAGAGGAATATCGGATTCCGGGACGTCCCGCGACAGTACCCGAACAACCAAAAGAGTACGAAAATTAATCTTAAGGATTTAGCAATCGTGGCAGGAGAAAGTATGAGCAATAGCATTCAGCGTTTAAACATTAAATCCAAAGTCCGCGCAAATGCCGTTGCAGTTTTTCTGATTAGCATCTGCTTTCTCGGTCTTTTGACCATGGCAGGATGCGGCGGGAATAATCAGGAAACGGCTAACTCCGTGCCCGACTATGTCATCCCCACCACAGATGGCCAGAAGATTCAACTTTCGCAATACAGAGGAAAAGTTGTTGTGGTGGATTTCTGGGCGCCGTGGTGCGGTCCATGCCGAGCGGAAACCCCTCACCTGGTTAAAATCGCAAATGATTATAAAGACAAGGGTGTGGTAGTCATTGGATTGTCGATTCCCGATCCGCGCACGCAGGATGGACAGGTAGAGCAGTTCGTTAAAGATTTTAAGATCAATTACACAATAGGATTTGCTCCTGATGGTATGTTTGAGAAATTCGACAGCGTCGGCGATGGTCCGATTCCGCAAACATTAGTTTTCGGTCGTGATGGTCGAAAAATTCTGCAAACCGCCGGTTTCGATCCGATGCAGGACGGCGAAAAACTGCAGCGGGCGGTCCAACAGGCTGTCTCAGGCCAGCCAGCTCGATCATAGAAATTATTCCGCATAGTAACGATAAGCAAAGTCCCGGAAATTCCGGGACTTTGCGGCTTAGACTCAACTTCTCGCGAATTTCGAAACCGCTGCTGTACAGTGCCTCGTAAAACCCTGTGAACAATTAGGCGTGACCGTCGTCACAGATTATCCGCTCGACAAAGCTTTATGCTTACACATGGCGCAATTGACAGTCATAAGAGGCGGCATTAATCTTCTTGCGAAGTTTTGATGTAATTGGCCGGTATTCAACCGAACAGGAGCGAGTTCATGGCATCAGACACTCTGACAATAACCGACAATCGAACGGGCAAACAATACGAAGTAAAAATTGAAAATGGCACAATCAAGGCGATGGACCTACGCCAGATAAAGACGTCTGAAGACGATTTCGGATTGATGACCTATGATCCGGCTTTCACCAATACGGCCTGCTGCAAGAGCAAAATAACATTTATTGATGGCGACAAAGGCATACTTGAATATCGCGGATATCCCATTGAGCAGCTTGCCGAAGAGAGCACGTATCTCGAGACCGCTTACCTGTTGTTATACGGCGAGCTTCCAAATAAAGCCGAGCTGGACAAATGGGTTTACAACATCACTCATCACACCATCATCAACGAAAATATTAAGAAGTATATGGATGGCTTCCATTACGACGCTCATCCGATGGGGATGTTGATCAGCACGGTGGCGGCGCTTTCCACCTTTTATACCGAAGCGAAAAAGATATTCGACGCTGATTCGCGCCGAATGCAGACCTTCCGATTGATTGCGAAGATGCCTACTCTGTCCGCGTTTGCCTACAGGCACAGTATTGGAATGCCCTATGCATATCCCGATAATGACCTCAGCTATCCAGCCAACTTCCTGAACATGTTGTTCAAGAAAACGGAATTGAAATATCAGCCGAATCCCGTGCTGGAGCGCGCTCTCGACGTGTTGTTTATTCTGCACGCAGATCACGAGCAGAATTGCAGCGCGAACGCCATGCGAAGCGTTGGCAGCTCTGAAGTTGATCCTTATTCAGCAATTGCGGCCGCGGCGGCCGCTCTCTACGGACCGCTGCATGGCGGTGCGAACGAGCAGGTATTGAGGATGTTGGAAGAGATCGGATCGATCAGCAAGGTTCCCGAATACATCAAGAATGTAAAGGCCGGCGAATATCGTCTGATGGGATTCGGTCATCGCGTTTACAAGAATTACGATCCTCGCGCCAAAGTCATCAAGAAACTGGCCGACCAGGTATTTGAAGTCACGGGCAAGAATCCGTTGCTGGACATTGCGCTTGAGCTGGAACGAATCGCACTTGAAGATGACTATTTCATCAAACGCAAGCTTTATCCGAACGTGGACTTCTATTCAGGTTTGATCTACCAGGCAATGGGCCTGCCGACAGAGATGTTCCCGGTCCTGTTTGCTATTCCGCGCACCGCAGGATGGATTGCGCAGTGGGAAGAGATGCTGCTGGATAAAGATCAGAAGATCGCTCGTCCTCGGCAAGTCTATTTGGGATCACAACGTCGGGATTATGTGCCATTAGCGAAGCGCGGCTAACATGTAGCGTAGGCATCTTGCCTGCGTAATTCGGGACTCACGATTCAGGATTAACTTTGGCTACTGGTAAGGTGCGCAGGCAAGATGCCTACGCGACATCAAGCTGTTTCAGCTGATTCTCAATATCCTTTTTGGCCTGTTCAAGCTGCGCGCGATGGCGCTCCGATCGACTTTCGGCAAGCTGCTGTTCAATATACGCAAGCGATAGTTTGAGTGATTTTATTCGCTGCCTGTTTTCAATCTGCTGTGGCGAGAGAACCGGACCATTAGCCGCTTTTGCCCGTTCCTCAGCGCTGGCGATTTGATCTTCGACGGATTTGCTTTCCCAACCTCGTGCCATAACACAATCTCAATATTTATTTCGGCGCAGGAACCGGTTTATATCCGTTCTGCTTTAATAGTGACCGGCAGAAATCGGCCTGGCCGGCCAACGCGTAAAAAAAGACTCCGGTGCGATTCGACAGTCCCAGCAAACCGCCGCGAAATTGGTCGACTTCCAGTCCGTATTCAAGACCTTCTTTGTCGAACAATTCTTCGACCGCTGTTGCATGTTTCAGCTTGGTGGCGACAAGAACCAGTTCAAGGTCGCGGTCCGCGAGGTCTTCCATTTTGTGTTTCATCGTGTCACTGCTCACGCTGGGGAGTACGTATGAACATTTCGACTATGTAGTCGTGCAAACAATTATATATCTGGCGCTGAAAGCTCCAGGCGAATCCCTTCTCTTCCAGCTCTCTTGGCGTAAATGTCAGATGATATTGTTCATCGTAAACAGGTTCAACTTTTTCGGAATCGGTGAGCGTAGGTTTCAGCGAGATGGTAATGGTAACGCCATGTTCCGTTTCTTCGGCGGACCAGACAAACAGTGGATGTTCGTAACGATCAAGCTCCCGATTAACTTTGTCCAGCCACTGTCCCATAAGTGCGCAGCCAAAAAATTCAAACGGCGACAAACTCAGAAAAGCCTGTCGCCGTTCTTTTTCGCTCTAGTCAATCGCGAGTCTTTAGCCAACCTGCAATGACCGTTGCAACTCGGGAGACCGAAGTGCTGGCACTTACGCTCCGCTAGCATCGCGATAATATAAAAAATATGTATGCGATGGTCTCTCCCATAGCGGCAGCCGTCCTCCGGTCTCCGATCTCGGATCGTCCCACTTCACCTTACCTGGTGTTTAGTAGTTCGCTGCGGTGACCGCGTATGGGTGGATCCAAATAGCGATCCAACGTACGCGTAAATACTAAGACTTTCTTTTGAAAATGCCAAGGGGAAAATCACGATTTCAAAAGTGGCGCAGACATTCAGTCTGCGCTGACGAATAAACGCTCGGGAGGTTTTAATCGAGACGACAATGGACGATCGGTTAAAGCTGCGTTGAAACCTAACGCAGATTCTTAATAAACTTGCGCACTGAATGTCTGCGCCACTGGTAGCTGTGGTATTATTGCCTCACTATGGCTGTCGAAGTCCCAAAACTTTTAAAAGCCGCCAGAGCGCAGATCGTAGATCTGTTGAAGACGCGCGGCCCGATGAGCGCTGACGAGCTTGCAGCCGAACTGAAGCTTTCTGACGTCAGCATTCGTCGCCATCTTGAAACACTTCAGGAAGCCGGCGTCGTAAAGTTCGATATCGAACGCCACGATCGCGGTAGACCCACTTACAAGTATTCGCTGACAGCGAACGCGGACAGACTCTTTCCTACAAATTATCGTGGAATGGCGCTGGAGATTCTGGTTCAGGTTCGTTCTGCATTCGGCGATGAAGGATTGAAGCGAGTCTTCACCGGTTGCATGAGCGAAATGTTCCTGGACCTTGCTCCTCGATTAAAAGGGCTGCCATTCGACGAGATGATGGAAGAGTTTTCCCGGGCGCTGAACGAACGCGGCTTCCTTACAAAAATCGAAAAGCAGGAAGACGGCAGTTACAAGCTCTCTCAATTCAATTGTCCCACGCTGGAGATCGCGCGCGAGTTCCCGCAAGTCTGCGAAGAAGAACTGCGGGTTTATCGCCAGTTGCTGGACTGTGATGTGTTGTGTGAAACCAGCCTTGCGGGCGGTGAACGCGCGAGTGTCTATCGAATCCTTCCAAAAGACATTCACCACGGAGACACAGAAGCACAGAGAAAAGAACTTTAAAATCTCTGTGTCTTTGTGATGAATCTTTAAGCCTTCAGGTACGAGCGCAATCGCGGTGGAGTAGCGCGACGCACCAGAGCGTTTTTAACCTTCCATTCCGAACCTTCGTCGATGTCTACCAGATGCCTGATTTGTCCGGATTCGAGAATGGCTATCGGCACACCATCGCGATATAAGATTCGATTGCTCAAAAATGAAGTGACGCGGCCGCCAGGTGTGATAATACCGATCAGGTTCAGTGGATCGGCAGCGCTTACTGAAATGAGGGTGCCGTCCTGCGGAGTCTTTCGAATCGAGCGAAGGGTCGTCACTGCCTCGGGTAACGCGAACTGCTCACCCGAAAAACCTGATACGAAACGCCCGCCGCGGATTTCGCCGCGAGCCTCTAGTCTTCGATAAACACGCAGCAATTCTCGCCACGGCAGTTGCAAGCCTTCGCGGTCCAGCAGCTTTCTGAAAACAACTCCATAACGCTTCAACAGAATACGGGCCACTTTCTCGACCTGATCATAACTAAACGTTACGGCCTGGTCTGCTCGCGCATTTCGATTTAGCAGCGTCCATCTGCCAGCGCTGGACATGTCGTAAACAGCGGCGTGACGCTTTCGCTTTGTTGCCGCCTGAGTTCTAAAATTCGAAGGCGTTAGAAGAGCTCGCAGGCCGGTAAAACTATCTGCCGTGATTAAACCATAGGCGACCAGCTCGCCAAGTGATTCCTCAACCTGCGAACGCAGCAATCCGAGACCTTCAACCAGATCGGTAAAGAATGACGCGCCACGGTTGACCAGATATTCGTAAACCGATTGCGTGATTGTGGAGAAGCTCTCTTCGTTTGTTCCGGGCTGCGCAAAGAGTGGATCCCATATCGGCATGTTCTTACGACTGACAAGCGCAATGGGAGTGTTGCGAATTGGACTTGCACCTTTGATCTTTTCTGCCGTTGGTTTTGGCGGAGACAATCTCGCCCAGATTATTTGACCGGTGAGACAAAGATTGTCGAGCCAACCTGGATCGTAATCTGAAACGCGGCTGGGCAATACTTCGCCTTCCCATGCTGCCGCGGCAGTTTCGAAACCTTCGAGTTGTTCGACTATCGCGGCGAGACTTTGAGGACCTTCAACCTGCTGATCGGGAGCGACTTTTTGCCAGGCAAGCAGGAATCGCATGAAATCCGCACTGGAAACCGGTTCAATCTCCTGACGAAGGCGCGTGAGTGTGTAACTATGAATTCTGGCCAGAAGCCGCCGCGCACACCATTCGATCTCTTCCGCGCCGGGTGTGTAACGGCCGCGAAGAACAAATCCTTCGGCCTCGAGTTTCAACAGGGCGTTTTCAATGGCTCGCGCGGAAATGCCCGATGTTTTCGCCAGGTGATTAACGGTGACAGGTCCAAGTCCTTCCATTCGTCCCCGGACCAGCTCGACCATGGCTTCGTCGTAATCCCAGGGCTTTTGCGCGAGGGCTTCCGGTGCGACGATTGGCGGTTCCGTTGTTGAATATTGAAATACGGCCTGGAGTTGAGGCAATCGCTCTGCTGCTACCCACAAGTTCGGACCTTTATCGCCGGTGCGCAGAACTGCGGCACGCTTTTCGTCAGAGAGCGTCTGCAGGAAAAGCCGCCAACTGCCTTCCGTCGATTCCGTTTCGTTGCCGTCAAGGTCGGTAACCAATCGCGGCTTCTGGTAGATTTCCGATTTATAACTTTGATTGATGCCTTCTGTCTCTGTCAAAAAGCCGAGCTCTACAAGGGCATCGTGCAATTCGTCTGCGCTTTCGACCTGTGGCCACGCTTCGTCACGAACGCGCTCAATCGCGGAGAGATCCAGTGTCCCAATTTCGGCGGCGGTTTCAGGATCAAGAAATCGACGGCTCATTACCGCAAGCGTTCGACGCTCTTCCATCGGAGCATCGTCCAGATAGGCATAAGGACGAGCGGTCAGGACTTCAAGTGAAAGCGGCGATGGTTCTCGCAGATCGCGCGCGACCAAAGTCTTCTCGCCTCGTTCCATTGATCGCAATAGATCTTCGAGGCGCTCGATGTCCATCGCTTCGTAGAGGCAATCGTGAACTGTCTGATCAACGAGCGGATGTTCAGGAATCTCTCTTTCTCCTGTGAGATTCTCGGCGCACGCAACCTGATCGGGAAACACTGCACAAAGAATATCTTCAGCGTACATGCGTTGAAGCTGCGGCGGGATCTTTTTTCCTCCCATCCTGCGCAAAACGGCCAGCGCACGTGTGATGTTCCATCGCCATCGTACTTCCCACATCGGTGAGTCGAGCATTGCTTGAGTCAGAATGCCGCGAACGGTGTTCGAGTGCAGATAATGGAATATTTCGTCCAGCGGAAAACTGTGAACTGTGCTGAGCGAGATGATAATTGTATCTTCAGTCGCTGCCGCCTGAAGCTCGAAGTTAAATTTTCGACAAAATCGTTTTCTCAGCGCCAATCCCCACGCACGGTTTAATCGGCTGCCGAACGGCGAATGAATGACAAGTTGCATTCCGCCGCTTTCGTCGAAAAACCGCTCCAGCACTATATTTTGCTGCGACGGCATTATTCCAAGTGCGGCCTGAGCTGCAGCCAAGTACATAGCGATCTGCTCAGCCGCGGCAAGCGACAACCCAACGTTTTCGACGAGCCATGTTACGCCATCTGAAATTTTCAACTCACCGCCGTCACCATCGATAACTTTGCCTAGTTCTGTTCGCAATCGAGAAACGGCAAATGAAAGCTCTGGCGTTCGCGATGGCGCTTCGCCAAGCCAGAAAGGGATTGTCGGCGGCGCGCCATGGGCGTCTTCGACTCGGATCTTGCCCTGTTCAACTTTGATGACTTGCCAGGAAGCATTCCCCAGCTGAAAGATATCGCCTTGCATACTTTCAATCGCGAAATCTTCGTTGACGGTTCCGATTACTGTCTCGCTTGGCTCGAGGACTACCTGATAATCAGCGGTGTCAGGAATCGCTCCACCGGATGTGATTGCCGCCAGTCGCGCTCCGCGCCGACCGCGCAGACGATGATTGATCATATCGTGATGCAGATAGGCGCTGCGGCGACCGCGACGGGTGCTGAATCCTTCGGCAAGCATCCGCACAACTTCATCGAATCTGGCTCGGGTCAGGTTTCGATATGGATAGGCGCGACTGACCATCGCGAACAGATCATCTTCGGTCCATTCTTCCGCCGATACAGCGGCGACGATCTGTTGAGACAGAATGTCCAGTGGAGCTTCAGGGATATTCAGTTGGTCCAGCTCCCCTCTGCCGACGCAATCCAGCAGAGCCGCACACTCAACCAGTTCATCACGCGAAGTTGGAAATATTCGGCCTTTAGGAAAACCGTGAATAGTGTGACCGGATCGACCCACGCGCTGGAGGAATGCGGCGATTGACTTGGTCGAAGCAATCTGGCAAACCAGATCGATATCACCGATATCGATACCGAGCTCAAGCGAAGCCGTCGCGACCAGCGCCTTCAACTCGCCATTCTTCAATCGCTGTTCCGCCAGCAATCGCTGATCGCGCGCCAGGCTGCCGTGATGCGAAGTCACGTTGTCGTCTCCGATGCGCTCGCTCAGATGGCGTGCAACTCGCTCTGCGGTTCGCCGAGTGTTTACGAATACCAGCGTTGTTCTGTGGCTGCTTATCAGTTCAGCTATGCGGTCGTAGATTTCATCCCACACCTCACCGGACATGATTGCTTCAAGGGGGGATTTCGGAATTTCAATCGCCAGATCCAGCTTTCGCTTGTGTCCAGTGTCGACAATGACGCAATCGGGTTTGCCGCTGGCGTCGATCTTTGACGTTCCGACAAGAAACCGGGCGACCTCTTCAATTGGTTTCTGAGTTGCGGACAAACCGATGCGAGTGAGCTTGTGTCCGACGAGATTCTGCAAACGTTCGATTGATAATGAAAGATGAGAGCCGCGTTTGTCGCTCACCAGCGCGTGAATTTCGTCGACGATCAAGGTGCGAGCGGTCTGCAACATGCGCCGCCCACCTTCGCTGGTCAGCAAAATGTACAGAGATTCCGGTGTTGTCACTACAATGTGTGGCGGGCGCTTTGTCATCGCCGTACGCTCGCTTGCTGATGTATCTCCGGTTCGAACGAGCGTGCGTATGTTGACTTCAGGAAGTTCAAGAGCTTCGAGTTCGTGCTGAATGCCTTCAAGCGGTTTCTGTAAATTCTTCTGAATATCGTTGCTGAGCGCCTTTAGCGGGGACACGTAAACGACCTGCGTTTCGTCCGGCAATTCCGATTCGATCCCCTGCCGAATCAAGTCATCGATGGCGGCAAGAAACGCTGCCAGAGTCTTACCTGAACCTGTCGGCGCGGCAATCAGGGTGTCTTTGCCGTCTTTGATCGCAGGCCAAGCCATCTCCTGCGGTTTTGTCGGCGCCGAGTAATGTTTGGCAAACCAGGCAGTTACAGCGGGGTGAAACCGTTCAAGGGTCATGGAGCACGTCCTTCCTGACTCTCAGATTAGTCGAAATCGTCAGCTTTTCAAAGTGGCGCAGACATTCAGTCTGCGCGGGTTGATTCACTTATCTGTTATTTCAGAAGCGAGCGTTTATGAAACAGCGCAGACTGAATGTCTGCGCCACTTTGATTCATCGGTTATGTTGCTCTTCGTAATGGCGCTATAATAGCCGTTTCAATAATTCGTTGTGTTAGGTTGAGAAATTAATGGCTATTACTGAACAAGAGATTTTAGACGCTTTAAGAAAGCATAGCGATCCGGAGCTTGACCGCGATGTTGTGACGCTTGGCTGGCTGCGCGATCTGAAGGTCGATAATGGCAATGTCAGCTTTCGGCTGGTCTTGCCTGTACCGATCTTTCAAAGTAAGCGGCATTTCGCGGAAACATTGGATCGGGCCGTCTCTGCTCTACCAAATGTGAAATCAGTCCGAATCGATCTACAGGCAGATATCCCGCCAGCGCCAACGATTCCCGGCAAAGCCGCAGTGCCCGGGATAAAGCACATCATCGCAGTTTCGTCTGGAAAAGGTGGTGTCGGCAAATCCACGGTAGCAGTAAATCTTGCTGTGGCTCTGGCACAGGCCGGCGCGCGCGTCGGCATCATGGACACAGACGTTTACGGACCGAACATTCCGATTATGATGGGCATCAATGAACAGCCGATGGTGGAGGACAATGGCAAGATCGGGCCGCTGGAGGCTCACGGTGTGAAACTGATGTCGATCGGCTTTCTCAATCGCGGAGATAAACCCGTGATCTGGCGCGGCCCTATGCTGGATGCGGCCGTTAATCAATTTCTTCGCGATGTGAACTGGGGAGATCTCGATTATCTAATAGTTGATATGCCTCCGGGTACTGGCGATGTTCAGCTCAGTCTGGCGCAGCGTGCGCCGGTTTCGGGCGCGGTTCTGGTAACTACTCCGCAGGAAGTCAGTCTTTCCGATGTTCGCAAAGCAGCGAACATGTTCCTGGACATGAAAATTCCATTGCTCGGGATTGTCGAGAATATGAGCTCGTTCATCTGCCACAACTGCAACGATGAGTTCGACCTCTTTGGTCATGGCGGTGGAGAGCGACTGGCTAACAAATACCAGGTGCCGTTGCTCGGCCAGGTTCCAATAACAACGACGATCCGTGAAGGCGGCGACCGCGGAGTTCCAATTGTCTCCAGCGATCCTGGCAACCCATCGGCCAAAGCTCTGACTCAGGCTGCAGAAAAAGTAGCGTTTCAGGTTTTGATCGCTCCAATCGGTCGAGAGATGGAGGTCTAGCGGCTTAGTGGACGCAGAACCCAGATCAGACTTCGAAAACCGCGTCGCGGAAATCCTGGATCAAATTCGGCCGGGTCTTCAAATTGACGGCGGAGATGTTCATCTAATCGCAATTGAAGGCAAAAACGTAAGATTGAAGCTGTCCGGCCACTACATCAACGGGACGTACACGGCTACGTTGATCAGGATGGGCATTGAGCGCACCCTGCACGATCAGCTTCCTGATATAAAGTCGGTAATTTTGGAAAATACGTTTTAAACTCATACATCGACGAAAGAAAACCTCGCACACTACCTCAGAATCTTATCGGAACAGTTCTTGCAATCCAGGAGACGGCACTCCCTGAAATTAATTTCATTAATGGAGAGGTTCATGTCAACCCGAGACTCCGTTAGATTATTTATGCTTTTTTTACTTGGACTTAGCGCTTTAATGCTTTCGCAAGGACCTGTTTTTGCACAAAGCAGCGCTTCGTCTTCTCCGCTTCAATCTCGTACACCGAATTTGTCCATAAACCAGAACAATCAACTTGGCGACGCCTGGCAATTCCAATCTTCTGAATTCAACGTGGGTCCTATGCACACAAACACGACCTCACGGATCGGCGTAGCCAACTCGCTGGAAGATTGGGATGGCGGGCAAGTCAGCAGCGTACCACCTGGAAACAATACCGCAGCGTTGAAGACTCCACTGACGCCAAGGGAAAAAGCAGCATTCGCACTTAAACATGCTTTCCTTAGCCCTAACCCCTATGTCTTTACCGGAATAGCTGCGATTTATACTCAATCACGTGAACACAGCGAACATCCGAAGACGACGGACGACAGAGTCGTTGATGGTCTTTCAAGATGGGCAATTAAATTCGGCACGAACAGCAGTAAGAGACTGATTGGTGACGGGGCATTGCCAATTCTGCTTCACCAGGATCCACGCTATCATCCATCTGGACAACATGGTGTCTGGGCCCGAACAAAATATGCTGTTGAACAGGTCTTTGTAACTTACGGCGACAATGGCGACCTGCAACCGAACTATTCGCGGCTGGGTGGTGGATTCGCATCTTCGGCGCTGGCAAATATATGGGAGCACAGTACGCCCGGACATGATCGCATTGGTATCGGACCAACTTTCGCGCGGTTTGGATCAGGCATCGGCTGGGACGCGTTGAATTTTGTTGTCCTAAAAGAGTTCGGTCCTGATCTGAAAAGGAAGTTCCTGCACAGATAAGGGGCTGAAGGGTATGATCCGATTTTAAGCTGTAACTCTTTTGCACTTTTGAGGTTCCTTTTACACCACTGATTCGTAACTTTGGGCTTATCAATCTCCATCTAACTTATGGCAGGAGATTTGATAAGCCTACTTTGTTCTTAAAGGCAACACTCGATTGATTAGAGAGGGCATTTCGAAAAAAATAGATGTCATCCAAATCCGAACCCATTCAGATTGCAAAAAAGAAGAGCAAGCTCAGTCTGGCTCACCTGCTGCGCCCGCATTGGAAATCATTGACGATTGCGTTCGTCGCGGTTTTGGGAGAAGCCCTGACCGATATTCTTGAGCCTTGGCCCCTTAAGATCGTCTTCGACTATGTGCTGTCGGCGAAGAAAGCCCCGCAATGGCTCAATGATGTTCTGAATGCCACTGTAGGTCACGACAAATTTGCCGTTCTGAACCTTGCGGCTTTTGCGGTAATTCTGATTGCAGTCATCGGTGCGATCAGTTCCTACACAGAGAAATACCTGACGACGACCGTCGGTCAATGGGTTATGCACGACCTCAGACGAACGGTCTATCATCATATCCAACGACTGTCACTGTCCTATCACGACCAGAAGCGTACCGGAGATCTCATCAGTCGAGTCACAAGCGATATCGACGCCATTCAGGATTTCATTGCTTCGGCGCTGCTGGGTACGATGGTAGACGTAATGACGCTGGTCGGAATGATCGGCGTGATGTTTTACCTGGACTGGGAATTCACATTGATTGCGCTTTGTGTAGCGCCGATTTTGTTCGTTGTGGTTTACAGCTACACACATCGCATTAAACAGGCTTCGCGCGCAGTAAGAAAAAAAGAGAGCGAAGTCGTCTCAACTCTCGAAGAAGTACTGTCGTCGATCAGAGTTGTTAAAGCGTTTGCTCGCGAGGACTACGAACAAAAGCGATTTGAAAGAGAAAGCCTGGCAAGCGTCGAAACAGCATTAAAGGCGCGCAGCCTGAAGGCAAAGCTTGCACCGATCGTGGAGATCATCGTCGCCGCGGGGACATGCATTGTCCTGTGGTACGGAACTCGGCTGGTTCTGACAGGCGGATTGACCCCGGGTGCGCTGATCGTCTTCTTGCTATATCTCGGCAGCCTTTACAAACCTATGCGCGATCTGTCAAAAATGACCGACACGTATTCCAAAGCGGTTGTTGGATTCGAGCGCATTAAAGAAGTTCTGGAAACTGAACGAATGGTGCGCGATCTTCCGCGTGCTCGTCACGCTCCGCGGTTTCACGGTAAAGTCGAATTCTCGCACGTCGTTTTTGGCTACAATAAAGACAACCTGATACTGAAAGATTTAAGCTTCACTATTCAACCCGGCCAAGTCGCAGCTTTCGTCGGACCAACAGGGGCCGGTAAAAGCACGATCATCAGCCTGATTTCGCGTTTTTATGACCCATTGTCAGGACAAGTCAAAATTGACGGATGGGATGTCCGCGAGTTTAAGCAAAGATCGCTGCGTCAGCAGATCAGCTTTGTCCTGCAGGAAACACTGTTGTTTAGAGCGCCGATCTGGCAGAACATTGCTTACGGAAAGCCGGAGGCGACTCGCGATGAGATTATCCAGGCTGCTGAAATGGCAAACGCTGCCGAGTTTATCGAGAAACTTCCTGATGGCTATGACACGATGGTCGGCGAGCGCGGGGTAACACTTTCAGGCGGTCAGCGTCAACGAATTGCAATTGCCCGCGCCGTTATCCGCAGGGCTCCTATATTAGTACTTGACGAACCTACCTCTAATCTGGATGCCGCCTCTGAAGAGCTGGTTTTCGATGCTCTGAATAAACTGATGCATGGCAAAACATCTATTGTTATTGCTCATCGTCTAACCACTATCAAACAGGCTGATGTCATATTCGTGGTCGACGACGGGAAAATCGTTCAGCATGGAACTCACGACGAACTGTTGCGTAGCGGAGGTCTCTATCGCGAGCTTTACGAAATCCAGTTCCACAAAGAAGAACAGGAACGTATCCACGCGGTCGGCGACTGATACGCTCCTGCTGTATGTTCAGTAAAAGTCCTCCGTCTCAGTATCGGACCGGAAGAGTATTCAGCTCGTGTATTCTGATCTCGATCTGGTCGGTATAACGTGCGACTTCCATGGGGCTGTAACCTGCGGCCCGGAATGCATCTTCAATCTGATTTCTGGACAACTCTGCCAGTAATCGCCCAAGCCATCTTGCATCAGTCGCAGGAATATCTTTGACGACCTTTTCCATTCGGGCGCGCATCGTGTAGTTCGGTATATCCAAAGCAAATAAGAAGAATGGTCGGCTGTGCATTACAAAATTGACCTCTCCTTCTTTTGTTTTATTTATGAATTTGGTTCTCTCATATCCCTTGAGGTCGTCCTTTGATCTCGTCAATGAATTTCCTGTTTTTCCAAAACTCGCGCCGAGATCGGCCACTACGTAACGAACCTCGCCGTTGGGCTCTTTGTAGATATGATTATTAACTTCTTTCAGGTCCCAGTTGTTGATCAGCGCCATCATTACCTTCAGGCCATTGAATTCTCGTGTTCCAACGAATGGATTATCGAACCAGTTCCAATCACCAACCTCTTTTTCACCGCTGATCTTGCGTTTCAGGCGCGCGCCACGAACAACGCCGTGGGCGGAAACATAGTGATTGCCCCGCTTGAGCTTAGGCATTCCTTCCACCACAATCGTCGGCAAATAATAATCTTCGTTGACGAAATATCCAGCAGCCCACAGAAGCCTGGTTACGGCCGTCTCAGGCCGCGCTTCCTGGCCGAGTTTTATTCTCCATGTCACACCGTTCGCGTCGACGACATCGAACTTTGGATTAGTTCCTTCGGGGTCTTCTTTGACAAACTTAAACGGCCCCTGCGGCCTGTGCTCGGGACCACCCGGACCATAATAAAGATCTCTGCGAGCCATATTGGACGGCCGTCGCCATATAGCAGCGGCACTGCTCTCGGAGGTCGCCTTCTTCGCTTTGTTTTTATGATGACTGGCATCACTGATGACGGGTACCATCGATGCAATAATCGTAAAAGTAATGACGACAAATGCTGACGTTCGATTTAATAAACGCATGGGTTCAGTCCTCCGGAACGAACAGGGAGTGGCGCCCCGAAATTTAACAGTAAATAATTTTTCTCGAACAATTCAGGCAAAATGGGTGCCTCACAACTGGTAATCAGGCGTTTGCCAGCGGAAGGATTGAACTTTGCCCTATAAATAGTTGGCAGTAATTATTAGAATTCAGTCATCTGAATTAACAGGTGATTAACAGCGCGGTCCCCAGACCCGCATGAGAATTAAACCCGGAGTTACTGGTGAGGCTGATCATACAACCCGACGACGGCATCGAGCCGCTGCTTGAAGGTATTAGAAGTGCAAAAAAGAGCATTGAGATTGTTATTTTCCGGTTCGATCGTTCGGAAATCGAAGAGGCGCTGAAGTCCGCGGCCCGCCGAGGCGTTTTCGTGCACGCCCTGATTGCCGCGACGAATCGGGGAGGCGAGCAGCGTTTACGTAAACTGGAGACGCGCCTCCTGGCGGAAGGTATTACCGTGGCGCGTACCGCCAATGATCTTGTTCGTTATCATTACAAGATGATCATAATCGACCGGGCAAATCTTTACCTGCTCGGTTTTAATTATACTTTCCTGGATACTGCACATAGTCGCAGCTTTGGAATTGTTACCGCAGATAAAGATGTCGTGAATGAAGCTGTTCGCCTTTTTGAAGCAGACACGAAACGACAGTCGTACAAATCTGAAGCGGACAATTTCATCGTCAGCCCCGCGAATGCCAGGAAACAACTTGCGGCATTTATAAAAGAAGCGAAAGAACAGCTTCTGATTTATGATGGAAAGTTGACCGACCCACAAATGCTGACTGTTCTGCGGGGCCGCGCAAAGGCTGGCGTCGAGATCAAGGTTATTGGCCGCATAGCGAAACGCAGCGCGGGAATAACTTCACAGAAACTTTCCCGAATGCGACAACACATTCGCGCTATCGTTCGCGACGGAACGGACGTGTTCATTGGCAGTCAGAGTCTGCGAAAAGTCGAATTGGACAGTCGCAGGGAGGTCGGGATCATCATTAAAGACGCAAAAATCGCCAAGCGCATCACGGAGGTTTTTGAGTTTGACTGGCATTCCGAATACGACGCCAAAGAGTCAGCGGCCGAAAAAGTTACCGCAGTCGCAGTCAAAGAGGCCGTGAAAGAAGCAGTGAAAGAAGTCGTCAAGGAAGTCGTCTCCGATTTTGCTTCCAGTAACGGCGTCGATATCCCGGAACAGGATCTAATCAAAAAAGTGGTCAAACAGGCCGTGAAAGAAGCTGTCGAACAAGTCGTTGAAGAGACTGAGCCTGTCGCTTGACGCGCAGCGCGTGAACCCAGACAGGCATCCAGGCCCGCATTGCCGCTGAAATATCAAAGAAGCCATCCCCTGTCTTGCTGATTGAGCCCGCCTGAAGACTATGCAGGCTGGAAGCCCGCGTCGCGCTATACAATGTTTGTGTGATATCACATAGAAGAAAGTGTGGATTCACATAGAAAATTAGTGTGACGTCCTCTATTCAATTCCGCCGTCTCTCAGTTCATATTGCCTCTGCTATTACAGGAGGGCAATATGAAGGGCTTAAGAATCATTTCAACCATTATTCTTACATTCTCGATTTTATTGATTTTACAGAGCCAGGCGCAGGCTCAAACACAAAGCGGGTCTACGGTCAACTATACGATCAATCCATCGATTTTTCCGACCGGTCAGTCTGCCAGCACGCTTCTTTGTGTTTCTCCATCATCGAGTTCAGGGGCATTAACGTTCGACCAAAACGATGTAATCGGCTTTACCTTTGACAGCATACTCGGGACCGTCACCTCTATTACCAATCCTATAATGGTCCATTCTTCAAATCTATTGCCGTCGGATTTCACGGCTCACTTGAATGGCGTAAATGCTAATAAACTCACGATTTCGTATACAAATGCCGCGTCAAAACCTTTCTCGTATGGCGATACGATCTGTGCAAAGGTGACCTTCACGACAAGCGCAACCATTACTTCCGGACTGGTCAGATACTCATCGAAATTCAGTGGCGTAGCAGGTGTAGTGGGCAACCTGCCCTATCTGTCGGTCTCGGTGGTGGATTTCCCCGCGGGACCGCAGGGACCAAAAGGCGATAAGGGCGACACCGGTTCCACCGGACCCCAGGGCAACATCGGATTGACAGGCGCGCCGGGACCAAAAGGTGACACTGGTCCACAGGGACCTCAGGGTGATCCGGGAGTAGGTTTAAACCCCATGCAGGTTGCAACCCTCAAGTGGTATGTGAATCAGACGGGGAGAACATACGACTTTGGATTTATCCCGACTGGTCTGGCATTCGACGGACAGTTTATCTGGGCAGCATCCCTGCAGGTTCAGAGCGCGTGCAAGATACGGCCGAGCGATGGCACCCAAGTGGCTTGCTACGCCGTCGGCAATAACCCAAGAAATCTGGTATTCGACGGCCAGAATATATGGACCGTTAACCAGGGGGACAATACAGTAACGCGACTCAAAGCAAGCGATGGAACCAATCTCGGAACAACAACGGTCGGAAGCCTGCCGTCCGCCATTGCCTTTGATGGAACTAACATCTGGACAGCGAACCAGGGTGATGGCACCGTATCGAAAGTGTCTGCCAGGACTGGGAACCTCGTAGCAACCTACCCGGTCGGAGTTAATCCATCTGCGCTCGCTTTTGATGGCACCTACATGTGGGTTGCGAACAGCGCCCCGTCCGACGTAATGAAGCTGGACATAACGACTGGCGCAGTGGTTGGTACGTTCGGCGTCGGAAATGCGCCCCAGGCGCTGGTATTCGATGGTGCAAACATGTGGTCTGTCAGTAGTAACGCCGGCACGATTTCTAAACTGCGGGCCAGCGACGGAAGCACGATTGGCACTTACACCTTTGGCGGGTCCAGTTTAGGGTCGCTTGCCGCCGTATTCGATGGAAACAGCATCTGGGTGGCGAATGGAAACACCGACAACGTGACAAGAATACGTACAAGCGACGGAGTGGTCCTGGGGACCTTTCCGGCCGGACATATTCCTCTGGGCATCACCTTCGATGGCGTGAACGTCTGGGTGAGTCATCGTCTCGACAGTAATGTACTGAAATTCTAACCCCATTTAAGAAGGCAAACTCACCCAAAGAGGAGCGCAAGATGAAACTAATGAATGCTATTTTGACAATCGCAATGACCTTGTCGATCGCTTTGATCGCGCAAAAGCAAATAGAGGCGCAAACGCAGACTGGACCTTCGGTGATTTTCACCGTTAATCCGTCGATATTGCCGGCGGGTCAGTCGGTAAGTGCTCTCCTCTGCGCGTCACCAGCAAATACCGCGGGCGCTCTCTCATTCAATCAAAACGATGTTCTTGGCTTTGTTGTCAATTCCGGGATCGGATCAGTAACGGCAGTCGACAACCTGATTATGGTTAACTCTTCCACGTTGTCAGCCTCTGATTTTACGGCGAGCCTGAATCAGGTGAACCACAATAAGATTGTAGTTCGCTACAACACAGCCGCAACGAAACAGTTTTCTTACGGCGACACAATCTGCGCAAAGATAACTCTGACGACCAGTCCCACTCCAATTACATCAACCATAGTGTATTCGTCCGCCTTCACAGGCATGGCCGGCGTAATGGGAAACCTGCCATATCTGACAATCTCTGTGGTCAATTTTCCGGCCGGTCCAGCGGGTCCGGTCGGTCCACCGGGACCACAAGGCATTCCCGGAAATGATGGAGCCCAAGGAAACATCGGACTGACCGGACCGAAAGGGGACAAGGGCGATCAGGGTATCCCGGGGCCGCCGGGACCTCCCGGCGCAGGGTTAAACCCGCTGCAAATTGCGACAAGGCACTGGTATACGAATCTTACGGGACAGACATATTCCGCGGGAGCGGCCCCGGCGTCGCTGGAATTTGATGGGAACAATATCTGGGTAATCGGGTCCGAAGTGGTGGCAGGCCAAACGCAGCCGGGCGGATACCTGATCAAGTTGCGAGGAAGCGACGGGGCGAACCTGAATTCTGCTCACGTTGCCGAGTTGTTTGGCTCGGTAATATCTGACGGAGCTAATATCTGGGTAACGGCAACGGGCAACGGGCTATTCAAGTATAGTGGCAGCTCAGCGATTCTTATTAATCCCTTTTTTATTACCGGGATTTCCGGATCGTTAACGACAGCACTGGCATTCGACGGGACAAATATATGGGTATTGCTTGACAACGGAAACACAGTGAAAGTTATTCAACCCAGCACTGGAACGGTTGTCAACACAATTACCGTAGGTACCCATCCACAGGGCATCGTCTATGACGGGGCAAACATGTGGGTGTCGAGCGCGACCGACAGCACCCTGAAACAGATTCGCCCAAGTGACGGCGTGGTTCTGAACACATTTAGCGTTCCTGCTGCAAGAGGCATGGTCTTTGACGGAACATATCTGTGGGTTGCAAGCGGCAGCTCGTTGCTGAAAGTTAGCACGACTGACGGCACTGTTCAGGCATCAGTCACTCTTCCTAATGTGCCCGTGGCCTCGACCTTTGATGGCGCGAATATCTTGACGGTTACTCAACAGAACAAACTGGTGAAGATTCGCGTCTCCGATGCAACTACGCTGGGAACCTTTACGGTTCCAGGTACAAACGCCGGCGGCGTTGTTTTTGATGGATTGAATATCTGGGTGTCGAGCTCCGTGGGACTTACAAAGTTTTGACGCTGAACTAAAGGACTTTCATAAATGGCCTGCTTACTGATAGTCGATGACAACGAGAATATGCGGAGGCTTATCAAGAAAGTCCTGCAGGATTTCGGCACAATCCACGAATGCAGCGATGGAGCAGAAGCCTTCGCTGCCTACACATTGCATCACCCGGACTGGGTGATAATGGACATCCATATGCCAAACGTGAATGGCATTCGAGCTACTCAACAAATCATCGCGGCGTACCCTGACGCTCGAGTCGTAATATTGTCAAAATTCAAAGATGCGGAAACCCGCGAAGCTGCGCGCGACGCCGGTGCGTGCGATTATATAACCAAGGAAGATCTGCTTTCTCTGCGACAGATCGTTCGACCTTGCTAACCAGTAAGAACCACGTTTGACACGGACTGACAGCTGATACTATTTCTTTTTATAAGTCGGTTTGGACAGCATCGGAATCTTCCCTTCCACCACATCGGTCGCTGCTTGCGTTGCCTGGTAAACATTAACGGTCCAGATACGAGTATTGGTTTCTACATTCAAACAAGGGCGACCGATTTGTGTCCGGATCTTGGGTAGCTTCCAATATGTAGGTAGTTGACCCGCCTCCGACAGTTATTGGTGGTCCAGGCACAATCGTCGTTGAAGGAACACCCGTAGTCGAATCAACTCCCAGTTAACAACGGTCAGAAGATTCCCTATACCAGGACAATATCTGCGACTGTCAACTTTCAGGCGGTTGCTACAACAAGGTATTTTTGCAATCATTTGTCTGGATAAGGGGTCATCTTAAGTGACCAGCATAAAAGAACAACCAATCGATAATCGCGAACCAGGCGGCCATATCACAGATCGCATCGTCGATTTTCTCTCATCTATTGGGCTAACGGTCGTAAGATCTGAATTAAACGAGCCAACCCGTTTACCAGGCCTTCACGTTCAGAATGGAACAGTGTTCATCGATCAATCAAAGCTCCAGTATCCCGGCGACCTGCTGCACGAAGCCGGTCATCTCGCGGTTATATCTGCTGAAAAAAGAGAGCAGATTAATGGCGATTTTGGAGATGACATGGGAATGGAAACAGCGGCGATGGCCTGGTCGTATGCGGCTGCGGTTCATCTTGGGATTACACCTGAAATCGTCTTCCACGATGGAGGCTATTTCGGGTGGTCGAAAGCCTTTGTAGAGAATTTCCAGGGTGGTCGTTATGTTGGTGTCCCGATACTGGTATGGCTGGATATGACTGGCGATCCCAATCCGCGTCGAGAGCGGACACTACCTGCTTTTCCTGAGATGACGAAGTGGCTATGTGATTAGCTGCGGCATCAGGGGGATTCAAGCGAATTTCCAATGGGCTCAGCAGGCGAAGCTTACGACAGCGGATAGCCCCTGGCGACTCTTTGAGCCAAGGGAAAGATCGCCCAATTGTTCAGAATCCTTGAAAAAATCGACAGAGCAATCGGACCTGGATCTGTCGCCGGTTTCACTGGCTCTACCGATATGCGGCTGTTACCACGGCTCGCCGCGCGTCCCATGTAGCACGGGCATCTTGCCCGTGTCCTCCAATTGGCAGCCATAGGTGGAAAACGCGCCGACAATATCGGTGTCGTTGTAAAGAAACGGATACTTGTCATAGATGCGCGGGCAAGATGCCCGCGCTACATGGTTCGAACGTATGTATAAGGCCACTCTTGCCAATGCCGTACCAAACCTGCTTTAACCGGGTTATTGATCACATAGGCAATCACGCGTTCCCATTCTTGCTGATTGCGGATTGCGTGATCATAACTTTCGCTCTGCCAAAATTCGCCGCTTCGATCGAGCAGTTTGTTACCTTCCAGGGAAGTAAAACTCTTAATCGAATGCATAATGTGCGGCAAAGAATAGTAACGTTCCTGATTGCGCAGAATTTCCGTTCGCGTCAGGGCGTTATTGTCCGTTGCGATCATTTGCAGGGGAGCTATCACCAGATGAAGGTGATTCGGCATAACGGTGAACGCATCGATTCGATATCTCTTGCCATCAAAAAAATGCAGAGCGTCCATCACTATTTTGGCCACGCGTTCGTCTTTCAACCAGATGGGACCGCTCGTTGATTTATGTAAAGCGCTTTCGATTCGTGAAAACCATCGTCGTCGGATTTCGCGTTCGCGCTTTGCTCGTTCAGATGTCGGTAGATTGTCGGCCTGTTGCTCGAATCGATGTTTCTCTTTCAGGTACCAATCAATAGTTGATCGAGGAATGGAGCCGGTCAGACAAGTGGTAATAAAGAAGGTCCCGCCGAGCGGCTGGTAATGTGGCAGATTTCTTCGATAAAAATATTGGTATTCAATGTCAGGCATCGAGCGGAGATGTAACATGGCCGTCCGGCCTGCGCAAGCCATGTGGCACGGGCATCTTGCCCGTGATCGCTGACCAGCTCAGACAGGATACGAATGAATGGCTCCAACGATCTCAGGCATTCCGCCGGCAGCTTTATTAAATGTGGGTTGCAGAACAACGGATATTTTTTGGTAAAGCGGGCAAGATGCCCGATCACATGTGGCACGGGCATCTTGCCCGTGATCGCTGACCAACTCAGGCAGGAAACGAATGACGGCACAAACGATCTCAGGCATTCCGCCGGCAGCTTTATTAATGTACGTTGCAGAGCAACGGATATTTTATCAGGTAGGAGGGAGTCTCGCGGCTCCCGTCCTCCCACACCACCGGACGTGCGGTTCCGCATCCGGCGGTTCACGTTGAAAGTTGAAACCTTCGCATCTGATCCAGCAATGACACGAGACCCATTCGATCAAAGAATAACTTCGGGAATGCTTCGTTCATGTGTTTAGCCGCCGCATTCCACCACGCACCCCGTCCGTTACCGGCGCTTTGCCAGGCGCGCAGTTTGTCCAGTCCCCGCTTCATCAGTTCTTTTGCTCTGGTAAAAGGTTTCTTCCATTGCCGCCACAGCCGCCCTCGCAGTTTACGTCTGAGCCACTGGTCAAGTTCTTCAAAGATTCCTTTTACCTCTGCCAGCCGGAAGTACTGTATCCAACCCTGCAGAAGTTTGTTCAGTTCCTTGATTACTTGTGGCAGGCTTCTTCCTTTTCCCTCGCGAAAGATCACTCGCACTTTTGCCTTCAGCCTCTTGACGGAAGTCGCTGCTACTTTCAGTCGTGGCTCTTTATGCCACGTCATCGTGTAGCCCAGAAACTTCCGTTCCCAAGGGCGAGCTACCGCGCTCTTTTCCTTGTTTACCTTCAGGCGTAATCGCTTTCCAAGAAACCTACTCACCGAAGCCATTACCCGTTCTCCCGCCTGCTGTGATCGCACATAGATATTGCAATCGTCTGCGTAACGGCAAAACTTATGTCCTCGGCTCTCTAGCTCCTTGTCCAGTTCATCGAGCAGGATGTTTGACAACAGCGGCGACAGTGGTCCTCCTTGCGGCGTTCCCTCTGTTCGCTGGCTTACTGCTCCGTCAACCATCAACCCCGCTTGCAGATATCTTCGGATTAGTCGCAGCACTCGCTTGTCGCTGACTCTCCGCGCTACTCTCGACATCAGTATGTCGTGATTGACTCGGTCAAAGAACTTCTCTAAATCCATATCTACTACCCACCGCCGTCCTTCTGCTACATACTGACGGGCTTTTAACACCGCCTGATGCGCGCTTCGTCCGGGGCGGAATCCGTAGCTCGATTCAGAAAAGTCTGGCTCAAAGATTGGTGATAGTACCTGATATAGCGCCTGCTGAATCAGTCGATCCACCACCGTCGGAATCCCCGGCTTTAGACAAGAAACCGACGGGCGGAAAAAGCAAGAATCTAAGTTCTAGGGACTGAGCATTTTCTGACGTTCCTGAATTAACACTCAACATAATAGGGCTGATGATCGCTTTACGTACTCAAATTTATTCTTTCGCATTCCTTCAGTTGCGTTCGATAATGCGTCCGCAATGTCCGCGCGTATTTGGAGTTGTTGGTGATTATGCTCTGCGATAACCGTAGCTCAGACGGACGTCTAAGGCATTTTCGACAGCGTCAACTCAAAAAACAGTGTGGCGAACGGCTACATCGAAGTAGCCTTCAGATAAGCGATGGCATTATTGAAAGAAGGCGCAGGTAATTTAGAAGTACGGTCACTGAAACTGTTAGCTAATTTTCTACTGACTTTGGGTGCCTCTGAAACCCAGCGAACATAACGCTTGACAATTTGCGGCGCGATGTTATTCTCCAAGTGCAAGCGTGCGATGGCTCGTTACTTCGGGTCTATAGAGACTTCTATTATATCAGCTGTTACGGAAGATCTCAGAGTTCTCGTTAAGCGGAACTCCAGTCTTTTTTGATCCGCAGGTCTGCCAAGTTCATTCTGTGCTTCGTCATGTTAATTTAGCTAGGATTGCAGAGTTTATTATCGAACCACCCGGGCTTGAGTCGAGAATTTGGGATATTCAAAGGTAGACTTATGGCAGGACTCAAAATTAAAATACGCGACTTATGGGGTCAGATCTTACATCTCAGCTTATTTCTTCTGATCCTTCTGCCACTTGCGTACTTAGCCATAATATATTTTACCAGTGGTAGCGTGACGTTAAATAAAGCGAAGTTTGTCGAGGAATCCACGAAGATATTCGCCTCCTTTGTTTTATCAATCGCTGCAGTAGGCACATCGCATATTTCAGAAAATATCAAATTTCAGCGAAAGGCCTCGGCCATGAGATTAACGGCAATGCAACAGTTGAGTCATGCTAAGAATAATGCTAGCGCCATAATGCTTATCGACTTGCCTCCGCACTCTGATAATGAGTGGGAGGAAAGACGGCAATTCAGAGAAATCAACCGCAGCCTTGATACAGACCTGCGAGAACTCGCTGGAATTCTCTCAGCGTGTAACCAAAAACTTCTCAATGCCGAACCTGAAGTGTCGCAGTTATTGAGCAAGGAAATAGATTGTTTCACTAATATATTGCAGAATCTTAACACTTACCAAGCCACGTTGGCGCAAACTCATTTTATCGCTTTTCGTGGCGCGCTTGAGAAGTTGCTCCTTCAGTTATCGCCAGAGAGGATCGAAAATGTATAAACCGCTCAGAGATCTATGCTCAGCAAGCACACGAACAACGCGGACGCATAGCCCATTAGATAATATCGCAACTAAAATGTTTGATGGGTCGAGAGGGCTATCGTTTGTTCAAAGTTGTAAGCCTCCAGAAAAGAGGTATGGAGTACAAGTAGACGAGAAGTTCTTGCATCACAAGAACGATCTGCTTGATGCTTTTTCGAGTGAGTACGGGCCTAACGAGCAATATCTGATAAACAAAATCATCTACTCTCCTTACAACTTACTGTACATTGTTGGCGGAATCGGTGTCGGAAAGACGTCGTTTTGTCACTTTTTTATAACACGCGTCCTGCGCTTGATTCGGCATGCCGATTCTGAAAACTTGGCCAAGTGTCCTGCCCCGATATATCTCGACCTATTGGACTGGGGTGAAGCCTTGTTTACTGAGAATGACTTTAATAAAGCTCAAGAAACATTTTCGGAGGCTCTATGCAGTAGGGTCGAACATGAATTGGAAGACAAAAACTATTTGCAACTAGAGGAGGAAGTTGGAACTGTCTGGGAGGAAATCATTAATGCCGAAGCAAGTACGTATCATAAAAACGCCGCGGTTTCGTTTATTCGAGCAAGGTTAAGAGATGATGAGGCTGATTCAACTTCTCTTAAAAGAAACTATGCGTCAGCAATAGATAAACGCAAAGCCATACGAAAGGATTTAAAATCAGACAAGAATCTACGAAGGTTTTATCTCGCCACCCTCTTAAGCTATATACGTGAACGATTTTATACAAACCACCCGTATTGTTTACTCATCGTCATCGACAATATAGACCGGGAACCAATGATGGTACAGCAAGCGGTTAAAATGGTTATTAAGCCGTTTGCAAGGTTATCGAAAACAAGAATCGTCGTTACAGCCCGGCAAACTACCTTTCACCAAACCTTTGATGACGGAGTATCCGAGTTGTATGACATAGTTGCATATTGTGGTCCATCCCCGGCGGACGTCATTCAAGGCAGAATCAACGAGTTCTTGTCTCAATTTAATGATTACGGTAAATTTTATCCACCAACAGAACTTCCAACTCTAGCAACAGGAATAAAAACTCTCAGGGACGCGAATTTTTCTCGCGACTGGTTCACTTCGTTCTTCTTAGCGTTTACAGGAAGAAGCGTACGGAAGGCTTTGATAATAGCTCAGCACTTGATCGACAACAGCGTTTACGATCCTTATGAAATCGGAAAGTCTGGTGTTGAAAAATCGGGCCCGAGCAAAAATGATATTATCCGTGCAATGATCATTGGTAATCAAGAGACATATACTTGGACTCCTAACGGCATTATTGACAACCTGTTTCAGGTTAAAGAGCAACCAGCGGCGGGCTATCTTATTAAACTTAGAATTTTAAAGGCAGTCTTAATGAACGATGACAGGGGGATGAAGCTAAACGCTCTTGTGTCACTTCTCACTGGTTTCGGGTACAACTTGGATCTTATATTGGATGCCCTCAATGAGATGCTTCTTAAGCCAAAGAGGTTACTCTGGTCAGATGCGGTGCGTGAGTTTACATCACAGGACGACATAACTAGGCTGTCGAACTCAAAGCTCTTTATCGCATCAGCTGGGCATGGATACGCTAAAGTACTTTACAAATCCGTTCAGTATATCCAAGAAGTTATGTTCGATACTAATGTACCAATTGAGATCTTTGGGCGTGGCTATGATTATAGGAAACTGGAGGACCGTCTAACCTTGGTGTCTCGATTCTGCGGCCTACTGTTGGAGGCTGATATGCGAGAGATGAAATTATTCATCAACTCCCTTGGAGCGGATGCTTATATTAGGCATTTTGGGAGCGCGATTCTCTTAGCAAAAGAAATTCTTCTATCTGTACAATATGACGTACAAGGATTATTAGGTTTTCTTCTTGAACATAGACGTGACCCAGCAGAAAGTTTCCAGTCTTATGTAAGATCATTAGGGTCATATTTTGAAGATCGAACTTTAATTGTCGAAAATTTCGAAGCAGAAATATTCAAGAACGGTAATCCCTAATCGTTTTGCGGTATCGTCGCAGCAGTGTCTAATCACACTCGCGAAGCGTTATTGAAGACAGAACGTCCGCGAACAAGGCAAGTAAAAGCATAGTGACGCATTTACTCTCCTGAACGGAGCTGACGAGACGTCTCTTGTTGAGAGGGAGCAATACCCATTCAATATCAAACGGACCGGCACAGGTCTACGTCACCGTCAGCAACTGATCCCACTGCGTGGTGAAGCACGGCGAGCGGTGCTCGAATTTGTGTTTCCATTCTTGCTCTTTATTGTCCGTACCGGTTATCGCGAAGCGCAGGCTGTCGCGGCCGTAGCGCTCGTTTATTCGGTCCACCAGCTTCATTACTCGGCGCTGACGCTCTGTCTCCTGCTCGCCAAAGATTCTGATCTCTGTCGGTGCGCTGGGCTGCAGCCAGTTCAGTATCACACCCGCTTTCTTGTAGCGAAACCCTTCCTTGAATACTCGTTCCGCTAGGCCGAGCGCCGCGTGCAGCAGTTCCTGCGTTGAACTGGACGCGTAGAGCAACCGCTCCGTCTCTGCGTGCTCGTACTGCGGCTGGTCCGGGCGATGCTGGTTCGTCCTCATAAACACAGTCACGGTGCGCGCCTGCAGGTTTCGCTGGCGGATCTTTTCGGCCGCTCGCGCTGTGAAAGTCGCTATGGCCTGTTTCATGTCAGAGAGCGTTTCGATCTGTTTGCCAAAACTGCGGGAACAAAGCGCGCTCTTTTGCGGCGTCGCGCGCGGGTCAAGTCCCTGACAGGCGATGCCGCGGAGCTCTTTCGCCAGGCGCAGTCCGTTTATCCCCATCTGCTGTCCTATCCAGAAGTCGGGCAGGTTGCGAAAATCGAGAGCCGTCACAACATTGGCGTTGCGCAGCCGTTTTCCATGCTGGCGGCCGATGCCCCAGACCTCTTCAACCGGAGTGCGCGCAAGAGCCGCTTCGATGTGGCGAGGGTTCGTGAGGTCCAGAACGCCACGGGCCTTTTCGCTTTTCTTGGCAATGTAATTGGCGGTTTTCGCCAGGGTCTTTGTCGGCGCAATGCCGACCGAGACCGGGATGCCGGTGTGCTGATAAATCTTCTCCTTAATCGCCCGGCCAAATTTACAGAGCGGTTCAGTATGACCGTTCAGGGTGAGGAAGGCTTCGTCGATGGAATAGATTTCCATTTCCGGGCACATTTCGCGCAGGGTCATCATCACTCGGCGCGACATATCGCCGTAGAGGGCGTAGTTCGAAGATTTCAAAATGACGTTGTTACGTTCGATAATGTCGCGAGCCTGAAAAACGGGAATGGCCATTTTGATGCCCAGGGCTTTGGCTTCATTAGAGCGCGATACGATGCAACCGTCGAGGTTGGAGAGGACTACGACCGGTCGGTTGCGCAGAGTGTGGTCGAAGACGCGCTCGCACGAGACGTAAAAATTGTTGCAATCGACCAACGCAAAGATGTCGGACATGGGCCACCCATCGATAGAGAAATATAAGCGAAACAAAGTTCCGGCGCAAGATGAAGAGGGATTATGCGGCGACTCGTCGCCGCTAAAGGAAAAAATCTTTCTTTTTTGAGCCAACAAGTCGGATCGCGCCAAAGCGGCGAGAACTCGCCGCACTTCATACTTCCAACCTGTTGTTGTGCGTTTCGACTTTACTGTAGAACGCCTTTGGGAAGATTGCATCAACACAATCCTGAGATGATCGATTTAGCGCGTATGCTCGGGCGCACGCCATCGGCCGTAGCGATGAAGAAATTTCCAGCGGCGGAGCCGCGAAAGAATATAGGTCAGCTTCCGGTGGGTCATAAACGCCACCGCCCAGCAAAGCGGGATAGCCGCAGAAAGTCTTAGTGTGCAGCACGCGGTTCGAAGTCGTCGCGCAACGCGCGCGATTGCGCACGTGTCGGAACACGCGTGTTTTGGATTTACATTCGCGTTCCTAAGGCTGGCGCAAGCGAGACGCATACGCCACAACTGCATTCGTCGAGGTTGTGGTGACAATCGGCCCATCTGTAACGAGAGGTGCGCGGGCTGGAAGCCCACGCTACATGGCTATACAGGGTTATTCGTCGCGCAGCGACTTGAGTGGATCGATTTTGGCGGCTCGGCGGGCCGGGAGGTAACAGGCTATCATTGCCAATATCGCCAACAATAACGGCGCGCCAGCTAGCAAACGCGGATCGTTCATACCTACGCTCAACGACTCGACAAATTCACTGGCCGCGGCAGAAATTATTTTCCCTAATATGACCGCGCCGATAAAACCGAGAACTGTTCCGACGCCTACCAAAGTCGTGCCTTCGCGCAAGACCAGACGAAGCACCTGAGCTTTTGTCGCGCCAAGCGCTACGCGAATTCCGATCTCTTTGCGACGTTGCGCCACGGCATAGGCCGTAACTCCCGCAAGACCAATTGCGGCCAGCACCAGACCGAATATTCCTATTCCGCCATAGGTGTCGATGGCGAAACGTTCGGCAGAGCGGCTGCGCTCCAGATACTCACTAAATGTTCGCACATTAAATATATTCAGGTTCGGATCGATGGTGGCTATCTCCCGTCGAACGTCAGAAAGCGCATCGGTTCCGCTCTCTGCTCCCTTTTCCGGCCGGACCATCACGACTATGCCTGCGGCCGGAGGTCTGGCGAAATCGCGATCAGTCAGCGGCACGTAAACTATGTTTTTAACGGCCAGTCCGGCGCTCACGTTGCGGACCGTTCCGACCACTTCGTAGATATTTTTGTCGTCGCGGATACGCTGTCCAATCGCATTTCGATTGCCGAAAAAGCCGCGCGCAGTGCTCTCGTTCAAAATGATCGGCAAAGTCTTTGAGCTGTCCGGCTGAACCTTCTGGTCCGTGTCGGTGAAGTCGCGACCGGCGACGCTCTCATCCAGCGCCGCAAAATATCCCGCGCCCACCGTCTCCTTGACTGCCGATATCTCAACGTGCGAATCTTCTGCGGTGAATGGCGTCGGGTCGTCCAGATCCTGGATTGAAAATGGAGGCTGCGCGGCAAAGGCTATGCTGTGGGTCGCTCCGGAGCTGTTCAGGCGGTCGGGAAGCTTTTCGAAAAAAGCTATGGACTTTTCCGAAGTGTAGCCCTGCCGCATCGGGTCGATCGAAAGCATGTACATTTTGTTCGGATCGAATTTCGTTTTGACCGTGCCGACTTCGCTGATCCCTATCACCAGGAAACCTGTAATCAGCAGCAGCATAAGCGATCCCGCAACCTGCGTTACCATCAGCAAATTGCGCATGCCGAAACGCCCGTATCCGCGCAACGCGCCCGCTGAAGTTGCTTTCAGTGAGGAGACCAGATCGGCTTTCGTGACTCGCAGTGCCGGCAAAAGGCTGAATCCGACGCCGCACGCCACCGACAGGGCGAATACAAAGACGACGGCATGCCAATCCGGGATGAAGTCCCGTTCGGTGGGAATGGCTGACGGCTCTGTTATCTGGGACTTCAGCACACATAGCGCGTACCCAAACGCGAAGCCCGCGAGACCGCCCAACAGCGAAAGCAGAATGCCTTCGGTCAGCATCTGGCGGATGATTCGAAAACGACTGGCTCCGACTGCCAGTCGGATTGCAAGCTCTTTCCGGCGATTTGCTCCGCGCGCCAACAGCATATTGGCCAGATTCATGCAGGCGATGGTCATGATCAGACCCATCAGCAAAATAAAAAAGCCCAACACTATCGGTTTAATATCCCTTGGCAGTGGCACGACCGTTCCACCGGGAACCAAAGTCACGTGCTTGCCTTTGTCGTCGCGAATGGCTTGTGATGCGTCTTGCTGATCAAGATTGCGAGTGATCGCGTCAAGGGCCGCTTCGGCAGACTCGATTGTGACTCCGGGTGCCAGGCACAGGAACGCGAGGAAGTCTCTGGCGCTGCGCTGATGAAGAACATCATTGGCGAGTTCAGGGGCAACTGCGGCCGGCGCGGTGATGGGAACAAATATTTCAGACGGATTTATCGGAAGAACGCCGTTGAAATCTTTCGGGGTGATTCCGACAATGGTCGCGGGTTGACCATTCACACGAATGGACTGTCCGATCACATCAGGCGATCCTTTGAGACGATTGCGCCAGAAACGATCCGTGATTACCACGACCGCGGCGTTGCCGGGTTTGTCCTGATCGGGGTTGAGCACACGCCCGCGCGCGGCTTCGACGCCCAGCACCGTAAAATAATCCGGCGATACGATTTGTCCAAAGACGCGCTCTGGTTTTGCACCGACGTCATTTTGCAATGTGATATTGAATGGAACGCTGGGCTCGACTGCGGCGACTCCGGTGAAGAGGCTCTTTTGATCGCGGTATTGTTCAATGTAGTAATACGATACCGGCCTTTCAGGCAGTACCAGGCGACTGGCGTTTGCCGCAGGCAAAGCTCGAAGCAGTAGCTGCAACTTTGCACTGTAGACGTATGTCGTCAGTCCCATTCCGATGCCCATCGAAACGATTCCGACAAGAGCGAACCCGGGCGATTTGACCAGACCACGCGCTGCATAGCGAAGGTCCTGACGCATTTCGCTCAAATACTCGATAGGCAATCGCATGGCTATGTCCAGAACAAGGCGAATCAGACCGACGATGCCGTGTCGTTTGGCGATATCTTTGACCATGTCTTCACCGAGTTGGGTCATTTCATAGCCATAAACCATTTTGAATTCGTGCGGGAAAGCGCGGGCTAATCTGACGTAGAGACTGAGTGCGAAGTTCATCCGGTCACCATGCCTTGTTTCACCTTTATCATGCGAACCAGTTCCTGCAGGCGTTCGGATTCAGCATCGAGCACTCGCTTGCCGAGCGAGGTCAATCGGTAATAACGGCGGCGAGCGTCGTCATGTTCCGGCGCAGGGCGTTTGTCGGATTCTTCGATCAATTCGGCATCGATCAATCGCTTGAGCGAGCCATAGAGCGTCGCCGGCCATAGTCGGATTTCACCGTGGGTGCGCTCAAAAACTTCTTGCATAATTCCATAGCCGTGCTGTTCGCCACCCGCTAGCGACAGCATGATGTGAAACCATTGGCTCTTGAGCGGAATGAATTTTTTAATGTTCATCTCAGTCATAAAACTATATATTGATTCATATATAGTTGGATTACATAGCTAAGTCAAGTAATCATTACGATTTGATATCTAGCCGCGTCTTAATTAATATTATTCTTTATGTTTTATATATTGGTCTGGTTTATAAAATCATGAGCAGGACCGCTACAGCAAACACAACAGTCACTGACCTTATTGGAAATACTCCGCTGATAAAACTGGCCAGGGTCACCGCAGAGCTTGGCGCTGTTGAAATATATGGAAAGGCTGAGTATTTCAATCCAGGAGGCTCTGTCAAAGATCGCCCTGCCCTGAATATGATTCTGGAAGGCGAGCGCACCGGCAAACTGACCAAAGACAAGATCGTTCTGGATGCGACATCGGGAAACACCGGGATAGCTTATGCCTGGATATGTGCGGCACGGGGATATAAGGTTAAGCTTTGTCTGCCCAAAAATGCCAGCGAAGAGCGCAAGCGGATTCTAGCGGCCTATGGGGCTGAGCTGGTTCTGACCAGTCCGTATGAAGGCTCTGACGGAGCAATTCGAGAAGCCAGACGGTTGTACGCCGAAAATCCTGACCTCTATTTTTATCCTGACCAGTACAACAATCCGGCAAACTGGCGGGCCCATTACGAGACGACAGGACCAGAGATTTACTCGCAGACTCGCGGACGGATTACGCATTTTGTGGCGGGACTTGGCACAAGCGGAACGTTCGTCGGCACCGCCAAGCGGTTGCGAGAGTTGAACCCGAGTATAAAATTGATCTCGATGCAGCCTGATTCTCCGTTTCACGGCTTGGAAGGGATGAAGCATATGGCTTCGGCAATCGTGCCCGGAATCTATGATCCGACGATCGCCGACGAACAGATGGAAGTCAGCACCGAAAAGGCTCATCGAATGGTTAAGCGCCTGGCGCGCGAAGAAGGGCTGTTTGTGGGCGTATCTTCGGGAGCGAACGTTTACGCCGCCATCGAAATTGCCAAAAAACTCTCATCAGGAATCGTGGTTACAATTCTGTGCGATGACGGCAGTAAATATTTGACGGACAAGTTCTGGACAGAAGAATGATAAAAGTAACGCGAGAACTGCTTGATCGAATACGTCAGCACGGTGAGCAGTCGTATCCGTACGAGTGCTGCGGGCTGCTGCTGGGAAAGATGATTGAGGGAACGAAGGAGTTGGCCGACCTGCTGCCGATTGCTAATTCTCGCGAAGACGAGGCCAGGCACAATCGCTATTTGATTTCTCCTGGGGAGTTTTTGAAGGCTCAGCGTACGGCTCGCAGTCGCGGTCTGGATATTATTGGTTGCTATCATTCGCATCCGGATCATCCGGCAAGGCCTTCGGGATTTGATCTTGATCACGCGACTTTCCCGTGGGATTCATTTATCATCACGGCGGTTGAGCGTGGCAAGGCAATCGATCTGAACTCTTTCGTGATGGTAGAGGATCGCTCGCGATTCGATAGCGAAGAGATTGTGGAAACATAGTGTTCTAGGAGAAATTAAGATGCCAGCAAGAATCTTTATACCGACTGCGTTGCGGCAATATGTCGGCAATGCAGAATCGGTTCAAGTCCGTGGAGAGACTGCAGGTGAGGCTATCAATGATTTAATCACCCGGTATTCGGAGTTGAAGAAACACCTGTTCAATGACGAGGGGAAACTTCGAAGCTTCGTCAACTTGTACGTCAACGATGAAGACATACGTTACGGGCAAAATCTCAATACCCCAATCAAAGAGAACGACGAGATTAGTATCATTCCGTCAATCGCAGGCGGATCGACGGCCGTGGATCAGGCTCAGGATGTGGAGCTTAGCCGCGATGAAGTGGCTCGGTACAGCCGTCACCTGATAATGCCGGAAGTTGCGTTGGAAGGTCAGAAAAAGCTGAAGGCGGCGAAGGTGCTTGCTATTGGCGCAGGCGGACTAGGCGCTCCGTTGACGATGTACCTTGCTGCCGCGGGCGTTGGAAGAATCGGACTGGTTGATTTCGATGTTGTCGATTCCAGCAATTTGCAGCGTCAGGTGATTCACGGAACCAAAGATGTCGGGCGACCAAAGCTGGATTCTGCCAGAGATCGTTTGTTAGACATTAATCCGTTTATCAGATTCGACGGTTACGAAACCAGGCTCTCTTCGGAAAATGCTCTGGATCTGTTCAAAGACTATGACATGGTCATCGACGGCACAGATAATTTTCCGACGCGGTATCTTGTGAACGATGCGTGTGTTCTGTTGGGAAAACCGAACGTTTATGGCAGTATCTTTCGTTTTGAAGGGCAGGCTTCCGTTTTCTATGCAGAGCAGGGACCGTGCTATCGCTGTTTGTATCCAGAACCTCCTCCGCCAGGACTCGTTCCGTCGTGCGCGGAAGGCGGAGTGCTGGGGATATTGCCCGGAATCATTGGTGTGATTCAGGCGACAGAGGCGGTGAAGCTGATCATCGGCAAAGGCGATCCGTTGATCGGCCGGCTGCTGTTGTTCGATGCATTGAAGATGAAGTTCCGCGAGCTCAAGCTTCGCAAGAATCCGGATTGTCCGATTTGCGGCCCGAACAAGACGATTACAAAACTGATCGATTATGAACAATTCTGCGGAATTACACCGCATCAGGAGACATCCATGAGCAACAACGCGAGCAGCAACACCGATTGGGAGATTACTCCTCAGCAATTGAAAGAACGACTGGACAAAGGCGACAAGATCACAATCATTGATGTGCGCGAGCCGCACGAATGGCAAATCGCGAATCTGGAAAAGTATGGGGCAAAACTGATCCCGCTAGGCACGGTTCCTGACAGAGTGCATGAACTGAACAGCGCCGATGAAATCGTAGTTCATTGCAAGATGGGCGGCCGAAGCGCAAAGGCTTATGAATTCCTGAAACAGGCCGGCTTTAAGAAGATCCAGAACCTTCGTGGCGGAATCACAGCCTGGGCCGACACAGTCGATCCATCCATGCCAAAATACTGAGGATCGAATCGGAGAAACGGTGAAACGGAGACGCGGAGATAGTCACCGATTCTCCGGGTCTCCGTTTCTTTTTACTATGCAGAGACTCACTATTACTGAACGTGTTCGCTGGAGCGATGTCGATTTTGCTGGCATCGTTTTTTACGGCAGCTACATTCGATTCCTGGAGATTGCCGAAGAGGATTTGTTCAGAACCGCTCTGCAGATGACATCGATGGAGTTGTACGATCGATTTAATATCTGGCTACCGCGAGTTCAGATACATTGCGATTTCCGCCATCCCGCTGGACTCGATGAACTGCTTAATGTCGACATCTGGGTCAAACGTTTTGGAGGTAAGTCGGTAACTCTTCAATTCGAAACGAGAAAAAAGGCGGATGACACATTAATCTTTGAAGCTCATACAACCGTGGCCTGCCTGGATCGCGAAACGCGAAGAGCGAAGTGGATGCCGGATGAGATTGCCGTTAAACTTGCTCCTTTCGTTGCACAATGGGATCGCCCGTTGCCTGAAACCCAAAAAAGCTAGCTGTACCATTCCTATTGCAGCCTATTAAGGCTTTTGATTCTTACATTTAATTCAAAATTATTAACAGGAAACTAAGCCCTGCTCGTAACCGTTAAATATTAGGGCAAACGTTGGGGAAAACGTTTGCTATACTCGAAGTATCTTGTTGGCGCGGGACGCCGATATTGGCTTTGACGATATGGATCAAAAAGAACGTCTTCGTGCCATTTATGTAAAGCTCCGGACTTTCCCTCGCATTTTAACGGTAACCATCGCGTTGCTCCCGTTCGTTGTCTCTTTTTTGCGAGATCGAAAGCGATATATCTGGCGCGGAACGCCTCGGATCCTGAATCAGGAACAGCACAGTCGTCGCGCGCATCGGCTGGTAAGCGCGTTCGCGTTTTTGGGCCCGACGTTCATAAAGCTCTCGCAAATATTCGCCATCCGCGAAGACATTCTGCCAAAACTCTATGCTGATGCTTTCAAGCGACTGTTAGATCAGGCCAACGTTGTCGATTTCGAGAAGATCAGGCATTTGATTGAGACTTCGACGGGAAAAACGCTCGAGCAGCACTTTGACCACTTTGATCCTGTGCCTCTAGCCTCCGCGTCTATCGCGCAGGTTCATCGCGCGACTTACAAAGGCAGAGATGTAGTAGTTAAAGTGCGCCGGCCCGAAGTCTGCTGGCTGATCGAGCAGGATCTGACAACCATCGATTTCCTGCTTGGTTTAATGAAACGATCCTATGGGCATCACGCTGTCTGGCGCGGATTGAATACCATTCTTACTGAATCAAAGCGCATGCTGGCGCGGGAACTCGATTTTCGATGCGAGGCCGAAAACGCTGAGCGGATTCGTATCGAAAACAACAATCCGAAACTGATCATTCCGCAAATTTATCACGAATGTACTCGCGAAGATGTTCTGGTGCTGCAGTATTGCGAAGGAATAAGAATCGATCGCACGGACCAGTTGATCGCGCAGGGGACAAAGCTGCTGCCATTGATGGAAACATTGATGGAGATTTTTTTGCGCCAGGTTCTGATCAATGGCTTCTTCCACGCCGACCCGCATCCGGGAAATATTCTTATTGATCCTCAGGGACGCGTGATCCTGCTGGATTACGGTATGGTGGAACAACTGAGCCAGCAGATGCGCGATGACATAATCGAATTGATTATGGGCGCGGTGAACAACGACGCAGACATGGTAATCAAGAAGCTTTACGCTGTCGGAATGATCGAGCCGTTTGCTGATCACGAAGAATTAGTAAAAGCCGCCAGCACAATTATCGAGCTCCGCCAGATGCGGGGCATACCGCGTCGCCAGGTAAACATCGCCGTTGAGAGAATCTTCTCTGAAATGCACCAGTTGCCTCGCGTTCACTTGCCAAGCCAGTTTGTCTTTATTATGCGAATGGGGACCTTGCTGGAGGGAATCGCGTTAAAGTTCGACCCTAACTTCTCCACGATTCGCGACGTCCTGCCGATCGCAAAGCGCATCGCTTTCAAAATGATTATTGGCACTGCTCCCTGGCAAAAAGTTGCTAAATACGCATTTGAAATTGCAGTCGATGTAACCAGGAAATCGATTCGCGATACGTTTGGCGAAGATATATTAGAGGGCGCTATCTCTCGTGGTTTGAATTGGTTCCGGAAATCCTTCGCTCCGCCGCCTCTTCCCGCTAATGTTCGATTGTTACCCGCCGCTCCAACGAATTCAGAAGAGTAAGGCTCTATTTCTAAACCAACCAATCAGCAATAAATTCACTAAGCTTTCTGCATACCTATTACGAATCTGCCAATTATGCCGATATTCGCAATTGATTAAGTAGTTGGGACAGTTGTGATCCAGATCACATAGCTTCTGAAACGCGTTGCCGAAACAAAGCTATCGCGTAGCGAAGCCCCGAATAGCCGAGGTCCATTGGTCGATCTGGAATCACCCTAAGTTTAGTAAAGGCAGCGAAACTGCCAAAAGTAATCAGTGAATTTTATGGAATACGTATCACGCGCATTTTCGAACCCGCGTCCTTATGGCTCTATTATCAACCGAATAAGGATCGCAAATATTGTCATCGCAGTCGCTATAACGCTGGCAACGTCGACCGGTCTTTTTGCACAACAGCAACAATCTTCGAAAGACCTTACAGACAAAAGCCTTGATGAGTTAATGTCCGTTCAGGTCACCTCGGTTTCAAAAAAAGAACAGTCGCTCTTTACAACACCCGCGGCAGTTTACGTTATTTCTCAAGAAGACATTCGTCGCTCTGGTTCCTCAACAATCGCCGATGTATTGCGAATAGTGCCAGGACTGGATGTTGCGCGCGTGAACACAAACACCTGGGCCATCACCGCCCGAGGATTTAATGGCCGGTTTTCCAACAAGATGCTGGTTCTTATCGACGGTCGAAGCGTTTACACACAGGAATTCTCAGGCGTCTACTGGGAATTGCAGGACATGATTCTTGAGGATATAGAAAGAATCGAGGTCATCAGAGGACCCGGCGCAACGATCTGGGGAGCCAACGCTGTCAACGGCGTCATCAACATTATTACTAAACGCGCAAGCAGCACGCAGGGCGGACTGGTTACGGCCAGAAGCGGTAACGAAGATCAGGCAATCGGTGGCATTCGCTACGGAGGCAAGATCGGCGATTCGCTCTATTATCGCGCGTACACTCAATACAGCGACCGAACCGGCCAAATTATTCCGTCCTCTCTTACTGCTGAAGGGCCCTGGCACATGTTACGTGGCGGATTTCGTGTAGACTGGCGAGTCAGCGACCGCGATTCGTTAACGTTGCAGGCAGATATTTATAAGAGTAATTCTGAAAATGTTGGACCTTCACTTACGTCCGTCACATCGCCACTTCAGATTGTAAATCAGCCTGTACAATCATCAGGTGGAAACGTTAGGGTCCAATGGGATCGTGTTGTCTCAGCAAAATCTGATTTCAAGCTAAGCTTCTATGTCGACAGAACAAAGCGAAACGACTCCAAGGTTGACGATGGTCTTTACACAATCAATTTCGATTTCTCGCATCATTTAGCGCTTGGAAATCGCAACGATATCGTTTGGGGAGCGGGATACAAATACACGACCGACAATATAGTAGGTAGTTTTGATGTTGTGTTCCTTCCCAAAAAGTTAGCCGAGCATTTTGCGAACGCTTTTGTTCAGGATGAAATCACGGTTGTAGAGAATCGTCTTCATCTAACTCTGGGCACAAAGTTCGAGCGCGATGGCTTTACCGGCTATTCGTGGCAACCCAGCGCAAAGATCGCCTGGACCCCTTCGAATAAACAGACGGTTTGGGCCGCTGTCTCAGGCGCAGATCGATTACCCAGTCGAAATAGCAGAGATATTCTGGTTCACCTGAACACTATTCCGTTGCCTGGAAACAAGATCGGGCTGCTGACTCTGAATGGAAACCCTGACGCCGTTGCAGAACGACTGGTAGCCTATGAGGCCGGATACAGGGTACAGGCCACTGCGAAACTATCGCTGGATATTGCTTCGTTCTACAACGTCTACAACAGGCTTTCGACAACCGAACCCCTGCAACCTTTCTTTGAGGCAAATCCGTTTCCGCCTCATCTGGTAATACCGCTGCAGTACGGAAACAAAATGAGCGGAGACACCTACGGCGCTGAGGTCTCGGCAAACTGGAATGCGACGACATGGTGGAAGCTCAGCGCGGGATATTCCTGGCTGCGGATGCAAATGCACCCGGACCCGACAAGCAAAGACACCACCACCGCCCCAAAGACTGAGGGCAGTGATCCACACCATCAAATACAGTTGCAATCTTACCTCACTCTTCCGCACAGATTTGATCTGGATGCTTCGCTAAACTACGTGGATAAACTCGCTGGCCAGAACACGCCTTCATATGTGCGGATCGATCTGCGACTGGGTTTGCGATTGTCAGAATCATTTGAAGCAAGCGTTGGTGTGCAGAACATGCTGGATTCAATGCACAGAGAATTCGGGGACGTCGAAGCCATTAACTCAGCGCTGATAAAGCGTTCAGCTTACGGAAAGCTGACTTGGCGATTTTAATCAAGCCCTAAACCGCTGGGAATTTGTGACGATATGGATAGTTGATCGAATAGTTGGAACTGTTGTGATCCAGGTCACGCAGGTTCCGCGGCGGTATCTCGATAGGATATAGGGTGAATCTCGTTATTACGCTCCCATAGATCCACCCCTGCTAGAGAGCAGCGAATTACTTGTTTTAGAAAAATGGTTGGCAAACGCCGCCGCAGAATTAACGGAGAAGTATGGGAACTTGTAAAACACTTTTAAATCTCGTCTTTTTACACAGACGTTCAGAAGGGTTTGCAGGGCACTGCTGTTCTACGCGGCAAAAGATCGCAATTGGCGGGCGATTAATTTATGGTGCTGTTGCGAAATTATTCTTTATATGCGTTTTGCTGTCGGCGGGAACGACCGTATTTGCGCAGCAACAACAGAAGGATCTCTCTGATAAAAGCCTTGATGAGCTAGTAAACATACAAGTCACATCAGTATCGAAGAAAGAACAGAAATTGTTTCAAGCCGCAGCGGCTGTATACGTAATAACGCAGGAAGATATTCGTCGATCAGGGCTTTCAAGCATTCCGGAACTGTTAAGAATGGTGCCGGGATTAGAAGTCGCTCAGGTCACTGCAGACTCCTGGGCAATCAGTTCAAGAGGTTTCAACGGTCAATTTGCTAACAAAATGCTGGTTCTGATCGACGGGCGCAGCATTTACACGCACGTGTTCTCTGGTGTTTTCTGGGACCTGCAGGACCTGGTCCTAGAAGATATCGAACGTATCGAGGTTATCAGAGGCCCCGGCGCGACGATTTGGGGCGCGAATGCCGTCAACGGTGTAATCAACATCGTTACGAAGCGGGCCAGCAGCACCCAAGGGGGACTGGTTGATGTAACCAGCGGCAACGAAGACCGCGGAATAGCCACGATTCGTTACGGCGGAAAGATCGGGGAAAGGGCCTACTACCGCGCTTATACCAAATATTCTAACCGGGGCAGTCTGGAGCATCCCACTGGTCCAAAAGCCGGCGACGGATGGGATGCTTTGCATAGCGGTTTTCGATTGGATTGGCAGACCAGTGATCGGGATTCACTCACTATTCAGGGGGATTTGTATCGGAGCGTAGCCGATAACCTGACAAACGAACTTGTTTCCGTATCTCCATTCATAACATCGCCTAACAACTCGGACACTGTATCGCAGGGCGGAAACATTCAAGCCAGATGGGAGCGAGTGTTTTCACCCAGGTCGGATATGACGATTCAGTTTTACTACGATCATGGCCACCGCAGGCAGACACCGGTAGCATGGTCGCAGAACACTATAGATTTCGATTTCACGCATCATCTTCTGCTTGGCTCGCGTCACGATATTGTCTGGGGCGCCGGTTTCAGATCAAACAACGATCAGTTTCAAAATAGCGTCGAAATAGCGTTCATTCCTGCCGCACAGCGCCAGTATATATTCAGTGCCTTTGCGCAGGATGAAATTACAGTCGTCGAAAACCGATTGCATGTGACAGTTGGCTCAAAGATCGAGCACGATAGCTTCTCAGGATTCAATACGCAACCAAGTGTTCGAATCTCATGGACACCCTCTGATCGCCAGACAATCTGGGCATCGGTGTCGCACGCGTTGAGATCATCATCGAGATTCGACAGAGACCTGCGCGATAACTACAGCATTATTCCGATTGGTCCTGGAATGAATGGAGTGTTTGAGGTTTTTGGGAATCCAAACTTCGCGCCCGAGGTGCTTAATGCATTCGAGCTTGGGTATCGCATGCAGCCGAATAACCGAGTTTATATCGATCTTGCGACCTTCTACAACAAATATCGAAGATTAGAAACAATTGAGGTCGGAATACCCGTTTTCCAACCAGATCCCTCCGGTGGTTATCTGGTAGTTCCCGGATTTTTCGACAATAAAATGCGCGGCGCGGCATACGGGGCAGAGCTCAGTGCGACGTGGAACGTAGGTAATCGCTGGAAACTTGTTGCTGGATATTCCTGGTTAACGCTAAAAATGCGTCCTGATGAGTCGAGCAATGATACATCTTCGGCCGCAACAGCCGAGGGAAGCAGCCCGCATCATCAATTTAAGCTGCAATCCTTCTTATCGCTTCCTCATAAATTCGAATTTGATGCATCAATCTACTATGTCGACAAGCTGCCGTTTTATCAGGTGCCCGCTTACACGAGGCTCGACCTCAGGCTGGGCTGGCGTCTCAATGATTCATTAGATTTCAGCATTGGCGGGCAGAACCTGCTCAGCCCCGCTCACCTGGAGTTTGGCGACAATCAGCTCCTGGATGCGGCCGCATTAAAACGAACGGCGTTCGGAAAAATAACATGGCGATTTTGATTTGCGGTATGCCCAAATACAAACTGAAATTTTTCCGTATCGGCTCGCAGGATCGGCGCGAGGTGCGCCTCAACAATCTTTTAAGAAAGCTGATGTCTTACTTGGTTCTCGCCTCATTGCTGACCGGCGCATTTCCCGTGATGAACAATCGCACGACCGGCACATTGCACGCGCAAGCGATCAGTGATTCACAGGTGAAGGCCGCTTTCCTGTATAACTTTGCGAAATTTATTGACTGGCCAGCGGACGCATTCAGCTCTGACAGCTCGCCTATCGTTATCGGGGTAGTCGGCAATGATCCTTTCGGCGGTGCTTTAGAACAAACAACCAGTGGCAGATCTGTGAATGGTCGGCCGATCGCCATCAAGCGCCTGAGACTGGGACAGGATTTGCGCGACTGCCACATATTGTTTGTCAGTGTATCCGAGAAGAGACAGTTGACCGCAGTGATGCTCAGCGTCAAGCAGGCAAGCGTACTGACGGTCGGTGATATGGATGAGTTCATCGATGAAGGGGGAGTTATTCGATTTCTGCTGGAAGGAGATCGAGTCAGATTCGAAATCAATTTGGCGGCCGCGGAACGTGCAAGACTAAAGATTAGCTCGAAGCTCTTATCGCTGGCAAAGAGCGTCAAGAAGAGATAACAGAGTTTTATGAAAAGGCAAATGATCGGCAGGTTATCCATTAAAACCAAATTGATGGCTATCATAATGGCCACCAGCAGTATCGCCCTGCTTCTGGCATGCGCAATATTCATAATTCAGGATTATTTCAGCCTGCGAAAAACTCTTGTGGAAGATTTGTCGGTTCAGGCTGAAATGCTGGGATCGAACAGCACCGCCGCCCTTTCGTTCGGCGATGAAACCGCGGCGGAAGAGACACTGTCCAGTTTGAAGGCAGATTCGAATATAGTCTCAGCCTGCATTTTCGATAAAGAAGGGCGGATGATGAGTTCATATGTGAGACAAGGTGAGTCACGAAACTCTCTGCCCACCGCAGCCCAGCCTGATGGCAGTCATTTTGGACCCGGCAAACTGTTTTTGTTCCGTCAGATTACGCTCAACGGAGAGCGCGTAGGAACAATTTATATTGAGTCTGATCTCAGCGATTTAACCGCGTTGTTACGAAGACTGTTTTACGCCGTTCTAGCCATTCTGGCCATATCGCTTCTGGTCACGTTTGTCCTATCATCAAAACTTCAGCATCTGATATCGCAGCCTATACTTCATCTGTCGCAAGTCGCAAAAAGAGTGTCTGTTGAAAAAAATTATTCTGTCCGTGCGATCAAATCGACTGAAGATGAGATGGGTATGCTGATCGATGGATTCAACGACATGCTGGCCCAGATTCAGATTCGCGATGAACAGTTAAAACGGCACCGCGATGAACTTGAACACGACGTGACCCAACGAACCGCGGATTTGACAACAATGAACGCTGAACTGGTTGTCGCGAAAGAAAAGGCGGAAGAATCCAGTCGAGTCAAGAGCGAATTTCTGGCCAACATGAGTCACGAGATCCGAACGCCGATGAATGGAATCCTGGGAATGACGGAGCTGGTCCTGGATACTGCGCTGACCGCCGAACAACGCGAATTCCTCGAGATCAGCAAACAATCGGCGGACGCGCTGCTAACGATTATTAACGATATTCTGGACTTTTCGAAGATCGAGGCCGGACGCTTTGTTCTGGACCCTCTGCCGTTCAACTTCCGAGACAATCTGGGAGATGTAATGAAAACGCTGGGTCTGCGTGCCAGTCAGAAAGGACTGGAACTGACCTACTATGTAGCGTCGGATATTCCTGAATATCTGATTGGCGATGCTACGCGTGTTAACCAGGTCCTGGTAAACCTGGTGGGCAATTCCATCAAGTTTACGGAAAATGGCGAGATTGCTATTCGTGTTACCACGGCCGCAAATAACAAGAGCTCTACAACGCTGGAATTTGAGGTTCGCGATACTGGCATAGGTATTCCCGCAGAGAAGCGGCACTCGATATTTGACGCGTTTAAGCAAGCGGACGGTTCGACTACACGGAAATACGGCGGAACAGGGCTCGGTCTAACGATCTCTTCAAAGCTGGTAAAGATGATGGGTGGAGTGATCTGGGTCGAAAGCGAAATCGGCAGCGGCAGCGTCTTCCATTTCACCGCGGATTTCGAGATCGATAACGCATACCAGGCCCAGCCCCTGGTAATATCTCCAGCGGAGATGGAAGACCTGCCTGTACTGATAATCGACGATAACCAAACGAATCGTCTGTTCCTGAAAGAGATGCTCAAGAATTGGAATATGAAGCCGATTGCCGTCGAAAGCGGCCAGGCCGCGTTAACGACCATGAGCGATGCGAGATCGCACGGAAGCGTTTTTCCGCTGGTTTTACTGGATGCGATGATGCCGGAAATGGATGGGTTTTCGGTAGCAGAGCGCATCAAACACGATCCCAGTCTGGCTCAGGCGACAATAATGATGCTTTCGTCTGCAGACGCGCCCAGTGATGCATATCGTTGTCACGAACTTGGTATCGAAGCCTATTTGACCAAGCCCGTCAAACAATCCGATCTTCTTAATGCGATTGTGAACGTGCTTAGCGCTAAACCAGGCTTTGTTCAGAGTCGCTTTACCAGCGGGTCGAATGAAGTAAGAGATATTCATTCACTCAAGGTATTGTTGGCAGAAGATAATCCAGTTAACCAGATTGTTGCGATTCGTATTCTGGAAAAGCGCGGGTACAACGTCACTGTCGCCAATAATGGACGAGAAGCTGTTGAAAAGATTGAAAAAGATAAATTCGATATAGTCCTGATGGACGTTCAGATGCCTGAATTGAGCGGACTCGAAGCCACCGCGGCAATACGGGATAGAGAAAAATTAACTGGTGCTCATATTCCAATCATTGCCATGACAGCGCACGCAATGAAGGGCGATCGCGAGCGATGTTTTGAGGCTGGCATGGATGGCTATGTTTCGAAACCGGTAAAGTCGGACGATCTGTTTCACGCGATAGAATCTCTCGTTACTGTCGAACCGCAGAATCAACCGAAACACACTACTGAGCACACCAGTCTTGATCATTTGGTAGACAAAGAGAAACTAATGAGTCTGATCGATAATGACCTTGACCTGTTGAAGGGTATGTCCGAGGTATTTTTTTCCGACTCTGCGCGTTTGATGGAGGAGATTCACACTGCAATCGAAAATGGCGATTGCCGAGCAGTCGAACGCGGCGCGCACAGAATGAAAGGGTCAATCGGTATATTTAATGCTCATGCGGGTTTTGAGGCTGCGGCCAAACTGGAAGAAATGGGCAGGAATGCCGATCTTTCCGGTGCTGATCAAATCTATAACACATTGAAATCAGAGCTGGACGAACTGGTTGGGGACCTGAACGCCATGCTGCGGGAGTCTTCAGTCTGATTAGGCGTTGAATAGGTTCGTACCGTTCCCTATAATTGCCGGTTTGCTTCGCTCATCTTATTCGAGCATATTGCTTCGATCATGAGCAATCCTGGTGATATAGGGATGTAACAATGAAAGTCGGTATTGTTGGTTTCGCGGGCTCGGGTAAAACAACCATCTTCAATACCCTGACGGGTTTGAGCGCAGAGGTCGGCAGTTATGGCGCTCGCGACAAAGTAAACCTTGGTGTAATCAAAGTTCCTGACGCGCGAATCGAGCGACTGGCGGAAATATACAACCCGCGGAAAAAAGTTTACGCGGAGATTAATTTCGTCGATTTTGCGGGTCCGGAAGGCAGCGCCGATAGAGCCGGAGCATCGTCGTTAGACACGAAACTTGTCCCGCAAATGCGCGAAGTCGAGGCTCTGGTGCAGGTGGTGCGCGGATTCGATAATCCGGCACTGAATCTAGCTGTTGATCCTGTGCGTGACGTTCAGAATTTTGAAAGCGAATTAATACTTGCTGACCTCGTGTTGGTTGAAAACCGTCTTAATCGTTTCAAGAAAGAAAAAGCGGACCCGCGCGAGAAAGAAGTTATAGAAAGATGTTTTGCTCAGCTTGAATCACAGCATCCGCTGCGCGAGATGGATCTGAGCGCCGAAGACCAGCGATTTCTTCTGGGCTTTCGCTTCCTGAGCCAGAAACCGATCATGTTCCTCTACAACGTAGGTGAAGTCGGAATCACGGCCGGCGCGCCCGCTACCCTTGCAGAACTGGCGCAGCAAAAAGCACTTCAACTTATAACAATGTGCGGTCAGGCAGAGATGGAGATTGCGCAGCTTGAACCAGAAGAACAACAGGCGTTCCTTGACGATCTTGGAATCAAAGAACCGGCGCGCGATCGTTTCATCAAATCGGCGTACTCCATGCTGGACCTGATCAGCTTCCTGACTGCAGGCGAAGATGAATGTCGCGCCTGGACGATCAAACGCGGGACAAACGCGCAAAAAGCAGCCGGTAAAATCCATTCCGATATCGAACGCGGATTCATAAGGGCCGAAGTTGTTGCTTTTGACGATCTGATCGCATGCGGCAGTGAAGCGAAATGCCGCGAGCAAGGAAAGCTACGGCTGGAAGGTAAAGAATATACCGTCGCCGATGGAGACATCATCAATTTTCGCTTCAACGTGTAGCTACAAACGAGAATTCACCGCAGAGACACAGAGTAAAAATGCTTTCTCTGTGTCTCTGCGGTAAATCGGTACAATGCGGTCGAGTTCCGGAGTTGACAGACGTCTTTGGACTCAAATATAGTCGTGGCTCTCAACCAACAGCGAAAACTTCTTTGGAGATTCCGATGTCAATTACGGAATTCAGCAACCCCAGTCTCAGTCCACTAATCAATGCCGAAAAGCTCCAGACGAGAATCAGGGAAATAGGCGAGGCAATCACACGCGATTATGATGGCAAAAATCCTCATTTGATCTGCGTTCTGAAAGGCGCGGCGATGTTTCTGGGCGATCTGATGAAGACAATCGATCTGCCGCTGACGGTCGATTTCATAGCCGTCTCGAGTTACGGCAAAGAAAAGAAGTCATCGGGTGAGGTTCAGGTTGTTAAGGATCTGGGTGAAAGCCTGGAAGGTCGCCACGTTCTGATTGTCGAAGATATTCTTGATACCGGATTAACGCTGAATTATTTGATTAATAATTTTAAATCGCGAGGTCCGGCTTCGATTAAGATTGTCGCCCTGTTAAATAAACCCAGCAGAAGAGAAATTCCTGTCGAAGCATCGTATGTTGGCTTCGACATTCCTGATGCGTTCGTGGTCGGGTATGGTCTGGATTACGCTGAGAGATTTCGGAATCTTCCGTTTATCGCAATCTTTCATGGCAATTAACCGTCTATTCCACGCCGCGACGGCGTAATCGCTCGATCGCCTGTTTTACTGTGATGCGCAGTCTTTCGAGAGATTCCGAAAGATCACCCGCTTCATCGTGACGGCGAAGCGGCTCGATCTCTTCCTCAAAGTCGCCCAACCCCACCCGTATTATGTCCGTGTTCAACCGACGCAAAGCTCTGGACAAACTGCTGGAAAGAATGAATACCGCCAGGATCGTAATGATAAAAGCAATCCCCATTGCTATCACACTTGGCCCGATTAATGTCATTGTATCCCGCCACACATCCTGCGGTTCCGTAACGGCAATTTGCGCAATCACCATATTGGATGCATTGCGTATTGGGTAAACAGCAGCCAGGACATGTCCATTGCCCCAATCAGTAGGGTGGACCGAAGGAGCCGTCGATTTGGCAATACCTTCACCGACGGCAATCCCATGTCCCTTTGTAACATTGGTCATCGTTGTCGCAACGGTGACCCCCTTGAAAATAACGGAGACATCCATTCTCCTGTTGCGCACCGCCGATAATTGGGTCTGAACTTTGTCTACAATCGATCTCGAGTCGTTAATTAGTTGACCAGCGACTACAACTCCCAGCAGACCGCCGCCTACTCTGAGTACTGGTGCGACTGCCTCGATCACCAAACCGTTTACAACCTTTAATGGCCCGCCTTGCTGCTCGATAATACCTTTATCCTTAATCAGTGGATCAAGCGCGGGCCGCGGACGATCCATCGAAGCAACACGAGGAGTATACGCGGGCGCATCTTTTAGAAGAGCGGTTACCAGCGGGCTGGTTTTTACCATTTCATCCACACTGCCGGGCATTCCGTATGGAGCGAGGATTTTGCCGTCAGTATCGGCCAGTATCAGGAAATCGATGTGGTACTTTTGCTGCAGGCTGCCTGCGATATCATTAAAAAGGCCGAGTGATTTATCACGTTCAGGCGGATTAGCAAGGCCGGCACCCGATTTCGAAGCTGCGCCTGGGATAGGCCGCATTATTTGCAGCATTTCAAAGAGTGCTGACGATCCAATCCTCTGCGCAGCATCCAGCGCGCCTTGCAAGATTACATCTTCTTGATCCTGGTAAGACTGCCCTGCTGCGATTGCGGCCGCTTTGACTTCACCATCAGCAGAGTTCGAAAACCGTTGAATCGGTCGCTGGATCATCAAGTAAGCTACGGCTGCAAAGGGCAGCAATATCGAAAGCGCCGTTACGGTTACGAATTTGGTTCTGATTGTCATCTAGTCTTTTAGCCGGGAGATCGTCAGGACAGCAAAGATTGCAGTCTCCAGAATTATTGATCGATGATTAACGGTCGATGTCGTCGATGACCGAGCTCAACAGTCCGTGATATTGGAACTCGTCACCACGGGACTCAATCAGCCTCTTTAGATTCTGCTGCACACGTGACGGCAACGACCTGTCGCCGAACCTTCTGGCAAACGTTTGCAAAGCCTGTCGCAACGCCGTAGTTGTTCCGGTAACGAACTCTGCTGGCTGTGCCTTACCTCGGAATTGAAGCTGTCCTTTGCGATATTCGAATTCTCCCGCAAAGGGATCTAAAAACGGATAAGTGTCGGTAACTTCGAGCAAACCTTCACGCAATGCAGTTGCGAACTCACCTCCGTCTTTGATTGTTCCGGTTGCGGTGCGTTCTGCTGTCTGCAGCACTTCTTCCATTAGTCCGACGATTGTAGAGAGGTCTTCTCTGTCATCTCTCGCCGGAGTCGGTTGTGGAAACGGCTGCGTTTGGGAAAACGCCGTTTCGGTCGGAACCGCCTGTACAAATGTTGGCGTCAACGGTTGAGTTCGCGCTGCCTGCGATGGCAGATTCGTCGTGGCTAACGGCGGTGGTGCTTCAATCGGTTGAACCATATCTTCATTTCGCGGGATCGGCGGCGGAGCAGGAGTCATTTCAATCGGTGGCGCACTCCGAAAGGGTTCCACGGGCGGTGGTGGTGGAATCGTTTGCGGAGCCGCGGCTACTGATGGAGGCTCTGGCGCCGGTTTTGGCGGCTGCGGCGCCTCTTTTGGTTCGGGCGTCGTCTTCGGAGCGGTAACAGGTGCGCTGGACTGTGCCGGTCCCGTTTCGTTTAGCATTATGTCGTGCTGCTCTGGCGAAGGCCGGTAAACGTTGATTGTCGCCCCGATATCATTAGCTCGGGCAAGCATCTCTCGCAACGCCACTTCACCCAGCATTGTTTCGCCTTCGCCTGTCGAAAATACTGCGTCGGTTCGCCCACTGCCGGTGTAGATCAATCCCGTGCCGGAAGATTGCTCCAATAAGACTTCCGTGTAATAAGATTTGTCCGGCTCTTTGCTCAAACGCTCCAGCAGGCGCGGCAGATTGGTGAAATCGGATGTCAATCCTTGGTAGACAGCCTGCCCATCAATAGCGCCCGCAATTGCGGAAATCACCGTGGCGGGATGATCAAAAACGGAGACGGCGCCGCCTCTATTCTTAGAGCGAACCAGCAGACTATCGACCGCGTCAATATTGGTTTTCCACGAATCCTCAGTCTGCTCCAATGCATTGACGATCCTGCCGCTATTGAAAAAAACGTACCCATCGTAATTTGTGAAGCCAACGTATACGTAACCGGTAAAGCTGTTCAGGCGAAGCTCTGACAACAGCGCCGCAACATTGACGTAAGAAGTGCTCAGGTTTTCGTGAACGGGCTTGCCACGCGGAACGTGCATAAAACTACCTCTTTTTATGTTTGTGAGGTTCAGTGTGGCCTTTAGCCAAACACTTCTGGGGCCACTGCATCTTAGCGTATATTAACCGATGCTGCTACCCACCAAAGCATCGGACGGCGGTGGATGAGTTTCGAACACTCTTTGGATTTGCGGAGTCTAACAAAGCGGCCGGGCACCTGTCAATTACCCGCGGCCAGATACCATTGAGATATTACTTCTTTCCGCTTTCGATAAAATCGATCATCTTCTTTGCCTGACCGCGGGCAATGGTCATTATTTGATCGTTTGTGGAAATCTGCCGCAAGATTGGCAGAAACCGATCCGGCTCAGCAATCTTCTTGTCTTTCAGCATGTTATCTATGGCCTTTAACTGAGCGGGCGTATCAAGTGGTTGGTAATGAACCGCAAGCTCCAATTTGAATAACCCGTATTCCTGGTTTTCAACGGAACGGAACTTGTCCCATAAATCCTTCATTGTTTTGTTTTCGGTATAACTGAACGTTACTTCTCGCTCGTCGCTGCCCCGACGGTAACGGATGGTGGCAACCCCAAGATAAGAAAAATCCTTTGGCGTCTGATAGACCTCTTTGGTTTTAAGGAAAGCTAATTGGTCGAAAAGTGCTATGAAATCGGCAATCGTTGAAGCTTTTAATGAAAATTTGTTCTCGACGTCATCGTGGTCCTGTTCAGTAAACTTCATTGTGCCTTGTCCGGTCCCGTCGAAATCGATCTCCATATTTGAGATCAGAAATCTTGGGTTAGCGAACTTGTAATGGAAATGGGTGTCCGTATCGACAGGTGCGTTTTGCGGAGATACAACGACACAGGAGAACAGAACCAGTAGTATTACTGCCAGAAACAACCACGATCTGGACCGAATCATGTTACTCGAACCTCACCGAGACGAGTTTGGAAATTCCCGGTTCTTCCATCGTCACACCATATAGAGCCTTTGCGGCTTCCATCGTCCGTTTGGTGTGCGTGATGACCAGGAATTGAGTCTCTTCGCTCATCTGGAGAATCTTATCACAGAATCGGCCTGTGTTGACTTCATCGAGAGGCGCGTCAACTTCGTCAAGGACGCAGAAGGGGCTGGGTCTATATCGGAATATGGCAAGCGTCAGCGCAAGCGCCGTCATCGCCTTTTCACCGCCGGAAAGCAGCAGAACGCTTTGCAATCGTTTCCCTGGCGGCTGAGCAATGATATCGATTCCTGCTTCCAGGATATCTTCTTCATCGAGCAGCGTCATTTCGCCGCGACCCCCGCCAAACAGTTCGACAAACAGTTGGCTAAAGTTGGCGTTTATCGCCGCAAATGCGTCACGGAAACGCTGGCGCGAGCGGCGTTTGATTTCGTTCAGAGCTTCTTCGGTAGCGGCAATCGAATCCAGAATGTCTTTGCGCTGAGCCGTCAGGAAATCGAATCGCTGTTGAGCTTCGGTCAGTTCTTCCAGAGCCAGCAGGTTCACTGGTCCGATCTCGTCCAGTTTGCGCCGCAGGTACTCTAACCGCTCCTTGGAGCTCTGGAGCGCTGCGTCGACATCTTCAGTCGTATTCGCTGCGTCTTCAGCATCCAGTTCTTGCGATAACGCCTCAGGCAAAGCTGCTTCAGCTTGAGCCGGCCTGGATTGGAGCAGTTCGTCCAATTCGACGCTCAGCTCGCTGCGGCAGCTTTCGTGCAGATAATCGAGTTCGGCAGAAAGTCGGGCGCGTTCAATTTCGATGCTTGATCGATCATCGCGCGCGTCACCGACATCCGTGCGCAATCGTCGCAGACGAAGATCAAGCTCGTCCACTTTAGTGCGTTGTCCTGTTACCGTCTTGGTTATTTCGGCGACAGCGGCTTCGGTCTCTGCGCGCTGTCTGGCGAATTCCTCTGCGCGGCTTTCAATCTCGGCGATTGACGAGCGTAATTCTTCGACGCGACCTGAAGCCTCGGCCGCTTCGAATCGGTTGCGGCCGAGTCGTTCGCTCAACTCGGCGTGCTCTGCTTCCATTCGCCGAACTTCGCTGGCGCATGCGCGGCGGCGTTCCAGTCGGGCGGCGGCTTCGGCACGCATTTGAGAAAGCAGTTGCGACTGCTCTTCCAATTGTCCTTTGGCAAGTCCAAGCGCCGTTTGCGCGCTCATTAATTCGCCTTCGAGTCCGGTGCGTTGCTGCTCGGCTGCGGTTAACTCATTCTTGATCTGTTCAACCTTTTGCAGCAATTCGGCGCGATCACGCTCAGCCTGAGCGGTTTCTTCAATGACGACTCGCACGTGCTGCTCTGCTCGTTCCAGCTCGCGGTGCAGCTCGTTCTTTCGCGAATTGCGCGCGACAGCGTTCTTTTCTTCTTCGCGGTTTTGGCCATCCAGGTTGTTAACATGACCGCGAAGCTCGTTTATAACGGTCCTGGATTGCGTCAGCGCAGCTTGCGCAGCTTCGATTGACTGATCGAGTTCTGACACCTGCGATGTCAACTCTTTGATTTCGCGTTTGAGCGTCAAGACGCTTGCGCCCTGAGCCTTGCGGCTGCCACCGACCATCAAACTGCCGGCGCGAACTTGCTCACCGGACAGCGAGACGTATGTTCGGTCGTTCCTGGTGAAAGAATGTTGAATAGCGCTTTGAAGATCATCGACAACAACCATCGAAGAAAGATCCGGCCATACGCGATTGATCACGGATTGAAATTCGGGTTTCAATCTCAACAGATTAATAAACGACCGCACGGGCGATTCAACGTGTCCATTGCTGGAGTCAGGCTCGATTTGACTGTTCGAACTGAACGAAACGCCCTCGCCTATATCGACAGCACGAGCAGCAGAGGCATCCTCTTCGCCGCCCTGCAGTCCGACGGAAACAAATGTTGCCTTGCCAGCTTCGCTGGCGTTCAATAATTCGATTCCGCGAAGAGCATCGTCGAGCGACGGAACCAGAACCGCATGCAATCGGTCGCCAAGAACGCTTTCGACCGCAGCTTGATGCAGCGGATCAATTTCTATGAAATCCGCAAGCGTTCCCAGCAGATGCAAACCGGAGTTATTAAATAGATGCTGAACGGCTTCGCTGTAATAAGCATGATGCTGGTCCAGATCCTGCAGTGAAACTAACCGGTGATGAGCTGCTCCGCGCTGGCGCTCGACTTCAGCGAGATCGCGCGCGCGCGCTTCTGTATTCTCTTCCGCAGCTTTCAACTGATTCTTGATTCCGGCCAGAGCGGCTTGAATCTCTGCCAAACGCTGCTCACCGGTCGCAATCTCCGTCTGCAGAACGTTCAGATCATTTTCAGCCGAGACCCGGCGTTGCGCCGCACGATCGCCTTCTGCCACCAGCGAACGCAACTGCATTTCAACGCGCTGGTAAGAATCATCAAGCTGCTGCGAGTGCTGGCGAAGACGCTCTGTCCGGCCAATCTCTCCAACCAATCGCTGACGAAGTTTTTCCAGCTCGCCTTCGCTGGTTGTTAATCGCTCCAGCTCCGCGCGATAGACGCTCTCTTGCCCGCGCAGTCTGGCTTCAGCTGAGTTGACCTCTTCGTCCAATTGGACTAAATCGCCAGCTCGGCGCTCGCGCTCCTTTTCCAGCATCTCGATCCGCTGGGAAATCGCACCCTCTTCCCGTTCTATTTCTGCAAGTCTGTCGGAAAACTGCGTGACCTGCTCTGACTGGAAATCCTTTTTATTCGCGGCACGGTCAGCTTCCAGCGCAGCATTCGTTGCGTGCTGCCGCCAGATGTTCAGGTTGTCTTCGGCCTCACGAGCCATCTGAACCATTGCAGCATGTTCCGCTTCGCAGGCAGTCAGCATTTCCGTGATTTCGGCCTCGCGCCTTGTCGCTTCGGCGTGCGCATTGGACAACTTTTCAAGTTGAGAAGTAATCCGTTCGTAATCGCCGGTGAAAATGACTCGCAGCAGCTCTCGCAGTTCTTCGCGCAACTTGCGATAGCGGCGGGCCTTTGCCGCCTGGCGTTTCAAACTGTTTATCTGGCGTTCAATCTCAGAAACGATATCGTTAAGACGGGAAAGATTTTGGCGAGTCGATTCCAGCCTCAGTTCAGCTGACCGACGCTTCATTTTGAATATACTGATTCCGGCCGCATCTTCTATTAATGTTCGTCGCTCGTATGGTTTTGACGATAGAACGCGGTCGATGTGCCCCTGTTCGATGATTGCGTAATGTCCACCGCCAAGACCGGTGCCGCTGATCAATTCCTGAATATCCCGCAATCGGCACTGACGACCATTCAATAAATAGTCACTGTCCCCGGATCGATATAGCCGTCGAGATATAACAACCCGCTCGCCCTGGCTGACGCTGGTAACGATTTTCTTTTTCGGAGACTTCTTGTGCGCGCGTTTTGCCGGTTGTTTTACAACGGCCTGCGCTTCCTGCGGTATCGCTTCTGTCTCCGATTCCATTTGTTGTGCTGTTTCCGCGCTGGGCTCACCTTCCGTGGTCTGTTCAGCAGGTACTTCAGCCTGTAACTGAGCTGGCTCGGTCACATATTCGGCCGGTAAATCGATTGTTGGGGGCTCCGGAATTTCAATCTCGTCAACTTCCTGGATAGTCGGCACGACATCGGCTACGGCAACCAGCGTCAGGACGACCTCGGCCATACCAACGGGCTTGCGGTCGCGAGTACCGTTAAAGATCACGTCTTCCATTTTGCCGCCGCGCAGCTCTTTGGCGCTCTGTTCGCCCAGAACCCAGGCTATCGCGTCAACAACGTTACTTTTGCCGCAACCGTTAGGTCCTACGATTCCCGTGACACCGTCGTTAAAGACAAGCTCCGTTGGATCACAAAATGACTTAAATCCGCGAAGCTCCAATTTTTCAAGCTTGAACATCTATTTTTATTCTTGTGGCTTTCGTGAACTAGCCCGTCCCAGCGGGTGGTGAGTGGTTCTTTGATCAACCGCATCTTGCAGAGCCCTCTGCTCCTGTCACTACAAGCCCTAGCGGACTGAAAAAAACCAAACACACTATATTGTAACAGTTTTCGTTTGTCAAACCCCCGATTATTTTGCTTATTTTGCAGTTATCTTCATATTGTTCAAGAATTTCTTTAAGTTTTCCCCAGGTGGAGATTCAAGGTTTTAAATGGAGAAATCTTAAAATGTAATTGCCAAAGAAGATATAAACGGCCGAAATCGTGCCTTCGCCAATAAACACCCCAAGCAGAAACTTCTTTATGTCGACCTCTAGAATTCCGCAGATGTAGCAAATCAGGTCCGTCGGTGCAAGCGGGAAAAAGCTCCAGCCGATTACGATCGGCAACTCGTTCTTTTGTACCAGCGATTTTATCCGGTCAACTTTGCGTCCGTATTTAATCTGAAAGAAATCATAGAAATGCATCGAATCTGAGAGGAAATATATACAAGACGAAGAGATCAGAATTCCAACCAGCGTCAAGGCGAAAAGCGGAGCCGGCGAAAAAAACGGTATGCCGAGAAAAATCAGATATGTTGAAGGTATGAGAGTGAATCCTCTTAGCGACCCGAGTATTAGATAGGCTGAATATCCAATGAAAATGGAGATCGCAAAGATGCTTTGAAGATGAGACTGAACAAATGACCGTTGAAAGAAATAAAGGTATAAAGCGGTCAACACCACCAGAGCCCAAACGGTGACGGCCGCGCAGCGAAATCCTTTATTATTGAGCAGGTTATGAAAAGATTTGTGCGCTCTGAGGACGGCGTTCTTCACCGAATTCCGTTGTTATCTGCTTTTTCAGGTTCTTTGCCAGCGATCTGTTCCCAGACGCCTTTGAAATAGAGCTTGGCGACGTCGGTAAACGTCAAATCCTCCGGACTGCCTTCAAAGTAAAACGTGCAGGCGCCTGACGTGGCATTTTGGATCTCTTCCAGGTCTTTCGGATTTATCGGGAAACTGGTGCAGGCGGTCATCGCGTATGGTGTTTTGTAAATAGTGCAGTTGTACGTACCGTCTGAATTATCAGCCAGAAACGAGCAGTTAAAATTGATCTTGCAGCAAAGTCCGCATCGACTGCATTCGCCTCGAACATAAGCTTTCCACCGGTTCACCAGGTTTTTCGGCAGCATCAACATCATCAATCCCCGCTGGATGCTGTACCATGAGTGCGGCGAAACAAACATGTATACGCCTTTTAGGACTGTTGCACGCAGCTTTCCTCGAAAAGCGTAACCGGGAGTCACTATGTTTGGCAGGTTTGCGCGACCGTTTGGCGTTGGGTTCTTTCTAAAGTTCGAGTACTTAAGTTGATATAATTTTTGCTGCAATATAACTCCCTTTCGGATTGCATCTCCCAATGCCTCTCGGTGGAAACGCCTTCACCTTGGTTAAAATAGCGGGCTCCGGCAGCCAAAAATGATAACACGCCCCGTGATTTACTCAAGCAAAATGGGAGCCCATGCCTAATCCGTCGGCCGTAGGTCATATGGGTTGGAATTCGAGCGGGAGAGCGGAATAATCGGAAAAGCCGGACAGTGATCAGTTTTGAAAATATCGGCTTGCGATAACATTTTCTGTTCCTGCATAATGAGTCTGGAGAATTCTATGAAAGCTCTGAAACATCAAATCAAGAGAGAGCGCCCCGAACGCGAGAAGATTAGCCGTGAAGAGGCTATTAAGCGAGTTAAGGCGTTCGCTAAACGTAAGGAGAAACTCGTTGCCGCTATCCGAAAAGATACGCGTTGAATTGTTTATTCCTGATCTGCCGGACCCGATTTATAGCCGACTACTGAGAGAATTAGGTGATGAACTAACATACACCTTTGGTGGTTGCACCGTTATTCAACACAGGGCAAATATCGGTCGGATGCGGGCATCATCCTGCCTGATGATGTAAACGTGTTGCTCACAGATACACCCTTTGACTGGAATAGGGATCGTCTCCTTATCGAGCAATATGCCGATGGCATTCAATCCGTTGTTCAAAAAGCACTGAGTGGCGAAGAGGCAATCCTCGTCGCGGTCTATCCCGTTTACCATATCTTTAACGGAAATTAACAAACACTGGTAGCTGCAAGACTATCGGGTACACCGGTAAACAAATGCGGGCGGCAGATTTCGCCACACAACACGAGTCATACTGACTTCAGAAAAGTTAGATTCCAGCATCTGCCGAAATCTCCGACCCGGAGGCAGCCAGGCGGCGTGTATGTAAGCAAATGTCGCGAATTTTCCGCCAGGCCGTAACGATTTCAGAATTGCCGACAACAGTCGATCCTGCAGGTCTTGCGAAAACCCCGCCCACGGCAGCCCGCACAGAACGCTGTCAGCCGATGATCGACCATATTGTTGCAGGTATTCGCCGAACTTTTCAGCTGAGCCATTAATGATGTTTACATCTGGAAACTGAAGGGTCAGCTCTTCGGCAAATTGGGGATTTAGTTCAATCGCCAGAAACAGCGCATCGGGTCTGATCTTTTCCTGAATTGCTTTTGTGAATGCTCCCGTTCCTGGACCTAGCTCAACCACGGTCTCTGCCTGGCTGAGTTTCATGTCTTCAGTCATCAGTTCCGCTAACCAACGCGAACTGGGCGCGATTGCTCCAGTTGCAACGGGCTTACGAAGGAAAGTGCTTATGAATTTGACGTGATCCTTCATCGACGGCTACTTGGCAGCCTGCTGGACGATCTTTACGCCGACACTGGCGCCTATTCGCGACGCGCCGGCTTTCAGCATAGCCTCTGCCGATTCGTAATCGCGGACGCCGCCGGCGGCCTTGACTCCAATGTCAGGTCCGACTGCTCGCCGCATCAACGCTACGTCTTCCGCCGTAGCACCGCTCTTGCTGAAGCCGGTCGACGTTTTGACGAAATCCGCGCCTGCCGCTTTTGCCAGGATGCAGGCCTTAACTTTTTCTTCGTCAGTCAGAAGAGCGCATTCGATGATTACTTTAACCAGGCAACTGAATTCGTGTGATGCTTCAACGACGGCGCGAATATCAGCTTCAACCAGTTCGTCATTGCCGGACTTCAAAGCTCCGATGTTGATTACCATATCGATCTCTCGCGCTCCGTCGAAGATTGCCCTGCGCGTTTCATAAGCCTTAACGTCTGCTGTATTCGCTCCGAGCGGAAACCCGACCACCGTGCAGACCAGCGATGAAGAGCCTTTTAGATAGGCAGCCGCCTCGCGAACCCAGGCCGGATTGATGCAGACCGAAGCGAATCCATATTCCCGCGCTTCCGAACAGAGTTTCCGTATTTCGTCGCGGCTTGCTTCTGGTTTCAGAATCGTATGATCGATATAGGCGGCGATGTCGCGAGCATTAATCGGATGCTGGACATTGAATCCCAGCCTGGCCGCCCCCGCCGCGATGGCAGAGCGCATCTGATCAGGGTAGCGTGACAAACAAACGTCGGTCGCACAACCCACATAGGGGTATTGGCTGCCACCATTCTGACTTAAACGTGCAATGATATGGTCGGTTATCTGCTCGACCAGTTGATCGAGATTAGAATCTGCGCTCATCTGTTATCTTCAAAATGCCTTTGCTATTGGTTTGACGCCGGAAAGTATAGCTTATTTTGCCTAAAATCACTTGCCTGCGTATTCCATTATGATCAGCCCTTCGTGGGAATCACGAAAACGGTAACCAACCTGTGCGTAATCGTTCATCTGGTCAGCAAGAATGAGCGGTGTCGTCGCAGCGTCGAGTTTCATCACTTTATACATTTGCAACGATCTCTGAGCCTGAACAGAAGACCCCGGAGCGAAATGCATACCGGCAAGAAAGCTGGCCAAGCTGACAAACACGACGACAACCACTACCAACATTCGGTTTCGAGTCATGGTTTTCCCCTTTTAGTGTTCAAGTCTGCAAAACGAGAGTTACCAGGCAATTGCCGGGTAACCCCTGAAAGACCCAAGAAAGCTGAGATAGATTATACAGGCTAGGGAAGTTTTGGTTTTGCCCAAACTGGCGCATAATAGCACAGTCCGGACGATACCATGGCTGAGCAAAAATCTTTTTCATTATGATTACGAGTCCCTTTTGATTTTAAAATTGCGTGGATATATTCAGAGCTAGAATAATGTCTGCAAAGCGATTCAGGCTGTGGGCCTTGACTGGAAGTCTATGCTTTCTACTGGCTGGAATCCTGTTTGTCAGCGGCAAAATCACAACTTCGAAAACTACAGTCGGACCTGAGATACCTAGAATCGTTCTTTGGTCCTGGGAACGTCCCGACGATCTGAGCTTTTTAGACAGTAATCAATTTGGTATTGCTTACCTGGCAAGCGAGCTGCACCTGCAAGGCGACAATCTGGTTGTGCGTCCAAGATTTCAGCCGTTGAAGCTGCCTAAAGATGCGCATTTGATAGCCGTCGTCAGAATCGAGTCCGATCGCTATTTCGCACCCTCGCTGTCTCCGGCACAACAGGCGAAGGTATCCGCCGAAATAACAAAGATCGCCCACAAAAATAATATTGCCGCAGTCCAGATAGATTTCGATGCTAAACAGTCGGAACGAGACTTTTATCGAGCTCTTATAAATGATCTGCGACGAGATTGGCCGAATAATGTTGAGTTGACCATTACCGCGCTGGCGTCCTGGTGTATATCGGACACGTGGATTCGCGATTTACAGATTGATGATGCAGTACCGATGCTGTTTCGAATGGGCGTCGACGATAACCAGGTCCGAATGCGCCTTCGAACGGGTCAGGATTTTACTTTGAATATCTGTCGCAACAGCATAGGAGTTTCCAGCGACGAACCAGTTGAAGGTCTGCCGCCTGGACTACGCATTTATATTTTCAATCCGCATGCTTGGAATCCTAACTCCGTGCAAAAGGCCGTTAATAAACTCACCGACGAGCGCTACCAATCCGGCATCGGAACGCGCTGAGTAATAAAGAGCGCGAGGAGGATCAGAATATGATTCGAAGAATTCGCAAACCATTAATGATGGTTTTTATCATCGCGATATTGCTCTCACATCCGAGCACGCAATTTGGCTGTGGACCGTTTTTTGATGGAGCAATATTCACGTTCAGCGTTCATCCCGATTTTCCGTTGGAAAAGTTCGCGGCTGGTGATTTGGGTGTTCTCCGCCCTGGTTATGCAAGATCGTATCTGACAATCGCTTATCGCTACATGATCGGGATAAGCCTTGACCAGCAGGAGCAAAAGGCCGCTTTGTCCGTCTGGCACGATCGATTGTCCAGCGGCGATGTTGACTCCTCTGCTTGGGTGAAAGCGTGGCTGGATGCGCGCGCAAAACTTCCAGAGGCGGCAAAGCCCACAGACGCACTCCCGATTCAGATCGATGCGACGAAGAATATAACCAATAAAGACTACTATCTGACCTTCTTGAACTGCCATGAAGACGCGTTCCGATCTGCTGTAACGACGCTGGACAGATTAACCCGGCAATTCAATGGCAATAACGATCAATTAAAGGATTGGGTCTACGGACAGGATACCGTTTTCAAAAACTGCTCAGGCGGTCCGGCAATTCCTATCGATGAAGCCGCCAATGCTCCGGCCCAGGTGCGCGCCGAAAGAAACTATCAAATAGCGGCCGCAAACTTTTATGCCGGAAATTTTGACGAGGCTGAAAAACGCTTCACGCAAATAGGAACTGATAATTCGTCGCCCTGGAAAGTCATTGCACCCTATCTTGCAGTGAGGTGCCTTGTGCGAAAGGCAACGCTCACGGGAACAGAGAACAAGGTCGACACGGCAGTGTTGCAGCAGGCAAAGGATCGACTACAAAAAGTCCTCAGCGATAGAAACGAGAGCACTGTTTATCCGGCAGCTAACCGTTTGATGGGCTACATTCGATTTCGCCTGGATCCTGAAACCAGAATTCACGAGCTGGCGCAGGCTGTTCTGCAGAAAAACTCGGGGCAGACCTTTTACCAGAACCTGTGGGACTATACGGACCTGATAAGCAACAATGCTCACGATGATCAGGACGAGCGAAAGTTCGATCAATTACCAACCATAGGCCGACAGGATGATTTGACCGATTGGGTGCTGGTGTTTCAGGTCCAGGACAGCGCGGCCCTTGATTATTCATTGAAGAAATACGAGCAGACCTCCTCACTACCCTGGCTGGCTGCCGCGATTTCGAAGATCGATGTTACAAACCCGAAAGCCTCGAATTTGATTGACGCCGTTGCGAAAGTAAAGCCGTCATCACCAGCGTATCCCACGGTGGAATATCACCGACTGCGCTTGATGATTGAATCAGGCAAGAAGGTTCCGGCGCGGACAGAGCTAGACGGATTGCTGGCGGCTGGAAAAAATACTCTGCCGGCTTCTGCTCGCAACCAATTTCTTTCGCTGCGGATGAGGGTGGCAAGCGGCCTCGACGATTTTCTTAAATACGCGCAGCGCAATGCTTCAGCTCTTTCGATAAACGATGACGGGCGGGAAATACCCGACGAGGTGGGAGCGGATGCCGACTACAACAAGGCGCTAGCCGCAAAGCTGAAACTGGCGATGTTTGACGACGATGCCGCAACCGTGTTGAACGAGAGATTCCCGCTGAGCGTTTTGAAAGACGCTGCTGAGAGTAAGGTGTTGCCATCGAATCTACGTCGGCAGCTTTCCATGGCGGTCTGGGTCAGGGCGATATTGCTGGACAAAGACGATATAGCGCAGGCGATTGCGCCCGAGCTCGCGCAACTTGCTCCAGAGATGAAGGACCTGCTTGCGGACTATGAGGCGGCGAGCTCGCCTGAAGCAAGAAGGTATGCAGCTCTCTATTCTATTCTCAAGATTCCTGGCACAAGACCCATAGTCAACTCTGGCGTCGAACGTGAAACAGCGTTGGCCGAGATTGACAATTTTCGTGATAACTGGTGGTGCGCGCTGAACCAGCCGGTTCCGAAAAGTGATACTGCGAAAAAGAATAAGGAATCGTTTGTGAAAACTGTGGATGGCAGCGAATTCTTAACGGCACCGCAAAAGTCAGCGGCTGCGACCGAGCACAAGAGGCTGCTTGCCCTGGACACTGCTCCGAATTATCTGTGCATGCAAGTGGTCAACTGGGCGAACGAGAAAGGGGACGATCCGCGCGTGCCCGAAGCGCTTTATTTGGCCGTGAGGGCCACCAGGTACGGTTGCACCAATGACAGTACCGGTAAATTTTCGAAACAGGCGTTCGACCTGCTTCATAAGAATTATCCAAAGAGTACCTGGGCGGAAAAAACGAAGTATTGGTACAAGTGATTTGTTAGCGTAGATATTGACGCTCAATCAGGTCAATTTTGGCGACTCTGGCTTTGTGGCGCTCCTCGGTGCAGTCTGTTTCCAGGAATGTTCGAACGATATCGCGCATTGTCGCGTCATCGATCATCTTTCCGCCCAGGGTTAATACGTTGGCATCGTTGTGTTCGCGACTGTTCTTCGCGGTTGCTTTGTCGTAACACATCGCGGCTCGTATACCGGGAACTTTGTTGGCGGTCATGCAGGAACCGATACCCGCGCCATCGATAATGATGCCGCGACCATATTGCCCGCCGGCAATCGCGCGAGCAACGCTGTGCGCAAAATCCGGATAATCCACGGCTGTGTTGCTATAGGTACCGAAATCGTTGTAGGCGTAGCCAAGCTCTTCCAGAAACCGCTTTAGTTGCTCTTTCATTTCAAAACCGCCGTGGTCTGAGCCAATCGCAACCGGACGCTGCGATTGCGGTCTGTGTTTGCGGCTCTTCTCGAATTTGATGCCGCGCTGATCTGCCATATCCCGAGCGAGCGGTGTAACCAGCGCATTGGGCGCAATTCGGATCTGGGCTCCGTCGGCGACATGGCGCAAGTCGTCTTCGGTAATTACTGTCTTTATCGATTCGTCAATTATCGCTTGCGACGGCGCAAGGGCGGCGTTCTCTTTCGGCGCTATATCGATGATCCTGGTTTTTGGTGCAGAGGTCGACGAACCAGTCTGGGATCCGAGGGCGGCGGTCAATTCCTGCCGAACCATGTTTTTTATATCTTCTCTGCCGTCCTTTGATTCACTCATGCTGCGCAATCATAAAACAGAACCATCGATTTGAATAGAGTTAGATAACCGTGCGGGTCCTGCGCCACGGGCGAAAATTTGGTTATTTGACAGGTTTTCTGCCTGTTTCTATACTGCCGTCTTGTTTGTGGGGGGCATCTTTCGCGCAGTCTGGAAATAGTTGGTAATGCAGTATTCAACAGTTTGTCGCCACCTGCTCCGAATGGCGCAGGCAGTGACATTTGAAATTTCGGTTCTGTTTCTATTACTGCTGATTGTTAAAACCTCGGCGTCCGCGCAGTACAGCGTTAACTCCTGGACTACCGACAATGGACTGCCTCAAAACAGCGTCAAAACCATTCTGCAAACACACGATGGCTATTTGTGGTTCGGAACACAGGATGGACTGGTGCGTTTTGATGGATTGCGATTCGTCACGTTCAATACAGCCAATACTAAAGGGATATCCAGTAATCGCCTGGCTTGTTTATTTGAAGATCACCAGAACAGGTTGTGGATCGGAACCGAAGACGGCGGATTAATAAAGTACAAGAACGGCGGTTTCACTACTTACCGAACAGAATCAGGGTTACCGGCGGACTCCGTTCTGGCAATTCGTGAGCTGCCTGATGGTCGCCTGATAGTTCAAACAAGCGGCGGAACAGCATATCTGGATGGCGATAGATTTGTCCTGAATGATCCGCTGAAGGATCGATCGCCCGACAGTTTCGCTTATCTCGGAAAGTCAGGAACAGTCTGGTATTACGATAGATCGACAATCCGCATGAAAAAAGACGGCCGGGAAATCGACTTTCCGGTTTCAGACACTGAGCCGGGTGATTCTCCGGTTATCCTGTTCGAGGATAATAACGGCGCGCTGTGGATTGGGACGTTTCACGGCAAGTTGCGCAGATTTAAGGACGGAACATTAACTACCTATACAAGAGATGACGGACTACCAGGACCCTACATAACCTCTTTATTCGAGGACCAGCAGGGAAATCTATGGGTCGGATCGTTTCAAGGGAGCCTCAGCGTTTTTCAAAACGGGCATTTCACCACGATAGTTCCGCTGCAAGGCCCTAATGATAATTCCATCCTGTCAATTTGCCAGG
>Ga0070741_10001725_pt1 | contig 63524 bp, 62 predicted proteins | sample Coa_R1_4_FD_66440 | JGI IMG/M metagenome (GOLD analysis project Ga0070741, IMG submission 66440) | Surface soil microbial communities from Centralia Pennsylvania, which are recovering from an underground coalmine fire - Coalmine... | ecosystem: Environmental > Terrestrial > Soil > Unclassified ...
GCTCCCAAGCCGCGTCGCTCAAAACCAAACGATCCATCACACCCAAGATTGCCTCCCAAAAGCAGCCTTGAATCTGATTTGTTCCTAAAAGGGAATCCTTAGAGTCCACACCACCTAGCCGATGTCGAACGTTTGGTACTATGCTCTAGACGGGAAAACCGTCGGGCCACTTACGCAGGCGCAACTGATCGACGCACTATCTCGGCTGCCCAAGGCGGAAAATACTCTCGTCTGGCAAAGCGGTTTGCCCGACTGGCGGAAGGCATTGGATTTTTCGGAGTTGTTACCTTACGTTGTCAAACCTCCGCCCTTGCCGCCTCTGCCGCCCCCATTGCCGCCGAGGATTTCTGCTTCGCCCCTAGACGCCACCGTGCATCTCACGGGCGAACCGTCGGTTAGCGAGGTCGACGCGGCACAGTTTAAAGATGTCAGGGCAGACCTAGCCGGGATTGCTGGCTGGCTGGTCATTGTTGCCATCGGCCAGGTGCTTGGTCCCTTACGTTTGCTGGCGTCGTTGGGGCAATATTACGAAAAGTTGGACAAGAGTATCGTGGAGAGCTTCCCTGTTGTAGTCTGGGGCGAAGCGGCCATGAACGCATCAATGTTCTTGTTGACCGTGTCCACGGCAATCCTGTTCTTTAGTCATTCGCGCAAATTCCCGACGTTCTTTATCTGGCAATGGCTCGCGGTCATCATCCTACCATTCGTTGACGCCGCTTGGATCGCCGTTTCGATGGCAGAATACACGGGCCGCAATCCAACCGAATTTGTGAACCTCGAACCCAAGGAAATCGGCCAAAGCATCGCCTACACAATCATAGGCGGAGTTTGGATTGCTTACATTCTGAAGTCTAAGCGCGTTGCCAACACCTTCATCAAATAAGCGCAACTTCGGAAGTCATTCGACGCGGCGCGCTTTGCTGAAACATCTCTAGTAAGGCTTAGTGTAAGGAACGTCATTGGCGTAGAGAGAGTCCGCCGAAATCAACTACATCTGACGTATTTTTGCGCAAATCTCAAACTTTACCCACGCCTGCACCCAGCAAAGTAGCAAAAGGGCTGCTTTGAGCCCTTTGCCGCGATACTCCGTGGTCAGACGACACCTTTGATCGTCCCAAGCTCCCCCCTTGGCATCAGGAACGGTTAATTCCGGTTGCCGGTGGACCTGAACTTCAACACATCGCACCGAAGCGTCCAAAGCACCAGATCGCTCGCCGATCTCGTCCCGAGCAGAGAGATTTCTCAGCGCTGTAAAAAAATGCCGTGCCCGAGGGCACGGCAAGTTTCAGGGAGAAAGCCGGGGCAAGCCCGGCGCGTGAGTGAACCATCACCCATGCCAGTGTTCCGCCATGGCGGAATTTCAGATTCATGGATCGCCTGCATCGACGAACCGCTCACCATTTGAGCGCCGCGGTGCGCACCGGATCATCCCAAAGCGCCAGCATTTCGGCATCGAGCGTGCTCAGGGTAATCGAGCATCCCGCCATTTCCAGCGAAGTGACGAAGCTGCCGACCAGCGAACGGGCGATGCGAAGCCCGCGTTGCTCGAGCATTCGGCGCGCGGCGTTGTACATCAGATAGAGTTCGATCGTCGGCGTGCCGCCAAAGCCATTGACGAGCAGCAACGCGTCGGCGTTGTCAGGCGGATCGAGATCCTCCACGATCGCGCTCGTCAGCTCACGGGCGATTGCGTCCGCTCGCTCCAGCTTGACCCGGCGCCGCCCCGGTTCGCCGTGGATACCGACGCCCATCTCCATCTCGTCCTCACCGAGCGAGAAAGTCGGCGTTCCCGCAGCCGGCACCGTGCAGCTCGTCAGCGCCACCCCCATCGAACGCGTGCGCGCGTTGACGCGTTCGCCCAACGCAACGCAGCCGGCGAGATCAAGGCCTTTTTCGGCCGCGGCGCCGACGATCTTCTCGACGATCAAGGTGCCGGCCACGCCGCGGCGCCGGATGGTGTGGGTCGAATTCTCCACCGCGACATCGTCATCGGTGATCACCGTGGCGGTCCGGCATTCGGCGACCTCGGCGGCCATTTCGAAATTCATGCGGTCTCCCGCGTAATTCTTCACGATCAGCAGCACGCCGGCCTCGCCGGCAACGGCCTGCGCGGCCTCGGCGATCTGATCCGGCGTCGGCGAGGTGAACACCTGTCCCGGGCAGGCAGCATCGAGCATGCCAAAGCCGACGAAGCCGGCGTGCAGGGGCTCGTGCCCGCTGCCGCCGCCCGAGACGAGCGCCACCTTTTTCGGGTTCAGCTCGCGACGCCGCACGAATTTCCGCTCCGGAGCCAGCGTGACGATGTCGGCATGCGCCGCGGCAAGCCCGTCCAGGCTCTCCGCGAGCACGCTATCGACGGAATTGATGAACTTCTTCATGCAGCCCTCCTCGTCAACTCGCGCCTCACTTTTCCTGCATGATGGCGATAAAGCGCCGGGCGAATTCCTGGAGCAGCGCGTCGATCTGGGCGTTTCGCTTGCTGCTGCCGAGGTCGGGCAAATGCAGCGTCAACGTCCGCTCATGCGGCCCCTCGGTGAGCCGGCCGATCCGGCGTGGATGAGCGCGTGCATAGGCGCGCAGAAAGGCGGACTTGGCCTGCGGGGAGAAGTGGCAGACATCGAAGATCGTATTGAGATGCTGGACCGGTATCGGAACCGGATAGGACGGATTCGAGATTTGACTGATGAAGCTCCGGTTCTTGCCCATGGCATGGGCGAGGCGCAACCGCATCCCGGACGGGCGCTTGTCCAGAACCTCCTTGAAAATGCGCTTGTATACGGCGACCGCACCGCTTTCGGCCGGTTCTTCGACTGCAGCATCAGCCAAGACGACCTCCACCGCTCAACCGCTCGATGGTTTGCTTGATCTGCGCGAGCGTCGACGCATTCACGGAAAGCTCGCGCAGCCCGCAATTCAGCAAGGCCGAGACGCAACGCGGATCGCTCGCCATGTCGCCGCACAGGCTGACACCCACTCCGGCGCGGCGGCCGTGCTCCGCGGTTCGCGCGATCAGCTCCAGAACCGCCGGATGCAGTGGATCCATCAAGGGGGCGAGAGCTCCGTTCGAGCGATCGCAGGCAAGGACATATTGCGCCAGGTCGTTTGAACCGATTGAAAAGAAGGCGGCCTTGAAGCTCGCGATGGCAAGGGCCGCCGCCGGTACCTCGACCATGATTCCGAGTTCGGGAAGCATCGCGGCAATGCCCCTGGCACGCAAGTCCTGCACCGCTTCGGTAAACAGCTTCCGTCCGGCCTCAAGCTCCTCCGCCGAAGTGACCATCGGAAACATGACCTTGAGATTTCCGCGCACCGCGGCACGGGCGAGCGCACGCAGCTGGACGGCAAATATCTCCGGCCGCGCCAGACAGAGGCGAAGTCCGCGTACGCCGAGGAAGGGGTTGGCTTCGCCGTCGGGCGTAAAGCCGGGCACCGGCTTGTCGCCGCCTGCGTCGAAGGTGCGAATGGTCACCGGACGCGGGCCGGCCCAGCGCAACACCGCATCATAGGTCTGAAATTGCGTTTCCTCGTCGGGCAGAGCGTGACCGGCGAGCAGGAATTCGGTGCGCATCAGGCCGACGCCCTCGGCGTACTGCGCATCCGCGTGCTCGAGATCCTGAACGCCCTGGATGTTGATGTGGAGCCTGATCTTCTCGCCGCGCCACGACGCCGGCGGCCTTCGCAGGATCGCCCGGGCCGAGGCCCTGCTCTTGCGATGAAGCTCGCGCCGTTTCTCGAACAGGCCGATCTGGCCGGAACTGGGATCGAGCTCCAGGGTGGCTCCCTCGCCGTCGAGCAGCGCCGTGGCTCCCGAATCCGGGATCACGCCAAGCTGCACGACCATCGGGATCCCGCGCGCGCGGGCCAGCATCGCGACATGGCTCGTGGGACTGCCCTTGAGAAGAGCCACGCCGCCGCCTCCCGACCAGTCGATCTCCAGGAATCGCGACGGCGGCAGATCCTCCGCACAGACCACGGCGCCACCCGGAATTTTCAGAGGTTGGCCTTCGCTGCCCCGCAGCACGTTCAACACGCGACCGCGCAGGTCGGCTAGATCCGAAGACCGCGCCTTCAAATATTCGTCCGGAGTTGAATTGTAGTCCGCGATCTGCTCGTCGAGAGCGGATCGCCACGCTGCGTCCGCCGACTTTCCCTCGTCGATCGCTGCGAAGATCGACGCGATGAAATCCTCATCTTCGAGGAGCGCGACCTGGAATTCGAGAATTTGCGCGGCTTCGCCGCCGGCGATGGCGGCGAGCTCCGCAATCTGCCGGCTCGCCGTATCGATGGCGTCGCGAAGCGCGAGCGCTTCGTCGGCCCGGCTACCGGCGACGCGTTCGGCGTTCGCGCCTTGATCGACCCTGACGAAGGGGCCGTGGGCAAAGCCGATCGAGGCCGTTCTGCCGCGGTAGGCTGTCGTTGCTTCGCCCCGCATGTCACGAAGCCTTGTCCGGAAAATCCGCGGCGATCAGCTCGATGAGCGCCGCGACAGCGGCCTGCGCGTCGCTGCCGGATGCCTTGAGCTCGATCATGCTGCCGCATGCCGCGCGCATCGTCATGATCTTGGCCACGCTCTTGGCATTGATCCATTCGGCCGCGCCGGCGGCGCGAACGTGGACCTGGGCCTGGAACTTCTTGGCGAGCTTGGTCAGCTTGACCGCGGGGCGCGCGTGCATGCCCACGGCGTGCACCAGCTGCACATTCCCGGTGAACGTCTGTCCGTCAGCTTCGGAAGTTTCCAGCGCAGTCATATTCCACCATACTTTCGTAGATCTGTTAGCCGGCCGAAAGTTCCTCGGCCACGGCCCTCACTTGCGCCAACGAGCTGCCGCCCGCCGCCTCGGTTGCCGCCATGACGGCTCCCTCCACGATCGGCGCATTGCAGACGACGACGAGATCCTGACGCTCCGGCTCGAGCATCTCGACCGCCATTTCGCTGTTGGTCTCGGCACCGCCGAGATCGACGAGGATCGCGACGCCCTTCGACGACCAGGCGCTGTTGATGGCCTCGATGATCAGCGGCACGTTGGTGCCCAATCCGCCGTCGGGATTGCCGCCGCAGAACGCCACGTTGACCTCCTCGCCCACCATCTGGCGCACCATGTCGGCGGTGCCCTTGGCGATGTCCTTGGAATGCGAAACAATCACAATGCCAACCGTATCGTTCATTGCCGACCCTCGAGGCTCGTGCACACCGCTTGGAGAAGAACACAACTGGACCTCGCGCCCGGATCGACATGCCCGACGCTGCGGGCGCCCAGGAACGACGCGCGACCCTTGGTCGCCTGCATCGGCGCCGTCCGCGCCGCGGACTCGGCGGCAATGGTGCGAACCCGATCGAGCAGATCCTGCCGGCCGGCTTCGGCCTTCAGCGTCTCCATGACGGGAACGAGCACATCGAGCATCGTCTTCTCGCCGACTTGCGAGCGGCCGCGCGCGCTCACCGCGCTCACACCGCTTCCGAAAACGTCCGCGAGATCGTCGGGCAGTTGCTTGTCGTGCGACAGGGCTTCGCCGGCAGCGAGGAAAAAGCTGCCGTAAAGCGGGCCCGATGCGCCGCCGACCGTCATCACCAGGGTCTTGCCGATCGTCTTCAGCGCCTCGTGAAGCGGCTGCGCGGAGATGGCATCGAGCTTGCCGAGCACGGCCTCGAATCCGCGTTTCATGTTCGTCCCGTGATCGCCGTCGCCGATCGCCTGATCCAGCGACGTGAGCTCAGGCGCACTGGCAATGACCTGCTCTGCGGCCGCCTTGACCAGCGTCTTGAATGTCTCGGGTTGCAGGGGCATCGAAAATCATCCTCAGTGAATCATCGCGGGGATGCGTTGCCCCGCTCTGTCGAAATACAGGGGATGCATCAGCTGCAATTCGACCTCCTGGCCTGCCTGCAGCGGCTGACGCGGATCGGCAAGCGTCACCAGGGTCTGCCCCTTGTAGTCCAGATGAACGTGATTCTGCTCGCCGAGGTGCTCGACCCGGTGCACGCGGCCGATCAACCGCCCGCCATTGCGCGCGGCGATCCGCAAGTGCTCGGTGCGGATGCCCAGCGTCTCGGTTCCCGACGGAAGCGCCACTTCGGAAACGAGACCAGCCGGAACGAAATTGATCTGGGGCGTTCCGAGCCGCGATGCGACGTAGATGCTGGACGGGCTCTCGTAGATCTCCCGCGGCGTGCCGAGCTGGAGAAGCCGGCCGTCCCTGATCACGCCGATCCGGGTGGCCATGGTCATCGCCTCGACCTGGTCGTGCGTGACGTAGAGAATCGTTGCCCCGAGCTCGAGCTGGATGCGCTTGAGCTCGAGACGCAGCTCTGCACGCAGTTTCGCATCGAGAGACGAAAGCGGCTCGTCCATCAGGTAGATCGAGGGATCCCGGACCAGGGCACGGCCGATCGCCACACGCTGCATCTCACCCCCCGAGAGACGGGTTGCGCGATTGTTCAACTTGCTTGCGATATGCAAGAGCTCCGCGGTTTGCTCGACTCGCTTGCGGATCACCGGCTCGGGAACGCGATGCGCGGGAGAGCGCAGCGGAAACGCGAGATTGTCGTACACGGTGAGGTGCGGGTAGAGGGAATATTGCTGGAAGACGAACGCGATGTCCCGCGATCCCGGCGGATCCCGGGTGACGTCGCGGCCGCCGATCGTCACGGACCCGGTATCGGGACGCTCGAGCCCGGTAATCAGCCGCAGTGTCGTGGTCTTGCCGGCGCCGCTTGGGCCGAGCAAGACCAGAAATTCTCCGTTATTGACCGCCAGCGAAAGCTCGCGCACCGCCTCGACCGAACCGAAACGCTTGCCGATGTTGCGCAGGATGACGTCAGCCATGGCGAGCGCTCCCCTCGTTGTCGGTCCGGATCGCGAGTCCGCTCCCGGCGTCGAACAGTGCCAGCCGTTCGGAGTGGAATTCCAGGCCCACAGTCTCGCCTATCCGCACCGATGCCGCAGCGGGCAGCCTGGCCGCAACCCGCCCGTGCGCGGTGTCGACCGTCACTATCTGGGTGGTTCCGAGATACTCCGCGCCGAACACCTCGCCGCGAACCCGGGCCGCGTCGACGAAACGAATGTGTTCCGGACGAACCCCGAGGACCAGCGGTGCGTTGGCGCGATCCTCGCGAATCTCCGGGACGTCGATGTTGACGCCGCCAAAGCTGACGGCCCGGTCGCCCGATCGCAGGCCGCTCTCGAAGCGCAGGAAGTTCATCGGCGGCGAGCCGATGAAGTCAGCCACGAACATGGTCGCAGGCCGGTCATAGATCTCCTGCGGAGAACCGATCTGCTCGACGCGCCCCGTGTTCATGACCGCAATCTGGTCCGCCATCGACATCGCCTCGAGCTGGTCGTGCGTCACATAGATCGTGGTCGCGCCGATGCGATCGTGCAGATCGCGAAGCTCGTCGCACATCAGGTGACGAAACTCGGCATCCAGCGCCCCGAGCGGCTCATCCATCAGAAACGCCTTCGGCCGCCTCACCATGGCGCGGCCGAGCGCGACGCGCTGCCGGTCGCCGCCCGAAAGCCTGGATGTCTTGCTCCCGAGCAAATGCTCGATGCGCAGCAGCCGCGCGGTCTCGAGCACCCGCTCGCGCGTCTCGCGCCTGCTCATGCCCTGGCATTTCAGGGGAAAGCCGATGTTCTCAGCGACATTCATGTGCGGATAGAGCGCGAAGAGCTGAAAAACGAACGCGATGTCGCGCGCCGCGGCGCGGCGGAAGGTCACGTTCTCGCCATCGAGCAGAATCTTGCCCTCGGTCGGCAGCTCGAGCCCGGCGATCATGCGCAGCGTCGTCGTCTTGCCGCAGCCGGAAGGCCCCAGCATCGCAAAGAAGGTGCCGTCATCGATCGTGAAGTTCGAGTCGTGCACGGCCGTGAACTGATCGAACGACTTTCGCAGGTTTTCGACGCGGATCTGTGCCATGTCTGCCGCCCTATTCCGGAAAATGGCTCACGACGCTAAATCCGAGCGTGCCGGCGAGGATGGTCACGAACGAATAGCCGTAAAGGTCGATCGACCAGGGCTGCACCAGCATCGCGATGCCGCCCCCGATCAGGGCCATGGCAGCCGCCTCCCATGGACCGCGACGAAACCAGCGCGACAACCTGCCCCTTGCAATCGTGGACCCGCTCATTTGCGCACGGCTCCGAAGGTGATGCCACGCAGCAGATGCTTGCGCAACAGCACGGTGAACAGGACGATCGGGACGACGAACAGCGTGGTCGCGGCGGCGACGGCCGGCCAATCCTGCCCGCCCTCGCCTATGATGAAGGGAATGAAGGGGGGCATGGTCTGGGCTTCGCCGCTGGTGAGGAGCACCGCGAAGGCATATTCATTCCACGAAAAGATCAGGCAGAAGATCGCCGTCGCCGCTATTCCCGTCACCGCCTGCGGCAACACCACCTTGCGCAGCGCCTGCAGCCGGGTGTAGCCGTCGACGAGCGCGGCCTCCTCGTACTCGCGCGGGATTTCGTCGATGAACCCCTTGAGCAGCCAGACCGCCAGCGAGACGTTCACGGCCGTGTAGAGCAGGATCATTCCGAGCCTGGTATCGGTCAGATTGAGCTGCCGATACATCAGATAGATCGGAATGGCGACCGCGACCGGCGGCATCATTCGCGTCGACAGGATGAAGAACAGGAGATCGTCGGCGAGTGGAATGCGGAAGCGCGAGAAGGCATAGGCCGCCAGCGTGCCGAGGAAGACGGCCAGGAACGTCGAGCCGAATCCGATGATCAGCGAGTTGACGAAGCGCGGCACCACCTTCGACGGGCCGGCGATCACCATGTCGTGCCGGCGCACGAGCCGGTCGTACCAGGTCGACGGCGGCGGCATCCTGGCGATGAAGTCCGGCGTCTGACGCGTGCGCACGGTGAACAGGTTCACGAAGCCCTCGAGCGTCGGCTGGAAGATCACCTTCGGCGGATAGGCGATGGCGTCGCTCTGCGACTTGAACGCGGTGGCGACGATCCAGACCAGCGGCAGGATCGAGATCACGGCGTAGAGTATCACGAGCGTGCCGGCCACCGCTTTCGCGCGGGGCGTCGCTTCGACGATCGAATGAGCGGTTGATTTGGCGACGGCGGCGGTCATCGTTGCTTCACCCTGTTGAGCGCTTTGACGTAGATGTTGGCCGCACCGAACACCGTGACGAACAGGATGATGGCCAGCGCCGAAGAATAGCCCGTGCGCCATTTCTCGAACGCCGCGCGCTTGAGCGTGATCGAGACCAGTTCGGTGGTCGAACCGGGGCCGCCCGAGGTCAGGAGATTGACCATGTCGAACATCTTGAAGTTCTCGATGGCGCGGAACAGGACGGCCAGCATCAGGAACGGCACGGTCATCGGCAAGGTGATCGACCAGAACTGTCGCCAGGCCGAAGCGCGGTCGACTTCGGCCGCCTCGTAGATGTAGTCGGGGATCGAGCGCAGCCCTGCGAGGCAGATCAGCATCACGTAAGGCGTCCACATCCAGGTATCGACGAGCACGATGGTCCAGGGCGCCAGCGCGACCTCTCCGGTCATGCTGAAGGAGCTCGGCGGTATGCCGGTGAACAGGCTGATCAGGGAGTTGAAGGGCCCGATCTGCGGCTGCAACAGCAAGGTCCAGAAGTTGCCGACGACGGCCGGCGACAGCATCATCGGAAGCAGGATGATGGTGGTCCAGAAGCCGTGGCCGCGAAACTGTCGGTTGATCAACAGCGCCAGGCCATACCCGATGACGACCTGCAGGGCGACCGACCAGATCACGAATTGCGCGGTGGTCTGCAGCCGGATCCAGACGTCCTCGTCGCTCAGGATATCGCTGAAATTATCCAGCCCGACGAACCGCAGCGGCAGATAGGACATGCTGAGGTTGAGGCTGGTGAAAGACAGCCGGATCATCCAGATCAGCGGAAAGATGTTGATCGCGAGCAACAGTGCGATCGTCGGCGCGACGAACAGCCAGGCGATGGCGCGGTCCGACAGGCCGCGCACGCGCTTCGCGGGGCGGGACTTGGCGGGATCGCCTATGCCGGCAATTGCGGCCTGATCGGGATGAAGGATCGTGCTCATTTTATCTTTTCGCTGGCTGGTTCGGCGTCCCCGGAGCTGGGCTCCGGGGAAACCAGTCCACGTTGATTGCGGTTGCCGCGCCTATTGCGACGCGACCTCCTTGCCTTGCTCCTTGAAGACCTTGGTCCAGTCCTTGACCAGAAGATCGAGCGCCTGCTGGGACGTGCCCTTGTCGGCGACGACATAGTCGTGCACCCGCTTTTGCATGTCGAGCAGCAGCTGCGCATAGGACGGCTCGGCCCAGAAGTCCTTCACGATTCCCATCGACTCCAGGAATTGCGGGGCGAACGCAGCGCTCTTCGGGAAGCCGGGCGCATTGACGACCGCCTTCAGAGCCGAATAGCCGCCGATCTGCCACCACTTCTGCTGCACGGCAGGCTGCGCGAACCATTTGATGTAGGAAAGCGCGTCTTCCTTGTGGTCAGAGGTCGCGACCACCGAAATGCCCTGTCCGCCGAGCTGGGTGAAGTGGCCGTTCGGACCCGCCGGATTGACGAAGAAGCCGATCTTGTCGCCGCCGACGTTCGGATCCTTGTACAGGCCGGGGAAGAAGGCGAACCAGTTCATCTGCATCGCCACCTGGCCCGACTTGAAGGCGTCCAGGCCTTCCTGCATGTAGGCGTTGGTCAGACCGGGCGCAGTGCAGCACTTGTAGAGCTCCTTGTAGAACTCGAGCCCCTTGGCCGCATTGGCCGAGTTGACGAAGCCCTGCATCTGGTACGGCTTCTTCGGGTTGTCGTAGCTGAAGCCGTAATTGTAGAGGACGTTGGTCACGCCCATGGTGATGCCTTCCGAGCCGCGCTCGGTGAAGATGTAGGCGCCGTAGACCTTCTTGCCGTCGATCTCGCGGCCCTGGAAGAATTCCGCGATCTGCTTCAGCTCGTCATAGGTTTTCGGCGGCGCGAGGTCGCGGCCGTACTTGGCCTTGAACGCCGACTGGATGTCGGGCCGGCCGAACCAGTCCTTGCGGTAGGTCCAGCCTACCGCGTCGGCCATCGCCGGCAGCGCCCAGTAGTTCGGCGAATTCTTCGGCCATTCCGAGTAGCCGACGACCGTCGCCGGGACGAAATCGTCCATCGAGATGTGCTCTTTGTCGAAGAAGTCGTTGAGCTTCACATACCACTTGTTCTCGGCGGCGCCGCCGATCCACTGGCTGTCGCCGATGAGCAGATCGCACAATTTGCCGTGCGAATTGAGCTCGTTGAGAAAGCGATCGGCGTAGCTCGTCCATGGCACGAACTCGTATTTCATCTCGATGCCGGACTGCTTGGTGAAGTCCTTGCCGAGCTCGACCAGTGCGTTGGCCGGATCCCATGCCGCCCAGCACAGCGTGAGTTGCTTGCCCTGGGCCGCGGCCTCGCCGCCGCCGAATAGTCCCAGCACCGCAGCCCCCAGGGCCACCGATGCCGCCGTGCTACCTAACCGTTTCAATGTTCGCATATCCGTTTCCTCTCTCCATTGAAGCACCTAACCCGCCGGCGCACTCCTGCTGGACATGCGCCAAGAACCCTGAAACCGAGTTTGATGAGCGATGGTGGAGATCGAGACGGACCGTTTCCGGAAAATCACTTCCCGAAAGCGCTGCTCCTCCCACACACCAACTCGATGAGTGATGTTTAGTTTTTTATATAACTAAACGTAATGCTAAATTTCGGAGACCGTCAAGCGGGTTTCTTGGGAGATCGCAAAAAAGATTCTCGGAAGCTTCCCTGGGGCATTGCAGCAAGACGGGGAGGATCGCTTCAAAGCGCCGCCGCAAATGCCCGGACGACGGGCTCTCCGTCGCAGAAACGCTTCCATGCCCATATTTATAGTCATCCAGACGCCAGATCGCGCTTGCACGAGGCTCGTACACAAAGGCCCGTGCACATCCAAAACACTCCCCGCAGAATTGACAACAGGTGCGGAGCGAGTCGACTGCCCCTGGATCGAGCTGTTGTCGGCGCCGGCGGCGAAATCCTCGATTTGAAAATCCATGTTTAGCAATGTACGTTACTGAACGTTCAATAAAGCCAGCCGAAGCATCCGCGGCCGGGACGTGTCCGACGCGGTGGTTCTTTTCAACGGAGTGACGAAGTGGCCGAATGCCCGAAACTGGAACGACTCTTCCCGTCGCGAAGCGGGAACCTGACGGCTGATCTCGTTGATCGAAGCCGACAGTTGTTCGGTCGCCGACGCCACCGACTGCACGTTGACGGAGGCCTGCTCCGAAGCGGACGCCACCAGTGTTGTGAGTTCCTGCGCATGCCCCGCCGTGCTCGCCAGCGTGCCGGCGGACGCCTCGAGCTGGCCGGAGGAAGCCGAGACGGTCGTGACGATCGTTCCCACGGCACTTTCGAATTCGTCCGCGAGCCTCATCAGGGCGGCCCGCTTCTCGGCCTCTGCGCGCTGCTCGCTCAGCCTGAGCATCGGCAAGCGAGACCGAACCAAGCCAAACGTTATCTGGTTGCGGACATCTCGAAAGCACGCTATGGTCGATCCAATTAAAACGCGTAGAACTTTTTCTTACTCATTTCAATTGTACGGCATGGGGGCGACGCTATGGCCCGCAGCGACGACCGCGTCATTGACCGAACGATTACAAGCAACCTGACCCGATTGAGCAAATACGGCGTGCTGACAGCCCGGCCGGGGTATGAAATCACAGACCATCAGTTGACCGGCAGACGCGCCATTGTTGCGACTGTCCATGCCAAGAAGCCCAAGTCGGGCCTCGATCAAGACGAAGTCCTGCCGGATCATATCGGCGGCGTGCCGGTCGACGTGCGTGAAGCGAACTCGTATCAGCGACTGCGCGCGATTGATCCCCTGGCAGCAAAGATAACCCAGACCTATCGGCGGCCCGAAGAGGCGGAGCCCGAATGGCCCCTCGAGCGTGAAATCCCAAGCGGCGAACTGCTGACAAGCGCTCGCAGCGAAACTCAAAAGAAACTCGCGGCTCAAATAAAGGCGCAGCCCATCAGTGCCAGAACACTGACCGCTCACGAAAACAAACCCCAGCTGGAATATGACCCGGTGGGTTGTCCTCCGCTGGACGCAATCGATGTGACTGCGCGAGTGACCACTGCGGCGAGTCCTGACGCCGGCCTGGCCACATTGACGAAATTTCTGAGTGGCACGAACTCCTCACTCATCATCGGCATGTACGATTTCACTTCCGCGACAATTCTCGGCGATTTCAAGAGCGATCTGACCGGATCCAGGACGCTGCAATTGGTCCTGGATGACCCCGCACCAAATGACACGCGGGATCAAACCGACTGGGAAACCATCCAGGATCTCAAACAGGCCCTCGCAGGCCGAGCTCATACGGTCTGGGCGCTGACTCGCTCGGACCATTTCGCGGCGCAATGGTGTTTTCCATATGCCTATCACATCAAGGTCATCGTCCGGGATAACTCGGCCGTATGGCTATCGAGCGGCAATCTGAACAACAGCAATGAGCCCAACCCGGCTCATCCGCCGACCAAAGAAGACCGCGACTGGCACGTCATCATTGAAGACCCGCATTTGGCGCGGATCTTCGTGGCTTACCTTGACTTCGACTATCGAACCGCCGCGGCCAATCAGCTTCCCAATCAGCCCGCGATTGAAAGGGCGATCGAGGATGCGCGGGCGAAACGAGCCAGGGAAGCCAATCCGACACCGCCTCGCCAGCCAAAGAAAGCGCCCGGTGCGGGACGCGCGGGTGCTTCCGTTCCGGCCAAGGTCTTCAACAATCTCAAGTTCAGGGTCACGCCCCTGCTGACGCCTGACAAACTGGCGAACAAGGCCGGACAATACGTCACCAACATCATCAATCTGATCAAGGGGGCACAGAGTTCCATCCACATCGAGCTGCAGTACATAGAAGCTTCCAAGGGTGACGGTTCTCCTTACGATCAACTGCTGCAGGCGCTTGCAGACCAGGTCGCCGCCAAGAAAGACGTGAAGCTCATCGTCAACGCCGATTACGCGGAAAAATGGGGTGAGAAGATGATGAGCGAGGGCGTCAATTTGACGGCCAGCATTCGCTCCTTTCCCAATGTGCACAACAAGGGCTTTGTGATTGACGGCAAGACAGTGGTCGTCAGCAGTCAGAATTTTTCTCCGGCGGGCGTTTCCGACAATCGCGATGCCGGCGTGATCCTGGAGAGCGAGGAAATCGCTCAATACTTTGGACCAATTTTCGATGCGGATTGGGGCGCATCGCGCGCGCTCGTGCTTCACGCAAAGCCGCAACCGGGCGCGCCGGCGAAGAAAGGGAAAAAAGGCAAGACGAAGAAGGCGAAGAAAGCGGCCAAAAAGCCTCGAAAGAAGTGACCATCTCGCTTCGTCAAATGCAACGTGCGGCCCGAGAAAGGATGTCGATCATGCGCTTCAGTCGATCATCTATGGCAGAGCTCGCAAGCGCGGCTGGCGGAATCCTGTTGATGCTTTCCGCGGCGTCGCTGGCACAAACAACCGCCCCGGCTGCTTCTCCGGCCCAGCCGTCTGGTCTCGAATGTAACGGCACGCGGATACTGGACCCCTTCAAGGGCAAATTGGCCGGTCCGGACTTACCTCCCGGGTTACTCCCGATCGCCGCTGCCGACAGAGACAAGATTTTCAAGTCGGTCTTGCTGCCCTGTCAGGAGAACGTGAATCCGGGTGCGCAGGGGGATCCGGCCGGAATTGAAGGCTCTGGTCTGGAAAACCTGCAGCGGGGCTTCGACTTTTATTCGTGGCGCACTTTCCTCGCGCTGAACTCGCCGGCGGACGGAACGCCGATCGAGACAGCCCAGGCGGAGACGCCGACGAAATGGGAGCACCCGAACAACTTCAAGCAGCTGCTTGACGTCATGCTTCCGTCCGACTTGCAGCCCCCGGTATGGCCGGCGGACGCGAAGGGGATGAACGACGAGCGCGACAGATTGATGCCACAGGAATGTCGCGATCTCCTCAACGCCAGGCCCGATCTGGCGAAGGATTTGCCCAATCGAATGATCGTGAAGATGATCGAGGAGAGTTTCAACGAGCCGTTCAAGACCGGCCCGTTGATCGATCAGCAGGGGCATTACGCCATTTTCGACATCCTGATGAACCGGCAGATGTTCAAGTACATCACGGACAATCATCTGAATACAAAAGCCGGACAGGCCGAGAATGCGGACCTCGCGGTCGACTTTCCACCGGGCCAGAATGCCGGCGCCGCATTCGGCTCCTTCATGCTCAAGGTCTCCTGGAAGATTTTAACGCCCGAGGAAATCGCGGCGAAGACCTTCCACATGAGGCGAGCGCTGGTCCTGATGCCTCCGGGCGAGAAGCGGCCGTGCCTGGACAGGACCCTGGGCCTGATCGGCTTTCATGCGGTCCACAAGACCGTAGGCCGCCCGCAGTGGATCTGGACGTCCTTCGAGCATGTGAAGAACGTGCCCGACAGGACTGAAGTCGCGGCGAACAAGCTGAGTGGCCCGTACAATTTCTTCAGCGTCAAGTGCAAGGCGGACTGCCCGGCTGAGAACGCGACGCCGCCCTACCCGTGGGATCCCGATCCGGCGCTTGAGCTGCGCTTCAGAAAGGACGATTCGTTCAAGAGCCAGATCGTTCGCGAAACGTCATTGACCCCAGCGGCCAGGAACATGAACGCGGTCTTTCACAGCATGCTTCCGGCCAACAGCGTCTGGCAGAATTACATGCTGCTCAGCACGCAATGGCCCACCGCGTTTGCCACTCACTGCACGGGGCTGCACACGCAAAACGCCGGTACGCCGGCTCCCCAGACCGATTTCGTCAAGCAGCCCGACATGACCTGCTCGCCGGCGCCGCCTTTCCTCGCAAACTCGACGCTGGAGACATACAGCCAGGCAGACAGGAAGCCAGACAACAAGGGAGACAGCCTGGCAGACCTCCGGGATGCTCCGGCGGTCCCGCTCGCCACGTCCAGCTGCATCGCCTGCCACGGCAACGCCGTGGGCTTCCAGAGAACCGGATCGAATCGGGAGGCCGGCAGGCCGAACCTGAACCAGTCGGATTTCACGTTCATGCTGGAAAAGGCGCAGTAGGCGGACCGTCGTCATCAACTGCTATCAGTTTGACTCTAATGGTGGGGAGCACCATGGGCACATTACCGACGGATCGGCACAACGATCGACCAGGCGCGGCGGCCCCGGAACCCGACGGCTCGTTTTCACGCCGCGCCATGCTTGCCGGCACGATGGCGGCGACTGCTACGGCAGCCGTTGCTCCCATTTCCGGTTCGGCCTTTGCCGCGGGACCGGACGTGAATTCGCCGCAGGACATGATGGCTTTTCTGTTGCTTTCCGAAGCGCTCACCGGAGTCGACAAACAACTTCTCGCGCCCGAGTTCGACCCAAAGACCAATGATCCCGGCACCGACCCGATCAATATCAAGAATGATTATTTCAGGTGGATCAACGCAAAGGACACGACGTCCTCGTTCGCCGCAATGTTGACGTTCGCCAAAAAGAATCCTGCGCCGTCAGCAGCCGATATCATCGCCTCTGTGAACGCGGGCAACGACGATATCAAATTCCTGGCTCGGAGCATCGTCCTGCTGTGGTATCTCGGCTCGTGGTACGAGCCGAAGGATTTGAAGGACCAAGCCACCGCGGCCAACCCCGGCCGCATCAATTCCTCGGAAGTCCTCTCCCCGAAGGCGTACACGCAGGGACTGGTTTGGCAAATCGCAGGAGCCCACCCGATGGGCTACAGCAATTTGCAATTCGGCTACTGGTCGCGCAATCCCCGCGATCCCAATGATCAACCGCCCCTTCTACCCACCCCAAAGAGTCCTTGAGGGAGGGATTCATGGCAGACACTTGCATAGAGTGCGATGTCGCGATCGTCGGCTCCGGATTTGCCGGATCGTTGATCGCCAAGGAATTGAGTCAGAAGCCGATCGATACAGCGAATGGGAAGCGACGGCTCAATATCGTTATTCTCGAGGCCGGCCCCGGTGTTCAGCCGAATATCAACGGCTATATGAGGAGTTTTTACAAGGCCAGCGCCAAAGTTCCGGAAAGTCCATATCCCCCCGCGATGGCCAGTGCTCCATCCGCGGTCGCTGCGGGCAGGCCAACGGCACTCATGCTGTCCGCCTCCAGCTGGAACAAGCCGGATCACGCCTATCTCGATCAGGAGGGGAGTACCCTTCCCTTCAAGAGCACCTACGAGCGTCTTGCCGGCGGCACGTCGCACTGGATGGGCCTCACACCGAGGCTCGTGCCGAACGATTTCCGCATGAACGAGAGGTACGAGCTTCCGTTCCCGAATTGGCCGATCAGCTACGAGACGCTGATGCCATGGTACGAGAAGGCGGAAGCCGAGCTCGGCGTTTCCGGCGACGTGGCGGAGCACAGTTATGCCGGCGTGACGTATTCTCCCGGCTACGCCTTTCCGATGCCGAAGATCCCGCCGTCGCTTTTCGACCAACATGTGAACGAGACGCTTGCGCATCTGACCGACGACGAGACCAAGTCTCTCGAGTTTCTCGGAACGGCGGCGCCGGTGACCTCACTTACGGCGCGGAGCCAGCCTGCGGCACGAAATTCCCAGCCCTACAGGAATCGCCGCGCCTGCGCCGGCAACACCAGTTGCATTCCGATTTGCCCGATCCAGGCCAAGTATGATCCGACGATTACGCTGAATGAGGCGACCAACAACGGCGCGAAGCTGATGGATCATACGGTCGCCAGCGAGATTCTGGTCGACGCGAACAATCGCGTCAGTGGAATCAACTTCATCACCTACAAGGACGAGGCCGGTCCGAAGACGGGAAGCGGTTGCATCAAGGCCAAGCTATACATCATCGCCGCGAACGGCATTGAGACGCCGCGGCTGCTGCTGATGTCCAAAAATGGCGGCCGGACTGCCAACGGCGTGGCCAACAGCAGCGACATGGTCGGGCGGAATTTGATGGACCACCCCCAATATCTCTCCTGGGGGTTGCTGCCGGTGCAGGTTTTCCCTTATCGCGGCCCGCTCGTGACTTCGGCCATCGGCGATCTCTGCGACGGTCCGTTCCGCGCCCGGCGTGCAGCCTTCCGGATCAGTCTGGGCAACGAAGCCTGGACCGCGACCGTCGGCGGTTCGGGTGGCGACCCTCACGTGACCACCCTCGATTTCATCAACGGGGTCAACCTCAGCGGCCTCAACAAGAAGGACTCTACCAAGCTGGCGGACAACAGCGCGCTCATTGGCACCCAGTTGCGCGATACCCTCGGCAACCTGATCTCGCGGCAGTTCCGGATCGCCTTCGCGGTCGAGCAAAGTCCTGATCCCAAGAATCAGGTGACATTGTCGTCGGCGACCGACGCTCTCGGTTTGCCGCGTCCCAAGATCAAATACGATCTTTCGGACTATACGAAGCAGGGTATCGCCACCGCGTTTCGCTTGAAGAACGTGATCTTCAGGAAACTGAGCGCTGAGGACTTCACCACGACTCTTGACGACGATCCCGCAGCCTTTGTCCAGGAGATCGAGGACAGCGAGGGGAAGAAAGTAAACGTGCGCCTGACCTATGGCGGCGCCGGACATGTCATGGGCACCTATCGGATGGGCACCGATCGCAAGACATCGGTCGTCGATTCGTTCCAGCGTTCACATGATCACGCGAACCTCTATCTGGTCGGAAGCGGCACCTTCCCGACCGTGGGCACTGCCAATCCAACGATCACGCTTTCAGCGCTGGCGCTCCGGACTGCGGACAACATTGTCCAGAATTTCAAGGAGATGTGATTTCCCATCAATAGGCACGTGCGAAGTCGCCTTCCTGCTTGACGTCCCTGAACGCCGGATAGTGCGGGGTCCAGGCCGAGGCCTTGTCCTTCGTCAGCCTGCTGAGACGATCGAGGACCCCGACGCCATCGCTTCGCAGACTTGCAGCCACCGCGTCGCGATCGGGAAAATGTTTGCGAATCGCGTCGAGCCAGATGGTGCGGCCCGCAAGGAAGCCGCCGGCGCCGGCGGCATAGGCATAGTCCAGCACGCGCTCGAATTTGTCGCGCGCCGCGCCGCCCGAAAGCAACACCCAGGGGATGCGCCGCGCCGTGCAGATCTCGCCAACCGCATCGAACTCGCGTTGCGCGGCTTGCGCAGCCGCGCTGCCGTCACGCGGCGGCAGCGAATTGGCCGCCAGCGGACTTTCGAGCTTCAGCAGATCGACGCCGTACTCCGGTTTGGCAAATTCACGCACGCTGTCGATCACGAGCTGAGGCAGCTTACCCGGCGATTCCACATAGTCGGCTGTATGGCCTGCACTGCCGAGGAACGGATAGACCAGCAGTTCGAGCACATAGGGGATATCATGGCGCGCACAGTCGCGGCCGATGTTGCGAACGAAATTCTGCTGATGCTCATTGACGGCCTTGTCCGCATCCGGACGGTACCAGGCCAACACCTTCACGGCGTCGCCGCCCATCGCGCGGATCTTCTCCACGCTCCAATTGGCGATCGGTCGCGACTTGCGGCCGCCCGGCGTGTCCTCGACGCGATGCTCTTCGAGCGTCATGATCAGTCCGCAGCGCGCCGGCAACACGTCGATCGCGGCCGGCACGGCGAAGTTCGGATCGAACAGCATCGAGCTGCAATGCGGCGCCAAGGCTTCGACGAGCAGACGCTTGGCCAGTGTGACGTCGGTGTATTGCACCTGGTCCTTGCCGATGCCCCTCGCCTGGGCAATCGCCTCGAACAAGGGCGGTCGCTGATCGAGCGCGACCATGCAGAAATGACCGCCTGCGTCGGCAAGGCGCGCCAGGCCGCGATTTTTTCCAATCGTTCTCATGGATGGGTCCTCATGAATGCGAGACAATCGTCGAAAGTCGGGATGCCGGAGCGGCCGCTCGCGCGCGTGCATTTGATCGCAGCCGCGGCTGATGCGAACGACATGGCATCAGCCACGCCAAGGGCGCCACCGATGGCGAATGCATAGGCTCCGTGGAACACATCGCCCGCGCCGGTGGTGTCGACAGCGTCGATCGCATAAGCGCCGCGCCTGTTGAGCTTGTCGCCCTCGTACCAACTCACACCGGCGTGGCCGCGCGTGACCGCCGCGATGGGGCAGCGATAACGCGTAATCTGCTTGAGCGTGTCGTCGCTCGCCGAGCCCAGAAAGGCCGTAAGCGCAGGTTCGGAAAAGACCGCGTGATCGGTAAGCGGCAACAGGCGCTCGAACACATCCGCATCGGCCATGTCGGCATCCAGAATGGTCGGCACGCCCACCGCACGCGCCTTACCAAAAAGCGCAACGGCGCCTTCCGGCCAGCGCGGGTCGGCAAGCACCGCCGATGCGCCAGCGACGTCATCGAGCGGCAGCCAATCGGCCTCAACCGGAAAGCTACCTCGAAAATTCACGATTTGGCGCTCGCCCGATGCATCGACCAGGATGCCCGAGACCGACGAGCGACCGCCGGCGAATAGCCTGAAATTCCTGACGTCGATGCCCTCGCGCGCCAATGCGTCGCGCATCTCATGCCCCGCCGCATCTTCGCCGCCCCGCCCCCAGAAAGAGGTCGCGGCGCCAAGCCGGGCGGCCGCGACCGACGCATTCGCGGCCATGCCGCCGCCGACCGTGAAATGATCGAAGCTCCTGATCTTCTCGCCGCCACCCGCCAGGAGATGGTCGACCCGCCAAATCTGGTCGAGCGCGGACAGACCCAGGCAGATCACGCGGATGCCACGGGCGCGTGCTGCAAAATCAGCCAGCGAAATCGGCTGACGGAAAACTTCGCGCTGGCTCACGTCAGGACCTGGCCGCTGTTGCTGTCGAACAGATGCGTCTTGCCGGGCGTCGGGCGCAAACCAAGGCGGTCGCCGACCTTCGGCCGTAGCGCCGGATCGACGCGTGCGATCGCAGAGGCACCCGCAAGGTCGAAATGAATCAGCGTGTCGGAGCCGAGCGGCTCGACCAGCTTGACGACGATGCTTGCCCCGTCGGAGTTACCCGGCGTGACGACGAAATGTTCGGGGCGGACACCCAGCACGGCCTTGCCGACCTTCTGCAGCCGCGCGCGGCCCTCGTTGTTCAAAGCCACCGGCGTGGTTCCGTCGGAAAGCAGGGTCGTCTCGTCGCGCAGTTCCACCGGAAAAAAGTTCATGGTCGGCGATCCAATGAAGCCGGCCACGAATTGGTTGGAGGGCCGCTCATAGACTGCTTCCGGCGTGTCGTACTGCTGCACGGAGCCGCTTTGCAGAACGACGATGCGATCGGCCATCGTCATGGCTTCGATCTGATCGTGCGTGACAAAGACCATCGTCGTCTTGAGCTGCTGCGACAACGCCTTGATCTCCGCCCGCACCTGCCCGCGCAGCTTGGCGTCGAGGTTTGAGAGTGGCTCGTCGAACAGGAACGCCTTCGGATTGCGTACGATCGCGCGGCCCATGGCGACGCGCTGGCGCTGGCCGCCGGAAAGCTCCTTCGGCTTGCGGTCGAGATAAGGCTCGATATGCAGCATCGCAGCTGCGCGGTTCACGCGCTGCTCGATCTCGGCTTTCGGCGTGCCGCGCAATTCCAGCGCAAACGACATGTTTTCCCGCACCCGCATGTGCGGATAGAGCGCGTAGTCCTGGAACACCATCGCGATGTCGCGCTGTGCGGCCGGAACACCGTTGACCTTCTTGTCGCCGATATAGAGCTCACCGGAGGTGATCGGCTCGAGGCCCGCGATGATCCGCAGCAAGGTTGACTTGCCGCATCCGGACGGACCGACGAACACGACGAACTCGTGGTCCGCAATCTCGAGATTGAGATCGTGGATGACGGGAAAGTTGCCATAGCTCTTGACGAGATTGCGGATCGAGATCGAAGCCATCGCGTCACTCCAGCGCCAGCACAGGCTTTATCGTTTCGCCCCTGGCAAAGCGGGCAAAGTTCTCCGGCAAGGTCGACAGGCCGAACTCGCCGTCGACCAGCACGCGGTACTCGTCCTTGTAGCGGCGCAGCAGATCGATGTTGGGAACGAAGTCGCCGATCGGGAAATAGAAGGTACGGATCATGTAGAAATCCTTGCGGCGGAACACCCTGCCTTCTTCGATGATCCAGGGCGCTGCGTTCTCGCCGACCAGGACCAGCGCACCGCGCGGCAGCACGACCTCGATGCCGAGGTTGCGCGCGGCGTGCGCACCCGAGCATTCGATGATCAGCGCGAAACGTTGCGAGGGATCGCCGACCGGATGCGGCTTCGCACCGAACGATTGCGCGATCTTGAGCCGCGCCGCATTGGGATCCGAGATCCGCACGTCGTCGTAACCGAAGCTTTTCAGGGCGAGCACGACGCCGAGTCCGACCGGGCCGGCACCCGTCACGAGAACCGGCCCCGACTCGGTGGGCGGTACGATGCGGCTCGAGAAACGCACCGCGTGTCCCGATGTGCCGATGGTGTCGAGCAACAGCGGCGCGAGGCTGTCCTCGATATCGTCCGGGACCGGCAGCAGACAATTCTCAGGCACCGGCACATATTCGGCGTAGCCGCCCGGCCGGTTCCAGCCGATCAGGCTGAAAATCTCCAGGCACATCTGCGTGTCGCCGCGCAGGCAGGCGGCGCAATGCCCGCAATGCAGCGGGATATAGACCGCGCAACGCTTTCCATGCATGTGATGGCCGGGCTGTTCGACGACGCCGAAAATCTCGTGGCCGGCAGTGAACTCCGCTCCCTTGTGCCAGAGCTTGAAGTCCGAGCCGCACAGCGCGGCGCGCGAGACTCGCACCAGGACCTCGCCCTTGCCTACATCGGGTATCCTGACACGATCGATGGTGATCCGTTCATTGCCATGGAAGACAGCGGCCTGCATGATCGAATTGAGCGTCATTCAGATCACCTAGCCTTTCACCGCGCCAAGCGTCAGTCCGGCCACCAGCCAGCGCTGCACCAGCGTCGCAAGAATGAGCGGCGGCAGCGCGATCAGAGTGGCGGCGGCCATCAGGGCGCCCCACTCGGTCGACCCTTCGCCGACGAAATTGAACGCGGCCGCGATCAGCGTCTTGGTGTCGCCGTTCGACAGCACCAGCGCGAACAGGAAGTAATTCCAGGAAAACACGAAGGCGAGGATCGCCGCAACGGCGATGCCCGAGCCGACCAGCGGCAGCGCGATCCGCCACAGGATACGCGTCACGCCACAGCCGTCGACCTGCGCTGCCTCGAACACACTTCGCGGAATGTTGTCGAAGGACGGCAACAACACCCAGATCACGATCGGCAGCGTGATCACCGCATGGCTCAGGATCAGCGCCGTGTAGGAGCCGATCAGACCGAGCTGCCGGAACATGACGTACCACGGCAGCAAGAACAACGTGCCTGGCGCCATGCGCGCGGCCAGGGTCAGGATCGCGGGCCAGGAAATGCGCGTCCACGACACCGCGAATGCCGCGGGGATCCCGAAGAGCAGTCCAAGGCCGGCCGAGCCGATGGTCACGATCAGGCTATTCACGGCGTAGGAGAAGAACGGAGTGGTCTGAAGCAGGTGCCTGTAGTTCTCGGTTGTCGGCGAGAAGATCAGCGTCGGCGGATAGGCGGTCACTTCAAAGGACGGCTTGAACGACGACAGCAGCATCCACACCACCGGCGCCATGATGATGACGCCCGCGATCATCAGTTGCACCGTGTTCAATATCCGGATCGAACGATCGCTCATGTGGGCATCGGTCATGGCGTTCCTCACCACGCGACCGCGCCGCGCAGGCGATTGAATGCCAGCACCGCGCCGAACACGATCGCGCTGAGTGTCAGCATCAACGCCGACGCATAGCCGATGTTGAAAAACTCGAAGCCGACGCGGAATCCATAGATGTTGAGGGTGTTCGAGGCATTGCCGGGACCGCCCTGCGTGGTGATGTAGATGATGTCGAAGAAGCGCAGGAGATCGACACTGCGCAGGATGGTTGCGGTGACGATGGTCGGCAGCAGCAACGGCAACGTGATGCGCTGGAACGTCTTGAACGGCGATGCGCCGTCGATCTGGGCGGCCTCGTAGACGCTCGGCGGCAGCGATTGCAGACCACCCAGCACGATCAGCGCAACATAAGGTGCCCATTGCCAGCTATCGATCAGGGCAACCGTCGGGATGACCCAGGTCGGCGACGCCAGCCAGTCCGACGGCGGCAGCCCGAGCAAGGTCAGGATATAGTTCGCCGCGCCCAGCGAGGGATCGAGAATCACGAGCCACATCATGCCTGCGACCACCGGGGGCATCATGAAGGGCGAGATGAAGAGCGAGCGCACGATGCCGGACAGGCGTTTGGCGTGAAACAGCACCAGCGCCAGCCAGACCCCGAAGACGAGCTGCAGCACCAGCGACAGGACGTAAAGCGCGAGCGTCACGTAGAGCCCGTTCCAGAACTCGCTGTCCGAAACGAGCTTGGCGTAATTGGCGAGGCCCGCGAACGACTGCTGCCCGGTCGAGGAGAAGCTCTGGAAGGAAAGCCAGATCGTATAGGCGACGGGAAATGCGATCATACTGACGGTGAACAGCACCGCGGGCGCCGACAATGCAGTCAGCTCCAGCTTCTGTCGATTCTCCGTCAGTGTCGCCGCGGTCTCGCTCATGTCGTCTATTTCACAGGCCGGCCGCGCCGGACGGCACAGCCGGCTCGCAAGGTCATTTCCTGGCGATCAGCGCGTCGAGCGACTTGTCGGCATCGGCGCAGGCCTGATCGACCGGCTTCTGGTTCAGGATCAGGTCCTGAACCGCCTGGCCGATGAACTCGCGTGATTCAGGATTGGCCACGATGGGATAGCCGACCTCCGAAGATCCCTTCGCCGCCAGCACGTCGAGCGCGGCCTGCCATTGCTGGCGCACCGGCTCTTCGTCGATCCATTTGCGGTAATCAGGATCCTTGGCGACGGACGAGCGCGGCGGCGCTATGCCCTGCACCGCCATCTGCTTCTGGACGGCCGGGCTCGTCGCCCATTGCACAAAGTACCAGGCCGCGTCCGGCTGCTTGCTGTGGGCCGAGACCGCCATACCCCAGCCGATGGCGGTCGGCACCTGTCCGCCTTCGCCGGGCGGAAAGGGAATGAGCCTGGTATCCTTCAGACGCTCGCCGCCTTCCATCACGGTGCGCAACTCGTTCGAAGCCTCGAATGCCATCGCGGCGCGGCCGGCGCGATAGAGCGCGGAAATCTGCGGGAAGCTGTAATTGACGACACCGGGCGGACCATAGTCGCGCAATAGCCTGCTGTAGGTTTCGAGCGCTTGCTTGTCCTTTGGCGAGCATAGCGCGGACTTGCCGTCGACGATGTAGCTGCCGCCCATGTTGTGCAGGAGGTTGCTGAATGTGTAGGGCAGCGCCGGCTTCAGCCCACGCGAAACAAACGGCGTGATGCTGGAATCGCACCCCTTGATCTTCCTTGCGGCGGCCTCGACGTCGGCAACGGTCTTCGGCTCGTCGACGCCGCACTTCTTGAAGATATCCGTGCGATAGTAGAGGACCGGTCCTTCGATGTTCATCGGCATACTGGTGAGCTTGCCGTCGAAGGTCGCGGCCTTCAGCAGCGCCTGGCTTAGTCCCGCATAGTCATAGTCGCCGGCCGCTTCGTTCTTGGCCATCGACGTGAGGTCGGCGTACCAGCCGGCTGCCGCAAACTGAGCGCTCTCGCGGGAGGGCAATGTCATGAACACGTCGACCTCGTCGCTGTTGGCGTTCATCACCGTGACCAGACGCTGCCGCATCTGCTGCTCCTGGTAGCCGTCGACTTTGAGCGTGATGCCGGTGAGTTTCTCGAAATCGGCCTTGTGGGTGAGCAGCGCCGCCGAGATCGGATTGTTGTTGGCGAGGAAGGTGACGGTCTTGCCCTGGAATTTCTTCCAGTCGAAATCAGTTGCATGGGTTGGAAACGCTGTCGCCAGCAGAAACGCCGGCAGCACCAGTTGCGCCGCAAAGACCTTGGCTCTCATCCGTATCCTCCCTGGTGGGTTTCCGCACCCTGCCCGACTTTTGCGTCAGTTTATTGAAAACGGTTACAATCTAGACCGGATCGCCTTGCTGTCAAGCCGATACCAGATTAGAACTTATGTCGGATTAGCAGGCCCCATTATGTCAGCTAGCCCTCGGATACCGAAACATGTAACGTTACATCTGACTGATCCAAAATGTCCTTCGCTGACCTCAAACCTTCAAAGCAGGGAATCCGCGCCGTTGCAGCACAGGCGGGCGTGTCGATCGCGTCGGTGTCGCGCGCGCTGAACCAGCCGAACTCGGTCAGCCCGCAATTGCGCGCTCGCATTGCTGCCGCAGTGGAACGGGTCGGCTACATCCCGCACGCTCCGGCACGCGAACTCGCGTCCCGTCGGTCGCGCACGCTGGGCGCGATCGTGCCGACCATCGACAACACCATGTTCGCACGCGGGATCGCTTCGCTGCAGAAATATCTGTCGTCAGTCGGTTACATGTTGTTCCTGACCACGTTCGGCTATGACCTCGAGGTGGAGCTGGAACAAGCCCGCAACCTGATCAGCCGCGGCGTCGACGGCCTTGTTCTGCGCGGCGACAGCCATCACGACGCCTTGCGCAAGCTACTCGCCGACAGCGCGATACCCTTCATCAATGTCGGCGTGTACCGGCCGGATCGTCCCTATCCCTGCGTTGGCGCCGACAATGAAGGCGCCGCCCGACGCGCGGCGTTGCATCTGATCGAGCTCGGACACCGCGACATCGGCATCGTCTCGGCGCTTCAGCGCAACAACGATCGGGCCAGCGCCCGTGTCACCGGATTTCATCGCGCATTCGCTGAGAACGGCATCCCGATCCGATCCGAATGGCATTTGGAGGTTCCCTACACGCTCGATGACGCCCGTGAAGCCGCGCGCCACCTGCTCAGCCTCGAGGAACGCCCGACCGCAGTCGTTTGCGGCAACGACGTCATCGCCTATGGAGTGCTTCTGGAAGCTGAGCGCAGCGGATTCTCGGTGCCGCGCGATCTATCCGTTGTCGGCTTCGACGATCTCGATTGGAGCCGTCATCTGCGCCCGAGCCTCACGACCATTCAGGTGCCGACAGGCGCGACCTGGCAGCGCGCCGGCGAATATCTCGTCCGCCGCCTCGCGGGCGAGCAGACCATCATGCATCACGAAGTCGATTATTCGCTCATTGTGCGGGAGTCGACGGCGCCGCCGCGCTCTCAAAAAGACAAAGGCAAAAAACGATGAATGCATCCTTCTCGCTCAAGGCGGGCTTCCATGCCGTCGTCATTGGCGGTGCCGGCGACATCGGTGCTGCGATAGCCGGTCAATTCTGCGATCTCGGAGCTACCGTCACGGCGACTGGACTAAATGATGCCGACATCGCGCGAACCCGCCTGAAGCCGCGCGCCGGACTCGAGCTTGTGCCGCTCGACATACCAACGATATCGCCGTCACGGACTTTGCCGGCCGCTGCGTTCGCGTAGACGCGCTCGTCAATTGCGCCGGTATTCTGGCGCGTGACCAGGAGTATGCGGTCGAGCCCTTCATGAAAGTGGTGGACGTCAATCTGACCCCCACGTTCCGAACCTGCATGGCCTTCCGGCCGGCGCTTGCGCGTTCCAAAGGTTCGATCGTCAACATCGCCTCGATGAATGCGACGTTGGCACTGCCGCGTATCCCGGCCTATTGCGCGAGCAACGGCGGTGTCGTGATGCTGACCGGTTTACGGATTGAAGGTTCGCTCGAAGAAATCGACAAAGGCCCGTACTTTTGCCGTTGTCGCGCGACCGCTCGGAAATACGGCCCACAGGTCGTGGGGAGGCAGGCTCCAGTCAGATAATACGGCGCGGACTGCGCCTGATCGCAGCTCGGGGGTGAACATCCATTCCGATGAGATGGCCAGGCCGACATCGGCAAGCACAGCGGCCCTGACGCCTTCCGCCGCGGTCACCCGCAACCGGCTTCGAACAGTGACGGCTGCCTCCGAGTTCTCGCGCCGAAAGGACCAGACGCTGCCTTCCTGCAGATAGATCACTGCTTGATGCTTGCTGAGGTCGGCGGGCGACTGCGGCGTGCCGGCGCGCTTGAAATAGGCCGGTGTCCCCAGCACCAGCCGCTTGCATCGGGCGATGCGGCGCGCGGTCAGGCCGGAGTCCGCCAGCTTGCCCATGCGCAGGGCCACATCGATGCCCTCCTGCACCAGGTCGATCTGGCGGTCATCGAGCACGACCTCAAGATCGAGATCGGGGTGCTTTGCGAGGAACTGCGGCAGCAGCGGAATGAGATGAATGTGGGCAAAAGTAACGGCCGCGCAGATGCGCAGGCGACCCTTCAGCGCGCTGCCGGCACCGCGCGCGGCGACCTCGGCCTCGCCGGCTTCCTCGACCGAGCGCCGCGCACGATCCAGATAACCGAGCCCCGCTTCGGTCGGCGTCAATCCGCGCGTCGAGCGCGTCAGCAGCTTGACGCCGAGATAGTTCTCGAGTTGGGCGATGGTTTTGGAAACCGCTGGCTGCCCGACGCGAAGCTGGCGCGCCGCGCCGGAGAACGAGCCGGTCTCGACGACGCGAATGAAGGTTTCCATCGCAGTCAGGCGATCCATCCTTATTCTCCCTGGGAATGAGGCCTGCCCGCTCTGTCTGCCATGGCCGCGGATAATTCGCCATGAGTTCTCGCCCCATGCGCTGCCGGGCCGGGCCGTCCCATCCCTCAACGAGCGTCGCCGATGCCCTATGCGCCTATGCGCTGACCGGCAGTGCTTCGCCATAATGGCGGTGTTTGCCGCGCCGCCTCGTCCGGAAGTGTCCTTGCGCTGTGGCTTGCACGGCAAGGGCTGAGTCGGCTCATTTCATGGAAAGAAAATCAGGGCCTGCCCGTTCAGGCCCGGCAACCAGACGACGGTGTCGAGACATTTGCCGGTCTCGAAGTCGAAGGCGACGACGTCATCGCGCGCCACGCAATAGAGCCGGCCGTGCGCTCCAAAGCGCAACCCCCGCGGCTTCCGCATTCCGGCAGGATCGCGCGGGGCCAGAATCCGGACCAAGCGCCCGTCAGCACGGTCGTATTCGCGGATGGTTGCGACGGCGTCTTCGGCTCCGAACGGGTGTTCGCTGCTCACGACGACGTTGCCGTTCGGTGCAATTGCAAGATCGAGTGGGCTGAGCTCCGGATCTCTGACCCGCCACGACGGCCGGATCCGGCGACCGGAATCGAACGCCAGAATCGTATTGTCGCCTTCGTCGCCCGGCCCGATGCCGGACGCGAGAAAGAGCGTGCCGTCGTGGGCGAACGCAAAGCCGCGCGGGAAAGGAACAACATTCGCTGGAAGCACATATTCGCCCGCCGTATCGAGCCGTGGCGCGAACGCCATGATGGTCCGCTCGGTGCGAAGCCCGACATAGTAGCGACCATCCGGTCCGAAATTGCCGCCGCCCGGATTCAGTCCTTCCACCGCTGTTGATGCCCGCACGACCAGTCCGTTGCGATCGAGCGCGAGAATCCGATCCGAACCGCTGTTGACAAGGAGCAGCCTGTCAACGGGATCGATCCCAAGCCCGCGGGGATCGACAATGCGAGGATCGTCGCTGAAGGCGCCGATGAGCTTGCCGTCATCCGCGAAAGCGAGAAGCTTTCCGAAGCCCGCGCCGTTGGCGCCGGCTGCGCTTGTCACGAGAAGAGTCATGAACCTTCCTATTGCTGTGCGGCCGGCGGCAAGAGCTTGCGGTGGATCAGGGACTGCAGCGCGTTGCGGAACGAATCCTCGGTATCAACCGCCTTGGTAAATCCGGCCTGACGCAACTTGATGGTGCTCACGAAGGCCCGAGGTCCTTCCGCGGCGCCATAAGCGAACGCAAAGTCCGCATGCTGGTCGCCCTGGCCAACTAGTTCGCGCAAGTTCCGCGAGCGAAGTTTGTACTTTGCGACGATCCGATCCCAGACACCTGCGTTTTCACCGATGTATCCTGCCACGCTCGTTGGCATGTCGGGCCCGGTTTTGACACCGAGGGTTTCGGCCATGGCCGGCCACACATTGCGCCATTCGAATACATCGCCATTGGTGATGTTGAAGGCCTCGTCCGCCGCCCGTGGCGACTGCGCGGCCCAGACCATCACATCCGCGACGAGGTCCGCATCGGCGGCCTCCCAGACGAACGACGGACCGCCAGGGAAGCCGAACGGCTCCCCCTTCTCTCGGCGGATTGCGGCGTAGACTCCAATAGCAGGGAGAACGTTCAACGCGCCCGGCGTAGGACCGGTGACGAGCTGCGGGCGCAGCGCCGTATAAGCGAAGCCGTGCCGCGCACCCATCTCGCGCACATAGGCTTCCTGGTCGAAGAAGAAGTTCGGATGATCGCTGTCGGCGTCGCGTTCGCGAGCCGGAATCGGAATCGGGTGCAGGTGCACGCCGTAAACTTTCGTTCCCTGCAGAATGCTTATGTGCTGGAAATTGGCCGCGGTACGCACGATCGGCTCCACCACATTGCGTAACATGGCGTTGTTGGTGTCGATCTGTTCGTTGCTCGACCAGCCGGCGACCAACTCGGGCTTCTCGTGCAGCGCCGTGTAGGCGATGTGCGTGACGTCGGTCAGCGGCTCGAACGCGGCACGGGCCCTTGCCTCGTCGCGTAAATCGACCGACAGAAAGTCAATGTCGCGGCCGCTGGGCAATTCGGGCTTACGACGCGAAACGCCGACCACGTCCCAACCAGCGGCAAGAAGCTTTTCGATTGCAGCGACTCCGAGCAGGCCACTTGCACCAGTGACCAGGACCTTATTCTGAGTCTTTACTTTTCTGACGCTCATGTTGAACCTCGTGTTGATAGGCGGGTTGTTCGCCGTATTCGAGCACGCTCCCAGATCAGCGACTTACCGATGGACGTGCCACTGTTCTTGCACCAGTCACCAGAAATGTGCGCGGAATCATGAGAGTCTCCGGAACAGGGAAACGACAACCGCACGCGGGACCGGCGCCTGCGGTGCGTTTCGGCGCAACGTTCAGGCAGCCGGCCTGAGCTTGCCGGGCGCGGTCCATTCGGCGCCCTTCATGAAGGAGTCATTGGGTGTGTCGGCCAGATGATTGGTGTAGTTCGAGATCAGCTTGGTCGCGGCGAGAACGAGCACGTCGAGAACGGCGCGGTTGTCGTAACCCGCGGCCTTGAAGGCGGCGACATCGGCCTCGCTTACCACCCCGCGCTGGCGGGTGACCTTGGCGGCAAACTGGCGCAGCGCCTCGAGCTTGGGATCGGCGATCGGGCGGCCTTCGCGAACCGCTGAAATGGCGGCGTCGGGGACCTTCGCCATGCGCGACAGGTTGGTGTGGCCGGCCATGCAATAGGTGCACTCGTTCTCGTAGATGATGGCGAGATAGACCAGGTTGCGTTCCTGGGGCGTAAAGCCGGTTTTCTCGGCGATATTCCAGAGTGTGCTGTAGGCCTCCAGCGCCGCCGGGCTCTCGGCCAGAACGCGGTGCAGGTTGGGCACGAAGCCCCAGGCCTTCTGCACGCTGTTGAGAATTTCGGCTGAGCCGGCCGGCGCAGTGGCGGCGTCGTGAATTTCGAATCCGTTGATCATTTGCTTCTCCTCTTGAAACGCATGGCGCATCATCACTCATCCTCCGGCGCTGCGACAGGTACGATCGGGCGATATCAATTATTCCAGTCAGGAATAGATCGAATCGCCGATTACGGATTCGAACGAATCCGTTGGCCTTGTGTAGGCTTATTCCACGCGGATGACGGTCCAACGAACTCTCACAGTCATGACAAGACCGCCAGCAAGCTTTCAGCTTGCCGGCGGTCCAATGGACCGTGTCGCAGAGGAAGAGAGCATCACCGCTGCGAGAGGCGGACCACGTCCTGCCTGAGCAGATAGAGCGAGACTGCGAGCAGCACGACATCCTTCATCAGGAAGGGCACGTTGCCCGTCATTGCCGGGAAGCCAGCCACCGGATCCCAGCCGTCAGGCATGAACGGAATGATGGTGACGGTGGCGATGAACGTTCCGGCCGAGCCAAGCGCGCCGAGCACGCCGAGCCGCTTGTTCCAGAAGCCCGCGAACAACAGCGAGCCGAAGGTCCATTCTGAGGCGCCCAGGAACCAGCTCGCGCCCTGGTGGCCGAACACGGGATAGAGCCACCAGATCAGCGGGCCGTTGCTGATGAAGGGAACGAGCCGTTCGGCTTCATAAGCCCACCACTTCTGATAACCAAAGAAGAAGAACATGATCACCATGGACGCACGGACGACGTGGTAATCGAGGTCCTCGCCAAGCAGGCCGATCCGGCGCAGGATGCCGATCAGCGGGGTGACTGCAGTGCTGATAAACGTGGTCATTGTCGTAACTCCTCCTCTCGAGCCTCGACCCGTGTCGCCGCTGTTATGCGGCGACGGGGAAATCGATCTCGGTGTCGTTGATGCGATTGAAGACGTTGGTGAACACGGTCGTCGCAAACGCGAGGCTGATGTCGACGAGCTGCGTGTCGCCGTAGCCGGCGGCCTTGATCGCGGCGAACTCGGCGTTGCTGACGGTGCCGCTCGTTGCCGCAAGTTTGCGAACGAAGCGGATCAGGGCATCGCGCTTCTCATCGCCGGTCGGCTGACGATCGCGGATTCTCTTCACTTCGTCCGGCTTCAGTCCGGCAAGCTTGCCGAGCAGGCTGTGGGCGGCGACGCAGTAGTCGCAACCGGCGACGCTGGAGATCACCAGCTTGATCGTCTCCTGGTCACGCTTGCTGAGCGAGCCCGTCGCGAGCACGCTGTCGGCCAGCAGGATCGCCTTGAGCGCGTCGGGGCCGTGGGCGCCGATGGCAGCAAAGGTGTTCGGCACATTGCCGATCGCCTTTTTGATCTGGCCATAGACCTCGGCGGTCGCGCCGGTCGCAGAGTCGAGATTGGGAACGGAAAGACGGGACATGGGTGTCACTCCTCGGTTGGGTGAACGACGATTGCGGAGTGACTTGTATGAGCCGGATGCGAGACTTTGAATGTTCGTAAAGGTCGCTTATATGCTCGTTCGTCTCACATTGGATCGCCCACATGTCTTCGCTGGATTGGCTGAGCCGGCTGTTTGAAATGATCACCGTGCGCGGCCGGCTCGACCTGCGCTGCCTCTATGGCGCGCCATGGCGCATCGATCAGGGACCGGCGGAAGCAGGTGCAATCCCCTATCACGCGATCCTCGCGGGTTCGGCGATGCTCGAAGACCCGAGCAGTCGGCGGCCAATTCGCTTGAATGCCGGAGATATTCTTTTGCTCCCGCAAAATCCGAAACATGTGCTCGTGGACGGCAGCGGCGCGCGTCCCGTTGCCGCGCAAAATCGCCAGGCCCTCAATCTTTTGATCAGCGAGAATGCCGGTGAAGGCGAGCGGCTCGATATGCTGTGCGGGCACTTCCTCGTCGCTCCGCCGCACGATCGCCTGCTGCGTGGCTATCTGCCGCCGCGTCTCATCGTGCACGTCGGCAATGAAAAAGGTGAAACCTCGCGGGCTGGCACGACCGCACATTTGGCCGGCCTCGTCTCGCTCATGCGCAGAGAGTCCGAGGCGGACAAACTCGGCGGCCGCGCCATGTTGAATGCGCTGTCGGCGGCGATGTTCGCGCTGGTGATGCGGCTCGCCAGCGAGGCCGACGATCCGCCGGTTGGACTGCTTGCGCTTGCCGGCCACCCGCGTCTGGCGCCGGCACTGCAGGCGATGTTCGACGAGCCGGCGCGTGCCTGGTCGCTGCCGGAACTTGCGCGCCTCTGCAACATGTCACGCGCGACGCTCGCGCGGCAATTCCAGGAGAAGCTGGGGCGCTCGGCGAGCGACCTCCTGACTGAAATCCGGATGACGTTCGCATCGAACCAGTTGAAGAATCCTTCGATGTCGACCGGCGCGGTGGCGGACGCCGTGGGATATCAATCCGAGGCCGCCTTCCAGCGCGCCTTCAAGAACCACATGGGACTTACGCCGGCGCAATGGCGCAAGTCCGCGCAAGTCGAAGATGCGGCAATCGAGAAGAAAGGCGGTTAATTCGAAATAATCGCGGGAGGGGATCTTCGTCCCCTTCTCGTCCGGAAGGATCGTGAACCCGTGCGGCGGTCCGCACGACGCCGCGAATTTGTCCGATCGCTTTGGCGGAAGAGGGCATTCGTGTCAATGCCGTGGCGCCGGGCTATATCGAAACGGCGATCAATGCCGCCGGACGCTCGGATCGCGCCCACTATCAACGCATTGCCGACCGCACGGCCTTCAGACGCTGGGGACAGCCGGAGGAAATCGCTGGAGCTGTGGCATTCCTTTGCATGCCGGCTTCGCAATATGCGACTGGAACGGTGGTCGCCGTCGACGGCGGCTTCATGGCGGGTTAGGGACACAACCCGATCGTGAAAGACTCGCAGACCGTTCGCGCAGGCCGCGGACGGATCGCTGGCAATAGCGTGCTCGTTGCTATTGCTGTCGGTTCGAACAGTTGGATACCGAGGAGTGCTGTGGCGTGGCGGATGGAGAGAATCTTTAAAAAGATTTGCTCGTTCTTGTCCGCAGGTGCTCTCCCTAGACCGAAAGAACCCTGCTCTAGTATCAAGCTACGCCCTCTCTTTAGGACAGTTTGGACAAAAAGGGATGCGATGCTGCAGCGCAAATTAGCTCTCCGAAAAACCATCAAGGCGACTGGCGCCGGTCCTGGCTGGCCCACCGATTAAATCAAGCCAGAAGGCCCATAGAGCGCCTTTCGCTGGCTCGGCCGCATCGGCTACGCCTGAACAACGTGCTGGTTTTTGCCAAGGGCGGCGGCCCCTGGGCCGGCTTCAGCGCGACATCCGTCACCAACACGCCGGGCGGCGCATTTGTGGCGCGGACCACCTCGTCGGACACGCGCAACGGCTGGACCGGCGGCGGCGGCGAGTGGGGCTTTGCTCCACATTGGTCGGCCAAGCTGGAATATGATTACGTGAAATTCGCTACTGCGAATTTCGCATCAACGAAATCAATGCCGCAGGCGTGGTTTCATCGCCGTTGAGAAGCGCGACCTCGTCCCTGAGCATGGTTAAAGCTGGAATCGCGTATCGATTTTAGACCTCGCCAGCTGCGACCACCTACGCGTCAGTGACCGCGCGGTGCCCGTATCGTTACCTTCATCGGCATGCCAGCCTCCGGAACCAAGAACATCCGTCCGGAAGGGCGAGGGTCAAAGCCAGGTTCGATCTCGAAGCGTGCAGCCCGCACGAACGTGGCGAGCATGATTGTTAATTCGAGCATCGCGAAAGCGGCCCCGATACATATCCTTGGGCCGACCCCGAATGGCATGAACTGAAATCTCATCAGCTTCGAGCGGTCATCCCGCGCAAACCGCCCTGGATTGAATTGGTGGGGATCGTCCCAGTACTTGCTATGACGGTGAATGGCGTAGATGGGGATTATTCCGATCGTTCCGCGGGGGATAAGGATGCCATTGAGCGTCACGTCTTCATTAAAATCGCGAATGATTATTGGAGCGGTCGGAAACAGGCGGAGAGATTCACTGACTACCTGCTGCACTATCTTTAGTTTCTCGACATGGCCCGATGTGACGGGCCCCGAGCCGGCGACCTGATGAACTTCTTCAAGCATTCGCGTTTCCCAGTCAGGACTTTGCGAAATTAGGTAAAGTGTCCAGGTCAGCGCGAGCGCAGTTGTGTCATATCCAGCCATTAGGAAGGAGACGATGTTGTCGACTACGAGCTCTTCAGACATGTGCTGTCTGGTCTCGGGATCGGCGGCCCGCAGCATGCGAGCCAGCAGATCGTTATCGGCACCTGCCGCATCGCGTCTGGTGCGAACCAGTTCAGCGACGGCGTCTCGCAATCGCCTCTCGTGAGCTCGCATCGCCCGTCCGCCGGGCCGTGGCAACCAATGTGGCAAACCAAAAAGCGTGTAGATTATCCACCAGTTAATTCCAGCGTAGTAATCGGCATGCCCCTTCTCGATGGCGTCGAAGATTTCATCGGCACCGCCGGCCAACATAGTATTGGTGATGACATTGAAAGCAGCACGCATCATATCCTTTTGCACGACATGAACGGAGCCTGGGGCTGCACGTCGCCATTGTGCCACAGTCGTTTCAGCGGCAGCACTCATAAATGAACCAAAATGGACTAGCTCGTCATGACGAAAGAGGGGAGCTGCTGCACCTCGCTGCCAGCGCCATTCGTGCCCTTCTTGGGAAAGCATTGCATTGCCGAAGATTGGCCTCAGCACATTAACCTGCACAGCGCCCTTCGGAAATTCGGTGGGCCGGTCGAAGAGAAGTACTTTCACCAGCTCTGGGCCGGTAATAAACGCCATCCGCGGCGGCCCTGGCGCAATGACGAACGGTTCTCGGTAGGCCTCTTCGGGAATGATCGACAAATTGTTAGTGAGGAGCCTCGAGATATTGAATGGAAATCTGAGAGGCTTCGGAGAAGGCAAAACGTGCTTAGGATAAAATTGCCCTATGCCGGACGCTGCTCCTGCCATGTTAAACCGCTCCGTTGGTTTGCGCTTTCGCGCGGACGCATTGCGAGTAATACTACAAAATGCTTAGCCATACTGCATCTTCTTCTAAAGATCGCTACTGGAAAAACAGGACCGAAACCCGCAGCCCGATTGGGATGTTCTCCGGCTTCATGTCCAGCGCTATCAGAACTTCCACGACATCTCTGTCGCTCTTGTCAGCGGGGTCGGATGTCAAGATCTGGCGTCGTCCCATAACCGGAGCGACCTGCGTCACCTTGCCCCGTAATCGGACCTGATCCTTGGGAAAGATTACGACATCGACCGTCTGGCCAACTCTGACGTAAGCGAGGTCGTGCTCATCAACTTCCGCCCTGACGCGGTAACTCTGGGTCTCGGAAACTACCATGAGCGGCTTTGGGTAATAGATACTGACAAGCTCTCCCTTGGAGACATTCTTGCGCAGCAAAACACCCGTTACGGGACTCTTCACGTCGCATTTCTCCAACTCAGCCTTCGCCACTTCAATGGCATGAAACGCGGCAATATCCCTCGCTTTTGCTTCGGCCAGCTCTTCCTCACGCGTGCCCGCCGCAAGCAGATTTACGCGACTGCGCGCGACTTCGCGCTGAGCGGCCGCCATTCGCGTGTCACGGTCATCAACATCCTTTACAGACGCGCTCACAGCATTACTGATCGTCAGCGTGGTACTACGATTCAGTCGGGCCTGCGCCTCGGCCAGACGAGCTTCGCTCAGAGCCAACTCGTCCTGCGCAATTTCTCGCTCTTCTTTGCGAGCTCCGTTCACCAGCCTTCGATAGACGGAGCTGGTTGCCTCATGTTCAGCGGTCCTCATTGCCAGAAGGGCTTTCTGATCGTCGCATACAATGCTCAGCAAAACCTGTCCGGCAGTCACATGGTCACCTTGATGTGCCAGCACACCCTCGACGATGCCAGTGATGGATGCCCCGATGGAGATCATATCCGAAGAGCCTTCGATACGGCCCGGTGCCGAAGCCGCAATACGGGAATTTGTGCTCTCGCTTGCCGCAATGGCTGGCACCAAGGTGCAAATTATCGGTAAAAGCCATATTCCGAGGGCACCACGTTTCATGGGCTATCTCCCACTATGCGCCCATCCTCGAGCGTTATGACGCGCTGCGCGAGAGGAATGACGCGAGGATCGTGAGTAACGATTGCAACCGTCCGATGTGGATCGCAGGAAATTTCGGAGAGCAGGTTTGTTACCTGCATGCCATTGACGGCATCGAGACTGGCCGTCGGCTCGTCCGCAAGCACGATTGCAGGGGCATGGGCTATGGCGCGAGCGACTGCGACGCGCTGCTTTTCCCCATGGGACATTTGATGGGGTTTGAGCCTGCCCTTTTCGGCGAGTCCAACGATCTCAAGCGCGGCTCGGCAACGCTCTTGCCGCCGGTCGGCCTTGCGCAGCTCCAAAGACAAGACAATGTTTTCTTCTGCACTGAGCGCAGCCATCAAGCGAAATGATTGGAAAATGTATCCTATTTTCTCCCGTCGGAAGGTCGATCGCTGGCCTTCACTCAACCTCGTCACGTTGATACCGTCGACGATGACATCTCCGCTATCCGGCGCAATCATCCCACCCAAGACAGAGATTAGGCTGGTTTTTCCGCTGCCAGAGGGTCCGGAGATGACCGTAAATTTGCCGGGTAGCAGATTCAGCGAAATTCGTTTCAATACGGGCCGCGCTTCTACGCCGCGCCCGTAACCCAGAGTGATATCGCGCATCTCGACACTATGCACGAAACACCCTCCCGGGATCGACGTTAATGGCAGGACGCGCAGCTATCAGGGACGCGAGTATACAAAGTATCAGCAAAACGAGGCCCACAAAGGGATACATCCAATACGGAACGGCCAGCCACGTCACGATCGAACGGGAAGCGCGGGCGTATGGCTCTACGAGTAGTAGTCCCAAAGTCCCCCCAACAATTCCGCAAACCAGAGATTGAACCAACACGACAAAATGCACGTCAAAGTTGGAAGCGCCCATCGCTTTCATCGTGGCGTATTCTTCGACGTTCTCCGCTGTGATACTGTAAATGGTCTGCGCGATCAGAACCAGACCGATGCCAAAGCCCAAAATCCCTGCCAGCAGAAGTGCGGCGCCGGCTCCAGTCTGAATCAACCAGAAGAGCCTTGATCTGGTCGAGAGTTCGGACTGCGTCCAGACGTCTACGTCTGTGAACCGCGCCCGCAATGCGTCGCGCACAACTCTTGGATCATAGCCGGGTCTGACATTTAAAAGAACAAAGCTTGCGTCAGTTCGCTCCAGCCGTAGGTACCGGCGGACATCGGTGTAGTCGGAAAAGACCAGCGGAGTTCCTATGAAGGAAGCAAACCCGGTGGTCGCGGCAAATAGGTATGAACGCCGAAATCCCACCTGAGCTGGCTGAAGACGACCGTCAAATCCAAGCTGGACGGCATCGGTTTCATCGAGAACGATTCCGGAGTCGCTCAACCCTGCGGAACCGGCGAGTTCTTTCGTTGGAGGCAGCGCGCCTTTGTATTGCTCTTCAACGCCGATGATCATGACCAGCGTGCGATCCCCGTTCGGCCGCTGGATCGGCGCCCAACCGGACGCTCCCAGGCCGGAGTCCAGCACGCCTTCGACGCCGAGCGCATATCGCGAATATCGTTCAGGGATGCTCGTTACGTAGTCAAAAGTGGGCGTACCCTTGGCGATCATCCAGAGATCGGCGTGCACGGAGTCGACAACGCGAGACGCGGTCAACGTGAAACTGTAGAGCAGGCTGCCCTGGACGCACATGAGGAACGTCGCGAAGCCAATGCCGAACAGGGACACCCAAAGACGCCCGCGTGACCGCAGCAGATTCCGAACAGCCAGCGTCGCCTTCATGGATGACACCCGAGACAACATGCGCAGCAAAGCTGCTATCGCACTTGATTTCTTGCTCACGAGGTCGACGCCGGGTCAAATTTCTCTTTCAGCTTCTTCAAGGGCGATCGTTCAAATGACACCTTGTCGTAGACGATTTCGTAGTCCGGCCATTCCGTCCTGAAAAGTCTATCCAATACTCTGGTGCCCAGGCCATAGTTGCCCGTATAGCGCGAATGATGGAGCGAGTGGTATGTCGTGCTAGTGATAACTTTTCCAAGAAATCGATTATAGTCCTTCGACTTCAGCTCGAAATTTGCATGACTGAAAGAGTTGATGACGAGATAGCTTATAAACCAAGCGGCAATGCCAAAGAAATTAAGGCTGACCAGCCTATCAAGCACGGCGAGTGGCAACAAAAGCCCCAAATCAAAGATCAATTTCTCGGAGAATGAAAACGATATTGCGGTCATCCAGCTGTTCACGTGACTTCGGTGATGCTCAACATGAATCCAGTGCAGCGGACGCAAATGGAACGCACGATGCGACGCATAGTGCCAAATCTCCGCCCAAATGGCGGTGGCAACAAGTGTCGAAAGAAAAGAAATCAAGCTGACGTTCCTGAAGAAGCCGGCGTACAGAAACAGCGCCAGCAGAACTGCGTGAGTCGGCGCGTGCAGGGAGTTGCGCGCCTCTCGCATAACCTGCGTTTTGTCAAATGGAAGGTCGTAAATAGTCCTTTCACAGACCTTCCATCCATTTGTAGCAGCGAGATACCAGATCAACGCCATGATATGACCAAGCACCGCGATCAGGATCAGGAAGGCAACTTCAAAACGACCGAACATCGCAATCTTACCTGGTTAGGTCAGGACATCTCCACGCGCGAATCTTCCGGCGCAAACCGGGACATCAGCTTGTGAGATTGAGCTCTGAGATAAAACGCAAGAAATGAAATCGGTCCCATCTCGGCCGCGAGCCGCTTCCCGTGCCTGTCTAGATCTAGCAGCAAGGGATCCGACGGGCCATTTTCTCGGTGCAGGAAGCGCTGACCACACGGAACAAATCCCATAGCCTTGTAATAGGGGAGCAGAGAAGGAATGCAGTCGATGTAGCACTCCTTGACTTGTCGTCTCATGCCGTATCGCACCACAGCGGAAATCAGTTTGAAAGCTGTCGCGCCACCGCGCTTCGATTTTCTGACGACAAATTTTGTGCAGACGGCGGTTGCTCTGGGATGGTGAGCGGACTTGTTCATCCCATACAGCTCTTCCAGAATTCCAAGAGGGCCGAGGGATGCTTCGTTGGTCCTAAGGGTTCCGAGAAGTTCGTCACCTTCAATTGCAACAAACGTATTGCCAAACGAATCGAGCTCATCGGTGATTATTCTTCGCTCATGGTCAGCATAAGGTGATTTCCGGCCAAGCTCCTCGCAGTAGACTTCGTAGCGTAGCCTCTGAGCGCGCCTGAGCATCTCATCGGTGCGACAAACTAGGACCTCGATATTTTTGCCTTCAACATAGCCGGGTCCGCGCGGGGCGGTCAGAAAATTGAAGCTGGTTCGCTCCTCCGCAACCTGGGCCAAGCGTTGCAAAAACTGCGAGGCGACATTCGGCTGATCCCGTTCCAGCACCTCCAGAGTGCCGTCGTCGACTACAATTGCTGCCCCGCTTGTAAGCGCCTTCACCGTGGCGCTCGCCGCCGTGCCACGTAGAAAGCCTATCTCGCCAATCGGCGTAGCGGGTTTGGAAATCAACAGCTTTGACGTGGTATCTTCACCTTCAAAGTCTACTTCAAAGTCGCCTGCGATCGTCAAAAGCATGTCGCGATAGTGCACACCCTTTTGGCGAAGAACGTCGCCAGGGCGAAAGCTTAGCTTTTCTGGACTGGCGTATTCGGAAAAAAGTGCGACGAGATTGGCGGATAACTCCGGCGCTTGACTGCCTGCAGCGATAGGATTGCGCTTGAACATGTCTGCTCTCACAAAATCCGGCTCAAACGAAAAAAGTGCTTAAGTGTTCCGATCCTAGGAAATTTTGCCAAATCAGTAAACGTGTAAATTCAAGCCGGTGCCCCGGGGTTCCCCCACGACCTCGCCCGGACTTGCGCGACTGCTTAGCAGGCGACTACGCGCCTTTCGCAACACTCTCCTCGTTAAGGGATAAAGTGAGCTCGCGACCGACCACTGCACCTGCGACGGAATTCAATGACCTGGTCGGACGTCTGCAGCAGGGCCCATCTGTCGGCTACTCAGGCGCGCAGTAAAGCTCTGCGACTATGAGACCACCGAAATCGTGCGCAAGAAAGCGGCCGCATTCTTCGTGTCGCTGCCCGACACCAGACCACCGCATTTGATTCAGGGCCGCGCCATTCGGATATGAGATGTTACGGAATAAGCCGGCCAATGGCCGACGAGCTTCCCCGAACCTGCCGGACCCTGCAGCCGGTCAGCCCTGGCCATCCGAGGGCCGCCGCTTCGTCGCTTCATTGACCGCCATCCGCGCAATGCCGGTAAGGTTCGACAACGTGGTGTTGCCGCTCCGCGCCGCACTCAACAGCTTGCGCGCAACCCGCTTCCTGAAGGAATGATCGCCGCCATGCGGCAATTGCCGGCAGGCGTCTTCCAGAACTACGTCAAGATTGGCCGCCGTTCGATCGTCAAAGTGCTTCATGGCATGCTCCACAATGCCCCTCTGCCAAGCATAGCCAACGCGCCGACCGTTCGGAACTGCGGCCGGGTTTCGCACGGTGGATTGCGGGCATATCCCCCGAGCTCTTGGCCTAGTGGTCGCGCCTGACACCACGGAGGCTGAAAGCGGTTAGGATGGTAAGGTTTAGTGGTTAGGTTAAATTGCACTCTGTCTTGCGACCGCGGCCAATGCGGAATATCGGTCCACCCGCTCGTCAAGTTGGCCGATCAACCCCACTACAGCGCGGTCAAATTTCAATTGTCGGGCACGGGCCGCTGGTCATTCCCCAAGTGCCAGCGGCCCACCTAGCGGATGACATCGGTGCGACTGAGCTTTCGAGAACAACGTGCCGCCGGGGCACACAAGGAAGCCCGGTGTGGGGCCTGCAGGGGCACTGGATTACGGGCTATCCAAAAGCCCGTTCAACCCGGTCGGCGGATTTACCCGGCCAAGTGTCCGAAGTGCGCCGGCAAGGGTCGGCTAAAGAGCTAGTTGCGGCGGCAGCGCCAGTTGTTCGATGCCGTCACCCAGACATCCAAAGTGCACTGCCAGGCGCGTGAACATTTCACGTTTCCCCTGTATCTATTGCGAGAACAGCTACGGGAAACGGGCGCCAATCAGGCCTCGAGTTGAAGGATGCGAAAGTCGATGCTTCGCACATCCGAAACCGAGATATGGGCCTGACGTTGCGTGCGCCGTCTTTGTTCCATCCGCTTGAGAGCGATCCTTAACGCGATCTCCGCCTCCTTCATCGTGTTGCGGACTTCTCGTCGGTCGAAAACTGTGAGTGAGGAGTCGGCGAGCTGACGCCAAGCTCCACTTATCCACTCCCTTAACGCATCCACATCCCGGTCTAGGTCTTCTGTCATGAGCAGGGGAAAGTAATTGGAGCTAAGATAATCGATTGAGAAGACGGAGCATGGAGTTAGATGGTTAACAGAGCCCTAAAGTCCTTCGCGGAAATAAACGCGGCTAGAGCTTGCAGTCGTCGCGCTCTGAGTGGCAAGACGGTGAGGTCGAGCGCGATTCTGCCATATCCCCTTTTGGTTAGGTGGCTTCGGCAAAAGAGCATCACCATGGTCGTACTTGTGGCCCTGCGGTGGCGTTAGTTTTCTGAGAATTCTTCGGCTTCTGCTTTTGGTGCATCAAGGTCATGGCTCGAAATCCGATGCCTGGCACCCCCAGAAGCAAAGGCCGTCGTTGTACACTCAGTCTCCCGCAAGCAAGGCTGAGTTCCGTTTTTCTAACTCTTAATAAGTCTATGCCATTCTCATCGTTGCTTTTGAGGAGCCAGTTCGTCCTGCTCTTCGAGGAAACAGGCCGAAGATTTCGATGATGAAGCCCGAGCAATTGCTCGGGGCCCCGAATAAAAAACAGGCTGCCAGCATGATCGAGACCCGATCTGCGCCTCGGATTCGCGTGGCGAAGCCTGCCAAGATCGAAGATGGCGGGTTCGTGGTCGAATGCACAATTCGCGATCTGTCCCTGACCGGAGCCGCCGTGGAGATTATCGATCTCGACACAAAGTTCATCCCCGCGACGTTTACTTTGGTTGTTCCGGAGGACGGGTTGAGGCTGCCCTGCCGACTTGTGCGGCGCGGAGCATTTCGAATTGGTGTCGAGTTTATTTAATAGCTCTCTAATGGAGATAGTTTATGATGGAGAGACGGTCCGGTATCGATTCCCGCTCGGAGGCAGAAAAGCGCCTCAGCGGGGAGCGAAGGTCAGGGGTCGACCGGCGAGCTCCTAGCGAGTCGCGGCCATCTAACGATCAACTGGCACTTTTCGCACGACGTATCAGAAGAGCCATGCGCGATGAAAACGGCCGTCACCTTCTCGGGGTTGCAATAGGCGAAGGGCACTTCACGATCTATCCCGATGTTGTCCGAGTCATCGATTGGATCGAACAATTGGCTGGATCAAGCCAACAGTCAGAGCCCGATCAAAAGAAGCCTTCATCCACATCGCTGACCAATCCTACAAAGTAGCCGAGGGGCGCAGACACGTAGCGCGCCCGCGCCGGCTAAACTTTCAGATCCAGCAGCGCTTTACGCTCAGCCTCAGCCTCAACACCAGCCACAGCAGCGACGTCATTAATTATGACCGTTGGCCTCGCCTTCGCTTCTTGGTCATTGGCGAGTTGGACCCTCGCCTCTGTCACCGCCTGCGGCACTGGATAAATCGTCATGACGACCTCCCTTGCTTCAACTTTGTCAGCAGGCTATTTACGTTTTGTAAAGAGTTGCGGTTAACGCGGACGCCCGGAACTTACTTGCTACCTACGAGCGCCGACACGGCGCGCGTGGGCCTTCCTTTTTCGTCGAAATCCACGCCTAGCTTAACAAACGCAGCAACGGCGGTTGCGCTCCGATGGAGCCAATTGTGCATGGCATCCTTGCTCGGCTCTGGGACGCTTGTATCGATTAAAGCATGTAACAAATCTACAAGCTCATTATCGCTAAGCATCGCGAGTTACCTCTCCCTCGTACATGCACGGTCGCAATTCGTTGAAGGATCACAACGGCCGGTTGGCTTTTATTCACAACTCCCCTAACTGCCACTTTCCATAGAAGGTGCGCCGGTACTAGCGAGATACGGGTGGAGCGAAACTCGCCGGAGTCGGGCGGCCCACAAATGCTAACGATAATTTCGGGACCCGCCGTTGCCCAGAAAATAAGTCAGCATTGTACCCTTGCCCTTTAGTTCGACCGGTCCGCGCAACTCGCATGCAAAGGAATTCCTGAGATGTTGGTAGGTGCTTTCCGATATTTGAATGCGGTTAGGTAAACCGGAGGATTCCAGGCGGCTTGCGATGTTCACCGTATCTCCCCAGACGTCGTAGATCGATCGATGCTGACCGATGAGGCCGGCAACGACCTCTCCGGAATGGATGCCTATCCGCACCTCGAGCGCCATGTCAAAGCGTCTTCCGGTCTTTTGCACGGCATCGATCATGCTAAGCGCCATATCCGCTACAGACAGAGCGTGATCGGGATTTGCTTCCGGCAATCCGCCGGCCGCCATGTAGGAGTCGCCGATCGTCTTGATCTTTTCGACTTTAAATTCCTTGGCCAGCTTATCAAAATCCGAAAACAAGCCGTTGAGTAGTTCAACGATTCGGGCCGGCGAGTGTCTGCCCGCAAGATTTGTGAAGTTCACCAAATCAGCAAATAGAATTGTTGCATCGGGAAAACGGTCAGCGATCGCTATCTCCCCTTTGCGGATCCGGTCGACAATCGTTGCCGGTAGAATGTTTAGCAAAAGAGCTTCGGTCTTTCCTTTCTCAATACGCAATTCATTGGTGAATGCCCGCTCGCGATCGCGCAGTCGCTTCCTTTCCAAAGATGCTTCGATACGCGCGCCGAGAAGAACTGGATCGAACGGTTTTGGAACGTAGTCTTCAGCGCCGGCCTCGATACAACGCACGATGCTGTCGATCTCGTCCAACGCCGAGATCATGATTACGGGAATATGCCTCAACGTAGGGTTGGCCTTGAGCCAGGCTAATATTTGCAATCCATTTACATCTGGCATCATGAGATCAAGCAGGACGAGATCAAACTCATATTTGGCCACCGCCTCGAGAGCTGATCTGCCGCCATCGGCCGTGTCGACTGCATGACCTTGGCGGCGAAGCCTGCGTGAAAGCAGGTCCCGATTCGCCTCAGTGTCATCAACAACCAATATCCGACCCGACAAAAGGTTATTTTTTGATTTCGGTGCGATCGGTTGAATCGATCGCATGATCTCTCCGACGAGATCGCGCGGTGGAGTTGCAGGTTGGGAGGCATCGGGGCGCTTCGCCTCCTCTGTCAAGCCGATCAGCTGATCAATTTGTCCCAGAAGCTGTTCGGCGGCGGCTGCGACCTTTGCGATATCGGTTATGAGTTCTTCGCGTCCGTTCTCTCGCGCCTCTTCGAGGATCAATTCGCTGTAGCCTTTGACTGCATTCAACGGCGTGCGCAGATCATGTCGAAGAGTATTCCTTAGTGCCACAGAATCTTCTCCGGCCCCCAAGCCACCGCTTGTCGCCAGACTAACTAACCGATCGAGCTGCTCCTGAAGCAACCGACCTGCTGAGTGGATGCGATCAAGGTCTGAGACTAACGCTTCATCTCGACTGCTATTGGCGTCCTCGATCAAAATCTCGGTTAGGCCCATTATGGTAGCGATTGGCGCCCCGAATTCCTGCCGCATAAAAGCAGTAAGAGCGCGTTCTACTCGCTGAGCAGGATCAGTCACTTTGCAAATACCCGGGAAGCATCATCAGGCGCGTCGCAGCAGAGCTTCGATCTTTTCGAGTAAGCGTGGCATCTCAATGGGTTTTGTATCGTAATCGTCACATCCCGCATTGAGTGTCTTTTCGCGATCGCCCGCCATGGCATGCGCCGTCAACGCAATTATAGGAATTCTCGATGTTGTATCACCGGCTTTAACGCGGCGCGTCGCCTCCCACCCGTCAATCACGGGCAGGCTCATATCCATCAAAATCAGATCTGGAAGCTCGCTTCGGGCCAAAATCACGGCCTGTTCGCCATCGACGGCCATTACGACGTCAAATCCTTTTCGGACCAGCCGGCGCGAGAGCATATCGCGGTTCATTTCGTTGTCTTCTACCAATAATATCTTCGCCATCAAATCACCACCAAAACCATCACCGACGCTCTTAACTTTCTGTGCCGACCCGTGTCGGACGGCGTGCCACTGCTTTGCCGACCGCGGCGGCGATATCCCTATCGATCGAATCACCCTTTTCGATGATCGTTCGCACCGAGAGCATGCCTCGTTCTGCAGCAGTCAATTGCTTAGCGGTGATGACCACCACGGGAACATGACGCCAGTCAACGCGACTGTTGAATGTATCAAGAAACTCGAAGCCATCCATTTCTGGCATCATCAAGTCGAGCAAGATTAGGGCGGGGGTTGGATTTTCAGCAAGCCAGGATAGTGCCATCCGCCCGTTAGTTACCTCTGCAACGCTCAATCCCATCCTCTCGATCGTATTCCTGACCGTATCGCGGGTTGCAGTATCATCCTCAACCAAAAGAATGGGGCCGTCACGGGACAAGAGATTACGCAAAAGAGAGGTCAGCTCTGCGCGATCGACCGGCTTCGTCATAACTTCCGCAGCGCCTAGCGAAAGGCCAATGCCCCGGTCCGGGGCAACGGTGACCATGATAACGGGAATGTCGCGCAATTCTGGATGCGCTTTGAGAGCACTAAGAACCGCCCAGCCATCGGTCTTTGGCATCAACACATCGAGCGTAATAGCGTCTGGCCTGACTTTAAGGGCAAGTTCTAGGGCTTCGTCACCACCGCGGGCCTGAATCGTCTGATAGCCTTCGCGCCTTAGATTCGTAGTAAGCAAATCCCGTGAAGCCGCATCGTCGTCAACTACCAGCACGGTGATGGACGACTCATTTTCGTCAACCACATCCAGTGTTGCTCTTTGAGGGTCGCTCGAAACATCGGATTGCTCGGACTCCACCGCCTGATCAGGAATGACGATCGTGAACGTGGATCCTTCTCCAACTCGGCTCTCGACCAAAATGTCACCGCCAAGTAATCGGCAGAAATGCTTCGTAATGGCGAGACCAAGCCCCGTCCCCCCAAATTTCTTGGTCGTGGAAGCATCGGCTTGGCTGAAGGCCTGAAATAGCCGCCCTAGCTGTTCCTCGCTCATGCCGATTCCCGTATCCGAGATTGCTATTTGAATCTTGGCTCGGTCTGCACGTCCAACGGCGAGCGTAAGTTTACCGTTTTGCGTGAACTTGCTGCCATTGCTGAGAACGTTGAGCAGGCATTGCTTCAATTTGGTGCGGTCCGTGCGTATGCTGCCAATATCGTCCGCAACGTGAACCTCGAGCCTGTTGCCGTTTTTTGCGACCAAGGGTCGTATGATGGCGCCAACCTCTCCCAACAGCGAGGATATCTCGACCTCCTCGATGAATACATCCATCTTGCCCGCCTCAACCTTTGACAGGTCGAGAATGTCATTGATCAGTCCCAGCAAGTGACGACCAGCCCCTTCGATTTTCTTTAGGTCGGGAACAAGTTGCTCCTGACTGCTCTCGGCCGCATCTTCCTGAAGGATTTCGCTGTAACCAATGATCGCATTGAGAGGTGTGCGCAATTCGTGACTCATATTGGCCAAGAACTGGCTCTTGGCCCTATTGGCGACCTCCGACAATTCGCGCGCTTGTTCAAGTTCCAGGTTGTGCCGCCGAAGCTCCGTGATGTCGGTATACACAGCGACGGTTCCACCGCCCTGAATTCGCCGCTCGCTGATGCGGACATACCGGCCCCCGTACCGGTATTCTGCAAATCCACCTGAGTGCTCACGACGTGCCTTGCGCTCGGCGATCCACTCCTGTGGGCTCTGGCCGTCAAGATCGACCAGAGAACGTGAGATCACGGCCTCGAGTACCTCTCCGAAAGTCGTACCCTGCTTGATGATGTCCGCGAGGCCAGGGTAAATTGCGCGAAACTGCTCGTTGAACAAGACAATCCGGTCATCGGTATCGTACAGCACGAAACCTTCCGAGATCGTAGCAATGGCAGCCGCAATAGTTTTTCGTTGCCTTTCGGCCTCCGCAGCAAAACGATCTCGCTCCTTGAGACTGTCACGAAATAGGGCGAGCGTGCGCGCCATGGCGCCGATTTCATCAGGACCGGCAGACGGTATTGGTACTGACAAATCACCGGCGCTCAAGCCATCGATTGCTCCGACGAGGCGGTGAAGGGGGATTGCGATCGATCGTAGAATAAAAAATGTAAGTATTACGCCAAGAGCAACGATCAAGAGGTCGGCTATCAACGTTCCGTTTGTTGCAGCCGTTACATCATTGACGATTTGATCCCTCTCGGCCGTAAGCTCCCCTCGCAACTCGTTTATGAGCGAGTTCAGCAACTCGTCGACTTTGACGCTGTGATTGCGGGCCAACGCGAGCAGCGAGTTACCAAGGACGCGCTGATCGTTGGTATACTTGTCAACAGCGTCGTTCGCAGATTTTTCGAACTCGTCACGTTCGGATCGGATGACAGCGATGAGCTTTGGCTTGCGCAGTGCGAGCTGGTCAAGATAGCCGTCCATCCGGCCGCGCGCCGCCGCAGCGTTGCGTTCGGAGGGGGTCAGCAGGCTGACCGCCAAATCAGTCAGCCAATAGCGCATCTCCCCGAATGCGATCCGCGCACCATTAGCCGTTTCGATGACGGTACTTAGCTCCGTCTCCTTGGTAACGGCGGTAGAATTCTTTGAAAGTGTGCGCGTCAGATACAGGTTGGTAGCGATTAACATGCAGAGCAAAACGCCCGACAGTAAAATAAGCTTGCCTCGAATGGTGAGACGAGACATCACCTCATAAACCTCAAGAACGGCTCCGGCCCTTCAATAGAAACGGCACCGTTATCTTTTGAAAAGCCTCCTGCTGAGGATATTTGGAGAAATAGAACCATTGTCTCGTTTGCTACTTGAAAAGCGTGACACTGATGACCGCGCCGAGATCACCTTCCTTGCCGCCTTCCTTCGGGTAGCCCGTAATGTCGGTTTGCCCCTTTGGCGACCCGTGACAACTCAGGCACGAGTTGGCATAGTATTCGGGCATCATCATCCGATACGCCGAACGCCCTTTCGTATCGACTTCAGCCGTGTAAGCCTGTCCCCGCGGCCAGTCGGATCGCAGCAATTTGTTGCGCATCACGTCGCTTTCCCACGGGTCAGGCCGAGCTTTGCGGTTCCTCACCAATTGTTCTGGCGCCGTGACTTTGACTTCGGCTTCGTTCTTCGCGTGGCTTTCAAAGGATTCATTGACCAGCCGCGCAAACACCGCGGGGATGAATGCTTTAAAGCCCACCCCCTTAGCATTGATGGTGGCCTGGTTGGCGTTGGTCACCTCGACGATTGCGTCCATCTGGGCATGCATCAGCCTACCCAGGCGAGACGCAGGATCGATGCTCGATGGATCTATCCCAGTCGTCTTCTTGTAGATTTCGATGGCCTGCTGTAACACCACTTGGCCGCTCAGCCCCTTATCGCCAAGATTCGGATCGTTAATCAGGCTTTGGTTGTTCGAAATGACCTGGCGTCCCGCACGAAGCATGTCCGCCAAGCTTGTGGCAACAGCGGCATCGTCGTCTGGCGCGGCGCGCAACGATGTGACCGATAAGACAACTCCTATCAACAGGAACCCGCCGAAAACGAGTTGAGCGAAAAGCGCCCGTGCATTCATGTCAATTCTCCTGCGGAAATGCGGAACATCGGTCGCGAAGCCATATTAGGGTCGTTAGAAATTCAATTGATACGCCTTGGCACGGCTAATGACTATGGGTATCCGCCGGAAAATCCGGCATCGGTCACGCCGACATGAATCGTGCTGATTGCGAAGAACCGCGCAACCAAAGACAATGTCTCCAGTTTGGGCCAACTCCGCGGTCCGGTCAATCCAGGCCCCAGGCCAGCGCGGCCTGGACCGACTTCCCCTCGCGGAAACGCTCGCGTTGGGCTGAGCCTTAACTTGCGGCCCGGAGACACTGCACGGCGCAACCAGGCGTCAATTTGCCTTTGTATCATGCGCGGAATGGCTAACCGCATCTGGGCGATCGAGCAATTCAACGGCCCGGGTTGGCGATCATTCCACCGAGAAATGCGAGGAGCAGCCGGATCGGCGCTCCGTCAATTCAGGTGCCGCGTTTGCGATACCGAGTCCATCGCTGGTGCAGTATCAAAACTTCTTCGATTGGAGCTCAAGATGATGTCCAATGCGGTCGGAGCGGTGAATGGGCGGCGTCACAAGGGCGGACTGATCGCGATGTTCGATAGCGAAAGATCTCCTTGGGCGCGAGATCGCCTCTGAAGGGCTGTTGAGATCACGCGGGCGATCGCTGTGGACCCATCAGCGTGCTTGAGGTTTCAGCGCAAAGTACATGATGATGTAAGTTGGCGATCCACTGCCGACCCGAAACAGTCATGTTAAGAAGCTTCATTCCATCACCGATATGTATTGATACAGAATTCCAGAAAAACGCAGGATATTTGTCGATCAAATCGGCCGGCGAAGAATATCCGAGCTGCCGGTTCAAGCCGATTTCTTCAAACTCGTAGAACAGCGCGTTTGCCTTCTTTGTATACATGGGGTCACCGAGCTGACCGATCAGGTCGGCTGCCTGCGCCAATTTCGGCTCAAGACCCACCGTTTCCACGGTATGGTCAACGCTTGCAGGAAAGCGAGTAAGCTCGATTGCTCTTGCGACTCGCTTCGCGTCGACCAAAGGAGATTGTCCGAGCCGTTCAAGAGCGAACATCTTGGATCGGTCGACATGATACGGAGTCAGTGCTGCATCTGATGACCCTCGAGGCAGTGTAATTTTCTTTAGGTTGTCATCGACGATGAACTCCGTTTCAGAATCCCCGCTTAGAATGCCACGAACGTATCCGATGTCGTGCAATAAACAGGCACATATCAGGTGACTGTAATCGTCGGGTTCTAGCCGATGCGAAAGCGAAAGACCCTGCAGCAGATCGCGACCAACCAATGTAACGAGGAACGTATGCTCAAGATTGTGGTAAAGAGCGTCGCTTCGTCCGATGCACTCAATGGTGCTTCGCGCCAATGATCCAAGACGATCGGCAGTTTCGTCGTACGCGGAACCAAAGGTCTTTCGAAAATCCTTCGCCAGGAATTTTCCAAGCTGTTTTGCGGCGGATGCCGTGATCGTCTTCACAGACAGTCTCCGGAAAACTTTTCGTCACGATAACAGCTTGGGCCTACGAGTAAAGCTCGAGCATGAAGCAGTCACTGAATGCTCACTCCTCCGATACCATCTCGGCTTAGAAGGACAGTGGGTCTGGTAGATTGGGCGTCGCGGCATTCCCTTGAGGTAGTCCGGCTTCGCTCAGCCTAATTGGGTCGGTCACTTCCCCCTTGAGACGGGCATCCAGCAGCTTGAATCTTTGGATATTTTCCCGACACGGAGAGGAGGCCTCTTGCGATGAACTTCGGTGATTTGTGCAGCGCGGAGAGTGATTCTATGCTCTGGTCGAGCGGCGCTCGTCAGAACACGGCTCGCCGGCGACGATCGAACCGAAGCGGGACGATTCCGCGATTGCGACGATCTCGTCATCGCTGATTCCGTTGTTGTTGGTCTGCCCGCCCGTGCTGCAACCCAGGACATGCGCCGATAGGTACAAATCGCGCAGCTCCTCGTAGCGCGTACCGCAGGCGAGCGCCTAACGCGTGCCGAAATAGATGACGAGTGAGGCCTGCGCGAGTTCGGACTCTGTCGGTTTCCATCCGCTCAGGGGATGGTAGACCGTCCGCTCTGTACGCATGGTTCTGCTCCGGGACGCGGCTTTTGCCAGCCGCAACCCTAGGTACGGCCGGGAAAAGTTGACTAGTCTGAGTTCCAATCCCCGCCGAGACGGTAAGAATCTGTGAGCAATGCTTTACGATTTGCTGAGCAGCGCCCACCGGCCGGCTTTCCGGGAGGATTAGTAAATCAGCGTTATGACACTGGCGGGCCACTGGCCGAGGCCTCGTTTCCCTCGTGCGCAGTAAATACGGCGGCTCGCGAACAGAGCGACTCTAGACTGGCCCCCTTGATTAAGATGGTGCAGGTATCAGGCCGTAATGTTTCATGATCTCGCCCATCCGGGCAGGATCAGGAGACGAAGGGCCACTGACAACCGAATGATTTCGAAGGGCGGCAGCTATCGCTAGGTTGTCGTCGCAATAGTGTTAGCCGGGCTGTGCGTCTTCTGCATGGGACCCACCCCATACCCAATCTGAGTAGGAAGAAGTTTCTTCTTAAATATTGCGAAATATTTGGACCCAAAGATACGCTTCATGGAGAAAGCGCGCGTCGCCATTACCAAAGATAAGCTTATCGCCTCCTTTGGCCGCGCGATGCCGGCCTGCCCAAACTGCCATGCCGAAATGGTCATGGCTTGCAGAGAAATTGAAGTACCTGAACCGACTATATTTACGTTCCAATGTCGGATTTGTCGGAACGTTCTGCAACGCGCAAAGGCAACCGTTGTCGAATCTATTTGACGCGGCATGAGCCTCCGCTTGAAAGGGTTTCGCCGTGGTAGCAAACAACAAATTGCGGATCAGATGCCCGTCCTGCACCCGCATGTTCGGTGAGAAGATCAATCGCGTAAGAGAAGGCGTTCAAATCAATTGCGCGAACTGCAACAAGCTCATCACTCTGTCGAAGGAAGCTGACGACCCACACCTGCGCCGGGCGCTAAAGGTCGCAAGAGAAATGCGAGCCGCAGAGCAAGAGCGGAAGATGGCTGAGATTTACAAAGGCGCGCCATCTGCACCGCCGCGCGAAACGCTTTAGCCCTTGGCCATCGAACGGGCCGCGCTCGCGTTCGCTTTGTACAGACATGCGACGTCGAGAAACAAGTTGCACAAGGAAAAAGCCGCCCGCGGGCGGCTAATTCTTTGCAACGCTAATTGGCTACTTCTTTAAAGCATCAGCAGCGTCTCGGACTGTATCCTTCACGTCGCCTGCGGCATTGTGAGCGGAGCCCTTGGCCTTGTCGAGCTTTCCTTCGTTTTCCATATCCTTGTCGCCGCTAATCTTACCGGCACCCTCTTTGATAGCGCCTTTGGCCTTGTCAGCCGCGCCCTTCACGTGTTCGCGATCCATGGTGTACTCCTTCGATGCGGTGGATACGATGACAACGGTTTGGGCGCAAAGTCGTTCCTGTTGGAACATGACTCGGGTTTACCCCGGCATGCGCAGCCCTGCGTATTTGAAAGCTCTACGCCGTCGCCTCAGCGAGGTACAAAGCCGTGAGCATTCGATACTGGCTGGAACCGTCACGCCTCATCCTTGATCTTCTCGAACATCTCGTAAATGTCGGGAAGCAGCAGCTCCCTCACAGAGGAAGGATAGTAATCCCGCAGGGCGACAAGCTGCCGGCGCGCGATTTCGTCGCGGCGGATAGGGTGCTTTTCCCCAAAATACGCCCGCATGTCTTTGACGAACGCACGGGCGACATCCGGCGGCAGGTTGGACTTTTTTCTCGCGTGGGCTTTTCCTGAGATCCGACGCTTAGCGCGCTTCGACCGAGGAAGCATGTGGTTTTGGTCTGACGAGGTTGCGATAAGCCGGATATCGATCGCTTTGAGCAACATCAATATGCGGCTCAAGCTTGGATTGGCTGTTGCGCCTAAACTCTTGTTCAAGGCGTCCGGACGAATTCCGATCGTGCGCGCTATCGCTGGCAAATCGTACTGCTTGAGAATTTCTTGCAGAGCAAGCACTACCTTTTGGCTGTCGTTCTCAGCCAATGAACGAGTGAGCTGATGTGCAATGCGCGCTGTCTGGATGCGTTCGGCCGGGCCCTTCGCGATCAAGTCGCCGGTGTTGGAGAAGTCGATTACACCAAGCGCCGCTGTTCCTTGATCGCGCATAGCCCTTTCTCCTAGCCCCGGAGCATTCAAGCGCAGCGGAGGTGCGACATCAATGGGGGAGAGCGTGGGTGATAGGCTTTGTCAACACGCAGATCAGTCTCTTGGGCTGCTTGGAGACCCTCGGACCGGGCGCCCGCGGTCCGTCTGTAGGCGATCGGGCTGGGGACCAGGCACGCGCCAAGCGTTTCGCCCGACGATGCGCGAGGAGGCCTAGCACAGGCGGAAGATAGGTGGCCGCCGGTCGCATTCCAATCCACTTTGGGCCTCTACGAGGATGCCCGTAAGCTCAGTGTAATCCGGGACTGCTAAGATGCCGCGGCAGACTGACGCACGTCGGCACCCGTAAACGGCTCCGGGGCACATTTTCGCGATGCGGCCGGAGCCCTTTTCCTTTATGAACCAATCGGCTGCGAAAGGCCGCCTGCCATGGGCAAATTCGGTTGGACAGCGATAGGCATTTTGGTCGCCGCGTTCGTGGCCGATCAATACTGGAATTACGGCTACTACACCGACAGCGCGCTTGCCATGTTGCGCCAGATCAGACAGTCGTTCGGTTGGTAAGGCTGCCTCAACTTACATTCTGCGCGCACCATTTCATGATCCAATCGGAGTCGAGTTTTTCGCCGTTCGGCCCCCCTACATATTGAACCGCATGGCGTTGGCGCAATGCGCATGCTGCTATGAGGGCATCGTGTCTCGAAGACAGCAGTCTGGTCCTTTCCTGTCGTGGGTCGCCATTTTGGAGATAATGAACAATCCAGCGCTGCGCTTCGCTCATTTTCCTTCCCCATAGGTTTCAGCAATGTCTCCGATTCGGAAAACAGATGTTACGGAATAAGCCGGCCAATAGTCGACAACTGAATTGCTTGCATCCAAATAACGCCCAATGCTTGTCGCACCTGCGTTCAAGAGAATCTCGCCGCCGCCGAGCTTGACCCGGTGCTCCATCTTTATCAAAAAAGGTGCATGAAAATCACAAAGCTCCTGATCGCCAATCGCGGCGAAATCGCCATTCGCATTGCGCGCGCCGCCGCCGACATGAACTTGCCGACGGTTGCGGTCTACTCCGAGGACGACGCGCTCAGCCTACACCTTCGCGTCGCCGACGAAATCCAACTACTGCCGGCGCTGGGCGCAGCGGCCTATCTAAATGTGCAGGCGATGATCGCCGCGGCGCAGGCGGCAGGATGCAATGCCATTCATCCGGGCTACGGCTTCCTGGCCGAGCGCGGCGATTTCGCCAAGGCCTGTGACGATGCTGGGCTGATCTTCGTCGGTCCTGATGTAAGACATCTCGACCTGTTCGGCGACAAGGCGCGGGCGCGGGATGCAGCGCAACAAGCCGACGTGCCGGTGATCCGCGGCCTCGATCATGCGGTGACACTGGACGAAACAAGAAACTTCTTCGCCTCGCTAAACGGCGGCGCGATGATCATTAAGGCACTAGCGGGCGGCGGCGGTCGCGGTACTCGTGTGGTACTGACCGACAACGAGATCGAAGCCACGTTTCAGCGTTGCCAGTCAGAGGCGCAGGCCGCGTTCGGGCGCAACGACGTCTATGTGGAGGAGTTTATCCCACGTGCCCGTCATATCGAGGTGCAAATCCTCGGCGACCGCCAAGGCGGTATCGCACACCTCGGTGAGCGCGAGTGCAGCGTGCAACGCCGCTTCCAGAAGATCGTCGAGATCGCGCCGGCTCCGGCGCTTGATGATGGCCTGCGCCAGCAAATCATCGCCGCCGCAGTACGCTTTGCCAAAAGCGTCGGCTACACCAATCTCGGCACGTTCGAGTTCATGGTCGATGTCTCGGGCCGTACCGACATGAAGCCGTTCGTGTTCATCGAGGCCAACGCGCGGCTGCAGGTCGAACATACCGTCACCGAACAGGTGACTGGCGTTGATCTAGTGCAAAGCCAGATCAGGCTGGCGCAAGGCGCAACCCTGAAAGAGCTGGGCCTCGACAAACCGATCCCGGCCCGCGGCTATGCGATTCAATGTCGTGTCAACATGGAGACGATCGACCCCGATGGTTCGGTGCGACCGGGCGGTGGCACGCTCGCGGTCTATGAAGCGCCGAACGGACCGGGGGTGCGCACCGACGGCTTTGGCTATGCCGGGTACAAGACCTCAGATTCGTTCGACTCGCTGCTTGCAAAGGTAATCGCCCATTCGCCGTCATCAGATTTTGCAGACGCGGTCGGCCGCGAAACGCGCGCGCTCAGTGAATTCCGCCTCGATGGCGTCAGCACCAACATCGCGTTGCTGCGCAACGTTCTCACCCATCCCGATTTTATTGCCGGCAAGGTCCACACGCGCTGGCTGGACGAACACGTCAAGGATCTCGCCGCTTCGAAGGAGCAGCGCCAGCGCTACATCGAGGCGTCGAAGGCCGCGAACGACACCGGCTTTGCCGGCGCGCGTATCAACAACCGCGATCCGCTCGCGCTGTTCGCGCACGACGCGGCGGTGAAAGCCGAGCACACCTCGGCATCAGCAGCTCATCAGGCCGGCCCGGACATGATCGGTCCCGATGGATCGGTCGGCATCGCATCGCCGATTCAAGGCACCATCGTTGCGATCGACGTCGTCGAGGGCGATGAGGTGCGCGCGGGCCAGCAGGTCGCAGTCGTCGAAGCCATGAAGATGGAGCACGTCATTTCCGCTCCGCACTCTGGTATCGTGCGCTCAGTCACCATGGCGGCGGGCGACGTTGTGCGTGAAGGCTTTCCGATCGTGTTTGTCCGCGAAGCCGAGGTGAGGGGTGGAGCAATTGCCGCCGCCGCAGAGGTCGACCTCGATCACATCCGCGATGATCTGCGTGAAAATATAGAGCGCCACAGGCTCACGCTGGATGAGAGCCGGCCCGAGGCGGTGGCGCGGCGACGCAAAACCGGCGGCAGGATGCCGCGCGAAAACATCGCACGCCTGGTCGATCCGGGTTCGTTCAACGAATACTGGCCGCTGATCGTGGCGCGCCAGCACCAGCGCTACTCGATGGAGGAGTTGCGGAGGAACACGCCAGGCGACGGCGTCGTCGCCGGCACCTGCTCGATTAATGGCGACCTCTTTGACGAAACGCGGTCGCGTGCGGCGCTGGTCCACTATGACTATACGGTGCTTGCCGGCACACAGGGTGGCCGCAACCACTATAAGCAGGATCGCATCTTCGAGCTCTGTCACCGCTTCCGTCTGCCGCTTGTACTCTTTGGCGAGGGAGGAGGTGGCCGGCCCGGCGACGATCATACTGGTCCTCGGGTAGCAATCGACACCAGGACATTCACCACCTTTTCGCAGTTGTCGGGCCTGGTGCCGATGATTTCGGTGGTTCACGGTCGCTGCTTCGCCGGCAATACGGCGCTGGTCGCCTGTTCCGACGTCATCATCGCGACCGAATCCACGACCATCGGCATGGGCGGACCGGCGATGATCGAGGGCGGCGGGCTGGGCATTTACACGCCAGAGGAGGTCGGCCCGATCTCGGTGCAGGTGCCGAATGGAGTCATCGACATCCTCGTGAAGGACGAGTTCGCCGCGGTCGACGCCGTGAAGAAATATTTGTCGTATTTCCAGGGCGCGATCTCGACCTGGGAAGCGCACGACCAGCGCAAGCTGCGCCATCTGGTGCCGGAGAACCGGCTTCGCCTCTACAACATGCGCGACATCGTCCATACCATCGCCGACAAGGGCTCGGTGCTGGAGATCCGCAAAAAATTCGGCATCGGCATCATCACCGCTTTCATGCGCATCGAAGGTCGGCCGATGGGTGTGATCGCCAACAATCCGCACCATCTCGCCGGCGCCATCGACTCCGATGGTTCGGACAAGTGTGCGCGCTTCATGCAGCTATGCGACGCCTTCGATATTCCGGTGCTCAATCTGATCGATTGCCCGGGCATCATGGTCGGGCCCGAGGTCGAGCGCACCGCGCTGGTACGCCATTGCACGCGCCTCTTCAACGTCGGCGCCAATATGACCGCACCGCTGTTCACTGTTGTCGTGCGCAAAGCTTATGGCCTCGGCGCGCAGGCTATGCTGGGTGCAGGCTCTCTGGTGGGCTTCTTTTCGGTGGCGTGGCCGACCGCCGAGTTTGCCGGCATGAACATCGAGGGCGCGGTCAAGCTTGGCTATCGCAAGGAACTCGCAGCGATCGAAACACCGGAAGCGCGCCGCGCCGAGTTCGAGCGTCGCACCGCTGAGGCCTACGAGCAGGCTAAGGCCGTGAACGCGGTGGCTGGCGGCGGCATCGACGATGTGATTGATCCGGCCGACACGCGCAAGTGGATTGTCAACAGCCTGAAGCGCTTGCCGCCGCTGCCGCCGCGAACGACGAAAAAATATCCGTATGTCGATACGTGGTGAGGCCTCGGACTGAGCAGCTCAACTGATAAGGTTTGTCTGTTTTTCTTATCAGTAGCGTCGGCTGGCTCCTTTCCTCGTCAGTTTGTCGCTGTGACGTCGGCAGCGGACATCAGAATGGTTGGCGACCGCGTTCGCAATGAGCCAATCTCGGACGAAGCGTCGCTCCTTGCGCAGAAGCGCTTCCCGCTTGATCGGCAAACGCCGGAGGCGCTCGCCGCATTGCAATAGGCCGACAGCGGGATATGGTGGCCGATCATCAGGCCGTCCGCATTCACGGAGACCGACATGAAGGTTGGCGTGCTGCAGTTCTTCGGTTGGCGAGACCGGTCGGTACCGTTGCGCCAGATCTACGACATGGCGCTCGAGCGCATCGTCGTCATGGACACCACGGGCTACGATGCGGTGTGGCTTGCGGAGCATCATTTTTCCGGTTTCTCCGTGTGCCCTTCGGTCCACATGATGGGCACCATGGCGGCGGCACGCACAAAGCGATTGAGGATCGGGACTGCGGTATCGCTTGCCCCCTTCTACAATCCGCTGCGGCTCGCCGAGGAGGTCGCCTTGCTCGACGTGCTGTCCGGCGGGCGTGTCAACTGGGGAGCCGGGCGCGGTTTCGAGCGCAGCGAGTTCGCGGCGTTTGGAATCGCGGGCGAGGAAAGCGCCTCCCGCTTCCACGAGACGGTGGAGATCGTGCTCAAGGCGTGGACGAGCGAGAAGCTGTCCTATGAGGGGAAATATCACCGCTACGACGCCGTTGAGGTGCTGCCGAAGCCGCTGCAGGCGCCGTACCCTCCGACGTGGATGGCGGCAAGCTCGATGACGGCGATCGAGTGGGCTGCGGCCAAGGGCTTTTCGATACTTATGGATCCGCATTCCTCGCGGGCCGATCTCGCACGCAAGCGGCGCCACTACGGCGAGAAACTCACCGCGGCTGGCTTCAGCGAGGGTGGCCGCACGATCCCCATGGCCCGGCTCATCGCAATCGACGAAACGGCCGAGAAGGCTCTCCGCCGCCGCGGCGACGATGTCCTGGCACAGTTTGGGGTTTCGCTTTTGAGGCATAGTCGAGCTCCCGACGGTGCCGGCAGGCACCGGTTCCTCGACCTCGCCAAACTCGGTCTTCATCAGCGTGTAGATTTCGCGGCCGATCCGCCCGCAGCTCCCCGCCAGCATGCCAAGTAGGCAGATGTTCTCGGCCAAGTGGTCGAGTAGCACGCGCGACGGCACCCGCATGGAGTTGAAACCGAGTTGCTTGGCGATCCCGGCCTGCACCTTTGGCCCCATCTCACCCAGCGAGGCGTAAGTGCCGGCGCCACCCCCCAGCACCGCGACAAAAATCCGCGGCGCGGCTTGGCGGAAACGCTCGACATGACGAATAAGCTCATCGACCCAAACCGCGACCTTGTAGCCGAAAGTCGCCGGCACAGCATGTTGGCCGTGCGTGCGCCCGGCTATCGGCATCTCGGCGCCGCGCTCGGCAAGCTCGGCCGCGGCGTCGAGCGCGTCGGCAATGATCTTCAGGAAAATGCCGTGGGCCTGGCGTAGCACCAGCAAATCGCCCGTCTGGGTGATGTTTTGCGTCGTCGCGCCCCAGTGCACCCAGCCGCCATGCTCCTCACCGGTGACGCGCGACAATTCCCACACCAGCGGCACGATTGTGTGCCCGGTGCGCGCAAAACCCTCGTCGAGGCGAGCGCGGTCAAAAAGCTCGTAATGCGCGGCTTTGGCAATCGCGTGGGCTGCCTCCTTGGGGATGATCCCGAGTTCGGCTTGCGCGTTGGCGAGCGCGGCTTCGACGTCGAGCCAGGCTTGCCAGCGGTTCTCCAGCCGATAGAGGGCGCGGATGCCAGGGTCGGAGACGCGCGCGGCGGTGGGCAGTTCGTCGCTCATGATGCTTTCCTCCGTCATAGTTGCCGGATCGTATATCAGCGGTCATTGCGGGCGGGCCACATCAAGAGCAAACGCCCGCGCTCGGGGCGTCGGGTCCTGGCCATCTATCGTGCCGAGAGCTCGGGGCTGCGGCCGAGCTGGATGGAGGCATCCCCTCGCCACGGGGATGGGGGTGGGTCAATTCTTAGCGACCCCTCGCCCGCGGACCGGCCTTGCTATCAGCCACGGATTTTTTTCAGCGGAGGCAGATTTTTGAAGGGCGTAGGGCAACCTCCTTGCGAGGGTCGGTTTAATGAAAGTAAAAACTATCGTTATTTCGGATACTTGGCGGCAAGAAACTTGACGCGCACCAACACCGAGTGTTCGCGTCGGAAAATTCGAGTATTTATTTTCTGAAGGACCAGAAATCGTCACTAATTCTGACTTCTTCCAGATGGCTATCCCTCACGCATAGTGAGTTTTCGCAATTCGGTTAAGGGAGAAGGATTTGGAAGGGCCAAGCACAGGCTACCTGTCTGGCGGCCGAAATCGATGATGATCGCCCGTGAGATAGTACAGAGGATTTGGAGAAAAATGCATTCTCCAGGCCCTTCCGGCGACCAGGTGAAGGCGCTTGAGGAGTTCTCCACTACGAGAAATCGGGCAAAAACAACGGGGTTTTCTGGGGTCGTCGAAGCCGGACCGCAAGTTTTTGCAGGTTTTGATGGCGGAGGGAGAGGAACTGGCATCAAACCTTCTCCAGAAGCCACCCGGGGCAAGTTCCAGCAAATTTAAGACGCCATTCGGCGGGGTGAGGTGGGGGTCCATGGAGGGGTGGGCCGGCCTCCCCCTCCAAGGAAGCCTGGCGATCGTCGGTTTAGCGCGCCAAGAAGAAGCGCAGCATTTCCCGTGTCCAGCTCTCGCGGATCGGTGCAGGAGCCGGCGAGGCTGCCTCCAGAGCAAGCGTGACCGGCGCCATCGATGTCCCAGTGGTCGGAGATGACCCGGCTGCTGATCGGTAACCATGGTCCGAGTGTAGGCATGCCCGTCAGGCACCCATCCGCGGATCGCGTTCCCAGTGCCAGGAATTCCATCGCGGAACCCGTTCTGCCTTTCAAAGTTAATCGGTCGGAGACAGGGCCAGCCGTGGACACTCGCTTTGAAGATACTTCGCGCGTTTCGACCGGGATAAGCGGGCTGGATGATATTCTCGGCGGCGGCCTGACAAAACATCGGGTATACTTAGTCGAAGGGACGCCGGGCACGGGCAAGACAACGCTTTCTCTGCAATTCTTACTGGAGGGCGTTCGACGGGGCGAGGCTGGACTCTATATTACCCTGTCCGAAACGGCTGAAGAGCTAAGAGCAGTTGCCGCTACTCACGGCTGGTCATTAGAGCAGCTATCTCTTTTCGAGCTCGTAAACCAAGAGGATTACGATCCCGAAAGAGAACAAACTATCTTGCATCCGTCCGAAGTCGAACTGGGCGAAACGACGCGCGAAGTGATGAAGCGTGTCGAAGAACTTCGTCCGGCGCGCGTCGTCTTCGATAGCTTGTCAGAAATGAGGCTGCTAGCACAAAACCCCTTGCGTTACCGCCGTCAGATCTTAGCGCTGAAACAGTTCTTCGCTAGCCGCGATTGCACAGTGCTTATGCTGGACGACCGAACATCCGATCCCAACGATCTGCAACTACACAGCATCGCTCATGGCGTAATATCGCTTGAACAGGCGGCGCGCGATTTTGGCGCTGAACGGCGCCGGCTTCGAGTCGTCAAAATGAGGGGGATCAGATTTCGCGGAGGGTATCATGACTTTATCCTCGACCGAGGGGGCCTAACGGTATTTCCGAGGCTCGTCGCGGCCGATCACGGTGCCGAGTTCGCTTCTGATGCGACTTCCACCGGCAGCAAAGAGCTCGATCAACTCCTTGGGGGTGGCTTAATGCCCGGCACCAACACCCTCTTGAGCGGTCCTTCAGGCGTCGGCAAGACGACGACGGCAATGTTCTGTATTCGCGCGGCGCTGGATCGTGGCGCCAAGGCAACCTACTTTCTATTCGACGAAGGAATCAAAACGCTTCTCGGCCGAAGCAAGGCGCTCGGAATGGACCTTGCTCCCTACATAGAGCGCGGTCACCTCGATGTTCAGCAAATCGACCCCGCCGAGCTTTCACCCGGTGAGTTTACCAGCCGCGCAAGAGTTGCAGTAGAACGCGAAGGGGCATCTTACGTTTGTATCGATAGTCTCAATGCCTATTTGCAAGCAATGCCCGGCGAGCAATTTCTGCTTTTGCAAATGCACGAGCTGCTCAACTATCTGAATCAATCAGGCATCACCACTATGTTAATCCTCGGGCAACACGGCTTGGTCGGGGACATGCGCACAGACGTCGACCTAAGCTACTTGAGCGACACCATTTTGCTATTTCGCTTTTTCGAGGCGAAAGCCGAAGTTCGAACCGCGATCTCGGTCGTCAAAAGCCGGACTAGTTCCCACGAGCGTTCGATTCGGGAATTCAAACTCGGTTCGCGGGGCCTGGAAGTAGGAGAACCGCTGCGTGATTTCGAAGGCGTGTTGTCGGGCCTACCGTCTTACAAGGGCGATACGAGTCTGCTTGCGTCAACATTGAACAAATAACGGTCGAACCTCGTGCGTGAAACTCTGCTAATTCTGGCGCCGCGTGGAAGGGACGCGGAGGTGATCCGCCAGTCCCTCGAACGAAATGCCATCTCATCGATGATATGCGATACGTTGTTAATTCTGCAGGCCCATCTCGATAGCACGGTTGGCGGCATAATTTTGACCGAGGAGTCCCTCGTCGGACCTGGGCTCGAAGTTTTACTTGAGGGGTTTGCTCGTCAACCGCCTTGGTCAGATTTGCCAGTTATCGCACTTGCTACCAAACAGATCGGCCATCGCTCGCA
>Ga0070741_10001727_pt1 | contig 63448 bp, 58 predicted proteins | sample Coa_R1_4_FD_66440 | JGI IMG/M metagenome (GOLD analysis project Ga0070741, IMG submission 66440) | Surface soil microbial communities from Centralia Pennsylvania, which are recovering from an underground coalmine fire - Coalmine... | ecosystem: Environmental > Terrestrial > Soil > Unclassified ...
GGCAACGGGATCATGTGGCGTCAACAACCGCATCATCCCTTGCAGGGAGGCACCTTTCGCGGACCCCACCAACCTCAACAGCTCCCCACCCGACCCCTACTCGGTGGATCCAGGCTCAGGCTTCTTGATCACGGAGGTGGCGCTGGTGGACCGCCCCGAGCAGTTGGTGCTCTCGGTTCCTGAGGCAGCGGGGCTGCTCGGCATCTCGCGGCGGCTGGCCTACGAGCTGGCCGCCAGGGGCGAGCTGCCGGTCCTGCGCCTCGGCGGCCGCGTCCTCATCTTGCGCCGTCCGCTGGAGCGGATGCTGGAGAGCGGGCGATGACGCGCCCAGGTGGCGCCCGGAAGGGTGAGCCGGACCCGCTGGTGATGTCGGTGGTCGAGGCCGCCCGCTTGCTGGGCATCTCCAAGACGTTGGCCTACGACCTCGTGGCCCGCCAGGAGCTCCCCTCGTTCCGCATGGGCGGCAGGGTGCGGATCCCCCGTCGGGCGCTCGAGCGGCTGACGGAGGGCCGTGGGGAGGCTGGCCCGGACATCCCTCAGCCGGCCCGGAGCGGCTCGGCCGGCCCCGCCGACCGCGTCCCCCGTCCCGCGTCGGGGGCCAGCCCTGATGGCGGGCCTTCGACCCGGGCCCGGCCGCGCCGATCGAATCGACGCGATCACGCTCCCCGGTCAACAACCCAACTCTCCCTCTTCGACCTCCCCCTGTACCGACCCACCCCGTCCGACACCACTCCGACTTCCCCGCCCCCTACCCCTGTGACCGCCGAACACGACCCTGACCTCCCTTCCACCATTCAACAGGAGGACACCTCTGCACCGGGGGTGCGTCAACGGCAGGCGGGTGCGCGATGAACGGGTTGGTCCCGATGACCCTGGGGAGCTGGAAGTACTACGAGCACGAGCTGTCGGTCGAGGACTACTTCCTCTCCCATGGCGAGGAAGCGGGGGTGTGGGTGGGATCGGGCGCGGCGGCGATCGGGCTGTCGGGATCGGTGGAGGAGGGCCAGCTGCCCCGATTGTTCGACGAGGGCCGCCACCCGGTCTCCGGGGCTCCACTGGGTGTGCCGTACCGGCACGACTCGAAGCGGACGGTGGTGACGGGGTACGCGCTGTCGTTCTCCCCGCCGAAGAGCGTCTCGCTCGTCGGCGCTTTCGGCGGTCGGGGCACGGCGGCCGAGGTCCGGGCGGCCCACGACCGCTCGGTGCGGGCCGCGCTGAGGTTCCTGGAGGGCCACGCCGCCTTCTCCCGGACGGGCCGGGGCGGGGTGATCCAGGTCGACACCGAGGGCTTCGTCGCGGCGGCGTTCACCCATCGGACTTCCCGGGCGGGTGACCCGCAGATGCATTCGCACGTCCTGGTGGCCAACAAGGTCCGTTGTGCCGATGGGCGGTGGCGTTCGCTGGACGGCCGGGAGGTGTTCGCCTTCCAGAAGGCGGCGGGCATGCTCTACAACGCTGCCCTGCGGGTCGAGCTCTCGGCCCGGCTGGGGGTGGCGTGGGATCCGGTGGACCGCAATGGCCAGGCCGACATCCGAGGGGTCCCCCGGGAACTGATCGAGTTGTTCTCCAAACGCCGCCAGGATGTCGAGCGGCGGGGGGCGGAGCGCATCGCCGGGCTCGAGGCCACGCTGGGGCGGACGTTGACGAAGGACGAGCGGGCGGAGCAGTACCAGTTCGCCACCTACGACACCCGCCCGGCCAAGACCGCCGACGGCGACAAGGCGGCCCTGGGCGGACGGTGGCGGACAGAGGCGGACATCGCCGGATGGGATCCCGACCAGTGGCTACACGCCACGCTCCATCGGACGGTGCCGGAGCTGCGCCAGGATGTCGCCGATCCCGCGGTGGTCGGCGAGGTCGTCGCCGAGCTGGCCGAGGCCCGCTCGACGTGGAGCCGGGCCGAGGTCGCCAAGGCCGCCGCCCGGCGTCTCCCGCCCGGACTGGCCGCCGGGGCCGAGGCGGGCCGGGAGTGGATCGAGGCCACCACCACCGCGGTCCTCGCCGATCCCGAGGTCGTCACCCTGGCCGCGCCGCTGTCGGCCGAGGTCCCGCTCGGTCTGCGTCGTCGCGACGGACTGCCCGGTCATGACCGTCACGGCGCTTCCCGCCACACCACCCGCCAGACCCTGGCCCGGGAGGGCCGCGTCCTTGACGCCTTCGTCCGGGGACGCCACGCAGGGGTGGCCGTCGCCGAGGAACTGGCCGTCAGGCGGGCAGCCCGGACCCACCGGCTCGGCGCCGACCAGACCGCCGCCCTGCGGAGGATCTGCGAAGCGGGGGAGGGGCTGGTGTGCGTGGTCGGCCCGGCCGGCGCCGGGAAGACCCGCATGCTGCGGGCCGCACGGGATGCCTGGGCGACGGGCGGGACACCGGTCCGGGGCCTGGCGGTCTCCGCGGTCGCGGCCGGCGTGCTGGCGGAAGAGGCCGGGATCCCGGCTGACACGGTGGCCAAGTTCCTCCACGAGGCGCGGCGCAACGGCGAACCCTCCGGCGGGCTCCACGCCGGGGAGGCCGTGGTCATCGATGAGGCCGCCATGGTTTCCACCGCCGATCTCGCCGCCCTGGTCGACGCCGTCGAAGCCTCCGGCGCCAAGATCGTCCTCGTCGGGGACCATCGCCAGCTCGGGGCCGTCGAAGCGGGCGGGCTGTTCCGCCTGCTGGTCGCCGACAGCCGGTCCGCCGAGCTCCACCTGGTCCGCCGCTTCGTCCACCCCTGGGAGGCGAAGGCCACCCTGGCCCTCCGCGACGGGGATGACTCCATCCTCGGTGAGTACCAGGCCCGCGGGCGGATCACCGGCGGCACCCGGGAGGAGATGATCGACGAGGCGTTCTCGGCTTGGCGTGCCGCCCGGGCGGCCGGCCAGTCCATCGTGGTCGTTGCGCCGGATCACGCCACCGTGGACGCCCTCGCCCTGCGGGCCCGCGCCGAACGGGTGGCAGCCGGCGACGTCGAATGCGACGGGCTCGCCGTCGGCGGCCAAGTGGTCGGCCGGGGCGACGAGATCGTCACCGTCCGCAACGACCGCCGGCTCGTCACCAGCGGCGGGCTCTGGGTCCGCAACGGCGACCGCTGGCACGTCGATGCCCGCCGGGACGACGGCGCCCTGGTCGTCTCCCACCTCGACGGCTACGGCCGCGTCGTCCTCCCCGCGGACTACGCCGCCGAACACGTCGCCTTGGCCTACGCCGTCACCGTCCACAAGGCCGAAGGTCTCACCGTCGACCGGGCCGTTCTCGTCGCCGACGCCGCCACGCGGGCCGAACACCTCTACGTCGGCATGACCCGGGGCCGCCACGAGAACCGCGTCTGCGTGGTCACCGAAGGAGCCACCACCGGCCACGGGTACCAGCGGCCGCTCCAACCGGTCGAAATCCTGGCGCAGGTCATGCACCGCTCGTCCGCCGAGCGCTCCGCCAGCGAAACCCTCCGCCACGAACTGGACCGGGAGGAAGACCCCGCCACGCTGCGGCGGCTGTGGGAACAAGCCCGCCACTACATCGACACCGGCGCCGGCCCGGACCGCCGCCCCGAGCTCGACCGCCTCCGCCGGCTCCAAGCCCAGCTCCCGACCCTGGCCGGCATCGTGGCCACCAACCAGCGCGAACTTGGGCGCCTCGACCGCCACATCGACAACGTGAATACCGGCATTGCCGACACCGAAGCAACACTGGAAGCCCTGAGCCGGCCGCGGTGGTTCCAGCGCCCCGACCGCATCGCCATCGGGGACACCGAGCACAAGCTCCTCGCCCAACTGCACCGCCTCGCCGGGCTCACCCGGCGGCGCCCCCGCCTCGCCGACCAGGTGGAGCGAAGCCAGCAGCGACTCCACGACGCACAACGAGCCGTCGACCGGATCCCCGACGTCGAAGCCGCCATTGCCCGGCGGAGCCAATGGATCCTCGACCACCCCGCCGAGCTCCAGTGGGAAGCTGACCTCGCTGCCCGGCTCGGTTCCACCGACCGTCCCTTGGATCGGAGTGCCGCATCCATGGAGATGCCTCAGCCGGCAGACGAACTCGTGGCCGACCTCCGCATTGACCTGCGGACTATTGACCTCTCCGCGCGCCTGCCCCGACCCGGCCTCAAGCGCCGACTGCATCACGCCATCGGGATCACGAGTCGTCCCGATCGACCCAACCTCTTCCTCCCGCCCCCTCCCAGCCGCGGAATCGAGGGACCGGACCTTGGCCTGTAGCTGGCTCGACGCATTCCCCGGAAGTCCTCCCGGGAGAGGGCCTCGCGTCGGCGGCTGCGGTGGGTCTGCAATGGTGAAGACACATGCGCCCGAGGTGCCGTTCGGGGTGCCTCACGGCCAGCAGAACGCCGACGTTCGGGGGCGTCGTTCGGTGCAGCACCAGATGCCGCCGATCGCCGATTTCGGGCGCGCTGGTGAGGGCTGGGTTGTCTACGGTTGGGGGCTCGGTTCATGTCGCGTCAGGATGGCTTCGACGCTTTCGGCCAAGACGACGCCTTCTTCGGCTGCGGCTATGTCGAACGGCGCGTCGGCCACGTCGTCGGGCCACTCGGCGACGATGGCTGAGGCCCATTGCACCCACTGGGCGACGGTGACGTAGAACTCGGTTAGGAACCGACCGGGGAGTTGGTTGAGCGCGCGCCGCTGGGGGAACGGACCCTGTCCGGCGAGGTAGGCCCGGGCGGCGGCGAGATTCTCCGTGTTCTGCTCGAGCGCCCAGGCCCGGGTCGCCTCCAGGTTGGCGATGATGTCGGCCTTTGTCCCGCTGTCGGCGAAGTGGATTTTCACGAGTTGCTCGAATTCCAGCACCGGCCCTGCCCCCGGTTCCTGCAACCAGGCGGCGAGCGCCCGCCGGCCCTTGGCCGTGATGGTGTACCGCGTGCGCCGCCGTCGTCCCACCGAATCGTCGGTGGCCTTGGCGTAGCCGTAGGCGACGAGCTTCTTGGGCTCCTCGTACAGCTTGCTCTGGGCCCGGGGCCACAGGCGCCGAAGGCTGCGATCGACCTGCTGCACGAGGTCGTGGGTGGTCCACGGCTTGACCGCCAGCAGCCCGAGGATCGCGTAGGAGGTGGTGGTCATCGACGGCGCGCTTGACATGACTCTCCCTTTGGGAGGATGGTTAACTCCCAATGGGAGAGTCTACGTCTACGAGGATGCCATGAGGACCACCAGCGCAGTGCCGATCCACCCGTCCAACCTCGAGCAACTCAGGGCCTGGGACGGCGACGAGGGCGCCTACTGGGCCGAGCACGCCGACTACTTCGACCGGTCCGTGGCCGCGTACCACGAGAAGCTGCTCACCACGGCGGCGATCACCGGCGCCGACCGGGTCCTCGACATCGGCTGCGGCACCGGTCAGACGACGCGGGACGCAGCCCGCGCCGCGGCCCACGGATCCGCGCTCGGCGTCGACCTCTCGGCCCGGATGGTCCACTACGCGCGCCGCCGGGCCACCGAGGAAGGCGTGACGAACGCGTCCTTCGAGCAAGTGGACGCCCAGATCCACCCGTTCCGTCCCGAAGCGTTCGACGTGGTCATCAGCCGGACCGGCGCCATGTTCTTCGGTGACCTGACCGCGGCCTTCACCAACATCGGCCGGGCCATGGCTCCCGGTGGTCGGCTCGTGCTGGTGGCCTGGCAGCCCCTGCCAGCCAACGAATGGATCAGGGAGATTTCCCGCGCGCTCGCCGCCGGCCGAGATCTACCAGCACCACCACCGGATGCCCCGGGCCCGTTCTCCCTGTCGGACCCCGACCGCGTGCGCACCATCCTGACGGCGGCCGGATTCGCCGAAATCGGGCTGGAGGGGACCACGGCCCCCATGTGGTTCGGCACCGACGCCGGCGAGGCGCACCGGTTCGTGCTCGGCCTCATGGGCTGGATGCTCCAAGGGCTCGATCACGCCGACAGTGCCGGCGCCGTGGACGGGCTCCGAGCCACGATGGCCGCCCACGAGACCGGCGACGGCGTCGTATTCGGATCGGCTGCGTGGACCATTCGTGCCACCCGGCCGTGACTATCGAAGGGAGCGACCGATGGGTCTGTTCGCCGTGCACCGGGAAGCAGGTCCGGGGTGGACGGAAGGCAAGGGCGCCTTCGACCAACCAGGTCTGACCGACCACGCAGCCTTCATGGACGCTCTCGCCGACGAGGGCCTCATCCTCTTCGCCGGACCGCTCGCTGGCACCGACAGCGGCCGGATCCGCGTCCTGCTCATCGCCGACGCCACCAACGAGGCCGAGATCGTCCAGCGACTCGCTGCCGACCCATGGGAGCGTACGGACCGCATCACGACCACAACGGTCGAGCCGTGGACGCTTCTCGTCGGCGCACTCTCCCAGTCGGCCCGCGAACACCAGGGCTAAGAGAGAGAGGTATCGGCGAGGCACAAATCGACGGTTCCGGCCTTCGGGCGGGCCTTGTTGGCCGCGCCCGGAGAAGCGGAAGGGCGATTCAACGGGCGGCGCCTGCGACGAAGGTGGCGACGATGTAGGTGGCGTGGCGGTCGAGGGAGACGCGTCCTCGGTCGTAAGCGACGAGCAGCGCGCCGAGTTCGTTGCGGTCAACGTTGAGGCCGGGGAACCTGGTGCCTTCTACTGCTGGGTCGGTATGTCCAGACGGGCGAACCCTGCGAACTGCTCGTGGAACCTCACGGTGCCCTCCCGGCCGAGCGCGTCCGCTTTATGGTTCACGAGCTCGGTGGCCCTCGCACTGAGGTGACCGAACACCTCGATCTCGCGAAGCGTAAGGAAGGGACCCAGCTTCTTGAACTCAGGTCCGCCGATGTCCACGTGACGCTCGAGGGAAGCGGAGTTGGGATGCACCGACACGACAGTCATGCGGTCAGCGTCCTCATCGAGGTAGAAACCGTAGGTAGCCATCTGCGGCTGGTGGGCGTCGACGAAGGCCACCAGCGAACGGATTGCTGCCTTGAGTTCATCCCACCGGTCCCGGTGCACATCCGAGCGGTCGACATAGATGATCGGTCCAGCGGCTCCATGATCGCCCACCGACATCGTCCTCTCACACGCCTTATCGCTGCAGACGGTAACGCCGCAAGGATGCCGACCGGCAGGTTCTCCTGGCAAGTCCTTGATGCCGACGTGTTGCAGAATGACGCTGTCGCTGATGTCGAGGCCGCGCCAGAACCGGCGTTATCCGTAGCTCGTGCGCCATTCTCGGTGGTCTCAACTGGATCCACGATCGCTGTCTCACTAGCGGGGTGCCTCCAGTGTGTAGTGGGGACAACCCTGTAGGGGTCAGCCAAACGCACAGGCTCCCTTCGGTGTGTTACGACCAAATGGCTGAGATCGGGAGGGCCCAGAGCCTGTCCCCGAGCGGGAACGGGTGCGGGCCGGTGTGGAACACGACTCCGGCCACGAAACGGTCGCCGAGGCGCTCCCTGAGCCAGACCAGGTGCCGAGCGTCGCCCGGGCCGGGGGCGGACGTGGCCTTGATCTCGAAGCCGACGACGCGACCGCCGGCTGCCTCGGCGATGAGGTCGACCTTGTGGCGTCCGTGCGGTTCTCGGATGTGGAACAGCCTCGGCCGTTCGTTGCAGATCGCCAGCTCGGAACGGAGCTGGGCGGTGACGAAGGTGTCGAGCACTCGGTCCAGGAGGTCGATGTTCCGCAGGACGGCGCGGCTGTCCAGCCCGAGGAGGGGGCCGAGCAGGGCGGGTTCGGTGAGGTAGCGCTTCGGGGTGCCGACCAGTCGGCCGAGTTGGTGGCTGGTCCATGCCGGCAGGCGTTCCGTAACGAAGAGCATCTCGAGGAGAGTGTCGTAGGCCAGCGCCGTCAGGCGGTTGATGCCGGCGGCATCGTGGAGGGTCTTGTGCTCGACCACGCCGGCGGTGTTGGCGGCCGCCGCCTCGAGGTAGCGGCGCAGCCGGACGGGGTCGCGCCCTGTGCCCGTCTGGGCGGCGTCGCGGGTCACGAGGCCATCGACGTAGGCAGCGAGCCAGCTTCGCCGGGCCCGCGGACTGCTCTGCCGGGCGAGTTCCGGGAATCCTCCTCGCAGGGCCAACTCCACGTAATCCCGCAGGTCGAGCGGCGGGTGGGCAACTGCGAGGCCTTTCGGTGTGGCTCCGAACAGGCGGGAGAGGAAGGGCGGAGCGTGGACGTTCCCAGCGAGCTCCCGCTGGTTGAACCCCCAGAGAGGGACGCGAATCACCCGGCCGGTGGCGGGCCGACCGGCGGCGGTCATATCGGCGGCTGTGGATCCCGTGAGGAGAAAGCGCCCGGCCCCAGGCTCGTCGTCCACGGCCCGCTTCACCGCGCCGAGGACCTCCTCCACGAGCTGCCACTCGTCGATCAGCACCGGTGCCTCGGCCCATGTCAGAGCCACATCGGGATCGGCTGCCACTGCCAGCGCCTCGGACCGCCGGTCGAGCCGCAGCGTCGTCTTCGTCCGGCGAGCGGCGGTGGTGGTCTTCCCCGACGCCCGGGGCCCCACGAGCAGCACGGCCGGAAGGGCCGCCATCAAGTCGTCGAGTAGCGGGTCGACCAGGCGCGTCACATACCCCTGCACGCTGGACAGCCTATCGGTCTAGGACGCATATTGATAACGGTTCAGGACGCCCTTCCGGGGGCACAGCTCCCGATAAAGCGGAGGCCTGCCAGCTCCGGTTGGTAATGGATTTGGTAATGAAATCCCCGCCACTGGGCGCACTGGAGGGCACCAGGCGGAATCCGGCACCACCTCTGACCTGCGAAAAGACAACTGTCGGATACCACGCGGTAACCGTGTCCCTCACTTACAAGGCGGAGGTCGGGGGTTCGAGACCCTCAGCGCCCACAGGTGAAGATGCGGTTCAGAGGCACTTTTCGAGCATTCAAGCTCTCCGGCCCCTGGTAATGGGGAATGACACTGTTCGGCAGGCGAGGACACGTCGTTCGGCGGGGCGCGTGCACGTCTACGTGGGTCGTGACGAGATCACCGGCAAGCAGCGTTTACCTGACCCGCTTCCGATTGACCCGACATCGCCATCACACGGCCTCCCACCGCGGAATCGACGGCCCCGACCTCGGCCGGTAGGCGACGCGACACCGCTAAGTCGAGGCTTTCGGACGCCGTACCCGCCGATAGAAGTGGAGTCAGGGGCAAATGACCCTTTCCTGTCCGTCCACCCCTCTCAACTCAACTCGTGTTGCCGGCGAAGACAATCGTCCCGCGCATCCCGGCGGCCCAATGTTGGGCGACGTGGCAGCCGTAGACGGGGGTCTGATCGCCGGTGAAGGCCCAGGTGAGGTCGCGACTCTCGCCCGGGGGGACGTGCACGCTCTCGTTGGCGGCCGCTGTCCGGTCGAGGTCAGTGATCCGCCGGGACAGCGCCTTCATGTACTTCCGGTGAGCCGATGTGGAGGGCATCTTCATCTGGTCCATTCCGGGCATGCCCGGCATGCTCGGGTCTACCGACCCACCCGTCATGGCCATCTCGGCCATTTGCGCCTCGTGAAGGTCCTGGGCCAGCTGCCCGCCGAGGGTGAACTCGTGCAGCATCTTCCCTGCGTTGACGACGTGGAAGGTGACGACCTCGCCCCGGTGCACGGTGACCATGGCGGGATCGAAGCGGAGGGTGTCGTCCATCCTGATCTCCACCACCCGCATCCCCTCGGCGGGAAGCGCGCCCCGGCCATAGGTCTGCGGCCGGGGATGGTCCGAAGCCGGGACGGGGCCACCGGCTCCGGCGAAGTGACCGCCGCATCCGGCCAGGACACCGGCAATGACAGTGGCCGCCAGCATGACGGCCGCTGTCCCTCCGAGCCGTCGGTTCATCGTTGTCCCCCTTCCGCTCTCGGGGCGTTCCCACGATGCCGCGCCGGTCCGTCCGCCGGCCTCGTCCCCGACGGGCAACGATCGGCCGGCGGTTGACTCCCCGGGGCCGAAGGCATCGGCCCCCGTTTACGGCAGGGTGGGTCGATGGCGCCGATGGAGATGCACCATGCGATGACCGGGGCCGGAGCGGCCGCAACCGTCCTGCGCCTCTTCCTCGTGGCCACCGTCGTTGCCGCCACCGCCGCCCACGTCCGCCTCCGCCGGTCCCGGACGGCCGGGCCGGCCCGGAGGCCGTGCGGCCACGCCCTCATGGGTGTGGCGATGACGACCATGCTCCTCCCCGACACCTGGAGGACGCTGTCGCGGGCGGTCTGGGAACCGGTCTTCCTCGTCGTCGCCGTCCTCGGCGCCGCGAGCGCCGTACTCCGGTGGCGGGCCGGCGACAGCGGCCGTGCCCGCCACGACGCCGACCACGTCGTCGGGGCGGTGGCGATGGCGGCCATGTGCCGCGGATCGGTGGCCAACCCCTACCTGGTGGCCCTGCTCGCCGCCTACTTCGTGGTCCAGGCGCTGGCCGCGGTGGCGGCCTGGCCGGGCCGTGTCGGGTGGCGTGTTGCCGACCCCGCGCCGGCGTCCCAGGCCGTCCTGGCCGCCGTCATGGCTTACATGCTGGTCGGCCATTGACCGCTGGAGTGGCCTTTTCGTCGCCAGGGGACGGTTCGTCCCGGCCAAGATCGTCCTGCGGGGACGACGCAGCGCTGGCCACGCAGCGTAAGCTTGCGCCGAAATTCCGCAAAGTCCCAAGCCGGGGCTGTGGAGAGGGGGGGTCATGGCGGAAACTGTGGCGCTTGGTGTGAATGGCATCGACACCATGGTGGGGGCCCATATCTGCGGCTTCTACCATGGCCGCGACGAGCTGGAATCGATTCTATTCCCCTACCTCGAGACGGGAGTACGGGGCGGCGAGAAGACGCTGTGCTTGATCGACTCGCAGTCGCCCGAGGAGGTGCTCGACGCACTACGGCCGGGCATCAACGTGGACGCCGCCCTGGCCGCCCACCAGCTCGAGGTGAAGCACTCCACCGAGAGCTACCTGGCCACCGGAGCCTTTGAGATGGAGGACTGGATCGAACAGCTCCGGACGCTGTCGGCCGACTCGGTGGAACGGGACGGGTTCCCTCGCATGCGGGCGGTCGGAGAGATGAGCTGGGCCCTGCGAAAGACGTTTCCCGGCACCGACGACCTCTTCGCCTACGAGGCCGAGGTCAACCGCTTCGTGGGCAGCTACCAGGTGCTCTACTTCTGCCTGTACGACGTCGACAAGGTCAGCGGTTCGATGGTGATGGACGCCATCAAGACCCATCCCCAGGTGCTGATCGGCGGTTGCCTGTTCGAGAACCCCTACTACATGGAGCCGGAGCACTTTCTGGCCCGGACCGGCTGCGGCCTGGGGTGTGTCAACTGACGCCCGCCCCTTCCAAGGCCCGGCGGACCAGGACCCGGGCCAGGTGGCGGCGGAAGTCGGGGCTGGCGTTGAGGTCGGTCGGCGGTTCGGTGCCCTCGGCGGCGACGGCGGCGGCGTCCGCCGCGCCCGTTCCGGCATCGACCGCCGTCTCCACCGCCGTGGCCCGCAACGGTGTCGCACCCATGTTGACGAGGGCGACACGGGTCGCCCCGTTGTGGAGGGCCGCCACGCCGACGATCGCCCAGTCGATCGCCCGGCGGGTGAACTTCTGGTAGCTCCACCCCGCTCCGGCCGTCTTCGGGACGCGGACCTCCACCAGCATCTCGGCCGGGTCGAGCGCCGTCTCCAGGAACCCGGTGAAGAAGTCGGAGACCGGTATGGTGCGCTCCCCGCCGGGCCCCCTGGCCACCAGCGTGGCGTCGAGGGCGAGGAGCGCGGCCGGGAGGTCGGAGGCCGGGTCGCCGTGGGCCAGGGATCCGCCGAGCGTGCCGCGGTGGCGGACCTGCGGGTCCCCGACGAGTCCGGCCACATGGGCCAGCAACGGAACCTCGGCCTGCAGCAGCGGGCTGCGCTCGACGTCGTGATGGCGGCTGAGGGCCCCGATCGCCACGTGGTCGCCGGCGTCGCGGACGTAGGAAAGGTCGCTGACCCGGCCGATATCGACGAGGACGGCGGGGGAGGCCAGCCGCAGCTTCATGAGGGGCAGGAGCGAGTGTCCGCCGGCCAGCAGCTTGGCGTCGTCGCCGTGGTCGGCGAGGAGGGCGGCCGCCTCGTCGACGGAGGCGGCGCGGACGTAGTCGAAGGCGGGCGGCAGCATGGCGGTCAGCTCCCCGTGGCGGCCAGCACGGCCCGTACGATGTTGTGATAGCCGGTGCAGCGGCAGAGGTTGCCCTCCAGCCCGGTCCGCACGGCGGCTTCGTCGAGCCCCGGCTGCTCATCGAGCAGCGAGACGGCGGCCAGGACCATCCCCGCCGTGCAGTAGCCGCACTGGAGCGCATGGTGCTCGTGGAAGGCCCGTTGGACCGGGTGCAGCCCGTCCTCGCCGGCCAGCCCTTCGATGGTGGTGACGGCGGCACCGTCGGCCTGGACGGCCAGAACGGTGCAGGACTTCACGCTCTGGCCGTTGAGGAGGACGGTGCAGGCGCCGCACGACGTGGTGTCGCAGCCGACCTTGGTGCCCGTGAGACCGAGGCCGTCACGGAGGTGGAACACCAGCAGCGTCCGGGGTTCGACGTCCCGGGTGACGGGAACGCCGTTGAGGGTGATCGTGATCTCCATACCGGGACTCCTGCCGCGGGCGGTCGAAGGGGACGGACGCGGGTGGGGCCCACCCGCGTCCGTCCGCACCGGGTCGGCGATCCAGGGGAGATCAGATCGCCATGGGCACCGGATCGAGCGGCTCGCACACCGCTGCCAGCAGTATGGCGGCCGCGACCCCGGCCGGCTTCCGCCCGCCAGGCCAGATCGGTCCGGCTCGTTGGCCCAGTCAGGTCAGCCCAGGCAGGTCAGGCCAACCGGCCCAAACATTTGAGGATCTGCCAGGCCCGGGTGGCCAGCTGCAGGTTGAACCGCGTTCCCGGGTCCGAGAGGTCGCAGCGGCCGATCTCGCGGATGCGCTGCAGCCGGTACTTCAGGGTGCTGCGGTGGACGATCAGAGCCTCGGAGGCCCCAGCGTAGTTTCCGCCGGACTCGAGGTAGTGGAACAACGTCTCCACCAGGTTCGAGTTCTTCTGGGCGTCGTACTCCAGCAGCGGGCCGAGCTGGCTCTGCACGAACCGCTCGACGCCGGTCAGGTCCTCGATGTTCGACAGGATCCCGTAGATCCCGAGGCTCTCCCAGGTGAGCACTTCGGGGGCGGCGCCATTGTTCTGCAGTGTTGCCGCCAGCTGCGCCTCCCGGTGCGAGCGCGGGAATTCCGACGGCCGCTGGCAGGGACTGCCGACCGCCACCCGGCAGCGCCCCCCGCCGAGCTCGGCAACCAGGGATTCCCGGAATGCCTGCCAGTCGAGCTCGGCGCCGGTGAGAAGGATGACCGACTTGCCTCGGCCGACGAGCAGCGAGCCGGCTCCGATGTCGCGGGCAACGAGCTTCACCACATGGAGGAGGTGATCGTCACCCTGGGACCGGCCCTGGCCGTGGATGATGACGACGCGGTGGGGGCGCTCCAGGTCGAGGCCGAGCGCCTGAGCCCGCTGCACCACCGACTCGTCGTTGTCGGCGCCGGCCAACAACTCCTCGACGAGGTCGCGGCGGACCCGCAGCTCCGCTTCCGCGGAACTGGCCAGCCGGGCCAGCTCCATGGCAAGGACGGTGGCGGCGTGTTCCAGGGCCACGAGCTCGAACTTCCCCGCCTTGCTGTCCGGGTCGAGCAACGCCAGGATGCCGACGACGTCGGCCCGGGGTGAGGCCAGCGCAATGAGCCGGTCGCCGTGGCGCTGGGACCGGCCTCCGGCGGACAGTTCCCGCAGCAGCTGTTCCCGGGCGGGCGGCTCGGCCTTGGGATAGGGATCGGGCGCCTTGCCCGGCGCCCAGGCCCGCAGGTTGCCGTAGCGGTCCTCGATGGCCACCGAGAACCCGGTGAGTTCGTGGAGAACCTGGGCCAGCGCCTGGCGGCCCCGGCCGGAGCTGGCCACCTCGTCGAGCCGAGCGTGGATGTCCATCGTCCGGTGGAGGTCGGCCAGGCTCTGGCCAAGCGCGTCGTTGATCGAGGCCAACTCGGCGGCGGTGTCGCGGCTGCGCTTCACCATCCGGGCGTTGGTCAGGGCGACGCCTGTCTGTTGGGCAAGCACCCGCAGGAGGAACTGCTCTTCGGGGGTCGGGTCGGTCTCGGCCACGACGACGATGAAGCCGACACATTCGTGGATGCTGCGCAATGCGAAGCCGAAGGCCCAGCCGGTGCCGGGCGCCGTCAGCGTCCCGCCCGCCTGGCCGAGCGTGGCGACTTGGCGCTCCAGCGCCGCTCGCAGCGCCCGGTCCTGTTCCAGCCGGCGGGAGCCGAGTTTCCAGGCGGAGGTCTCGGAGCAGTAGACCCCGGCCAGCTCGCAACTCGGTGCCAGCGAGGGCAGCGAGGTGGTGGCGAAGTGGAGGATCTGTTCCTCGTTGGCGCTCTCCGTCATGAGCATCGACAGCGCCAGGATGCTGTGGAGGCTGGCGGCGTGCTCCCGGGAGATCGCCGCCGCGTTCGGCAGCAGGCTGAAGACCATTTTCAGCGCCCGGCCGGTACGGACCAAACCTCTGCGAACTGCTCCGGGTCGACGTAGTACGGGTTCTCGAACAGCAGCCCCCCGACGAGGACCCGGGGATGTGTCCGCATCGCGTCGATGACCATCGATCCGCTGACGCGATCGAGGTCGTACATGCAAAAGAGCACCTGGCGGGGAATGCGGGCGGTGTAGCGGTTGAGCTGGGATTCGTAATAGAAGAGCTCGCCCACGCGGGGAAAGGACCGCAGCGCCCAGCTCATCTCGCCGGCCGCCCGGACGAGCGGGAAGGTGCCACCGTCGAGCGCCGCCGTGACGTTCTCGGTCAGCCAGTCGATCATCTCGTCCGTGTCGAACCGGCCGCCCCGCAGGTAGGTCTCGGTCGACCGGAGCACCTCCACCTGTGACGCGCCGACCTCGTGGACAAGCTGCCTACACCGGAGCGACCGCCAGATCTCTTCGGGGCCGGAGGAGTCGATCAGGCAGATGCACTTGTCGCCGTTGCGGATGCCCTCCTCGAGATAGGGGATGAGGAGGTCATCGCGATCCTTCGCCCCGCGATAGAAGGCGCAGATGTGCGCGCCGGGAGACGTCTGAATGTCGCCGAAACCCAAACCGACGGTCTCGTTCATACTCCCCCCCTTGCCGTTTGCCATTCTGCATCTTCGAAGGACAGCAGGCGTTGACTGGTCCGGACGGAGTTTGCCGGGTTTCCTGACCTGCCAGGACATACCTGCCGGTCAACACGTGGGGCCAGAGGGGCGGCGCACGGTCGGCCCGGCCAGAAAGTCGTCGGGTTCCTGGTACCAAGGACTGGGCAGCACCACGTTCGCCACCAGCATCCAGGGGTGCGTGCGGAGTACGCCGACGAGCGCGTTGGCCGGGAAGTGCCTGAGGTCGTAGAGGCACAGGAGGACGTGCCGCCGGCAGACGGCGAAGCGGTTGACTTCCGACTCGTAGCACAGGACCTCGTCCATCGCCGACGGTTGGGCCGCGGCCCAGCTCATCTCGCCCAAGGCGCGCACCGCCGGCCAGCCTTCTTCGTCCAGAGCCCGCACCGCCAAACCCTCGAGGCGGCCGAGCATCGGGCGGGCGCCGAACGTCCCTGTCGCCAGGTACGTCTCCACCGTGGTGAGGATCTCGGCCGACCCGGCCGAGATGCCGGCCGGCGGGGCGCTGTCGAGCAGGCAGTAGCACTTTTCGCCGGCGGCACTGGCCTCGGCGGCGAATCCCTCGACGATTTCGTCCCGGAGCCCCCGATCGTGAACGAAGGCGCAGACGTGAGCCCCCACCTCCACGGCGGCTCCCCCGACGCCAAGGGACACGAGGTCGTGCACCCACCCTGCCTATCAGCCCGTCACCGGCCGCCGATATGACCCGGCGGGTCAGGTGGGCGGCGCCGGTTTCAGCCGTCGGGGACGGCACCGCGGCCGCCGGGTTCCGGCGGGGTGAAAAAGGGACGGGTTCTTGGCCTGCCGGACCGAAGAGCGAACGGGGCGGTGTCTGGTTGAGTCCGGCTCAGGCGACGCCAGCACGGAGGACGACGTGAGCATCCTGGGCAACAGGGTCCCCCGCCGGGAGGACCCCGCCTTTCTGACGGGAGGCGACCGCTATCTCGAGAACCTGGTCATCGACGGGGCACTACGGGTGGTGTACGTGCGGTCGACCGTGGCCCACGCCCGTCTCCTCGGCGTCGACATCGAGGCAGCGCGGCAGGCCGCCGGCGTCGTCGCCGTCTTCACTGCCGCCGACATCGATCTCGCGCCGCTTCCCCCCGCCATGGAGACCATGCACCAGGCCATGACCCGGCCCTGGCTGGCCGCCGGCGTCGTCCGCTTCGTCGGTGAGCCCGTGGCCGCGGTGGTGGCCGAGTCGTGGGCCGAGGCGTTTGATGCCGCTGAACTCGTGTTCGTCGACTACGATCCGCTTCCCGCCGTCGTCGATCCCCGGGCGGCGCTCGGCGGTGACACGCTCCTTTTCCCCGAAGCCGGCACCAACGTCGTCTGCGAGCTGACCGCGCCACCGGAACCGACCAAGGGCGACCTCTTCGCCGGCTGCGACGTGGTCGTCCGGACCTCGCTGGACAACCACAGGGTCGCCCCCTGCCCGCTGGAGGTGCAGGCCGCCGCCTCCCGCTGGGAGCCGGACGGGCGGCTCACCCACTGGTCCTCGACGCAGACGCCGCACATGGTCAAGGCCGCCCTGGCCGCTGCCTACGGGCTTGCCCCAGAGGACGTCCGGGTCGTCGCCCCCGACGTCGGCGGGGGGTTCGGCGCGAAGTTCGGGTCCTATCCCGAAGCGCTGCTCCTGCCGTGGATCGCCCGTCGACTCGACCGGCCCGTCCGGTGGGGCGAGACGCGCTCGGAGAGCATGGTGGCGCTCGGCCACGGCCGGGGCCAACTCCAGGAGGTGGAGCTCGGCGGCACGCGGGACGGCCGCCTCCTGGCCTACCGCCTGACCGCCCTGCAGGACAGCGGCGCCTATCCGCTGATCGGCGCCGCCCTCCCCGGCTTCACCGCCCTCATGGCCAGCGGCGTCTACGACATCCCCCGGGTGGCCTTCGCCGCGACGTCGGTGGTGACCAACACCAACCCGATCGTGGCCTACCGGGGCGCCGGTCGTCCGGAGGCCTGCGCCGCCATCGAGCGGGCGATGGACCTCTACGCCGCCGAGATCGGCCAGGACCCCGCCGAGGTCCGGCGGCGGAACTTCGTGCGCCGGGAGCAGTTCCCGTTCACCACCGCGGTGGGCACGGCCTACGACTCCGGCGACTACGAAGCGGCGCTCGACCGGCTGCTGGAGGCGGCGGGCTATGAGGAGCTGCGGAAGGAGCAGGCCCGGCGGCGAGCCGAGGGCGGCCCCCGCCAGCTCGGGATCGGGGTAGCCACCTACGTCGAGATCACGTCGCCGGTGCCCGGCGGCGAGTACGGCGCGGTGGAGATCACCCCTGACGGCGGAGCGGTGGTGCGGACCGGGTCCTCCCCCCACGGCCAGGGCCACGCCACCGCCTTCGCCATGCTGACCGCCGAAGAGCTCGGGATCCCCCTCGAGTCCGTCGAGGTCATCCACGGCGACACCGACGTTGTGCCGTCGGGCGTGGGAACGTTCGGGTCCCGTTCACTGCAGCTGGGGGGTTCGGCGGTCGTGATCGCCTGCCAGCGGGTGGTGGCCCGCGCCCGCGATCTCGCCGCTTCGCTGCTGGAGGCCAATCCCGACGACGTCGTCCTCTCCGACGGCGTCTTCCACGTGACCGGCACACCGGCGGTGTTCCGCCGGTGGGCCGACGTGGCCGCCGCCGCGCCGGACGGGCTGGCCGAGGAGCTGACCTACGAGGAGCAGGGCCCGACGTTCCCCTTCGGCGCCCATCTCGCTGCGGTGGACGTCGACACCGAGACCGGCGGTGTCCGGCTGGTGCGGTTCGTGGCCGTGGACGACGCCGGGCGGATCCTCAACCCGCTGCTGGCCGAGGGCCAGGTCCACGGCGGCATCGCCCAGGGCGTGGCCCAGGCGCTCTACGAGGAGTTTCGCTACGACGACGACGGCAACCCGCTCACCACCACGCTGGCCGACTACGCCTTCCCGTCGGCGGCGGAGCTCCCGTCATTTGAACTGCACAGCTCGGAGACGCCGACCGACCGCAACGAGCTCGGCGCCAAGGGCATCGGCGAGTCAGGCACGATCGGCTCCACCCCGGCGGTGTGGAACGCCGTGATCGACGCGCTCTCCCATCTCGGCGTCACTCACCTCGACATCCCCACCACACCCGAACGGATCTGGCGGGCCACCCGGGCCGCCGGAGGACGATGAGAGCGACGAGCGACCATGACCATCGAAGGAACGACCACGCTCCTCACCGGCCCGGAGCGGATCGAGCAGCGGACGTACCCGCTGCCCGACCCCGGGCCGGGGGAGCTGCTACTGGAAACGGTCCGAGCCAACATCTGTGGCTCGGAGCTGCACATCTGGCGGGGACAGCACCCGGTCGTCACACCGGGCTGCGTCCTCGGCCATGAGGGCGTCGGGCGGGTCGCCCGGTTCGGTGCCGGGGTGGACCGCGACTTCGCCGGGCGGCCGCTGGCCGAAGGCGATCTCGTCACCGCCACCTACTTCCAGATCTGCCGCCGCTGCCCCGAATGCCAGCGGGGCGACTGGAACCTCTGCCGCAACGGCTACGAGTTCTGGGGCACGCAGGCCGAGGTGGCCCCCCACTTCCACGGCACGTTCGGCACCCACTGGTACGTGCACCGTGACCAGTACCTGTTCAAGGTGCCCGACGGTGTCGACCTCCGGGCGGCGGCCAGCGCCAACTGCGCGCTGTCGCAGATGGTCTACTCGGTCCACGTCTCGGGCGCGACCGATGGCGACACCGTCCTATTTCAGGGCGCCGGCGGCCTGGGCCTCTGCGGCATCGCCGCCGCCCGGGAGCGAGGCGCCCGGGTGGTGGTGACCGACGTGCAGCCAGCCCGACTCGAGATGGCCCGGGCCTTCGGGGCCCACGAACTCGTCGACGTCGGCGGCCTGCGCAGCGAAGCGGAGCGGGCGGAGGCAGTCGTCGTCGCCGCCGGCGGCGCCCGACCCGACATCGTCATCGACGTCACCGGCGTACCGTCTGCCTTCTCCGAAGGTGTCCGGCTCGTCCGACCAGGCGGCCGGTTCGTGAGCGTCGGCAACATCACCGTCGGCAAGATGTGCGAGTTCGACCCCGGGTTGTTCACCCGCTCGGGCGTGGCGATCGTCTCGGCCATCCGGTACCACCCCTGGTTCCTGGGACGGGCGCTCGACTTCGTCGCCCGCCACCCCGGCTACCCCTGGGCCAGCCTGCTCGACGCCGACTACAAGCTGTCCGAGGTGGACCGGGCGCTGCGGGACTCCGCCGACCGCACGGTCACCCGGGCCAGCCTGGTGATGGCTGACGATTTCGGGGACACGCCGAACCCGGGGGCGGGGTCATGAGCGAAGGGATCGTCGAGAACCCCGCCGGGGATTACGGGGCCGCGGTCGGCCACCCACTGGAGGACGTTCGCATCATCGCCGTGGAGCAGTACGGCGCCGGTCCCTTCGGCAGCGTGCACCTTGCCGACCTCGGCGCCGAGGTGATCAAGATCGAGGATCCCCGGGCTGCGGGCGACGTCGGCCGCTACGTCCCGCCTCACCAGGCCGACGAGGACAGCCTGTTCTTCGAGACGTTCAACCGGAACAAGCGGAGCCTCAGCCTCGACCTGACGACGCCGGCCGGCCGGGAGGTCTTCGAGGACCTCGTACGGGTGTCCGACGCCGTCTACTCCAACCTCCGCGGCGACGTCCCCGACAAGCTGAGGATCCGCTACACCGATCTCGCCCATCTCAACCCCGGCATCGTCTGCTGCTCGCTGACCGGCTTCGGCACGACCGGGCCCCGCCGGGCCGAGCCGGGCTACGACTACATCCTCCAGGGCCTGACCGGTTGGATGAGCCTGACCGGGGAGCCCGACGGCCCGCCGGCCAAGTCGGGGCTGTCGGTGGTCGACTTCTCCGGCGGGCTGGTCGCCGCCCTCTCGCTGGTAGTGGGGATCCACGCCGCCCGCCGGGACGGCATCGGCCGGGACTGCGACGTGAGCCTGTTCGACGTGGCCCTGTCGTTCCTGTCCTACCAGGCCACGTGGTACCTCACCGCCGGCGACGTCCCGGCCCGGATGAGCTTCTCGGCCCACCCGTCGCTGGTCCCGTTCCAGAACTTCCGCACCGGCGACGGGTGGATCGTCGTCGCCTGTCCCAAGGAGAAGTTCTGGCAGCGGCTGGCGCTGGTCATCGGGCGGCCGGAGCTGGCCGCCGATCCCCGCTTCACCGATTTCGACGGACGCCGTCGGCACCGGGACGAACTCGGCGCCATCCTGGCCGACGTCTTCGCCAAGGACACGTCGGATCGCTGGCTAGAGCGGCTGGGCGCCGCCGGGATCCCCTGCGGGCCGGTCAACACGCTGGCCGAGGCGCTCGACGATCCCCAGACCGAGGCCCGTTCGATGGTAATGGAGACCGACCATCCCCGGTTCGGGCTCGTCCGGCAGGTGGCCAGCCCGGTGCGGGTCGGCGACCTGCCGGTACCCCACCGGCGGGCACCGCTGCGCAACGAGGACGCCGGTTACGTGCTCGAGAAGCTGCTCGACTACAGCCCTGGCCGCATCGCCGGGCTACGGATAGGCGGTGCCTTCGGCGACGTGAGCGTTGCCCATGCGCCGGCACCGGAACCGGCCTGAGGCATGACCCTTCCCCGTCCGCAGCAGCGAGGAGCGCGCCCATGACTCTCACGGAGGCCGCCGACGTCGCCGACCTCGTCATCGGCGGCACCGCACGCCCGGCCCGGCGGGGCGGCCGCCACGCCGTCATCGACCCGGCCACCGGCGAGACCCTGGCCGAGGTCGCCACCGCCGGGCCCGACGACATCGACGACGCAATCGCCGCCGCCCGGGCCGCCCAGCCGGCCTGGGCCCGGCTGTCGCCCCGGGAGCGCGGCCAGCACCTCTCCGCCGTGGCCGCCGCCGTGCGCAGCCAGGCCGACGAACTGGCCCGAATCGAGTCGCTCGACACGGGCAAGCCACTGAGCCAGGCCCGAGCCGACGTCGCGGTCACGATCGAGTACTTCGAGTTCTACGCCGGCTACGCCGACAAGTTCTACGGCGACACCATGCCGCTGGCCGGGATGAGCTTCGCCCTCACGTTCCGGGAGCCCCACGGCGTCACCGGCCACATCATTCCCTGGAACTATCCGCTGCAGATCGGCTGTCGGACGCTCGTGCCGAGCCTCATGTGCGGCAATGCTTGCGTGGTGAAGCCGGCCCTGGAGGCTCCGCTGTCGATCACCCGCCTCGGCCGGCTGGCGCTCGAGGCCGGGCTTCCCGCCGGCGTCCTCAACGTCGTGCCCGGCGACGGCCCGACCGCCGGGGCTCATCTCGCCGACCATCCCGGCATCGACCATCTGTCGTTCACGGGCGGGCTGGAGACGGGTGTGCTCGTCATGACGGCCGCTGCCCGTCACGTGCGGCCGATCACACTGGAGCTGGGCGGGAAGTCACCGAGCCTCGTCTTTCCCGACGCCGACCTGGAGCGGGCCAGCGCCGTGCTGACCAAGGCGATCATCCAGAATGCCGGCCAGACGTGCTCGGCCGGATCGAGGATCGTGGCCCACCGAGCCGTCCACGACGAGCTCGTCGACCGGCTGGCCGCGGCGTTCGAAGTGGTGACCCTGGGCCATGGCGTCGATGACCCCGATATGGGCCCGCTGATCTCCGGCGCCCAACGCGACCGCGTGCTGGGGTACATCGACGGCGCGCTGAAGGCCGGCAGCCTGGCCGCCGCCGGCGGGGGCCCAGCCGATGTCACCGGGTTCGAGGCCGGCTACTTCGTGCGGCCGACGCTGCTCGTCGAGGTGGAGCGGGACATGGCCGTGGCCCGGGACGAGGTGTTCGGCCCGGTCCTGACCGTGCTGCGAGCCGACGACGACGCCGACGCCCTGGCCGTGGCCAACGACACGCCGTTCGGGCTCGTGGCTTCGGTCTGGACGCAGGATCTCGACCGGGCGATACGGCTCGCCCGGGGCCTGCAGGCGGGGCAGGTGTACCTGAACTCCTATGGCGCGGCCGGCGGCGTCGGCCTGCCGTTCGGCGGGGTCAAGAAGTCGGGCTTCGGGCGGGAGAAGGGCGTCGAGGCGGTCTACGAGTACACGCAGGCCAAGACGGTGGTGGTGAGCGTCCCGTGATCCGGTCATCCTGTCGGTGCCCGGTTTCGGCCCCCCCGGGTCTGGACGGCATTCACTCCCGACATCCGCCCACCGGTTCCGTCCGGATGATGGCCTGGATCGAGTCGGCCGAGGGCGTGACCAACCTCGGGGCGAACTGCGCCGCGTTGACCCAGCCCGGTGACGGTGTTCGTCGGCTCGCCCCGTCGGGGGTCAAAACACCCCGGTGAATTGAGCCGCCGGAGCCGAGGTCGCCGTCGTCTTCCAGCCGTATCGTGACCGCGCGCTCTGAGGAGACACAATGATGCCTGGGAGTCGGCCGCGGTTCCTCGTCATGGCTGTCGCGTTCGCCGTCCTCCTGCCGACGTGGGTCTCACCGGCTTTGGCCGCGGCCGGTGACCGGGATCCGACCTTCGGCGTCAACGGAGGACTGACTACCGGGTTCGACGACGGCGACGCCCAGGCCCGGGCGATCGCGGTGCAGCCGGACGGGAAGATCGTCGCCGTCGGGCATGCCGGACTGCGATTCGCCTTGACCCGATACCTTCCGAACGGGACGTTGGAGCCCGGCTTCGGGAACGGTGGCCGGGTCGTCACCGACTTCAGGGCTCCGGGGGCGGGCGCGTCCTCCCCAGGCGAGTCCTCCGAGTGCTCGCCGGCCTCCTGCTCGGGCAACAGCGCACAGGCCTTCGCCGTCGCCCTCCAGCCGGACGGCAAGGTGGTGGCCGCGGGCGGTGTCGTCACCGACGGCTTCGGCGGGTTCGCGGTGGCCCGATACCTCCCGAACGGCGAGCTGGACCCGGGCTTCGGCGATGGTGGCAAGGCCGTGACCAGTACCGGGAGCGTCGATGCCCGCGCCTTCGCCCTGGCCATTCAGCCCGACGGGAAGCTCGTCGTCGGCGGATACACGTTGCGGGCCAGCTTCGATTTCGCCCTCGTCCGCTACCTGCCCGACGGCCGCCTCGACCCGAGCTTCGGAGACGGCGGGATCGTCGTGACGGACTTCTTCGACGGTATGGACCAGATCCGGGCGGTGGCAATCCAGCCAAACGGGAAGGTGGTCGCCGCCGGCTTCGCCATCCGAGGGGGGAAGTTCCAGTTCGCGATGGTACGCGTCCTGCCGAACGGCGGGCTCGATCCCTCCTTCGGCGACGGCGGGAAGGTGACGACCGTCTTCCCCGACGGTGATGCCCAGGGTTTCGCGCTGGCCCTTGAGCCCGACGGGAGCCTCGTCGTCGCCGGAGGAGCGGTGGTGGCCGCCCGGCCGACACCGGTCCCACGCCTTCCGCTTGTCGGCGAACGGAACGACGATCCCCGGGGGGCGTTCGCGCTGGCCCACTATCTCCCCGACGGCACGCTCGATCCGAGCTTCGGTCACGAGGGGAAACTCTCGACCCGTTTCGGCGAGGGGGCGGCGGCCGGTGCGTCGTCGGTGCTCGTCCAACCGGACGGGAAACTTGTGGCCGCCGGCTTCCGTCATGACGGGAAGCGGTTCCAGTTCGCCTTGGCGCGCTATCTCCCGACGGGAACGCTCGACCCGGGCTTCGGTAACGACGGCAAGCTCTCGATCGGCTTCGATGGCGACGCGCAGGCGTTCTCACTCGTCCTCCAACCCGACAACAAGCTCGTCGTCGCCGGTTTGGCACTCAAGGGAGACCGTTCGCAGTTCGCGCTCACACGCCACAAGAACGGCGTTCTCTGAAGCCGGCCTCGTGACCGGTCCTCGATATCGGACAGTTCGGCGCGCCGATGACCGTCTTGACGGGATGGCGACCGGTTCCCCTGGCTGCAGGATGATATCTGCGTCCACTGCCGCAGTGGCAGTCGTCTGACGGCGACGAGGAGGTGCGTTGGGATCGTCCTGCCCGGGTCAGAACGGCAACTCGATTCGTCCGGGGAAGTCGTAGGGCGGTGCAGCGACACTTCGTACCATCAAGTCGAGGAATGAATCTCCTCGCTGATGGAGTCCGCAGTGACCTGAGATCGGAATGCGGCGACACCAGGTCGTGACAGCAAGTGAAGCAGCACAAACCGCAGCAGCGAAAGGGACCGGGGGGGACAGTGTCGACGCTTCGGGAGACGATGGGCCGAAGCCCACTCCGTAGCTGATCGGCGGCGTCGTACGCATCGGGGCCGGGTCGTCCGAGGCCCTGGGTCAACGCGGGCCGGATGGCCCGCTGCCGTCCCACCTCCCATGAATGCACCGGTTCACGGTCGGAAGCTGGGAGAAAGGATGAGGGAACAGGGGCGTACTCCTCGGCAAGGTCGAGATTCAAACCAAGCGGTTTTCCCAACATGGGAGGTCAATGAAGCATGGACATCAGAGCGAATCGGAAAAGGACTCGTCTACCCGTCGTCGTGGCGGCCGCGCTGAGCGGCACGTTGATCCTGGCGGCCTGCAGTGGTGGCTCTGATCACCATTCGGCGATGCCGCAGGGAAGCGGAAACGTGAGCGCGGCCGCGCCCACTTCCCCGAATGTCTCGGAAGCCGCCCAGCCGGCACCGCCGGACACCCAGGGGCAGGCGGCGGCGCCCGCCCAGGATGCGGCGAGCCTGGAGGGAAGCGGGACTGCGACCGCGGCTGCGGCTCCGACGTCAGCGGGATCGGGCCAGGCCTCGTCGCCTTCGCGGGCCTCCGCGTCGACGTCCGCTGCCGGCACGAGCCATGCGGCGACGCCGGCGAAGAGCGGTGCGGCCGCACCGGCTCCCGGGACCGGCCCGGCTCCGGGCGCGACACCGGTGGCTGCTGCGGCACCGGCTCCCGCCGGGGGTAACGGCGGGGCCACCGACCGGGGCGTGACGGCCACGGAGATCAAGTTCGGTGGCATCCAGATGCACGGGATGCCGCTGGGCAACCTCCTCGTCGACCCGCAGGTCCGGGGCGACACGGCGGCGCTCAACGCCATCAACGACACCGGCGGCATCTACGGCCGCAAGCTGCGGTACATCGACTGCGACGACGGTCCCGGCGAGACCTCCCGTGCCAAGGCATGCATGAAGAAGCTCGTCGAACAGGACCAGATCTTCGCTCTCCTGACCAGCGTCACGTGGTCGAGCATCCCGATCACCAACGACGACCTCGAGCGCACCCAGACCCCGTGGATCGGCGCCTGGTCCTACGGCTTCGTCGAGTGGACGAACCCCTGGTCCCTGCCGTCCCACATGTCGATGATGAGTGAAGCCAATGCCGGTGCCGAGTGGGTCCGTGACGTGATCAAGCCGAAGAAGTTCGGTCTGATCTGCCTCAACGCCCCGGAGATGCAGCGGGCCTGCCAGAACGTGAACAACGTGCTGACGGCCTCCGGCGCCAAGATGGTGAAGAAGGTTGACATCTCTCTCACGCCTGGTGACCTCTCCGGTGAGGTCATCGCGATGCGGGCCGCCGCGCCCGACCACATCGTCCACTACGTCATCAACCCGGCATCGATCGCCAAGTTCGTGGTCGACGCCACCCAGCAGCAGTACTGGCCCCCCAAGGGTATGAGCGGAAACCACCTGGCGGCGGAGATCCTCGGTGAGATCTTCGGCGACTGGCCCGTCAACCGCTACTGGACCAACACCACCTACAAGCTGTGGGGCCCCGACTTCATGGCCACCATGAAGAAGTACGCCCCCAACAACCAGGGCATGAACCACCACATCGTCCAGGCCGGCTTCGCGGCGGCGAACTTCGCCGCCGACGCCCTGCGAAGGATCGGTCCCCAGCCGACCCGGGCCAAGCTGATGCGGCTCGTGCACACGCCGGGGACGTTCTGGCAGACCGACGCCGGACTCGACCAGAAGTTCTTCTGGTCTTCCGGTGACCGCTTCAACGCCGCCGGTGGCGGACGGCGGGAGTTCATGTACAAGTACACGAGCTCGAACACCGTCGCCAATCCCGATTCGAGTCCTCACGGATTCGCTCCGGACCCCGACAAGTTCGAAATCCACGATGACCAGCCCGTCACCGAGCAGCCCCGTCCGTACACGCCGCCGCCCGGCTGGTGAGCATTCCTGAAGTGACGATGCATTGATGCATTGGGGGAAGCCGGCTCTGGCCGCGCTGCACCGGAACCAGGGTCGGCCTCCCCCCTTCTAACCAAAAAATACGACTCGACTGAGAGATTGGTGAAATCGACATGCCTGCGGCGCTTGGTCTGCAATTCCACAGCAATGTCCTCGGGCCGTCACTGGTGAACGGATTGGCGCAAGCCGGCCTCTACGGGCTGATCGCAGTGGCGCTGGTGCTGACCTTCCGTGTGAGCCGCACCGTGGCATTCCTCCATGGCGGGCTCGTCCTCATGGGGGCGATCTTCTACTGGTGGCTGGTGATGCCCAACCGCTTCGGGCTCGGCGGCCGGCCCGAGCTCCATCCCTGGGTGGGGCTCGTCATCGTCATGGCACTGGGCGCGGTGATCGCCGGCGTCTACGGACTGGTCGTGACCGGTGACCGGATGGCCGGTTGGCCCCGGGTGACCCTGACGACGTTCTCCCTGGCCATGATGCTGCTGCTCGGGGGGATCATGTTCCAGGCGATCCAGTCCGAGGGGTCGCATTCGATCACCCCCTTCGGGCACAAGAGCTTCAAGATCTTCAACCAGTACGTGAGCAGCCATCAGCTCACGATTCTGTTCATCATCGCCCTGGTGGTGACGGTGCTGAGTGCCGTCCTGAAGTTCACCCGGACAGGTATTTTCGTGCGGGCCATCGCCGACAACGTGGTCGGGAGTCGCCTGGTCGGCGTACCGATCAACCGTGTCGGAACCGGTGTGTACGCCCTCTCGGGGCTGCTCTCGGCGCTGTCCGGTGCGGCCCTCGGAGCCCAGATCGGCCTCGACGTCGGAGGTCTGCTCGGAGTGTTCCTACGAGCGTTGATGGTCTCGGTTTTGGGCGGCTTCGCCAGTTTGAGCCTGGCGCTGGCCGGAGCGGTCGTGGTGGCTGTGGCGGAGAGCATGCTCCGCTCCGGTGTCTTCGGTTCCCAGAGCCTGGGTGTCCAGGAGACCTTCGTGTTTCTCGCCATCTTCGGCGCCGTCATCGTCGTGAACAAGATCCGGCCACAGCAGGGCAGGGACGCACTGGTGGAGGGGATCTGATGCCCGTGAACCGAGGCGTGCTGACGTACGCCGGCGCGGCGGCCCTGGGGGTCGGGTGGAGCCTGATCGCCCCCAATTACTGGATCTTCACCGTCACGTCGGGAATCATCCTCGGGATCGCCGGCCTCGGGCTGTTGGCGATCGTCGGCTGGGGCCGGGAGATCTCGCTCATGCAGGCCGGGCTCACCGGGACCGCCGCTTATCTCACCGGCTACTTCTACCGGTCCACGGAGGGAGGGTGGGGTCTGCCATTCGTCGCTGCCGTCGGTCTGGCCATCCTCACCGTGGTGGCCTTGTCGGTGATCATCTCGCTGGCCACGGCGAAGCTCTCGGGGATCTACATCATCGTCCTGACACTGGCGTTCCAGTTCCTCATCGAGCGGACCGTCTTCGTCACCCGGCAGCTCACCGGCGGGATCTCGGCCTTCAAGACGCCCCGGCCCGCGCTGTTCGGCCTCAATCTCGAGAGCGACAAGGCCTTTTTCTACTTCACGCTGGTGGTGGCGGCCTTGCTGGTCGCCGGCATGCTGCGCTTCCGCCGGTCGGCCTTCGGGCGGTCGCTCATCTTCGTCGGCTGGGACCGCAAGGCGGCGGCGGCGTCGGGGATCGCTCCCTGGCGCTACAAGATCTTCGCCTTCGCCGTGGCCGGGTTCTGTGCCGGAGTGGCCGGAGCACTGTTCGCCCCGCTGTTCCGGTCACCCCCGCTGCCGCTCGTGTTCGACTCGATGAACTCGCTGCTGTACCTCTCGATTCCGATTGTCGCCGGGTTCGAGTCGTTGCTGGCCGTGCTCATCGTGGCGGTCGGCTACGACGTCGTGCCCCAGGGCCTGGAATCGCTGCACATCTCTCCGTTCATCCTGGCCGGACTCGCCCTGGCCTTTGGCACCCTCGCCGGCCCTCGAGGGGCGACCGGCGCCCTCAAAGCGATGCTCGTCAAAGGGCGGAAGCTGTTCCGCCAGGAGCCCAAGGAGATCGTGCTCGATGATGTCGCCGACAGCGATTCCGAGGCGCGGCGGGCGAACCTCGAGGTGCTGGAGGCCTACATGCCGCACCGCGACAAGGGCAGTAGTCATGCGCTCGCGTGTTCCGGTATCTCGCTCGCCTTCGGTGGCCTGAAGGCCTTGGACGACGTCGAACTGACGGTCCCGAGCCACCAGCTCGTCGGGCTCATCGGGCCGAACGGAGCGGGCAAGACCACGCTGCTGGACGTCCTCAACGGCCTGACCAACCCCGATCGCGGCACCATCGAGTCCTTCGGAGTGGACATCACGAGGCAACCGGCCTGGGGCCGGGCCGAGCTCGGCATGAGCCGTACCTTCCAAGCCAACCGGATCGTTCCCGATCTCACCGTCGGCGAGAACCTGCTCATGGGCGCCAGCAAGCTGATCAAGGCCAGCGTCATCGGCAGCGTCGTGGGCAGCCCCAAAGCCCGGTCGGAAGAGGCTCGAGCCCAGCAGGCCGCCTGGGCGGCGGCGCAGCTCCTCGACCTCGACCGGTGGTGGGGCGAGCTGGCCGGGGAACTGGACTTCGGAGCCCAGCGCCGGGTGGAGATCGGCCGCACGCTGCTCTCCGGTCCCAGGCTCCTGCTGCTCGACGAGCCCGCCGCCGGTCTCGACTCCGAGGAGGCCGACCACCTCTTCGACCTGATCAAGCGGCTGAAGGCCGACCTGGGACTGACGGTGGTGCTGATCGAGCACTACGTGCAAGCGGTCTTGAACCACGCCGACCTGATCTATGTCCTCGACAGCGGGAAGGTCCTGGCCGCCGGAGATCCCGCGGCCATCGCCTCGGACCCGCAGGTTCGGGCCGCCTACCTGGGAAGTATCGACTATGCGCCGATGGGAGAGCACGTCTGATGCCGCTTGAGCTACGGAACATCCACGCCGGTTACGGTCAGCTGCGAGTGCTGTTCGGCATCGACCTCGCCGTCGAAGAGGGTGAGCTGGTATCCATCATCGGTCCCAACGGCGCGGGCAAGTCGACGCTGCTCAAGACCATCCTCGGAGCAGTCCCGGCCACCGACGGAGAGATCGTCTTCCTCGGCGAGCGTGTCACCCACATGTCGGCCCATCAGCGCGTGGCGGCTGGGATCGCGCTGTCTCCGGAAGGACGGCAGGTCTTTCCCAGCATGACCGTGCGAGAGAACCTGGTGGCCGGGACATACGGCATCCGCAGCAAGGCCGACATCAACATGCAGATGGAGCAGGTCTACGAGCTCTTCCCCCGCCTTCAGGAGCGACGCTCCCAGCGCGCCGGCTCGCTCAGCGGTGGGGAGCAGCAGATGCTGGCCGTCGGCCGGGCTCTGATGTCCCAACCGCGGCTCCTGCTCGTCGACGAGCTCTCGCTGGGGCTCGCCCCGATCATCGTCGAACATCTCTACGCCGCCCTGCACGAACTCTGCGACCGGGGCCTGTCGGTGATCGTCGTCGAGCAGTCCCATCAGTACCGGTCGGAGCGCGGCGGCCGGTGTGTCGGGATGGAGAAGGGGCGACTCGTGACGGTCGCCTCGACGAACGAAGCGCGGGAGATGAGCATCAGCTCCGCCGGCGGCCCGAGCAACAGCCAAAGCACATGAACATTGGACAGCATCGAGAGACTGGAGGCAGGGACGATGTCCGTTCTGGGTAAGAGGACCCGGCGCTTTCGCTTCGGCTACCTGGCCGTCGCCGGGCTGTTGCTCTCGGCGATGACGGTGACCGACGGCGCCGGCCTGTTGGGCCACTCGCCGGCCGGGGCGAGGGAGATGAACGACGAGGAACGGGCGGTGGCGGACCGGTCGGCGTGGGGCACGTACGCCTGGAGCGCGCCGATCGAGTGGTACGAGGAGATCCCCTACGGTCTCGTCGGTGGCTACCCGATGGCCGACGTCACGCTCGGGACCCCGCCGGCGAAATGCGAATCGAGGGCGGCCGGTACCTGGTTCAGCTACGCCCTTGAGGAAGGGATCATCCCCGGCTACCTGGGGGACAACTCCTCCCCCGAGGATCCCGGAGCGTCGAAATACCGGCCGCCGACGCTGGCCCGGTCGGCGAATCCACCCTACAAGTCGCAGTACGGCGACAACCCGGAGAAGTCCGAGCTGAAGCCGACCGGGGACTTTGGCCCCGTCTTCACGTCGGCGTGCGAGACGCCTCTGGCCGGTAAGGCCTTCGCCCGCCACTTCACATTGAACGTCAACGGCGTCAGGGCCGATCAGGGCGTGGCCGAGACCGAGCAGCGTTTCGACACCGACAAGCACATGATTGTCACGAACACGAAGAGCGAACTCACCGACATCAATCTCGGCGCGCTCAACATCAAAGAGGTGGCGAGCCTCATGACCGTCGAACTGCCGCCCGGCAGTAAGCCGAACATCTCCTACCAGATCGTACTCCAGGGCATTTCCGGAGGAGGGTCGGAGAAGGCGAACGACGGTGGTCAAGACAGCGGCCTGGGCGACAAGGGCCTCACCATCAGGGGCCAGTCCGTGGGCGGCGCCGACCTGCTGGCCCAGTTCAATCAGCAGATGAACGCTCATCAGGACGTCGTCAAGGCCCTCGGCCGCTACGGCGTGCGGATCCTGGCTCCAAACTTCGAGGAGGGTCGCTGCTGGGGTCGAGGAGTCAAGGAGGTCAGCCAGAGGTGTAAGGGCTGGTACCTGGTCGAGGGCCCGGTGCTGGACGCCGGCTTCGGGCCGAACGGCCGGGAGAACCAAATCGGCCAGTACGAAGCGATGCGCCTCGGTTCGACCCGGTTCTTCGGGCACTACGACGAACTCGGCAACTGAGAACGGAGAAGGAGATGGCCGCGACACAGTTGCTCGCCGCCGAGGAGAACGGGCCGTGTCGCCCGGCGGGGCAGCTCGCCAGCACTGCCCCGCCGGCAGTCTCCGTCACGCATCTCAGCCGCTCCTACGGGTCGTGGAAGGCGGTTCGGGACGTCAGCTTCGAGCTCCGGCCCGGCGTGACCGGCCTGCTCGGCCCGAACGGTGCGGGCAAGAGCAGCCTGATGACCTGCCTTGCCGGTATCGCCGGATGGGAAGAAGGCGCGATCCGGGTCGCGGGCCACGACCTCGCCCGGCGACCGATCGCCGGGCGGCGGAACATCGGGTTCATGCCGGAACGGGTCGCCTTTCCGCTCGACATGCGCGTCCTCGAGTACCTCGAGTTCGTCGGATCGGCCAAACGGATTCCCCGACCGGAACGAACCTCGGCCATCGAGGCCGCCCTCGAACGGACCGGGCTCGGGGACGTCCGCCGCCGGATCATCGCCAATCTCTCCAAGGGCTACCGCCAAAGGGTCGGCCTCGCTCAGGCCATGCTCGGAGATCCTCCTGTCCTCGTTCTGGACGAGCCAACAGCCGGCCTCGACCCGTTGAGTGTTTTCGACATCCGGGACGCCCTCCAGGAGTACGCCAATGCCGGGGCGGTCCTCGTCTCGACACACCAACTGGCCGACGCCCGTCTGATGTGCGATCGGGTGATCGTCCTGAGCCAGGGGATGGTCGTCTACGACGGGGCTCCCAACGCCATGGCCCGGGACGCTGGTGCCGCCGTTCGGGTCCGGCTCCGGCTCCGGAGCCTCCCGGCGGGCGGCGAGGAGCCGGTGCTCATCCCCGGGGTCCGCGTCGTCCATGTCCAGATGGGCGACGGCGAATGGGTGGGCGTGGTCGACGCCGACAACGAGGCGACGCTCGGGCGAGCGGTTCGGGCGATGGCGGAAAAATGGCTCGTGATCGGGATCGAACCGACCATGGACGCCCTCGAGGATGCGTTCAAGCACGCCGTTCTCGGCTCGAGGGGCACCGATGAGGTGGCCGGGCGATGACGTTCCTCACGATCCTGCGGCGAGAGCTCCGCTCCCTCATCGCCAGCCCGCAGACGTACTTCATCGCCGCCGGGTACTTCGTCATCTCGGGAATCTTCTTCGTCAATCTTCTGGTCACGACGCAGGTTCCCGATCTCCAGCGCTACTACAACAACGCCGCCACCACCCTGGTGGTCCTCGTTCCGATCATCGCCATGCGTTCCTTCGCCGAGGAACGGAAGGCCGGGGCACTCAATCTGACGCTGTCGTGGCCGCTTTCGAGGACCGGAATCGTGCTGGGGAAGTTCGCGGCCAACACCCTCTACACCTGGGCCCTGATCAGCGTGGTCTGGCTCTACACCCGGATCCTGGCCGGTCTGGCCTCCATCGAGGTGTCCCGGGCGACCGGCGGGTACATCGGAATGCTCCTGCTGGCCCTGGCCTTCGGGGCGCTGGCCCTCATGGTCTCGGCCCGGTCGCCATCGCCGACGGGAGCGGCCTTCGGTGGTTTCGCCCTGCTGCTCGTTCTGTGGATCCTCGAATTCGCCCCCGGCTGGATCGGATCGGCCCTGCGGTCAGTGGCGCCCTCGGTGCGGTTCGAGTCCTTTCCCCGGGGCGTGCTCTTCCTCCAAGACGTCACCTACTTCCTCATGGTCACCGCCGTGGGGCTCACGCTTGCGGTCCAGGCCCTGGCGCGGAACCGGCCGGGCCGGACGCTTCCTTCGCTCCTCCGACGGGGTGCCGTGCTGGCCGTCGCCGCGGTGCTGGTCACGGGAACGCCGGCGCTGGCCAAACAGGCGGACGGTGAGATCGACCTCACCGCCTCCCATCGCAACACCATCTCCCAGGCCACCCGCGACGTTTTGCGGCGGGTGCACTCGCCCATCCGGCTCACCGCCTTCGTCCAATCGATCAGTCCTGAGGCCGTCGAGGTCCGTGACGTCGTGAAGCGCTATCGCAACGCCGGAGCGGCGGACATCAGCGCCGAGACCATCGACCCGGACCTGCAGCCCGGCCGGGCCCGGGAGGCGGGCATCACCGAATACAACAAGTACATCATTGAGATCGACGGTCGCCGGGAGATCATCGACAACCTCAACGAGATCCCGCTTACCACTGCCATCAGCAAGCTGGCCCGGGCCAAGGCGCCTCGTGCCTGCTTCACCATCGGTCATGGCGAACGGGAGCTCACCGACATCGTCGCCGATGGGCTCAGCACCCTGGCCGAGCACCTCAGGCGAGCGGCCTACGACGTGCGGCCGCTGGCGCTGGCCGGGATCGGAGGCCAGGAGGAACTCGGTGCCTGCGAGGTGGTGGTCGTTGCCGGCGCCCGCGTCCCGTTCCTGCCCGGAGAACTCGGGATGCTTTCCGGCTACCTGCGGAACGACGGCCGGCTGGTGGTCCTGGCCGACGCGGTCGACGGTGCCGGCGCCGTGCGGGACCAGCTGAACGAGCTCCTCCGGCCGTGGGGGATCGGCCTCGGCCGCGGCATCGTCCACGACGCCAGCTCGATCGCCGATGATCCGGGCTCGGTGGTCTCCTCCCGGTACCCCACCAAGAATCCGGTCGTCACCACGCTCGACGACGAGCATGTGCCGGTGGTGATAACGAACACTCTGGCCATCGAGAAGCACCCGGTGTCCGACGACCGGGCCGACGACGAGGCCCCGGTCGAACTCGTGCGGTCCGGTCCCAAGAGCTGGGTGCCAGGAACCGACACGGTTCCTGAGCAGAAGGGTCCATTCGTGTTGGCTGCGGTGGTAGACGCCACTGCGATCCACCCCACCGGACCGAGCTCGCGGCAGAGTCGCACAAGGATTGGCGTCGTCGGATCAGTCGACATGGCCACCAACCGGTTCCTCGATCTGGTCGGAAACCGTCGGCTGCTGAGCGGTCTCGTCCAGTGGGTGGGCGAGGAGAAGGACATCATCACCGCCTACCGCGATCCGGTGGGTTTCTTCAAGCTGGTCATGACCCGTCAGCAGCGGCAACAGGTCATTCGGAGGGCCATCGTCTATCCGGTCTTCTCCGTGCTCGTTCCTCTTCCCGTCGCCTTCTTCAGGTTGAAGCGAGGATGAACCGGATCCGCACGCTGGCCGTCCTGGCGCCGCTCGCCTTCGCCATGGCGAGCTGTGGCGGCGGATCGTCGAGGGTGGTGCTCCCGGTCCTCATCGCCGGCAGTCCCGAAGACATCGCCGAGGTGACCGTCGACGCGCCGCAACGACCTCCGGCAGTGCTGACGCGGAGCGAAGGCGGGTTGTGGAGCCCGGGGGAGGGGGTGACCCCGGAGACGGCCACCATGCTCTTCGACGACCAGAACGACCTGTTCCCCCTCCGCGCCTACCGGAAGTTGGATGCCGACCCCGCCAATCCCGAATTCGGCCTTTTGGTGCCGGCCGTGGCGCTCTCGGCCCGGCAGAAGAACGGTCGGACGACCCGGATACTGTTCGGCGCCGCCACCTTCAACCAGGAAGGCTTCTACGCCCGCCGGGCCGATGATTCCCACGCCGTCTACGTCGTTCCCCGGAAGCCGGTCAATCTCCTGCGTTCCCTGGCGTCGGGCAAGACCGTCGAGTTCGACTATCCCGTCGACAAGAAGTTCGACGAACTCGGCAAACGGGCCGCCAAGACTCCCGGCGAAGAACCCGACGCCTGGACGACCCAGGCCGTCGATCACGGGGCGACCGTGCCTCCCGACCTGCAATGAGGATCAGCCGAGCCCCCGCACGAGTCGCCGCCCTCGCTCTCGTTCTTGTCGGTCTGGGCGTGGCGTGTTCGGGCGGCAGTGGTCCCCCGACGGTGGCCGCCCATGTCGGCGGCGAGACGATCTCCTCCAAGAAAGTCAGCACGCTCACGAGCCGCTACGCCCACACCCCGCAAGGCCGCGACGTTGTGGAGAAGCAGGGGAAGAAGGAGCTCGAACGCCTGATCCTGGGGTTCGAGATCAGGCTGGCGGCGCTCAACCAGGCGGCCAAAATGGTGGGGATCGATATGCCGGAAAGCTCTTCGCGGCAGGTCCTGTCGGAACTGCTGCAGAAGGACGTGAGGAACTCCCTTCAGCAAGCCGGTTACTCCATGGAGGATCTGGAGACGGCGGCCAAGGGGGGCTGGCTCAGTAAGGCCATCGCCGAACGGCTCTTTCCCGACGTGCCGATCACCGACAAGAACCTGCAGGACGAGTTTTCCGATCGGCAATCGGAGTTCAAGCCGTCCTGGAAGATCGAGGCTGAGATCGCAGTGTTCCCGAAGCCGGATTCGGCTGAGAAGTTCAAGGTGGGCCTGAAGCAGGGGCAGCCGTTCAAAGAGACGGCGAAATCGATGGGAGCCGAGCAGACGGCATCGGTGATGATCACCCCAACGTCACGACTGCCCCGGCCGATCATCGACAGGGTCGCATCGCTGAAGGAAGGAGAGCTCAGCGAGCCGATCTGGTCTGAATCGAAGTCGTTCATTCTCCAGGTCGTCCACCGGACCGACATTCCGGGCCGCACGTTCGAGCAGGTCAAGACGGAGCTGGTGGCCGACGCATCCGACGCCAAACGGAACGAACTCTTCCAAAAATGGTTTGACGCCAGGATCCGGAAGACCCACATCCAGGTCAGTCCCTATTACGGCACATGGGATCCAGTCATGGAGACGGTACGATGATGATCACTGAAGCGAGAACGCGCCGGCTGTGCCGGTATGGGGGAACGCTCGGCGCTTTGTTGCTGTCGCTGGTCCCCGCCCGGGCCATGGCCGCCGGGAGCGTCGAGGTGCGGGTCGAGCGGCCGAACATCCGGACGACCGGCCCGAACTACGTCCCGATCGTCGTGACGGTGACCGATGCGGCCACGAAGGGTCCTCCCAGCGAGAACTACACCGTCGCCGTCTACGCCAGCAACGCTCAGGGCGAGAAATCGGACAACTACGAATGCGGAAACCGAGCCTACAACAGCGGCGGTACGCCAGGAATCTACGACTGCACCGTCATCGTCGATCATGGGGGAAGGTGGACCATCAACGGGGTGGCCAGCTCGATCCCCCGAGGAGCTCGTACGCAGAAAGAGGCTCAGCAGCGGGCCACCATCGTCGGGCGGGGAAGCGTCGACCTGGACATCGATGCGCCGGCACTGCAGGGCTACACCCCGAACAAGTACGCCCCGAAGGGTAGGACGTCGGATGTGCTGCTCCTCCAGGCGCACAGCGCCTTCGGTGTCCTGTGGGCGATCCTCATGCTGCCGATGATCGCGCTGGCCTTTCCCGGTATCCGCCGGATGCTTGCCACCTCGGTACTGCACCGGCTCGAGGACCACCTGAAAGTCCTGACGAGAGTGGTGATGGGCCTCATCGTCGCCACCACGGCGACCGGTGTGTGGCTGATGCTCTACAAGGCGGCGTATAAGGCTCCCTTCAGCGCCGACAAGATCAGGACCGTCTTCCGGCTGCCCTACGGGAAGCCGTACTTTTTGACCCTCTGGTTCAAGGTCACGACCTACGCCGTGATGGTGCTGTTCACGATTCCGGTCATCCGTGAGGCGCAGCGGCGTTCCCGACTCACCTCGGAAGACGGGTTGTCATCGAGCGCGCCACTGTCCCACCGCAGCCGGGCGGGTTTGTGGGGAACGCCGGCATCCGGAGGGACCCCCAGCGCCGCGCAGGCGACGATGGTTCTCGAGCGACCCGCCACCGAGGAGGAGGCGGCGAGACAGCCGGCCGTCGCTCGGGGCGACGGTTGGCTGCCCCGGCTCGGGGCGATGCTGGTCCCGGTGGGAGTCAGCGCGATCTTCGTCTGCGTCACGATGCTGAAGTACTTCCACGAACTGGTCGAGGCCTCTGGCGCCCTGCTGAGAAGGTGATGACGGTGCACAAGCTCTTGGTTGCTCTGGCGTTGAGTTGCGCAACGGTGCTCATCGCCTCGCCCGCCCACGCCCACAGTGGCGCCCGGGCGCAGCTGTTCATCTCCGGGTTCCGGTTGGAGCCAGCCGGTGACACCTGGATCGCCAAGGCCAAACTGATCGACTATGACTCGGGGGCCGCGGCGCCGGGCTACAACGTCACCCTCACCGGAACTTCGGCCTCGGGTCAGCGACTCGGGCCGGTGGCACTGACCGACGAGGCCGCCGTGGGCCAGTACTCCGCCAAGATCACGGCGGCGGCGGGGTCTTGGACGTTCGCCGTCCACGCCGAGGAGATTCCGGGCGGCGAGCAGGGCGTGCCGGTGACCAAGGCGTTCAGCGTGACGTTGGCCCCGGGTCAGAACGGCGTCGGCCTGGCCAGCAAGGGGGAGTCCCGGGGATCTCGACGGGAGTTTCCCGTCGTCGGGATGGCCCTCGGCCTGACGGGAGCGGTCGTGATCGGTTTCGGTGTCTGGGCGGCGCTGTTTCGCGGCGGACGAGTGTCGCGGGTGGCCAGTTGAGTGGGGGATCCGTGGCGGAGCGATGGATCCGGATCGTCATCTACGACTGTGTCGTCGAGGATCGCGACTCGCACGCCGCCTACATGACGTACACCGCCAAGAATGTCATCCGGGTGCTCTCCAACTGCGATGGCTACGAGGACGGGTACTGGGCGGACGACCCGGAGACGGGGAAGATGGCGGCCATCACCTTTTGGACGAGCCTCCCGGCGATCAAGGCCGCCAACGACCGGCTGGAACGTTTCCACGAGGAGCGCCACCGGCTGGGGGTGAGGGTCCTGAGCGTGAACAACTTCAAGCTGCTGACCGTGGGGGCTGGCCCGGGGAGCTGGATCGAGGACGCTTACGAGGTCTGGGACCGTTTGCGGCACCAGGGACGGCGCTTCCCGACGCAGCCCGCGGCAACCGCGTTGCACTCGAACGGGAACGAGAGCAAGGAGTGATGCCGGGACCGTTGTCTCCGGTCAGGCCCGGCCAGCGGCCTGTGCCTCCTCGAGGCTGGCCCGTTGGGCGATCATCCGCTGGTAGGGGGCGAACTCCCGGCCGCAGTTGAAGGCCAGCGCGCCGACCAGGCGGCCGTGGCGGACGAACGCGGCCACGAAGTCGCGCTCGGCCGGCGAGCCATGGACGACCTGCACGTCGTCGTCGGGGCGGGCCCGGCCGCAGAACTGGATCTTCACGTCGTACTGGTCCGACCAGAAATAGGGGACAGGTCCGTAGGGCCGACGGTCTCCGGCGGGGAGGACGAGGTTGCGGGCGGCGGCCTCGCCCTGCTCGACGGCGTTGGTCCAGTGCTCGATCCGCATCCGTTCGGCGAAGAGGGGGTTGTACCACCGGGCCACGTCGCCGGCAGCGACGACGTCTGTCGCAGCGGTGCGGCAGTGCTCGTCGCACACAACGCCGTTGTCGAGTTCGAGCCCCGAGCCTTCGAGCCAGCCGGTGGCCGGAATCACGCCGGCCCCGACGACGACCACGTCGGCCGGCAGTTCCCGGTCGTCGCTGAGGCGGACCGCCTCGACGGCGTCGCCGCCCCGGAAGCCGGTGACGGTCACACCGCAGTGGAGCCGGACGCCCTCGTCGGCGTGGAGTTCGGCGCACCAGGCCCCGGCCGCCGGCCCGAGGGAGGTGGCCAGCGGCACCGGCAGCGCCTCGACAATGTCCACTTCGAGACCCCGCTTGCGGGCCGTGGCGGCCACTTCGGCGCCGATGAAGCCGGCGCCCACCACGGCCACCCGGCCACCGCCGGCCAGTGCCGCCCGGAGGCGGAGGCAGTCATCGAGGGTCCGCAGCAGGTGGATCCCGTTCAGTGGCGGCTGGACCGGAAGCCGTCGGGCCGTGGCCCCGGTGGCGATCACCAGCCCGTCGAAGGGGATCCGCCCCCCGTCGGCTAGGCGGACGGCCCGCCGGCCGAGGTCCAGCCCGGCGGCGGGCCGGCCTAGGTGCCAGTCGACGTCCAGCCGTTCCAGGGCAGCCGGGGCGCGCAGCGCCGTCAGCTCCGCCTCGGCGGCGCCGGCGAGCACCTGCTTGGACAGCGGCGGCCGGTCATAGGGCGGCGCGTCCTCGGCGCCGATCGCCACAATCCGGCCGCCGTAGCCGAGCTTCCGGAGCGTCTCGATGGCCGACAGCCCGGCCAAGGAGGCGCCGACGACCACGATCGTGCGCAGCGGCGTCTCCAGCGGCAGCCGTTGGCGGCGGACCCTCCGGCGCCCGGAGCTCGAGGGGATCCCCCCGGCGACATCGGTCTCGGTCATGGCAGGGTCCTTTCGGCGGTCGCCGCCGCTGGCCGGTGCCGGCTGATCCGGTAGAGGCGGACGGCTAGGGCGAGGTTGAAGGCGATCTCGGGGTCGTGGTAGTCGAGGGCGAGGATCTCCTGGATCCGTTTGATCCGGTATTTGAGCGTCGAGACGTGGATGACCAGCTGCTCCGCCGTCTGGCGCAGTCCCCGTCCCTCCAGCAGGGTTCCCAGCGTGATCGTGAGCTCGGCCTTGCGCTTCTCGTCGTAGTCGATCAGCAGCCCGATCCAGCGGCGCATGAACTGCTCAAGCTCGTCGGCCCGGTCGGCCTTGAACAGCAGGGCGTAGACGCCGATGTCGTCGAAGCTGGCGACCGACCGGGCGATACCGCCCAGCTGAAGCACCTCCGCCGTCCACCGGGCCCGTTCGGCGCTGCCGGCGAAGTGCCCCGCTGACGAGCAGGTCGGTCCGATGCCCACGGTGACGGACCGGCCGAGGGCTCCGGCCCGGCGCAGGGCGGCGGTGCCGACTCGCTCGGCGACCGCCACATCCCCGGTCGGGAGGTAAGCCAGCAGCTCACGGCTGTCGATCTCGCCGACGAGGACCCGGGGGCCGCCGGCCGGAACGGCGGCGACGTAGGACTCGAGCACCGTCTCCCGCAGCGCCCCGAGGGACGGGTCCCGGGCGGTGGGCCCGGCCAGCCCCGGTCGCCCGATACGGCAGACCAGCGGGGTGTGGGGCCGAGTCAGGTCGAACCCGAGTCGGCCGGCCCGGGCCACGATCCGGGACAGGGCCTTGCCCTCCGCCAGGTCGTGGAAAACCTCGTCCTGGTCGGCCTCCATGGCGCGGGAGAGCCGCTCCTGGACGAGAAGATCGACGGCCACGTGCAGATCACGCCAACGACCAGCGCGCGCCAGGTCGTCGAGGTGCTGCAGCTCCGGCTCTGAATGGATGGCATGCATGCTCCCTTTGTTGTAAGCGACACGGGGCCGTTCACTCCCTGTCCGGAGCGGACGAAGGTGGGCCCCGCCTTGGTCCCGCAGTGGCGTAGTTGTCGGGACGGCGGCCTGGTCGAATGCGTGTATGACTGAGATTCGGGAGTTCCATCAGCCTCCCCCGACGCAGACCAAGCGGCGGTCAGGGCGTCCGAAGCCGATCCCGTTCACGTACATTTCGCCCGAGGACCAGAAGGAGTATTACGAGCTCAGCCTGGGCGGTGCCCCGACCGAGGCCGAGGCGATGCTGGGCGGCCTGACGGGCTACTACGACACCGGCGGGTACATCTTCGGGCGCTACCCGAGCCGGCTCACCCATCCGAACTGGCGCCAGTTCAAGGACCGCGACCGCTACGTCTATCGGACGTACAACGCCTACCTGGCGGAGCAGGCGGCCATCGTCACCCACGGGACGGAGACCCTGCTCTCGACCGGGTACCTCGACTGCCTCGACCCGGGCTGGCACCGCGCCCTGCAGTACCTCACCGCCTTCCGCTACCACGAGGCTGGCGCGCTCAAGCTCTGGCAGTTCGTCCAGTACGCGGCCGGTTCCGAGCCGATCTCGTACTGCGGCGTCGAGGAGTGCGGATCCCGGCTGATCACCACCCACACGCTCAACCGCTACGCCCTCGACCTGGCCTCCGCCATCGGCGGGTGGAACGACGACAACGCCATGGAGCTGTGGCTGGAGGACGGCGGCCCGCTGTCGGGCGCCCGGGAATACGTCGAGCACGAACTCACCATCCGGGACTGGGCCGAGGGGATCGTGGCCGACGCCATCGTCGCCGCGCCGCTGTACTACGAGCCCACCCTGCGGTTCTTCGCCATCAACGGCGCAGCCCACGGCGACGCCTCCACTCCGACGATCGTGAGCTCGTTCACCGCCTTGGCCGAGCGGCGCACCCGCTGGGCCAAGGAATTCGTCAAGCTGGCGCTCGAGGTCGACGGCAACCGGCCGCTGATCGAGGAGTGGGTGGCGCAGTGGGCCGCTCGGGGAGAGGCGGCGCTGGAGGCGCTGGCCCCGCTCTACGCCGCCGTTGCCCGGCCGGTGCTCGACCCGGCCGCCGAGGCCCAGCGGGCCCGGGCGGCGTACGGCGCGCTGGTGGAGGAGCTCGGCATCGGATCGCTGGCGGGGGTGGCGTCATGAGCACGGATGTCAAGGATTCCAACTGGGTCGGGTTCAAGCTGATCGACGGCGCCGACGTGGGCGACATGATCGACCTGATCCTCGACGACAACCCCAGCGCGAAAGCCGAGCTCATGGGCGGCGGCTACTGGGAGCTCGACGCCGAGGAGGAACTGGTCGTCGACCTCGAAAAGATCAGCGCCCTGTTGGAGCGCCCGTTCGACGAGAAGGACTTCCTCGTCTTCGTGTCGTCGTACTACGGACGGGTCTCCGTTGAGGACGGCGCCATCCGGCTGCTGTCCGACATGCTCATGGTGGCGGACTACGAACGGGAGAGCGTGCGATGAGCAGCAACGGCACCGGCGGCCGCATCGGCGAGTACGAACGGCTCCGCAATCTCGACTGGGAGCCGAAGAGCGTGAAGTTCGAGGACACGGTCCTCGAACCGACGAAGTACGACCTCCCGAAGCACGGCTATGACCCCTTCCGCCTCACGGCCATCGAGTACTGCGCCATGGAGCAGCAGAAGGACAACGACCTCTACGGCCTGCTCGAAGGGGCGGTCCGCCACGGCGCGGCCGAGAAGATCGAGCAGCGCTTCGGCGAGTACGTGAAGCTGATCGCGGCCATGCTTCCCCCGGCCGAGCACTACGCCCATCGGACCTTTGGCCGGGCGGTGCGGTCGATCCCGGTGCCGGAGCTCCAGGCCGGCTACAGCTTCCAGATGCTCGACGAGATGCGGCACTTCCAGATGGAGATGCAGTGCTGGAACCGGTTCCGCATCAAGCACAACTACCCCGACCCCTACGGCTTCGACCGGTGGCCGGGGATGTGGGCCCGCAACATCGTCGGTGACGTGTTCCGGTCCGGCGTGGAGAACTTCATCACCAACGACCCGATCTCCAACCTCGTCTACCTTCAGATGTTCGCCGAGACCGCCGCCACCAACGCCCTGTTCGTGGCCATGCCCGACATTGCCGCCACGAACGGCGACGACGTCTACGCCACCTGCGGGTTGTCGATCCAGTCCGACGAGGCCCGCCACATGGCCAACGGCTACGCCACGCTGATGTCGGTGGTCGAGGCCAGCGACCGCAACGTGGAGCTCCTCCAGGACGACATCATCTGGGCGGCCTGGCGGGAGTTCACCACCTTCTCCCTGCCGATCGCCTTCGTCTACGAGAACGGCGCCAAGCGGCGGGCCAAGCGCTCGGCCCTGGAACTGTGGGAGCAGTACGTCCTCGACCAGTTCTACGGCTCGTACCTCGGCAAGCTCGAGAAGTGGGGCATCAAGGTGCCCGACGAGATGATCGCCGACATGCACGAATGGATGCGCTGGGGTCCGAGCACGCTCGGCGTGTTCGCCCAGATGGTGTGGCCATTCCTGTGGTGGCGCCAGGAGCCGCTCGACGACGCCGACTTCGAGTATTTCGAGAACAAGTACCCCGGCTGGTACGAGCGCTTCGGGATCATCCACCAGCTCATCAACGAGTGCAGTGCCCGGGGCAACGGAACGGTGGTCACGCTCGAGGGCCTCGGCCTGTTGGGGAAGACACTCCAGCTCTGCCAGGTCTGTCACATGCCGACGATCCTGCCCCACCCCCTGCTTGGCGCCGAGAACTACCGCCGGTTCGTGAAGAAGCCGGGTGTCAACGGCCACACCGGCGAGACGCAGATCATCACGTTCTGCTCGAAGTGGTGCGAGCAGATCTACGACCGGGAGCCCCACCGGTTCCAGACCCCAGGTTACTACCGCCACTACGACGGCTGGCAGCTCGGCGATCTGCTCCGCGACCAGGAACTCCTCCGGCCGGACGGGAAGCTCATCGGGCAGCCCCGGCTCGACACGCTCGGAACCGACGACATGTGGACGATCGACGACATCGACGGCTTCGGGATCCCGTTCTCGATGCTCCTCACCGAGGGGGACCTCGAGGATCCGATGATCCCCCACGCCGCCCAGAAGTGATCCGATGGACGATGATCCCTACGTCGTCTACCTCCTGCCCGACGGGCGAGAGGTGTTGTGCTACGAGGAGGACACGCTCCTCGAGGCCCTGGAGCGGGACGGCAACCCGGTCCCGTTCGGCTGCCGCAAAGGGCAGTGTGGCTCCTGCAAGGCGCGGGTGACCGAGGGCGAGGTCGAGATCGACGATCAGGTCTCGCAGTTTGCCCTGAGCGAGGCGGAGCGGGAAGACGGCTGGGTGCTGCTGTGCTCGGCCATCCCGCTCACCGACAAGGTGACGGTGGTGCTGGAGCTGGGAGAATCGGCCATGGAGCCCGTGGCCTCGTAGGAACAGGGGCCTCGTAGGAATAAAGGAAAGGTGACAACGTGTCGGACAAGGTCAAGTTCTTCTCCAAGGAGTGGTGCGAGCAGGCCATCGAGGCGATCAACGCCAGCGAGGCGATGTACAAGGGCTTCCGCGACCCGGACACCTTCACGAACAAGATGATGTTCGACTGTGATGGCCGGCCCGACCTCGCGGTGCACCTCGAGTGGGAAAAGGCCAAGCTGACGTACCTCGGCCCGCCGACCTTCGCCGACGAGGACCTGTGGCTGATCATCCGGGCCTCGGTCGACACCTGGAAGACCGCGGCCGAAGGCGTGGTCGAGGGAGGCAAGCTACTCATGGGCGGAAAGATCAAGTTCGCCAAGGGCCCGATCACGGCCGCCGTTCAGAACGCCGGCGCCTTCAACAACTTCCTGCTGGCCTGGGGCCAGGTGCCCACCGACTGGGACGTGTGAGCCGTGGTCACCGCAGCACAGCAACGCTATCGCGTCGACGTCGACCCGGAGGCCAACGGTGTCACCGGCATCCTGGGCAGCCTGCTCGACGAGAACTTCACCAACTTCCCGGACCGGAGCCGTATCGCACGTCGCGTCCACCGGCCGGTGGCCGTCTACAGCGTCGACACCGACGAAAGCACGACCGCCACGTTCGACAGTGTGAATGGCGCCGTCCGCAACGGCATCGTCGGCAAGCCGGCCGTCACCGTGAAGGCGACGGTGGAGCAGATCCTGGCCGTGTCGGAGCTGAAGATGGCCGGCGGCGGCCTCATTCCCCTGGGGTTCTTCACCAAGCGGGGTCTCGGCGTCCTCGGCCAAATCGCCCGGCACAAGCTCGTGGTGAAGGGTCTCGTCACACACCCGCTGACGGCGTTGCGCTTCATCGCCCTCGTCTCGATCGTCGGCTGACCAGAGCAAGGAACACCATGGATCCCATCGACGTCGCCCTCAAGTACCTCGCCACGTGGGACACCACCGACGCCGCTGGCATGCCCGATCACTTCGTCGAAGGGGGCACCTACACGCCCTCCGGCGAGGCGCCGTTGAGCGGCCAGGCGATCGCCGACTACGCCACGGCCGTGTTCAACTCCATGCCCGACAGTCGCATGTCGGTGGACCGGATCTTCGCCGACGGCAACAACGTCTGCGCCGTGTGGACGTACACGGCGACGATGACGGGAGACTACGGTCCGTTCAAAGCGACAGGCAAGTCTTTCAGCCTGGTCGGATGCCACGTGATCGAGGTCGAGGGCGACAAGATCCGCTCCGTCGTGTCGCGCTGGGACCGCCTCGACATGCTGCAACAACTCGGGCTCGTCTGAGCCCCGGCCCACCTTCGATCCAAAAAGGGGCATCGGCGCCCGAGGTCCGTCCCCTCCTAGGTTCAGGGTCTTCATTGCATGAGGGCCGAGAGCGCGGCCGGCACGTCGAGGGGCCCGGCCAGCGCCACACACCGGCCACTGCCGGCCCTGGCCAGTCGGGCGGCATCCTCCGTGTCGCCCGCCGGGGCGAGGACGTGGACCTCGTCGAGTCGCGCCGCCTCGACCAGCGGGTCGTCGCCGTTGGTGCTGTGACAGTCCGACAGGAGGATCGCCACCAGCCGGCGGGCAGTGGCGCGCGCCAGCTCGGCCCGGGCGGTGCGCAGCGCCAGCGCGATGTCGGTCATGCCGTAGCCGACGAGGGCCAGCAGGTCATCGACCACCGCCTCCGCCGGGCGCGGCTCGTCCTGCGGTTTGACGACCACGGCGTCGTCGGCGAAGGCGATCACGCTGTAGTCGTCGCCGGCCCGCTGAGCGACGGCGGCGGCCGCCAGCGCCGCGGCCAGGACCCGGGCGCCGCCCATCGATCCGCTGCGGTCCACCAGCAGGCTGACGGCCGTGGACCGGCGGGCCCAGGCGACGCCCCGCAAGGCATCCTCGGCCGGGGCGGCGCCGGCCGCCCTGGCCTCGATGAGAGTCTCCATGCTGGCGTCGAGATCGAGGTCCATGCCCGGCCCCCAGGCTGTGCGGCGGAGCGTTCCGATTCCCGTTCCCTGGCCGCTGCCGCCCGACGGCGACCGGGCGAAGCGGACGACGACGCGTCCAGCTAGCCGGCGGGCCAGCCTTCGCAGGTCGGGTTCCGCCGCCCGGGCGGCGTCGACCAGGACTTCGAGCGTCTCCTGCACCGGCGCCGGGCTGTGGAGAGCAGCCTCCCGGAAGTGCCCCGGCTCCGGCGACAGCGCCCGGAACAGTGGTCGCCGGGCGAGCTGTTCCCGGGTGAAGGTGTGGCGGCGCTCCTCGGCCAGGACGCGGCGGACCTCGGTCCCGGCGATCACCCGGCCCCGGGCCAGCGGCGCTAGCCCGGGAACGGGATCGCTTTTCCCAGGCGCCCGTCCGCCGGCGCCGGCGGACGCCGTTCGCCCCCGTCGCCGAAGACATCGCGCCACAGGGCGGCCACGACGTCCTCGGGCGCGGCGTTCGACGAGTCCTGCAACCGGATGCGCCCGGACAGCGCCGCCCGGGCGGCGTCGAGCGTCACGCCCGCCGAGTGCGGTTCGGCGGACCGGATCCGGGCCAGGCTGCCGGCGAGGAGAACAAGGTCGATGGCGCCCCGGACCGACGCGCCGATCCGGATGTCGGGATGGGCCCGGGTCCGGCGGACCAGCTCGACCACCGCCGCCAGCCATGGCGAATCGGCCGCTCCGGTGTGGCGGATGACGATCTGCCGCTCCTCGGCGGCGTCCTGGTAGGCCATCGATACCCGGCAGGCCCGGTCGGAGATCGCCGACGAGATGCGGGCTGTGCCCACCGCGTCGTAGGGGTTCATGGCCGCCACGACGGTGAAGCCGGTCGCAGCAACGAAGGTGCCGGCCCGCGGGACATGCACCTCACCTTCCGACATCACGGTGATGAGGACGTTGAGCGTCTCCTCGGGAACACGGTTAAGCTCTTCGAGGTAGAGAATGCCGCCCTCGGTCACGGCTCGGACCAGCGGGCCTTCGACGAAGGTTCCCGGGCCGTAGCCTTCGGCCAGCACCCGGCTCGGGTCGTGATGACCGACGAGCCGGGCCGGGGTCAGCTCGGCGTGGCCCTCCACCAGCACGAACGGACGGCCGCTGGCCGCGGTGAGCGCGCGGACCAGTGTGGACTTGCCGGTGCCCGGCGGGCCTTCGAGGACGATGTGGCGCCCGGCGTCGAGCGCGGCCAGCGTGATCTCGACCTCGGGCTGGCGGCCGACGACCCGGGCCAGCACCCGGGCCAGGACCTCGGGGTCGGCCAGCCGGCCCGTCACCCGGCGAACGCCTCGCCGATCGGTGAGGAGGCGACCGGGAAGGGCACCCCCGCCTCCTCGGCGCCCCGGCGATGGACCATCGCCGTCCGCCGGAAGGAGATGCACACCGTGCCGTCCTGGTTGAGGCCCCGGGTGCCGACGTCGACGATCCCCGCCGCCGGGCGCGACCGGCTCGGCCGGGTCGAGAGCACCACGCTTTCCGCCCACAGCGTGTCGCCAACGAACACCGGGTGGGGAAGCCGCACGTCGTCCCAACCGAGGTTGGCCACGACGTGCTGGGTGACGTCGGCCACGGTGAGCCCGGTGACCACGGCCAGCGTGAGGCAGGAGTTGACGAGCATCCGGCCGAAGGTGGAACGCTCGCCGCACTGCCGGTTGAAGTGCAGCTGCTGGGTGTTGACGGTCAGCAGCGTGAACCAGGTGTTGTCGGCTTCGCTGATCGTGCGACCCACGCCGTGACGGTAGACATCCCCGACCTTGAAGTCCTCGAAGTACCGGTCCACCCACCCTTCGGTGCTGGGCATCGCCTGGCTTCTAGCCCATGACGAGGACGGGCTTGATGGACGTCCCGTCGAGGGAATGCTCTGCGGCCGTGTTGATGTCGCCGAGCTTGTACTGGGTCACGATCTCAGCGAGCGGGAAGCGGCCCTGGAGGATGAGCTCCACCAGCTTGGGGATGAACAGGTCCGGAACGCTGTCGCCCTCGATGATCCCCCGGATCGTGCGGCCGAAGAGGATGGTGTTCATGTCGAAGCTGGCTTCAGTGCCGAGGGCGGCGGCGCCGATGAGTCCGCAGACGCCTCGCTGGGCCAGGCAGTCGACCGCCTGGCGGAACACCTTGGGCGACGCCGTCGTCTCCAGCGAGTATTGGGCCCCGCCCCCGGTCAGGTCGTGGATCGCCTCCACCACGTTGTCGGTGACCGAGGGGTCGATGGTGTGGGTGGCACCGACTCGCTGGGCCGCCTCCAGGCGGCTGGGCTTCAGGTCGACGGCCACGATCGTGGTGCAGCCGGCGACGTGGGCCGCCATGACGGCGGCGAGGCCGACCGAGCCGACGCCGAAGACGACGATGCTCGATCCGGCGTGGGGGTGCAGGGATTTCAGCACCGCGCCGGCACCGGTCTGGATGCCGCAGCCCAGCGGCCCGAGCAGCTCCAGCGGAGCGCTGGGATCGACCTTCACCACGTTGCGCTCGTAGGCCAGGGCGTGGGTGGCGAACGACGACTGCCCGAAGAAGTGGCCGTGGACCGGGGCGCCGTCTTCCGTGAGGGCGTTGGTGTCGTCGGCCCGGGCGCCGCTGAAGTTCAGGTCGTAGAGCCGGCCACAGTAGGCCGGGGCGCCTTCCCTGCAGGCCGCGCACTGTCCGCAGGCCACGAAGCTCAGCACCACGTGGTCGCCGGGGGCGACTTTCGTCACCGCCGGGCCCACGGCCTCGACCACGCCGGCGCCCTCGTGCCCGAGGACAGCCGGCAGCGGGACGGGGTACCACTGGTCGCGGCAGATGAGGTCGGTGTGGCACAGGCCGGTGCCGACGATCCTGACGAGGACCTCGTCGGCCCGGGGCTCGGCCAGCTCGAGCTGGGCGATCTCGAACGGCTTCGACTGGGCGCGTGCCACCGCGGCGGTGATCTCCATGCGATTCGACCTCCTGACTCCGGGGTTGCCCGCAGTGTGGGCGAACGCGGTGCCGATCTCCTCGTCTTCACAGGGCGAAGTGGGGGGAAATTTTCGTACGGGGCGAGCGAGGCCGGCGGCCGCCAGCCGGCGCACCATTGGCCGCACCGAGGCCGGAGAAGTCGCAGAGGAGATGAGCCATGTACATGCCGTCGCCCTACGAAGCCGTCCTGCGCAAGCTCGTCGTGGCGGCGGCCGACGCCAAGCTGGCCGAGGCCGCCCCCCGGCTCTTCGCCGAGGACGCCGTCCTCCACGTCCCGGGCAGCAGCCCGCTGGCTGGCGACCATCACGGCCCAGCGGCCATCGCCGACGCCTACTTCCGCCGCCAGCGGGACCTGACGGCCGGGACGTTGACGGTCGAACCCGTCCGCATGGACGTACGCGACACCCGCGGCGTCCTGATCTACGACGTTCGGGCCCGGCGGGACGGCGACGTCCTCGACGATCGCCAGGTCGGGGTGTTCCGTCTCGGCCGGGGGAAGATCCAGGAAGGCTGGATCGAGTCGTCCGACCAGGAGCGGTTCGACCGCTTCTTCTCCTGAGCGAGGTTGGCCATGTACTTCGACCGCAGCGGCAGCGTGATCACCGAAGAGGCGTGGAAGTCCTACTGGGCCGATGAGGAGTACCGGCTGTTGGCCCGCACCGTCGTGGGGGACTGGACGGTGGCGGCGTGGTGGGCCGGCGTCGACGACGGCGGCGACCGCGTCTTCCGCAGTGCGCTGCTCGTTCCGCCCCGCCAAGCTGGCTACGGCTCCCCGCTCCTGTCGGAATGGCATCACCGCACCGGCGAGGAAGCCCTCGCCCACCACGACGAGCTTGTGGCCCGGTTGCAGAGCGACGACGTCCCCGCCCGTCCGGCCGCCGTCCAGGCCCCCGCGAAGCCGCACAGCTGCCATTGCCATTGAGGGGGGTGGGCCACATGAAGGAACAAAACGTTGGGCGGCGCACCGCCGTCGGCCTGGCGTTGTTGCTCCTCGCCGCCGGTGCCTGCGGCGATCGTCATGGTCTGGCGATCGCGTCGCCGGTCGGTGGCGGCGGTGAGGTGGCGGCCGAGGGCGACTGCCTGTCCGGCACGCTGTGCGTGTGGGATCAGCCCGGCTACGCGGGGAAGATGACGATCCTGAAGCAGGACCAGTGTGTCGATGGCCCGATCCGTTCGGCGGCCAACAAAGGGATGATGCAGGGCGACGGACTCTGGCTGTACGAACAGCCAGGCTGCACTGGCGACTACCGGATCATGCGGCGGAATGAGACGCAACCCGAGTTGAACGCCGCCTCGGCCCAGTCGAAGAAGATCGAGTACTGAAGCGGCGGGCGACAAGGTGGAGTCCCCGGTCCCGGACCGGGGACTCCACCTTGCGGGCCTGTGATGGGTCTCAGGTCAGCTGCTGCAAGACAATGGTGTGCGTCCCGACCCGTGTGTCGACCGACAGCGTGCCGTCAGCGGGCTGCACGTCGCTCTGCACCACGCCGTCGACCGTCAGGCGGTAGCGGCCGCCGGGCACCAGATTGGTGACCCGGAACGACGTCGGGTCGCCGAGCTTCTCGGTGTCGCAGGACGTGATGGCCACGACCAGCGCCTTGTCGTCGGCGTCCCAGTAGGCCTGGCGGGGCCGGACCGTCGGGTAGTCGATGCCCTCCACCGTGGGCTGGCGGAATTTGGCCAGGTTGGGGCGGTTGAAGAGCCGGGCCCACTGGCCGGGCTCGGTGATCGTGAAGGCCGGCATGATCCAGTCGTTGTACTGGGCCCGGGGCCAGGGCTCCTCGAGGGCGAAGTGGTGGTAGAACTCGCCCCGCCCGGCGTCCCAGGTCGGTTGATACTGCTTCATGGCCCACGACCGCAGTCCCGCCATCCGCTCGTCGTCGCCGAGCTCCCGGCTGGCGGACAGCGCGGTGATGGTGGCGTAGGGATAGTCGTCCTCCATTCCCGGCAGCCCGATCATGAAGGCGCTGCCGTCGCCCTGCGGCGTGAAGAAGCGCTGCATCGCACCGTCATACATGCGCTCGAAGAGGCGCCGGTCGAGGGGGAGCCCGTTCCAGATCGTCCCCATCCAGTTGTAGGCGAACTGGTGCTCCTCGCCGTGGAGGTTGATGTCGGCCGACATGTCGTAGAGCAGCGTGTACCACTCGATCGGCCCGCTCCCGGTGCCGCCACCGAGGTAGTTCTCCCGGAAGTAGCGCTTCCAGTTCTGGTAGGCCAGGGTGTGGTGCGTGCCGTGGGTGATGTCGAAGAGCTTGAGGCTCAGCCCGGTGAGGTTGTTGCACCACCCGTAGGACTTCGTGACCTCGCAGGACAGGCCGGTCCAGGTGTTGTAGAATTGCTCGGCGATCAGCTCGTTCAGCTTGACGTAGTCGTACTCGAAGACCAGCGAGTCGTCGTAGGTCACCTTGAACGGTTCGTCGTACTTGGCGCTGCCCGACACGTAGGCGTAGAAGCCGAGGACGAGGTCGAGGTAGCCCTTGTACATCACGTTGCAGCTGCCATTGCCCCGGACCGGGTCCGGGTCGTACTCGAACGGCTCGAGCCCGTTGGCGGCCCAGCCCGGCGCATCGTACTTGCCCCTAAAACCCGCCGGGATCATGAGGTCGTACCAGAAGTCCGGGTAGTTGTCGCGGTCGGGGTCGGCGCCGCGACGCTCGATCCAGTCGAAGAGCGACCAGTACTCGAGGAACCGCTGGGCGGTGAAGTCGAGGATCTTGGTGTACAGCTCCCGCCAGGCCGGGGTCTGGTCGGCCATGATCCCGAGGGCGAACGTCAGGTAAGTCAGGTCATAGCGGTAGTAGTTGCCGATCGGCGCACCGGTGAGGTTGTCCCACGAGGCGTGGGGCGCATCGTCCTTGAACCAGGTGCCGCCGAAGTCGACGCGCCGGTTGAGGTAGGCGAGCCACCCCATGGCTTCGTCGGTGAGGACGGGCTTGCCGGGGATGATGTCGGCGATCGACTTCACCTTGAACGGTGACGAACCGCTCGCGGCGAAGGGAACCGCGGAATCCTCGGTGCCGGACTTCTTCATTGCCAGCTGGTATTCCCAATGCGGTACGTGCCGGGACTCTCCCGTCGTCATGCGCTTACCTCCCTGCGCCTCGGCGGATTGGGGACCCGAGTTTCGATCGGGGTTCCGGCGCGGTCCTCGACCCCGGAGGACGAATCCGGGGCCGTCACCCGTCCTTCCGACCTCTACGGAGCAAAGGCCGTGGCAGCATTCGTCTACCGAGGACGACGGGCGAAATCGGGCTGAGCGGCTGCCGGTCAAGGAGGGTTCGTCGCGGCTACCCGCCGCTTGGTACCACACGAGGCGAAAACCAGAACGGACTTGGTCCTCGCCGGGGATCGATCGACGGGCGGCGCAGGGGGCATGGTTGCGAGAACCGGCGGCGCAGCGGCAGTGGTCGACCCGGTCGATGACCGTGATGGCGGGTCCGAAAGGTGGGTGCCATGGCCGTTTGGCGACGCGCCGGTGAGTGGGCCGGGAGCACTTGGCGCCATCGGGTTCCATTGGTACTGCTCGGCCGTCCGTCGTCGTCGGAGCGTCGCTGGCAGGCCTCTACGGTCTGCCGTGGCGCTGATGCTCAGCTTCAGGGTGAGCCGGACCCGCTCTGATCCCGGATCCATTACCAACCCGCATCACAAATCGCCCACGGGTGAAGACGCGAGAGCATGCAGTTGCGAGAGGTCGTGGGAGAGCCAGATGCGGTCGCGGAGCGGGATCCCGTCGAGGACGATCCCGTCGGGGTAGCCGGAGTCGCGGGTGAAGGCGTCTCGCTCGACGGCGAGGAACCGGAAGCCGAGGCGCTGGTAGAAGCGGAGGTTGCCGATGTCGGCCGTGGCGGTGGCCACCAGCATGCGGGCCCGGCCTTCGGTGGCCGACGCCGTGAGGGCGGCGGTGACGAGGGCCCGGCCGATACCGGTGCCCTGCTCGTCGGGCACGACGGCCATGTTCTTGAGTTCGATGTCGGCCGGGTCCGCCGTCTCGACGAGTTGGAGGTGACCGACCAGGCTCCGCCCCTGGGTGGCGACGAGGACGCGGCCCTCCTCGAGATAGCGGTCGAGTTCGCGGACCGAGTCCTCGGCCAGCTCGAAGAGCGGGCGCAACTCGCGGCGGGGGCCGGTGTGCCACGTGATCGTCACGGTCACGGCAACATCGTGTCCGTTCGAGCCTTGCGGCCCGGCTGGAGCCTGCTCGACGCCATTGCGTCCTGCACGACCTGACCGGTCCGCGCCGTGGCTCCGAGCGGGCGGGAGGGGGCCGCGGCTGCTCGCCGGGCGGCGCGGTAGCGGCCGGGGGAGGTCCCCCGGTGGCGGAGGAAGGCCCGGGAGAAGGCGTATTCCGAGGTGTAGCCGACGGCGTGGGCGACGTGGGCGACGCTCTCGTTGGTGTCCCGGAGGCGGCGGGCGGCGAGGTCGAGCCGCCAGTGGGTGAGGTACTCGAGCGGGGGACGGCCGACAAGTTCCGTGAAGCGGCGGGCGAAGCTGGCCCGGGAGAGCCCGACGGCGGCGGCGAGATCGGCCACCGTCCAGGGGTGGGCGGGGTCGGCGTGGATCCGGCTGATGGCGCCGGCCACGACCGGGTCCCGCAGCGCCATGAGCCAGGAGCCGCGGTCGGGTTCGCCGGTGTCGAGCCAGGCCCGCAGGACGTGCACGAAGAGGATGTCGACGAGCCGGTCGACGATGGCCTGCGATCCCGGGCCTGGTTGGGCCAGCTCGCCCGAGAGCATCCGCAGCGTGGCCTGGAGCCCGGGCCGGGCCTCGGAGACGTCGGCCGGGACGTGGACGACCGGGGGGAGCAGCGACAGCAGGGGCGAGGCGACCTCGGCGTCGAAGGGGTAGGCGCCGCAGATGAGGCGGGTGGTGGGACCGCGGCCGGGGATGTCGACGTCGGCCTCGCCGGGAACGGCGTAGGAGGCCGCCACCTCTTCGTAGGGCCGGACCGCGCCGGTCGGTGCGCTGGCCATGATGTGGCCCGTCCCGCTGGGGAGCAGGGTGACGTCGCCGGGAAGCAGTTGCCGGGGCGCCGCCTTGGGGAGCCGCAGCCAGCACGTCCCCTGGGCCACGGCGTGGAAGGCGGCGAAGGGCGTCTGCTGGAGCCGGAACCCCCAGGGCGCCTCGGCCCGGACGTGGGCGGTGACGACCCCGCCCATCCGGGCGGCGGAGAGCACGTCGGCCAGGACGTCCATGGGGGCCAGGGTAGCGGGCACTCACCGCCCGTCTCCAGGCTGAGACGAACGGACAAGAAATCGAGCGTTACCGTCATTCAACGTGTGCACACCGTTCCGTACGGTCGTTCCCAAGACAACCGCAGACCGGAGGAACGCAATGCAGATCAAGGATTCCGTCGCCCTCGTGACCGGTGCCAACCGCGGCATCGGTGCCCAGTTCGTCGCCCAGCTCCTGGCCCGCGGAGCCGGCCGCATCTACGCCACCGCCCGCCGGCCCGAGACGCTCGAGTCTCTGGTCGCCGCCGCCCCCGACCGGATCGTGGCGCTGCGCCTCGACGTCACCGACGTCGACCAGGTCGCCGCCGCCGCCCGCACCGCCACCGACGTGAACCTGCTGGTGAACAACGCCGGGGTGCTGGCCTTCGGCGGTCCGCTCGACGGCGACCTCGAGCTGGCCGAACGGGACATGGCCGTCAACTACCTCGGCACGCTCAAGGCGACGCGGGGCTTCGCGCCGCTGATCGAAGCCAACGGTGGCGGCGCGATCGTCAACGTCCTCACCATCGTGGGGTTCGCTCCCATGGCCGCCCTCGGGGGCTACTGCGCCTCCAAGGCCGCCGCCCACTGCCTGACCCAGGCCCTGCGGGGCCAGCTGGCCGGCAAGGGCATCACCGTCCACGGCGTCTACCCGGCCGGGGTCGACACCGACATGCTGGCCGGCGTCGACTTCCCCAAGGCCGCTCCGGCCGACGTCGTGCGGGCCGCCCTCGACGGCGTCGAGGCCGGCGACGAGGAGATCCTCCCCGACCCCATCTCGGCCGAGGCCTACAAGCTGTACCTGGCCGACCCCAAGGCGCTCGAACGTCAGAACCTGGCGGCATGACCCGCCGCACCGTCATCCGCGGTGCCGACATCCTGACGATGGACCCGGCGCTCGGCGACCTCGCCGGCGCCGACGTCCTCGTCGAGGACGGCCGCATCGCCGCCATCGGCCGCCTCCCGCCCGTCCAAGGGGCCGACCTCGTCGACGCCACCGGGCTGGTGATGCTCCCCGGCTTCGTCGACACCCACCGCCACACCTGGCAGACCGTGCTGCGCAGCGCCCTGCCCGACGCCGACGTGGCCGAGTACGCCACGACCGTGCTCGACGGGTTCGCCCCCCACTTCCGGCCCGAGGACGTCTATGCCGCCAACCACCTCGGGGCGTTGGCCGCCCTCGACGCCGGGATCACGACGCTGCTCGACTGGTCCCACATCATGAACAGCCCGGACCACGCCGACGAAGCGGTCCGGGGCCTGGCAGACGCCGGGATCCGCGCCGTCTTCGCCCACGGCGCCCCCGGCCTCGGCCGCGACGACTGGTTCGGGGCCGACAACACCAATCTCCACCCCGCCGACATCCGCCGGGTCCGCGACACCCACTTCTCCTCCGACGACCAGCTCCTCACTATGGCCATGGCGTTGCGGGGCCCGGAGCTCTCCTCGATGGAGTCGACCGAGCACGACCTGCGGCTCGGCCGGGAACTCGGCCTGCGGATCAGCGTCCACGTCGGCATGGGCGCCCTCGGCCCTCTGTGCCGGGCCGTCGAGCGGCTCGACGCCGCCGGACTCCTCGCCGACGACACGACCTACATCCACTGCTCCAACCTCACCCCGAACGCCCTGGCCCGGCTGGTGGACACCGGCGGCACGTTCTCGATCTCCGCCGCCGTCGAGGCCACCCTCGGCCTCGGTTCCCCACCCTTCGACCGGCTCGCCGCTCTCGGCGCCCGGCCGAGCCTCAGCGCCGACATCGAGACCGCCTCGGCCGGCGACATGTTCTCCCAGCTGCGCGCCGCCTGGGCCGTCGCCCGCCTGGCCGGCCATGCCCGGCTCGCCGGCGGAGACGACGCCGGCCTGCCCACGGTCCGCGACCTGCTGGCCTCCGCCACCGTCGAAGGCGCCCGGGCCTGCGGGCTCGACGGGAAAATCGGCAGCGTCACTGTCGGCAAGGAGGCCGATCTCGTCCTCCTCGACCTCAGCCGTCTCAACGTCGCGCCCGCCAACGACCCCGCCGGAGCCATCGTCCAGGCCGCCGACACCAGCAACGTCGCCGGGGTCTTCGTCGCCGGGGTCCCCGTCAAGCTCTCCGGCCGCCTGCTCGACACCTCCGCGACCGGCCGGGCCCTCAGGTTGGGCGCCGCCTCCCGGGACTACTTGTACCGGGCCGCCGGGCTCCGCCAGGCGAAGGGCGCCCTCTTCGTGGCGCCGCCTCGCCCAGGTACCGGCGGACACCGCCCGCCGGAATACGCTTTTCGACGTGGCCGAGGAAGCACGAGCGGGTGAGGACGGGGCCGAGACCGGCGAGGAGGCGCAGCGGCTGCTCGTCGACGCGGTGGGCGAGCTGGCGCCGGCCGACGTCGAACGGTTGCTGAGGGGCCTCCCGCCGCCGCTCGCCACCGAGGTGGTCAAGGACCTGCTCGGCAACAAGCTCGACCCCCGGCGATTGAAGAACATCGGCACGCTGCTGGTCGGCGCCATGCGGAAGCGCTCCGCAGCCCGCCTTTCGCCGGTCATGGAGCGGCTGTCGATGGGTGTCCTCGACACCTTCGAATCCGAACTCGGCGACCGCTTCGAGAATCCGTCGACGGAGGACCTGCGGGAGGTCATCGACGCCGTCCTCGCCCGGCACCCGGCCGCCGGGGTGCGCTGCACGCTGGGCTGGGTCGTGGCCGAGGGCATGCCGGCGGCGGCCGCCGCCCGCGAGGTCCTGATCACCGATCCTCGGCTCTGTCTCGCCGGTTGGGGAGCGGCTTCCTGACGGGGTAGGGATGGCCCTACCCCCAAGACGCCGGGTAGCGGGCTGTTGGCGGACGGGCTGATTCCGTATCGTGATGGACGTGCCTCCTGCGACTCCGCTCGCAGGGTCGATCACCGCCTCAGGTGTCGAAGCCGCCGGGCTGTCCCCAGCCAGCCCGGACGACTCCGCCGGAGGCGGTGATGCGCGCTCGGGCCCGTGCAGCTTCCCTTCTGGGTCGCGTGGCGACTAAAAATGCCCCAAACCCACAGGGGAGGCAGACAATGCGGCGGCATCGTGGGCGTGCGACCGCCCTGACTTCGGCGCTGGTGGTCGTCACGAGCCTCGTGGCCCTGCCCCGGCCGAGCGCGGCGGAACCGACGGTCGACTCGGCCCTGGCCAAGGTCGGGGCCTGGATCCAACCCTTCGAGGAGGGCGGCGCCGCCGTCCCCCGCTGCCAGCCCATCCAGAAGGAGGGGTGGGAGAACGGGCAGCTCCGCTGCAAGCCGGCGGCGTCCGACATGATCGCCCTGCCCGACGGGCGCGTCCTCTACTGGGACGGGCTCGAGGGCAACGAGAACGTCGACCAGTCCTACGGCTGGCAGATGTCGCCGGACGCCCAGAACGACGAGGCCCGGGTCCTCGACGTCCGCCACGGGAGCCCGGTGTTCCAGACGCCGACGCCGTCCTGGGGCGGGGGCGTGAACCACGAGAAGCGCAACCAGCGCTGGAGCGACGACCCGCTCGGCACGGCCGGCGTCCCCGGCCAGGCCGGCGACGGCCTCGTCGGCAGCACGTGGGCGGCGCTGGGCGGGCCGGGGCACCGGCCCAACAACTCGCCCAACGACCACAACTGGAACGACATGGACCTGTTCTGCTCCGACCTGGCGGGGATGGCGGACGGGCGGGTCCTGATCGCCGGCGGCATCGACTGGTACAACGAACCGGCCTTCATGCAGCGCTCCCACGGCGACCCGGCGGATGTCGGGGCGATCGAGCTCGGGGGGCTCAAGACCACCCGCATCTTCGACCCGGCCACCAACAACTTCACCGTGGTGGGCGACATGCACCACCCCCGCTGGTACCCGACGCTGGTGGAGCTGCCCGACGGGAAGTTCCTGGTCGCCAGCGGGGTGATCCGGCTCATCAAGCCGACGCAGCTCTCCAGCGTCCGGCGCACCGAGACGTTCGACCCGGCCACCAACCAGTGGACGGAGAACTACGTCGGTCCGCAGTCGGAGAACTCGCTGCCGTTCATCGCCCGGCTGCACCTCATGCCCAACGGCAAGATCTTCTACCCCGGGGGCGGGGAGATGTGGGCCCCCGAAGGGGAGGGCGTCGACGAGGCGCTCTGGGGTCTCCAGCAGCTCTACGACCCGGCCAAGAAGACGTGGGAGGTGACCGGGCTCGCTCCGTTCGGCATGGCCCGCGACATCCCGTCCTCGGTCATGCTGCCGCTCAAGCCACCGTACGACAAGGCGACGGTGCTGGTGTTCGGCGGTGCCCTCGGGCCCTCGCCCGGCGGCTACGTGGCCGTGCCGTTCTCCACGCTCACCACCGTCGACATGGCCGGGCACGTCACCAACGAGATGACCGGCAACCTCAACGAGGCCCGGTGGTCGCCGGCCGGCATCCCCCTGCCCGACGGCACCGTCCTCGCCATGGCCGGCGCCCGCAACAGCCACACCGAGACGCCCGGCTTCGACATCCCCGTCCACTCGGCCGAGATCTACGACCCCGGCACCGGCAAGTGGACGAAGGTGGCGTCGCAGGCCCGGGACCGCTCCTACCACTACAGCGGCACGCTGCTGGCCGACGGCCGGGTGCTGCTCGGCGGGGTGTCCCCGATCGGGACGCTCTTCGGCCCGAACCGGACGGTGGGCGGCCCCTTCGCCAACGACAACCGTGACTCCAGCTTCGAGATCTACAGCCCGCCCTACCTCTTCCACGGCCCGCGGCCGAAGATCTCCCACGCCCCGGCGGGGATCGCCTGGGGCGAGACGTTCGGGCTCGACACGCCCGACGCCGCCGCCGTCAAGTCGGTCGTGCTCATCAAGCCCCCGAGCCAGCAGCACGCCATGGACAGCAACAGCCGGACGATCGACCTGGCCTTCCACCGGACCGGCGGCGACCACCTCGAGGTCACGGCCCCGCCCGGCGGGACCATCGCCCCGCCCGGCGCCTACTACCTCTTCATCAACCGGGAGAACCCCGGCGGCCTCACGCCGTCGGTGGCCCGTACCGTCTTCGTCGGCGACCGGAACAACGCCGCCGAGGCGTTCCAGCCGTTCCCCGACGACTACCCCGGCATCACCGGCGGCACGGCCACGCCCCCGACCGGCGGCCCCCGGGGCGAGCCGACCTACCTGGGGCCGGCGGGCACGGCGGCCAACCAGGCGGTCTCGAAGGCCGGTCCGGCGGTCGGCACGGTGGAGGAGCGGACGGCCCGGCTCGACCTCAAGGCCCTGCCGGCCGGCACGCCGTGGCCGACGAGCCTCGCCCTGCGTCCGAGCCTCGTGATGTGAGAACGGGGCGGCACGCCGTCCTCCTGGTCCCCTTCGTCCTGGGCGTCGCCGCCTTCGCCTGGGCCACGGGGGCGCGCCGGCCGGCGGCGGCCGTGCCCGCCGGTCCGGAGCAGCGCCAGGATCTCGCCGCCTTCGGGAAGGCGTTGTTCTCCTCCACCACGGCCTGGGGCCAGCAGCCGAGCCAGGGTCCGGACGTGGCGGGCCAGCGGCTGTCGTGCGCCTCCTGCCACTCCGGCCCCGCCTTCACCGACGGACGGACCCACCTCGTCGGGCCGGTCGGCGCCCAGCCGCTCGCCCGCCGCCAGACTCCCCACCTCTTCGGGCTGTGCTGCACCGCTCCGTTCGGCTGGGACGGCCGGAACCCGACGCTGCAGAACCAGGCCCGGGGGGCGATCATGTCACCGCTGGAGATGCACGCCACCCGGGAGCCGACCAGCTACGAGCTCGACGCGCTGGCCGCCTTCATGCTGACGCTCGAACCGCCGAAGGCGGAGCCCGGCGTCGACTTCGACCCGGTCAAGGCCGCCCGGGGCGAGCGGCTCTTCCGTGACCTGCGTCCGGTCACCGACCCGGGCGGGGAGTTCGGCCCCCACGCCAACGCCGCCTGCGCCACCTGCCACGAGGGGCCGCACTTCACCGACAACAAGCCGCACCGCATCGGCCCGACGCCCTTCGGCGACCCCGCCGATTTCGGTGAGGTCAACCGGGACGGGCACACCATCGGGTTCGACACCCCGTCCCTCACCGGGCTCCGGTTCACTGCCCCCTATTTCCACCAGGGCTCTGGCGGCGTCGAGGGCGGCCCCACCGGCCCGGCCGCCGCCCGCCAGGCGCTGCGCGCGGTCGTCCTGCCCTTCTACAACGCCCGCTTCCAGCTGCGCTTCACCGATTCGGAGCTCGACGACCTGACGGAGTTCCTGCTGTCCCTGTGAGGCCCGGCTGGCCGGAGAGGCGGTTGCGCCCGGTCAGCCGGCGGTGTGGAAAAGCCGGCCGACGAGGAAGCCCACGGCGGCGGCGCCGAGCCCGATGGCGACCATCTTCGGTCCGTTCTTCCTCCAGTCGCCGACCAGCGTGAGGGAGGAGTAGACGCCGACGCCGAAGAGGACGCCGGCGCTGAGCACGATGGCCACCACCACGGCCGGCGTCCGGGGAAGCCAGACGAAGGGCAGGAGCGGGATCAAATGACCGATCAGCGTGGCCACGGTGATCACCACCGCGCTGCGGAGGATGTCGGGTTCCTCGACCGGCTGGAGGTGGAGCTCCTCGTCCATGATCGCGCCCACCCACGTCTGGCGGTTGGCGGTGATCGTGCCGACGACCCGGTCGAGCAAATCACCCGAGAACCCCATCCGGGAATAGATCTTCCGCAGCTCGCCCCGCTCCCATTCCGGGTCGGCCCGGATCTCGGCCGCCTCCCGGGCCTGCTCGGCCTCGTAGTAGTCGCGTTCGGCGACCGACGACGTGTACCCGACGGCGCCCATCGAGATCGACTCGGTGAAGGCGGCGGCGAATCCGGCCGACAGCAGCACCGCCCGGGAACCACCACCGGCGATGACGCCGAGCACGATCCCGAGGATGTTCACCAGGCCGTCCTGGCCGCCGAGGATCACGTCCCGCAGCCAGTTGGTCCGTCGCCGGTGCTCCCGCCGGCCGGTGGACGGGCCGGCCGCCACTACAGCCCGGCCACCTTCAGGAGGCCGTCCTCGTCGAGGAGCTCGACCTGCCCGTAGCCGACGCGCACGAGCCCGTCAGCCTCCAGGCGCTTGAGCACCCGGTTGACGCTGGTGCGGCGGTGGCCGACGAGCTCGGCGAGGCTGCTCTGGCTGAGGTGCACGAAGCCGTTGTCCGCCCGCCGCACGAGCACGGAGGCCACCTGGGCCTCGAGACCGCCGGCCAGCAACTCGACCACCCGGAACCAGAAGCCAGCGACGCGCGTCGACACGGAATGGAGCCAGCGCCAGGCGAGCCGGGGCCGCTGCTCGAGCAGTCGGTGGAGGGCCAGCGAGTCGATCGACAGGATGAGGCTGTCCTCCAGCGCCACCGCGTCCCACGGCACCTTCATCCGCAGAAACAAGGAAATGTCGCCGAGCACGTCGCCGGGCCGGAGGATCTGGATCACGACCCGGCCGCTCTTCAGGTTGCGGGAGAGCTCGATGGCGCCTCGGCGGATGATGTGGACCCGGGTCGGGGCTTGCCCGAGTCGGAACACCGTGGATCCCGCCGGGTAGTGGTCCTCCCGCAGCAGGGCCACGATGTCGCGAATGTCTTCGGGAAGGAGCGGGGCGAGCTCAGCCGGACCGAGCCAGTCGGCGATCCATTCTGCGTGTCGGGAGGCGACGTCCACGGCACCATGATGGCGCGAGGTCGGTGGCCCTCCCCGGTCAGGGCGGGAAGGTGTACCCGGCCGGATGACAGGTCCCAACGCCTATTGAGCACCCGCCATCGGGCCGAGCATCACCTTAGAGGGAAGCTGCTTCAGCCTTCGACCAGCCAATGAGCGTCATCGGACTTAACGCTCGGCCTGTGGTCGTCGACGACGACAAAGATAACAATTCGGTCCAACTTGTCACGTCGGTCTGTCGCGAAAGCGACCATCACTCCCTGAAACGTCGCGAAGCGCACAATCACAGCGATTGTCACATTTCGGACACTTGGCGGCAGAAATCCCTGTGAAAACAAGGGCCGGTCGCCACGAGATACCACGACTTCGGACCCGCCCGGAAAGTTTCCGTTGCATGAGCGTGTCCGGAACAGGCAGTTTGTCCGCTGCGGCCCGTGGAGGTCGCATGCTCAGGCTGCAGCTGGACAGAACCACCAAAGGAGTGCTGGCCCAAAGCCAGCCCGTAGCTAGCTAGTCACCTTGTGACTATCCACCAAGAGCGGATCGTCGTCAAGGCGGCTGGCCGAACGAATCACTTGGAGGGAGCACTGAATGAAGGCTCTTGAGACTCCTATTGGGCGTCGCCAAGTCCTGAAAGGCTTTTTGATTGCCGGGCCGACGCTGGCGATTGCGGCTCGGCTCGGGTTTGCAGACGGCGCAAACGCCTTCCCCACCAAGACCGACGAAGTTCCTGACATCCAGGACTTCACCGACATCTTCGTGGCGGCTGAGACCCCGACGGTCTACGACCTCCTGATCGAGATCAAGCCCGACAACCGGGTCTACTTCGAGCTGCCCCGGATGGACATCGGCCAGGGCATCATCACGACCACCACGATGATGGTGGCCGACAACCTGGATGTCCCCTACGAGAGCATGGACACCACGCTGGCGCCGGCCGAGCAGCGGCTCGCCGCGGCCCAGATCACCGGTGGTTCGCACAACACCCGTGTCCTCTGGGACCCCATCCGGGTCATCTGCGCCAGGATGCGGGGCCAGCTGATGACGGCCGCCTCCCAGAAGCTGGGCGTCCCGGTCACGGCGCTGCGTACCGAGGACGGCCACGTCATCGCCACCGACGGCCGGAAGCTGTCCTACGGCGAACTGTCCGCCGACGCGGCCAAGCTCCCGCCGGCCAAGGCGGCTCTGCCGAAGTCGCCCAAGGAATTCAAGATCATCGGTACGCCCCACACCAAGTACAAGGGCCGCGACCTCTACACCGGCAAGTGGCAGTTCACGACGGACCTCTTCTCGTCGAAGCAGTTCCTGCCGACGGTGCTGGCGATGGCGGCCACGCACGGTGCGTCCGTGGTGTCGATCGACGACTCCGAAGCCAAGAAGATCCCCGGCTTCATCGCCGTCACCCACATCCCGGGCATGCCCGACTACCTCATCCCCGAGGCCGTGGCGGTCACGGCTGAGACGACCGGCATCGCCAAGAAGGCCAAGAACGCGCTCAAGATCAAGTGGAGCGCCGGCCCGATGGACTCGATGTCCGACGCTCAGATCGACGACATGCTCAACGGCATCGTCGACAAGGTGACCTCGCCCGGCGAGGGCCTCGACGCCGTCTTCCGTTGGCCGTACGTGCCCCACGCTCCCATGCAGGAGAATGCGGCCTGCGCCGACGTGAAGAAGGACTCGGCCGAGATCTTCAGCTCCGACCAGATCCCGAACACCGGCCAGCGGCACGTGGCCGAGACGCTCGGGATGAAGATCGAGCAGGTCAAGTACAACCTCTTCCCGGGTGGTGGCGCCTTTGGTCGGCACCTCTTCCACGACGAGGTTGTCATGGTGGCCCAGATCTCCCAGCGCCTCGGCAAGCCGGTCAAGCTGCAGTGGATGCGGGAAGAGGGCATCAAGAACGGGCGTTGCCGCCCGGTCTCGATCCACCATGTGAAGGCCACCGTCTCCAACGGCGATGTGGTGAGCTTCGAGCACCGCATGGCCTGCCCGGAGATGGACCTCCGTCACGGCCTCGGCGACATCGCCACCGGCTACGTCACCGAGTACAACAACGAGGGTGCGTGCCAGTACTTCTTCACGCACACCCAGAAGCTGCCCTACAAGTTCGGGCCCACGGCCATCACGCTCAAGCAGCGCCTGCTGGCCAAGCCCACGGCGGCCTGGCGGGTCGTGTAC